>Ga0210380_10000040_pt1 | contig 94223 bp, 67 predicted proteins | sample PLM4_5_coexredo_FD_155476 | JGI IMG/M metagenome (GOLD analysis project Ga0210380, IMG submission 155476) | Groundwater sediment microbial communities from an aquifer in East River, Colorado, USA - PLM4_5_coex redo | ecosystem: Environmental > Terrestrial > Soil > Riparian zone | place: USA...
GAGATGCCGAACTGCCAGTTGCCGGGACGCACACCCGAGCCTTCCAGCAGGTTCGGATCGTAGGTGGAGGTCGGCGTCACCAGCTTCCCGAAGTTCTGATTGGCGCTCGGCCCGCATTCCCCGTTCAAGGCCGGGTTCAAGAGATCGCAGTCCGGGACGTAGTCACGGTTCGAATCGGTCCAGGACCGGGTCGTCTGCGGCGGCACGCCACCGCCGAACTGCCGGCGTGCCGGATTGGGCTCGATGAAAATGCCCGCCCACTGCGCCGGATCCATGTAGCTGCCGGCATTGATCTTCAGCGACGTCTTCCCGGTGCCGAACACATCCACCGCCACTCCCCCGCGATAGGTGACGTCGTTGTATCCCTTGACGATGTCTTGCTCCGGGAACACGATCGGCGTCGGCACCATGCGCGACGGCCCGATCTGCTGTTCGGGCGAGCGGCTCGACGCGTTCTCATAACGGATGCCGCCCTGCAGCGTGAACCTCCTGACCGTCCACCGATCCTGCGCGAAGATGCCGATATTCTGCACGCGCGCCTCCTCGGTGAAATCGCTCAGCAGCATCGTGATCTGGTTGGGCACGCCGTTGTTGAAGCGATACTGCAGCGAGTCGCCGCGCTGGTAGTTGCGCGTCGAGATGTTGTTGTAGGTCTCCATGCCCACCTTCATGTTCTGCGCTCCGGTCACGTAAGCGAGCGACGCGCGGTACCGCGGCGCGAACGAGTGCACCTGATCCCAGAACATCGAGCGGTAGGCGAGGTTCGGGATCGGGGCGACCATGTTCGGGAAGTTGCCGCCCTGATCGACGACGCGCACCGTCGAGCGGTCGAAGCCCTCACGCGGATTGCCGTAGTCGGGCACGACCGCGCCGAAGCCGGCTTCGATGAGGAGCCGATCGGAGAGGGGCGCCGTATAGGCGGCCTGGTAGGCGCGGATGTAGTTGATGTTCTGCGACCCATCCTGCGCCTCCGGCGACGTCGTGGCGCTGCCGCCGCCGGTGCAGTTGCGGCACATGTCCTGCTCGTCCCAGAAGAAATTGATCTTCTGCCGCTGCGAGATCTGCCACGTCGTGCGGAGCGTCGCGCCGTGCCACAACCCGTCGGAGAGCGCCTGTTGGCTGTAGTCAGGGTCGTACACCCACGAGTTCGGGTTGCCGGCGTTCTTGTTGTAGTACATGCCGGCGACGTAACGGTCGGTCCGCTGATAGCGGCCGGTCAGGTAGAACCAGAGCCGGTCCTTCACGATCGGCCCACCGAGCGCGCCGTTCACGTCCCACAGCTTCTTCAGCTTTCCTGGTTCGCGCAACCCGGCGGCCACCAGCTCGTCGTCGAAGTTGCTGCCCTGCAGCGACCCGTTTGCTCCGTCCAGGAACACCGAGCCGCTGAACGTGTTGCCGCCAGTCCGCGGCACGACGTTGATCACCGGCCCGCCGGCCTCGGCCTCGCCCAGCCCGCCGGTGATATCGATCGAGACTTCCGAGACGTTCTGGGTGTCGGTGACGTAGAGCGTGCCACCGCCGCTGGTCCCGTTCACGCCAAGGCCATCCACATTGAATCGACCTTCGGAGTTGGCGCCGCCGTGGCCGCCGACGTTCAACGGGGCAGGGCCATTGATTCCGCCAACGTTCTGCGTGTTGCCGACCGACAGCCCCGGCACCAGCACGACGAGGTTGTGATACGAGCGCTGGCCAGGGATGGAGTGAATCGCCTCGTCATCGATGACGCGCTGCTGCTTGATGCTCTGCACGTCGACGATCGGGCTGTCGCCGGTGACCGTCAACGTCTCTTCCAGCGACCCGACGCGCATCTCGATGTCGATGCTCGCGGTCAGCGATCCCGTCAGCTCAATCGCCTCGCGCTTCACGGTGCTGAAACCGGAGAGCGTGAACGTGACCGTGTAGGTGCCTGGATTCAACGCGATGATCCGGTAGCGTCCAGTGTCGTCGCTCACGGCGGTGCGGCTCTTCTCGATGAGCACCGGGCTCGACGCCTCGATGGTGACACCCGGCAGCACGGCGCCGGACGTGTCACGCACCACGCCGGCGATCGATGCCTGGACGGCGCCCTGCGCGTAGGCGCTCGTACACCACAGGCCGAACGCGCACAGGACGACAGCGACCAGAGACAGTAATCGAGTCATGATCTTCATGCTCCTCCTCGAAGGGTACTCAGCCTCCCGGCGTCAACAGCCGCGCGAACGCCGGGACGCTCTTCACGCGGTCGAATTGATGGATCTGGTCGAGGATCTGCCCGAGCCGCGCCGCCGGAAGCTTCGAGTCGGGCATCAGCGCGCGATACTTGGCGTCCACGTCGCTCCACTCGATGCCGCGCGGGCCGGATCCCCGAGGCGCGTCGACGGTGCTCGTGAACCGCTGACCGGACGTCGTCACCACCGTGACGCTGCCGCCCCAGCCCCATTTGTAGGTGATCGCCGGCGGCGCGGGATCGAGATCCACGACACCCATCAGTCGTGCGACGACCGGGTCGAAGATCTTCCCCTCCGTTGCATGGATCCAGGTGAACTCCTTGTCAGCGACCGCAGAGGCCACGAAGTACGGAAGGCTGTGGATCGCCTCCACCAGATCGCGAGGACGGCGGCTGCCGCCGACGGTGGTGCGGTCGGGGCCGGCGATGAGAATCTTTGCCACGCCATCTGCCGGCACGTTCGCCTGCCGCGCCGCGTTGACCGCCGCTTCCAGCGTGCCGGAGAACGGGTGGGCTCCTGGCCAGAGCTTGATCGCCAGGAACTCGACGATGTCCCAGCGCTGGCCGAGATCCGCGGAGAGCAGGCGCACCGCGTCCCTGCCACCGCCGAACACGTCGACAAACCCGCCACGGGCACCGAGCATGTCGTCGTTGACGGTGTAGCCTCGCGCTGCCGCTTCGGCCGCATCGACGCCGCTCCCCGCCGCATTCGATCCCATGTACTCCCGCGCCCAGCTGTTCGTTCCGATGGCGATCCCGCCCATCGTCGTCGCCACAATGCCCAGTGCGTACGCCACCTGCTGATCGGTGAGCTTCAGGAGACGGGCGGCGGCAACAGCACTGCCAAACGCCACGAGCTGCGAGGCGTGCAGACCACCCCGCCCGCCACGTCGCGTGTCGCCGATGCGGCCGGCGGCCTCGTAGCCGATCACCATCGCGCCGAGCAGATCCTTTCCGGCGGCGCCGGTGCGTTCTGCGATGGCGAGCCCGGCAGATGTCAGCGCGGTGCCATAGTGAGCCGTGTTGCGGATGTCGCTGTCATCGGACGCGGCGGCGTCGCTCAGACCGGCGTTGACGCGTGCGGCGCTGGCAGCAGGAAGCCTGAGGGCATCGAACCACACGGTGGCTTCAGACCGGCCGCCTCGATCCTTGGCGAGATTGCGAAGGATGCGAGCGGACTCGATCAGCGCTCCCGGCGCGGCGCTCGAGAGCGTGCTGGCGAGGATCATCTTCGCGTGCTCGACCGCGCGCGCAGGAAGATCCTCGTAACGGATGCTGTTCACTGTCCGCGCCAGTGCCAGCGTGTGGTCCAGGGCCGATCCGCCGTCGTCGGCGTTGCCGCGCTGGCGGGCGAACGCCGGATGCGGAACAGCACCAGCCGCCACCGCGCCGACGATGGTCATGGCATCGCGCAGCAGACGGCGCCGGGTGAACTCGCTCATGTCAGGCTTCACGCGCGCCCCATTTGACCCGCTCACTCTACGCCAAACACGAGCAGCACGTTGCCGGGCCGCCCGGCGATGCCGCCGTATCCCGAGTTCACGAACAACAGTCCGCCAGCGACGGTCGGACCGGGGCCATCCATGCTGCCGCCGTTCGCCTTGACCCCGTTCACGGTCGCGAACTCGCGGTTGGTATCGATCTGCCACAACAGCGTTCCGTCGTCAGCAGCATAGGCGCGCAAACCGCCATCGTATGAGCCGGAGAGCACGGCGCCGGGAATCGCGGTGACCGCGGCGCCTTGTGCGGCGTTGCAGTCTCGGCCCGGTGCGCCGCACAGAGTCTTTTCGGGAGGCGCGTGCCACACCCGCTCTCCCGTCGCGAGCCGGACGGCAACCATGCCTCCCGGCGCGTTCGTCGTCGAGTCGCCCACGCCGAAGTAGGCGTAGCGCTCGTCGACTGCTCCGCCGTATTGGCCGCCGCGCCCGCTCCCCTGGCCGATGCGATGCTGCCAGACGAGCCCCCCCTGCTTGTCCGGATCGAGGGCGTAGGTCATCCCGGACTTCTGCGGCAGTACCAGGAGATCGCGCCCGTCGATGGTCGTCAACGCCGGCGACGCAGAGAAGTCGTAATCGGGTCCGAGCGCCGCCGGGCAGTTCGGGTTGTCAGGGTTCGTCGGACGGCAGCCGAGCGTCCAGGCGTCATTCTCCGTGAGCTGACGGACCCACCGAACTTCCCCGCTTTGGAGGTCCAGCGCGATGACGGCGTCGGTCATCGGCTGAGGTGGATCGGCGTAGCTGTTGCCCGTGCTCACATAAACGGCGCCGCGCCGCGGATCGATGGTGGGAGCGGACCAGATTCCGCCGCCTGCAGGTCCCCACTGGCGTTTGCCGCGCGCATTGGTGCCGCGCAACTGCTTGTCGCCGACGGTGTAGGTCTTCCACACGGGGACCCCGGTGCCGACGTCGAGCGCCGACACACTTCCGCGAAACGTGCAGCACTCGTACTCCGGCCGTCCGCCCTGCACCTCTTCGTTGAGCCCTTGCACGGGCACGAATACACGACCGGAGTAGTACGCCAGCGTGCCGGTGATCGCCGCGTCGGGATGGTCGTCGACCTTGCGCACCCAGATGACCTGCCCGCTCGACGCGTCCAGCGCGTAGGCGTTGGCCCTCAGGTCTCCGAAGAACAGCGCCCACCTGTTCGCTCCCGCCGACGAAGAGAACGGTGCGACGAGGAGCCCAGTGCGCACAGTCGCCTGGGCGCGAAAGCTCCAGTACGCGCAGCCGGTCTTCGGATCGAGGGCATGCACGTCGCCGGTGTCGCTGGCGACGAAGAGCCGGCTGCCGACGAGCGCGGGCTGTGCGCGCGCAGACGTCACGCCGGCAAAACCGAAGGCCCACTTCAACTTCAGCTTCGGCAGGTCCTTGGCGCTGAGGCCACCATCCTTGGCGAATCGTGTGTTACTTAAACCGTTGCCCCACCCGTTCCACTCACTGCTACCGGTCGGGCCACGAAAAGGTGAGGTCGCAGTGCACGGCGTGACGGACGACCCTGGGGCGGCGGCCGCGAGTGCCCGGCCTCCCAGGAACTCGGCGACCGCTCGGCGCTCGGCGTCGCTGAGCGCCGCGGCCTGGATTCGCATCTTTCCGTTCAGCAGCGCATTCAGAATGGCTTCGGGTGTCAGGCGGCGCAGTGTGTCGATGCTGGGACTTCTCGCCTGCTGGGCGGCGGTGGCGGCATGACAGGTGGCGCAGTTTGCTTGAAACACGGTGGCGCCGTCCTGCGCAGCTGCCGCGCCTGAGACAGCGAGCATCAACCCGAGGACACGCGCGACGATGGCGACCAGGCCGTGCATCCCACCTCTGTCGACGTCCGTCGCCACGCGTCCGACCGTTGTGCGGATCGAGGTTGTGCTCACGGCTTGGGCCGAACTTTAACCCAGGCCGATCCGGCTCGCAAACTTATAGAGGCGAAGAAGATCAGCCGCAGCAGAACCGTTGCTCGATCGAAGAACCAGTCCCTTCCTGGCGTCCACTCGCAGCAGCTGAAGTCGCGCGGCTCGTTGAAGAGCGGCCTTCCCTCTGACCGCGCGCCGACGAACTCTAAGAAAAGGACACGAGTGTCAGTCCTTCAGCATGCGCGGCCGTGGCGAGACGATCGTCGAAGACGGCGAACGGGATCCGTTCGCCTGTCTCGCGCTGCAGGTACAAGCAGCTCGCGAGTTGTACCGCATCACCTGAACGTAGGCTGTGCCGGACTAACAACGACTGGGCGTCGGCAATCAGCTCCGCCGTGAGTTCCACAAGAATCCAGGCGGCAAGATCGGCGTTGAGTCTCGTCATCCCACGATCGCGCTCGGCTGCAGTGAACGCCCCTTCGTGTCCGCGCCGGGCGAGCGCCGAGGCGACCTCGATTGCGGAGAGTCGACTCGTCGCGAGGCGACCGATCTTGATCTCTCGACGAACGCCGGCGCTGCCAGCTTCCTGCACGTAGCGCTTAACTAAGGCGCTGGCGTCGAAATAGCGAATCAGAACCGGTCCTCTCGATCCTGGCCGACGGCGGCGGCGACGAGTGCTCCGCGGCTACGAATTGGCCTGAAGGCCGGCAGACGGTCACGGGTTGGCAGCGTCAGGGTCCCCTTTGTGGACAGCTTGAGGAGGGCCGACGGCAACGAGCTGTCCGAGGGCAGCGGTCGCAACTCAGCGACCGGCTCTCCGCGGTCGGTGACGATCAGCGTTCGTCCTTCCCTTACCCGCCGGAGGTAGGTGCCGAGGCGGGTCTTGAGCTCGCGCGACCCAACGACGTTGCGTGCCATGTGGTCATTGTGGCCACATCGCCGAGGGGGTGTCAAATCTGCGGGTTGCAGACTGGGAGCCATCACAACGTGGCGATCGATTAGTGCAGAAGGTCGTCGCACACCTCGCCTAGAAGCGTCTCGATAGGACCCGCGAGGCACTCGCGCATCTCTGCGCTGGCCTCGGCGTTCGCCGATGGCTGTGCCCTCGTCTGCTCCCACACCTCACGTGATGGCCATTGGGCGTAGGCGAACCAGATACCGCCTTTTCCGCGGTGAAGTCGGGAGCCTCGACTACCGTGCTTGGCGAAGATGGCCTCGGTCAGACGCCGCCAAGCGTCGCGGAACTTGTCCTCCGAGCCTGCTTTCACGGTGAACGTGTAGAGCGCCGCGAACATGAACGCATGCTACCTTTCCGGGGTCGCGGCACGAAGGAAGCACTAGCGGTGCGCGCCCTCCTCAGGACATTGAGGAGGGCGTGGTCCAAGAACTACCGGACGATGTCGCAGTGATTCAGGCTGCCGACCAGGGCGGTGTTGTCCGTCGGGAAGCTCGAGTGACACTTCTGGCACACATCGGGATCCATGTCGCTGCCCGCGAGGAGCGCGCCGTTGTTGAGCGCGACGGCCTCGCACCAGACCCAGCGCGGACCGACGCGGTCGACGCGCGCGAAGACGCCGGGGCCGCCAGCTTTGAACGAGGCGATCGCATCGGCCTCGAAGCGGCTGATCGGGTTGGCTGACTGCTGGATGGGGCTGAAGTCTCCGCTCGAAACGAGTCGCATGAGCGGGTTGCCGTCGGAAAACAGGTTCGAGATGGCACGAGAGTTAATGCGCGCGTTGTCAGGCGTGGTCGTGCGGAACTCCTCGAACAGCGCCGCGAGCGTACGCGAGCGGTGCGTGGCTGCGACGGCTTCCGAGTCGGCGACGGCCGCCGCCGAGGGGGCGGGCGGTCCCTGCTGGGCCGCCATGTGAGCTGCAGTGCTCACGATCCAGGTAGTGAGGGCCAAAACCAGCGCAATCCGTCTCTTGGTGACGCTCATAGCCGTCTCCCTCCTTTTGCAACGACACGTGACCGTGTACGACAGCGCCGCATTCGCGCGCGATCATACGCCTCATGAGGGATCCGCCCACTCTCATGTGGGTCAGACGGATTCGGTTCTGGCGTCGACGGAGGTCAGCCGGCGACGCCGAATGACCACCGAAGATCACCCGAACCGGCATCGACTGAGCCGAAGGCGAGGGAGATGGCCGAGAGAGTGTCCGCCGCATTCGAGTCCTGGTTCTGCGGATGGCCACTGAGAACCCGATGTGGGGTTGCACCAGAGCCCAAGGCGCCCTGAAGAACGTGGGGCATCGGGTCGGGTGGGCGGTGCGCGGCCGCCCGCCTCAGCTTGAACGATCGCCTGTACGCTCATAACCTTCGCTCCGTGAAGACCCGCCAAGGAGGCAACATGAAAGGCACGGCGACGCCCGGACTCTCGAGGCGCGAGTTTCTCGCGGGCGCTCCTGCGCTCGGAGGCGTGGCCATCGCATCCGCCGCTGCACCGATGCAAATCACGACAATGGTACCCTTCGAGAAGCTGCCGCCGTACGGCAACAACACGCTTCCCGCGGGCGTCAAACCGCGGCTCGTGCCGAACGTCAATGGCCTTACGGTCAACATGCTCGAGGCAGGGGCGCAGGGGCGGCCTCTCGTACTGCTGCTCCACGGATTTCCGAACCTGGGCTACAGCTGGCGCAAAGTGATGCCGGCGTTCGCGGACGCCGGTTACTACGTGATCGCGCCGGACTGCCGCGGGTTTGGGCGCACGGTTGGCTGGGACAGATCCTGGGACGCGGATCCCACGCCGTTCCTGACGCTCAACATGGTGCGTGACCAGATCGCGCTGGTCTATGCGCTCGGCTACCGCAAGGTGGAGCTCATCGTCGGGCACGATCAAGGTCAGCTCATAGCCACGTATGCCGCCATCGTTCGTCCCGACATGTTTCTCCGCCTGACGACGGTTGCGTCGGCGGGCGGCGCAGCGCCATCGTTCCCTTTCGCCGGCACGGAACGAAAACCTGCGTACACCGCGGCCGAGCTCGACGCGGAGTTCGCGAAGCTCAATCCGCCGCGCCGCGACTATCAGGAGTACTGGGCCAGCAAGCAGGCCGATGAAGACATGAGGCACATGCCACAAAGCATGAGCGATTTTTTTCGCGCGTTCTATTACATGAAAGGCGGCGAGTTTCCCGGCAACCAGAACTCGACGCCCTTGCGGCCGATGCCGACCGCGAGAGAGGCCGCGGCAGAGAACGCGCGGATGCCGGAGTACTACGTGATGCGAAGGGATAGAGGCATGCCGGTCACGATGGTCGCGTACATGCCGTCGAAGCAGTACATCGCGAACTGCAAGTGGTTTACTCAGGCGGAGTGCGATGTCTACGGACAGGAGTACGACGCCTCGGGGTGGACCGGGGCTCTGCACAATTATCGGCACCGCCGTACCGCGTTCCCCGCAAACATCGCCGAGCAACTCACATTTTCCGGGAGAACCATCGACGTCCCCGCGCAGTTCATTGCGGGCAAACAGGACTGGGGCGCCAACCGGATCGCGGGGGGCGCTGAGGGAGCCGGCAAGACCGGGTATACGAAATTCAAAGCAGTGGAACTGGTGGATCGTGCCGGCCACTGGCCTCAGGAGGAACAGCCGGAGACTGTGAGCCAGCAGCTGGTCGGCTTCTTGAAATCTACGTGAGCGATTCGAGATCGACGATCGAAAGGACGCCTACTATGGGGATGACGAGACGAACCATACTGGCAGGCGGCGCTGCGGTAGCAGCAACGGCCGCCGTGCCGCGTGTCTTTGCGCAGCAATCGGGCAGAGGAGGAACGGGCAAGTTCTACGAGCGGGGCGCTGTTCGCATCTACTATGAGGAGGCCGGCTCCGGCTTCCCGCTCTTACTGCTTCCAGGCGGTGGATTGAACTCGACGATTGCCTTCTTCACCGGCAACTCGCCCTTCAATGCCATCGAAGAGTTCAAGGGACAGTATCGCTGCATCACCGCAGACCTGCGCAATGCCTTCAGCGGCCAGTCCACCGGGCCCGTCGAGGTCGACCGGCCGTGGGAATCCTATGCCGACGACCACCTCGGCCTGATGGATCATCTGAAGATCGACAAATTCATGGTGATGGGTTTCTGCATCGGGGGCCCCTTCATCGGGAGCCTCTTGAAGCGCGCACCCGATCGGATTTCCGCAGCCGTGATGGCGCAGCCCGTGGGCTGGCGTCCGGAGATGCGCGACCCGAAATACCCAGGCACATTCTGGAAAAGCTGGGGTCCGGCGCTGGTTGCGAAGCGTCCCGAGATTACGATGCAGACGGCCGACCAGTTTACGACCAGGATGTTCGAAACCAACCCCGACTTCCTCTTCACCGTGACACGCGATTTCGTGCGGAGTTGTCAGAACCCGATCTTGGTCCTGCCGGACGACGTCCCCGCGCACCCATTGGCCGTCGCCATGGAGTGCGCGATGCTCGCGCCAAAGAGCGAAGTGAGCATCTTCCCGTGGAAGGAACCCAAGGAGCGAATCCCGCTGGCGGTGCGCCAGATTCATTCCTTCCTCAAGGCGCATCGGCCCGCTTAGGCGGAGGTCAGTACGAACCGAGCCGGTTTGCCCGTCACCGGCTGGCCGCGAGCTCTCGTTCGCAGCGCTTGAGGTCGGGACAATAGAGCGGAGGCACACGCCCGCTCACCGGATTGCGGTAGGCAAACCACATCGGCTTGATGTCCGGCCACACGATGGTGTCGCCGGGCAACGAACCATGATGGCGGAGCGGCATCGAGCTGCGCGGGATATCGGGCGGGAAGTTTCTCAACGGCTCGATGGCGTTCTTCACCACGGGCCTCGGCAACGAAGCGCTGGCCTTGCGCGCCCAGCCGTCCTTGAAACTCGGGGAACTGAAGTACGGCTGGTCTGGAGCCATGACGTCGAGTCTCCAGACGCCGTTCTCCAGCTTCGCAGCGTTGTTGGGATACATGCCGTCGGAGAACCCACGCGATTCTGGCGCCGCGTCGATGTGAAGCAGACGATGGCGCATCTTCGCTGAGGTGCCGTCGGGCGCCACGTCGATCACCGGCTGAATCAGCCAGTGGCCCTGGGCTGCCTGGCGCGGTAACGCCGCGACGCCATCGTAGTTACGCTCGCATTCCTCTGCGTGATCTGGACCGACACAGAAGGCGACGGCACCCTTGGCGCGCCAGCCGTCCTTGGCGAAGAGCTGGCCCAGCGCATGCCACTGCTGGTCGTCGATGTCGTTGCCCAGTGCGTGGCTGATGTTGTCGACGGCGATATATGCGACCGAATGGGAGAGGCGGCGCCTCGCATCGGCGATCGCCGCCTGCATGTCACGCGGCGGATGCGTCGCGTCTCGATCGGCGGCGAGCGGGGGGAGCAGCGCACCCGTCCCTGCGACTTTCGTGCCCTTGGGCAGTTGCACGGGCTTACCCGTCACGGGATGGTTCAGGAAGAAGTCCGGAACGACGCCGTCCGTGAGAGTGCCACGGTCTGCGGCGGGCACGGGCTTGTCGGGCGCGTGCTTACCGATCTCAGGTGCGGTCACCAGGTGACTCTTGGCCCAACCCTGGTAGTAGTCGGTCGCCATGATCGGGAAGATGCGCATCTCGCGAATCCGCCAGATTCCATCGGCGCCCTTGGTGAATCGGTTCTCGATCACGTCGATCCCGAGCGACGCGGTGCCGGCGGTGTAGTCGCCGAGCATGTTGAACACGACACCGCGCGTGCGCGACTCTCCCCCGGCCGTCGAGATAGAGACGAGGAGGTTGAAGATCAGCCGATTGCCGAGTTCACCGTAGCGTAGACCTTGAGGGCCAAAGCGCTCGTGGAATCGCCGGATGCTCGCGAGGCCTTCATAGATGCCAACGTCGGCCAGTTCGAGGACGGCGTCACCGGTGAACAGATCGGTTGCGTCGTCCCACATCTTCCGGTCGGTGTAGTAGCCGTACGCGTTCTGCAGATTGGCAACCTTGTCCTCGTCGTTCATCGTCTGGATGCGTCGGTCGAGTGCAGCGAGAGTGTCTGACGGTGTGCCGGTGATCGCGGGGATCGGCATCCCGTCCGGAATCGTCGGGATGGGAACGCCGGCCTCGGCCGACGTGTAGTGGAAAGGAACGAGTTTGACGTCGCGTCCACCGGTGACCCAACCGGTCTCATAGGGACCGGTGGTCTCCAGGTAATCGTCGAGGCGCGAGATCTTCCAGACTCCCGCCTCCTTGACGTACTCGTTCTCGCTGATGCCCTGCTCCCAGCGCGCGGTGCCGCCGAGTTGTCCGATCATCGAGAATTCGCGCCAGCGACCTTTGGCGGTCTTGCCGTCGGCCGACAGATTCAGGACCGGCGCGTCTTCGAGCATGGTGTGCAGGCCACCGGCGGGCAGCCCCTCGCGGCCGCTGCCCCATGTCGTGACGAGATACGTGCGAATCGCAGCGCGGCCCTTGAGGTGGTCGGCACCATAGACGACCTCTGCGTCGCGGGTGAAGAGCAACGCCATCTCGCTCCACAGGCCGAACTGGGCAAAGTGCGCGTAGGAGATCTGCAGGCGTTTGACGGCGCGGATATCTTCGGCACGCTGGACTTCCAGGGAGAGTCTGGCAAGATCTGCTGTCTCGTCTGCCGCGCGCACGGCGCAGTCGGGATAGGCAACCGCGACGACCATCAGCGTGATCGCAAGGCAACAGACCAACGGATGACGCTGCGCGATCAAAGCGTTCTGCCATCGTCGGAATCGTGTTCTCATACGCGTGTCGCACAGCATAGCGCCGGTGATCCCCATCCGGAAGGAAGGAAACAGTGACGAGACATCTGTTTGCGGCAGCGATGCTTCTTGCCGGATCTGCGTTCGCGCAGCAGCGCGCGCCCGAGATTCCCTTCACGTCAGTCCCCGACTACCCCAATCTTCCAGCGGGCATGAACTTTGGCGAGGTCCCGGGCGTGGCGGTGAACTCGAGCGGTCACCTGTTCGTCTTCTCGCGCTCGAACAGCGCGAACGGCCCCGCGTTTGGCGCCGCTGCGGCCCAGCTCTTCGAATTCGATCAGAACGGCAATTTCGTACGCGAGATTGGCAAGGGTCTCTATGCCTGGTCGGAGGCGCACAGCGTGCGCATCGATCGCAACGACAACATCTGGGCCATCGACAAGGGCTCGAACATGATCGTCCGGTTCAACCCGCAGGGCCGCGTCGTGTGGGTGTTCGGGCGGAAACAGGAAGCGGCCGACGGCGCCGAGCCGCTCGGGCATCCAGATCCGCCGCTGCCGCCGGTGGACGGCAACTTTCGTCAGCCGACCGACGTCGCCTGGGACTCGCAAGGCAACACCTACATCACCGACGGGTATGTCAACTCGCGCGTCGCCAAGTACGACAAGAACGGCGACTGGGTAAAATCATGGGGATCGAAGGGCACCGGCCCTGGCCAGTTCGACATCCCGCATTCGATTGCCATCGACCTGCGAGACAACATCTACGTCGGCGATCGCACGAACCATCGCATCCAGGTGTTCGACGCCGATGGCAACTTCAAGCGCATGTTCTCGATCGATGTGCCACCCGATCCCACGTCCCGCCCCGTCAACGGTCCGACCCCCACCGGCGAACGTCTCAAGCAGGCGATCGGCGCACCCAACTCGCTCTGCATTACACCCGGGCCCACTCAGGTGCTCTTCGTGGGGGAATCTACCTACCCTGGACGAATCTTCAAGGTTGCGCTCGACGGCACCGTGCTGGGGGTGATCGGTCGCTCGGGACGCAACCTGGGACAGTTCTCCGGTGCGCACGCGCTCGCCTGCCCCACGGAGCGTGAGCTGTACGTTGGCGAGACTTCGAACTGGCGGGTACAGAAGCTGCTCCTGCGCTGACATGACCGACGCGGATCGGCAATACTTTCGCCTTCATGCGATTTCCTCGTTGGCCTCATCTGCGAAGGAGAGACGCATGGGCTCGAAGCCACTGAACCGAAGGGGAGCTCCTCAAGAGCAGCGCCGCGTTTGCCGGCGGTTTGACTTTGGGAGCGGCAGCGCCAGCGGCGTCGAGATCGCAGACACACCGACGCGGCTTTCGCCTGTTCTGGACGTGGAAGAGCCGCCGGCGCACGGACGACCGAGCGTGCCAGCGGACGTTCGCGCCCTGCTCCGGGAGCTATCGACGGCGAATCCCCTTTGGGGTGCGCCCCGGATCCACGGCGAACTGCAGAAACTGGGAATCGCCGTCAGTCAGTCGACCGTCGCCCAGTTCATGCGACGGCATCCGCGCCCACCGTCCAGCCCGTCCGCACCGCCCCTCGCTCGCCGTGGCAGAGTCCCTCCGTTGCGCGCGTCATCGGCTCGATCCGACGCGAGTGCTTCGACCACGTGATCGTGGTGAATGAAGTCGGCTTACGTCGGGTACGTGCGGGCTACGTCACGTACGCAACTCGAAACCAGAAGTCGTCGCCGTACCGGATCCACTCGCGGCAGCCATGCAGAAGGCGTCCACAGGCAAGTCGGCCAGCCGCCACACTGCCAGGCCTTTGTCGGCATACGCACCAGCACCTTCAGTGCAGTTCTCGTTGAGCGTCAGCAGTGGCGTCGGGAAGTCGAAGGGCGTCAGCGTCAGGTTGAGCGTGCGCCAGTTGCCACCTGCGGTGTCGGTGTTGGGACGAGGCCCCGTGAACGTAGTGGTGATCAGGTAAACGGCGCCGCTGGCCCTGAGGTTACGCAGCACCGCGGCTATTTCGCCGTATGCCAGGTGCGGCAGCAGATCGCGGCAGAGGATCGCGTCGGCGCGCGGCAGCACCCCCTCCGAGATGTCGATTCGCATGAAGCGCCGGTCGGCACGCCTGTGACGCCACCGATGTTCGGAGATCACGCCGGTGAGGATGTCCACGCCGATGTAGAACTCGAGGCCTGCGTCTACATGCTGCATCCAGTTGAAGTCACCGCACGGTGCGTCGATGAGCGTGCGCACCCCCAGATGGGAGAGGAGCAGCGGCAACCGCTCGCGCAATACCTGCGTCTGCTGCAAGCTCGAGCCGGGGCCGGAGATCGATTCATCGCGAAAGCTGCGGTACAAGCGGGCGTGCTGCGTGAACACCTGTTCGAAGGTCCCTGGCGGATCTTCACGCCGCTCCGTCCGCGCGGAGCCCAGAGCCCGGTGCAACAGGAACGAGAAGAAGGTGCCGTCCTTCAGCAGGTCGGCCTGCGGATGCCGCGCCATATGCTGGCGGATCCGGGTGTTCGATAGCATGTAGCAGATGGCGCTGCGATCGAATATGCGCTCATGCTCCGCGGCGGGGCGTTCCACGAAGAAGGCGCCGGGGTCGCTCCAACAGATCGGTTGCACGCGCTCGCATGGCAGTTCGTACCAGCCGCCGGCGTCTTCCGCGATCACCGCCGACAGCGGTTCCGAGCCGAGTGAGGTCCAGCCCAGACGCCGGCGAGCGCGCAGGGTCTCGCACACTCGCTCGTACACGGCACGGACGATGCTACTGCCCGGCCGCGCGGCAATGAAACCGTTCGAGGCGAGTCCGCTGCGCTCACGATGTCCGACGGTCTCATGCTGCCGCAGCAGATCTAGCACGCTCTGCAGCGGCTGGATCGCCAGGCAATCGGCGTCCACCCACAGGCCGCCGTAGCGCTGCAGGACGTAAAGGCGCACGAAGTCAGCGCGGTGCGCCACCTGCAGTCGCGAGAGATCGATATCGCGATCGCTGTCGCGGAGACGGTCGACCGCGTCCGGCGTGAGTACCTGCAGCGTGGGCGCTGCTGCTGCCAGGGTGCGCAGGCAGGCGCTGATCCACGGAGAACAGGGGCCTTCCCAGTAGGTCCACACTGTATCGACAGGTGCGGCGGCCGGACGCTCGAAGCGCGTGAGCTGGCCGCTGGCGGGTGGCGGAGACGGAAAGTGCGCGGCGAACTCGGCCGGCCGCCGCACCGCGCAGACGCGTCCCATCCGTTCGACATTCGCGGTGTAGTGCGGATTGGCGCTGGCGGCAGCTCCGATCGCGTAGCCGCCGGAATTCGGGTGGTACAGGTGATGGACATGCTGGTCGCGGCGCCGCGTGCACGCGGCGCTTCCGAGCAGTCCCACCTTGTGGCTCCAGGCGTTGTCCTCACCGCCCCAGCCGCGAAAGCCCTCGACAAGGCCGCCGTGCCGCTCCAGGAAGGCCCGCCGGACCAGCCCGATGCCGCCGGACGCGCCCGTGCCGGACGGCAGCACGTTGACGGGCCGGCACGCTGCCGCGGCGGCAAGCCCCTTCATCACCTGTTGCGTGTCAGCTGCAGACAGGTAGTGGACCGCCGTATACGGCGCCAGGTAGTCGAGCGCACGCTCGCGCAGCTCCTGCACCGCCCGCGCGATGAAGCCCGCCGGCAATAGCAGGTCGTTGTCGAGCCACAGCAGGAGCTCCCCCGAGGCGATGGCCTGAGCGGCGTTCAGCGAACGCGCACGCTCGAATTCGCCCTCGTGCTCGAGGAAAAGGTGGTGGCACGACCACCGCTGGGCACAGGCCAGCGCCACGGGTAGCGCGCCCATCTCGACGACGATGACCTCCAGCCGGCCCTCCTGCTGGCGCAGCGTGGCCAGCGTGGCCATCAATTGTGGCAGGCGCTCGACGCCGCCGTGCGGCACGACCACGGAGACAAGAGGGTTGGCTGACAACGACATCTGCGATCCCTCGGACGATGTGGCGGGTCGAAAGCACGCGGGCACGGTGACGTGCGCGGCCGGCACGGACCGGGGCGTACACACGTCGGCCCAGAAACGCGGCCATTGCTGCGCGAAGTTCCAGTGCTGCTCCATCCAGGCACGATTGCTCCGGCCCGCGGCGGCCAACGCTGCCGCTCCCTGATCGATCAGCCCTCGCAGCGTGCCCTCGAGCGCCTCCAGCGTGCTGAACACGAAAGGCAGGTCGTCGGCTTCGGGCGCGCAACGCCTGAGGGCCTGCTCCACGCCCGGCAACAGTCCCACGCCGTTGACGACCACGGCGCCCGCCGCCAGTCCCTCCAGGCTGTTGCGGTGGTAACTGCCGGTGACGCATTCGTCGATGACGATGTGTGCCCGCCGCTTCATCGCCAGCGCCTGTTCATGACTGATCTGGCCGCGCTCGGTGGTCTCGATACGGACCTGGGGCAGGCGAGCGAGGCGGCGCAAGACGGCCATCGTGCTGTGCCAGCCCTTGCCGTGCCAGTACAGACGGTGGCCAGCGGCGTAGCTCTCGTGGCGGCCCGACGGTGTGTAGGCGATGTGGATCAGATCGCCCTTGGCGCCGGCCGAATGTTCGGCTTCCCAGAGCGGAATCGGATTGGGGACGACTCTCCAGCCCGCGAACTCGGATAACGTGGCCTGGTACTGGCCCACCACGACGCCGGGCTGGCCGCGCTGCACATGCTGCATGTCGACGTTCCAGCCGTAGTTGTGCGCCATAGTCACCAGCGGCTTGCCCTGGAGCACCTTGGCGTGGGTCGGGTCGACCTTGCCATTGTGGACGATCACCACGTCGGCGCGGTCGAGCGCCGCCAAAGCCTCGTCCCGCTGGCTACGCCAGGACGTGCCGCCGGCAAAGGCGACCCCGTTGCCGTAGGAGCCACCCGCCCAGACGCACAGCGCGCTGTGTTCAGTGGTGGCGTCGATACAACGCGCCAGCAAGCTGGGCACGCCAGCCACGGGCGTGGTCGCATAGGACACGATGCGCAGACCAGCCGGCGTGGACGCTGCCGGCGCCGCCGGTCGTCCCTGCCCATCGTCAAGCCACGTCATGTCGACCCTACGAAGGCTCTGCAGACGGCTGGTGGAACTGAGGTTGACCAGCTCCACACCCCGCGCCGCGAGCGCCTCCGCCAGGGCGCCGTATTCCCGGTCGATCTGCGCCAGCCGAGAGGCCAGCGGGTGGCGCCCGGTCCTGCCGAAAAAATGGTGCTCGGTGAAGTCCACGCCGACTAGTCCGATGCGTGTCGCACCCATGTAGGCCGCCAGACAGACGGCGACATACGGCGAGTTCTGGGTGTAGTGCAGCGACTCGCCTGCCGCCGGACCAGTGCCCGCGTACCGACCCAGCGTGAAGCGGACGACAGGCGGCTGCACGTGGCCGAGATCGAGGTGCGTGAACAGGGCCCGCGCTTTCGAATGCTCGACGTAGCGAAAACGGTCGCCCTTGAACTGGCTGCGAGGATTGACGACGACGAGATAGGTCGGGTCGAAGAGCCGGCCGATGTCGTTGACACCGATGACGATGCGGCGGGACGGATGGATCAACTCGCGCACGGACGGGCCGCAGCCGCACACGACCATGGTCTCGTTGATGTGCCCATTACGGAACGCTGCCAGCGCGAGAGGAGGAGCCGGCGTCGAAAGCTGGCCGCCGTCGCGAAGCATGTTCACATCCATCACGGGTACCCGGACGAAATGTTCTCCACATCGTCGGACCCTTTGGAAGGGAGACCGGCGTGGTTGGGTGCTGGATCGTCTTCGAGGACCGCAGGATTGTTCGGACGCTCGCGGAGCAGCTGGTAGCTCCAGGAGAAACGGCGCGCGAATCTGCCCTCCATGACATGCGCGCGCGCAGGCAGCGCCGCGGCGGCTCCGGAGTAGACGACGCGCACGATGTAGCGCAGCCATCTTCCGGCCTTCACCAGTCCCTTGACATCCCGTTCTACAGCACCCAGGTGTCTCCCGTTGGCGCTTGGCGTAATCGGCGTCAGGTTCCGCCAGTCGTTTCCAGGGCCGCCGATGTGATGGTTGAGCAGATGCCCGAGTCGATACTCACCCTGACGCGAGCCGATCTGGGATCGCAGGGACTGCCGAAGACTCTCGGAAACGACAGTGCCATCGGTCTTGTCGGGGCCGATGGGATCGGCCACCATCCGCGTGGCGAATCCGTCGCTGTTGACGCCGCTGAACGAGATGCGGCTGGTGTGCCGCCGCTGGCCGCCAGCCGCCGTCGTGCCGGTGCCGAGCTCCACGAGCTTCTCGCTCAGAAGCTTGCCACGGGGGTTGACCTCCCCGACGACCGCCCACAGCCCCCCGTCGGGCTCGGCATCGAGACTTCGCAGGTTATGCCGGAGACGAATCGCCACGAGTAATGGGCGGATCAGCGCCAGACCAACCCGGTTGCCCGAAAGACGGTTCACCGCGGTGGTGCCCTCGCGCAAGCCGTTGTCCAGCCGCTGCTGCGGCGTCGCAGTGGGATCCCCACCCAGGGCGCGGCTGGCCAGGCTCCTCGCCTGATTGCGAATCCATTCCACCGCCCGGTCGAGCATCCGATCGACGCTCGCCTGCAGGTTGCGGATGGTGGTCTGCACCTGCGCGCCGACGTCGCCGAGGCCGATGAAGCGCGCCAGGAAGTCGAGGATGACCGGGATGGTGCGCGCCATCGTCCGCTCGACGAAATTGGCGGCGGCACCGATCGCGCCCGCGGCGATCGCGGCGATCGAGTTCACGACCGACTCGACGAGATCGAGGATCTGGTTGATGCGCTGGATAAAGAACTGAATCGTCGTGTAGGTCTTGATGATCGCCTGGATCACCGCGCCCACCGGGCTCAGCAGCGACAGCAGTTGCGTGATCCCTGCCTGCACCAGCCGCGTCTGGATGAACGAACGGATGGCGCCGAGTGCTGCCTCGCGCAGCGAGCCGAAGAACTCGGTCACCCGGTCGCGCAAGGCCGCCACCAGGCCTCTGTCCCGGATGTCCTTGATCAACTGGAAGCCCGATTCGAGCATCCCCACTGCCCGCTCCCCGAGCAGGTTGACCAGCTTTCCGCGCACCCGCGCCCAGGTCAGCCCGAGGATCTGGAGCACGAAGCCGATGATGCCGCGCAGGTCCCATCGCTCCGGCATCTGGATTCCGGCCGCCGCCACCGGACCGGTGAGCCACGCGATCACGCCGTCGCGCAGATGGCCCAGGATGTTGGCCATGAACTGGCGCACTCCCTGGCCGACCGCGCCGAGCAAGTTTCGCAGGAAGGCCACCGGATCGTTGATGATGACGAGAAAAGTCGCGCGGGCGCGCTTCAGGATCGCCAGGACTCGGGCACCGCCCGCCCCCATCACCGCCTCGACGATCAACTCCAGCAGCTTCATCAGCGCCGCCCCGGCGAAGCTGGTCAGATCGGCCATCAACGGCCGGAACATCGTGACCATCCGCCTCAGGGTGTCGATCGGATGCAGCACGTCATCGAGCCGCAGCGACGCCCACGCCTCGGTGAAGGTGCCGCTCACGCGTGCCCATGTCAGGTTGCGCACCTGCGTCTCCTGGGTGAACCAGGCATAGGCACGCTCCAGGGCGCCCGATTCCACCAGCTGGTTGACCTTCTCGATGCCTCCCGGGATGAACTCGGCGAAGGCGCGAACCACGGTCAGCGCAGTGCGAGGCACCAGCGCATTGGTGAACGGGTCTCGACCGAGCATCACGGTGACCAGGCCGTAGCCGGGGATCTCGCGGCAGAACGCCGCGAGCGGCTCCATCAGGGTCTCTTTGAGCCAGATGATGGCCTGGCTGACCAGGCCGGCCACGAACCTCGTGATGCGCCCGATGATCGGCGTGAACACGTCCTGCGCTCGCCGCCAGACGTCGCGCGGGCTGAAGATGTCGCTCCAACCGAGTGAATCGGTGAACCGGCTGAACGCGTCGCGGATGGTCTGGAACGACACGCCGAGCGCTGTCGTCTGCTGGAGCGCCCAGTTGCCAAGCCGCTCGATCACGCCGTAGCGGTTGAGCACCTGGAACAGGATCTCGCCGCCCGGAATCAGCCCCATGAATGCGCGCAGCACGTTGAGCGCATTGCGCTCGACGACGCGAAGGTTGATCGGATTGCGGCCGATGATCAGGGTGAGCAGCGTGAATCCAGGCACGTTCGCGGCGAGTTCGGCCAGCCCGTCAACGATGTCCGAGAGGCCCAGCCGCTGCACGATCCCGCTCGGCTGCGGCGTGATCGTCACATCCTCCTGGCGGCGGATCTCGGCGGCCGGCTGCCGTGTGACGGCGCCCTGCTGGATGGTATGGGTCAGTTCGTGGGCGATCAGCTCGCGCCCGGCGGTGGTCCCGGGCTGAAACTGATCGCGCGCGAAGAAGATGTGGTTGCCGGTGGTGAACGCCTGCGCGGCAACCTGGCGGCTGAGCGACGCCGCGTTGGCATCGGTATGGATGCGCACGTTCGCGAAGCTGGCGCCGAAGCGCGGCTCCATGAAGCTGCGCACCGACGCGGGCATGGGCAAGCCGCCGCTCAGGCTGCCTTGAATCCGCGACGCGACGTCGCCGCCGCTCGGCGCCGCCGGCGCCGCGCTGCGGTGAATCACCGACGGGGAGCTGGGCGGCCGATCGAGCGCCGGCGCGTGCCGCCGCAGCACTCCAGTGCCGGCACCGCCTACCCGAGGCACCGCGGTCTCGGCCACCCGTAGGTTGAGGACGGTGTGCGCGACGCGGCTCGCCTCACGCTCCGCCGGATCGGCCGGCGACGATACGCGGAGGGCCGACCGCTGCAGCGGCGGTCCGGTGCCGGCGCGGAATGCTGGTGCCGGCTCGCTCTCGCGCTGTGCAAACGGGCTGGCCAGCGCGCTCATGAGCAGTCAGCTCCCGGACAACGACGGGCAGCTCTGTCCGGCCTTGCGGTACTCGCGCTGCAACGCGATCAGCAGCTCGCTGTCCCCCGGCGGCGTCGCGCGACGCAGCCCGAGCAGGGTCGCATGCAACGCCGCGTTGCGGATCTGTCCGCCCGACAGCACGCAGCGCAGCGCCACTTCGTCGAGCCGCGCATCGCTGACCGCATGATCGGACGCGAGGTGCGCCAGCCACAGGTCGAATCGCGTATCGGCGTCGGGCAGCGGAAACTCGAGCGTCACGTCCATGCGCCGCGCGAACGCGCCGTCGATGCGCTCGGGTGCGTTGGTGGTCACGATCAGAATGCCGGCGTACGCCTCGAGCCGCTGCAGCAGATAGTTGGTCTCCAGGTTGGCGTAGCGGTCGGTGGAGCTCGACACGCCGGTGCGCCCGGCCATCAGCGCGTCGCCCTCGTCGATTAGCAGCACGATGTCGAGCGATTCGGCCGCTTCGAATCCACGCTCGAGGTTGCGTTCGGTCTCGCCGATGTACTTGCTGACCGTGGCCGCCAGATCGACGCGGTAGAGCGGGCGTCCGATCTCCGCGGCGAGGTGCCGGGCCGCAAGCGTCTTGCCGGTTCCGCTCGGTCCCTTGAAGAGCGCCCGCACTCCGGCGGCACTGCCGTGCCCGAACGCGGCGGGTAACGCCGCGCCCAGCGCCTCGCGGTGGCGGCAGCGGGCGACCAGCGCCGCGAACTCCTCCCGCGCCTCGTCGACACAGAGCAGGAACTCGCCTGGCGACAGCGGCGCCATGCGCTGGGCCACGCCATCGAACGCGAATCGCCCCCGGTGCTCGACTTCGGCCATCACCGCCGCCATCGAATCGGCGCCGTCTGGCGGCACCGCACGTGCAACGCGGTGCAATGTTCCGCGCGGCACGCGCAGGGCGACCAGATCCTCCCCCGCCGCCGACCCGCCCAACGCCACGCTCCAGTGGCGCCGGCGCTCGTCTGGCCCAGGCATGCCGAGCTCGATCCAGCGGCAGATTCGTCCTTCGACGGCAAGGCCGCCGGAGCGCGGCAATCGCACCGCCAGCGCGCCGCTCGAAAGCGGCACGTCGGGCAGCACGACCCGCTCGCCCGGCGCTGGTCGCATGGTGAGAAGCGGCATCGCACCCAGCAGCGTCGCAAGTGCGCTCGTGGTCGCACGCGTGCCGGCGTCCGGCGACGCCGCCATGGGCTCCAGCAGTCCCTCGCCGAGAGCTTGGGCGAGGGCACCGGCCAGCGCGCGACGGCCGCTCCCGGGAGCGCCGCGCAGCGCCCAGCAGATCGAGTCAGGTCGCGCGACGTTGGACAGTTCTGAAATTGTCGCGAGCAGCGCCTCGGGCAGGATCAGCTCCGACAGGGGCTGCAGCTGCTGCGGCGGCGTGAAGCGCCAGTCGGTGGCCGGCGGCGACAGGCCACGCAGCACGTCCCACACCGGACCCGGCACATTCAACTGGCGCCAGCGACCCACCGGCTCCTCCCGCAGGAAACCGCCAGACAGCAGATCTGCGAGAGCCGCCGACGTGCCTGCGGCGTGGAACGAGCGGGTCAGCATCGCGCGGGTGGGGCGGCCATCGTGTCCCAGCAGCTCGTCGACGAGCGGGGCGAGCCGCGGGTCTTCGTCAGAGAGCCCGCACAGCAGAAAGCAGCTCAGTCCCTGCGGGCCGAGGCCGAGCCCGTTGCGCAAACGATCGAGCGGCAGGTCGTCGCCGTCGCCGCGGCTCGGCGCGGTCAGACGTTCGTCGAGCCTGGCGACGGCCTCCTGGAGCGTCAGGCCGTCGAGTCCCAACTGCGCGGCCTCGTCGACATAGCCCCGCAGCGCGGGATGCTGCTGCAGCAGCTCGGGCAGCGGGGCGGACACTCCGGTCGCATGTTCGACGAGCGCCAGCGTGCTGCGCAGCAGCCACAGGCGGAATTGTTCGGCGGCGGTCTCCGCCGCAGGTCCGAACGGGTGGAGCGTCGATGAAGCAGCAGCCATCAGGTGCGTCACTCGAAGTGGAAACGCAGGTCGCAGCCTGCCGCTGGCACCCACCCTGGATCGCGGTCCAGTCCGGCGAGGCGGATGGCAATCGGCAGGTGCTGCAGGGGAAAGTACACATCGATGCGTTCGCCGCCCACCCGCACCTGTGCCGGCAGGCGCAGCAGCGTCCCGGCCAGTCGACGCGGGTCGCGCAGCCCCAACGCGAGGACGAGGCGCGCCTTCAATTGCGGGAGCACGCCGGCCAGGGTGATGGACGGCGCGCCCGGCGCGGCCTTGCGCAGGCGCGGGCGCCGCGGCGCACAGTGGGCTCTTGTAGTGGGGCCGAGCGACCCCGGTGCCGCGGCGGACACGGAGGATGCAGGCTCCGAATCGCGAGTCTGGAATCGCTCGAGCCAGACCGCGAGCGGATCGCGGACGAACCGGCGCCCTCCAAACGCCGCCCCTGTTTCGTACAGGAAGCGCCACGGCGACATCTCCAGCCCGCGATGCAGCGGCTGCGAGAAGTCGCCGTACAGGCCCAGCTGCAACGCTGCGTTGATCACGAAGAACAGCCCGCCGTGCCCGGTCTCGACGACAGTGTCCTCGTCGAACGCCGTGGACGCGACCCTGGCGCCAGACACGGCAGCGACAGGAACCCTCGAATACCCAGGAGCGGTGAACTCGCGGGCAGCGGCGGTGCCCGCCGGGTCCTGGAGCTGAACACCAAGTGCGGCCGCCCGGGCACGCGGCATCGATGCGGCCGCTCGTGCCGGATGCGGATCGCGCCCGAGATGCGCGTGCCCAACCGGCACCCGGCTGCCGTCAGCGTCATACCCATCACCAGCTGACGTCGACTGCGACGTTGCCGGCGCCGGTCGGTGCGCGGCCGGCGCAACACTGGCGTCGAGCGGTGGCGTTTCGTCGGCTGGCCGTGCATGGCGCAACAGTGCGCGCTCGACGTAGCGCTCGTCGAAGGCACACGCCGGATCGCGCGCCAGAGAGAGGCACAATCGATGGAGCCGGATCGGCGGCGACGGTACGGCCGAAGGGAGCCAGGCGGCATCGTCATCCCCGCTGTGCCGATCTCTCGAACGCTCACACTCCGCTGAGTCCGCCGGAGCGTCGCGGTGCAGCGCACCCGACGTGGTCGTGCCTGCGTCGACGAAGCGTCGTACCGCAGCCGACACTGGAAAGTGCCGGGCGAGCGACTCCACCAGGTCGTGGCGCGCCGCAGTGGTCCAGCTCTCGAACCACACCGTCCCCAGGTCCATCGGCTGCAGTCGCTCGACGGCCTGCGGCACCGCCCGCGCCGAGGCCGTCCAGTAGCGCAAGGCGGCGGCGCGATCCACCTCTCCGTGCAGCAGCGCCGGCCACCACCACCGGGCGTTCAACTGGCCGGCGATCGCGTCCCGCGCCAGGCAGGCCAGCAGCTCCGGCTGGTCAACGAACCAGACCGCCGGCCCGGCGCGCAGCGCCCCGTGCTCCAGCGCCGGTCGCTGCGCGCTGCGCAGCGCCGCCTCCAAGGTGTCGTATCGAGAGGATCCAGGCGGGCCTGCCACCTTCCCCCATGGCACACGCAGTTGGCGCACGATGGCGATTGCGCTGGAGGGCAGGCCATGGCGGCGCAGGTCGGCGTCGCGAAGCCAGTCCTCAACGCCGGCCCGCACCCGGAGGCGCGTGGCAATGCGTTTTGGGGCGAGCGCGCGGCGGACCGAGGCGGCGCTCAGATCCACGGCCGCCTCCGGGCGAGGCATTGAAAGGTGGGGCGGGCTTTGATGACCCGCCCCGGCGTGCACGGGATTCGAACCCTTGGCTTGACAGCGCGTAGCGACCTTCCGGGTAGAACCCACGGACGAGCGAGGTGCCCATCGTGAGGACCGGTTTCAGCGGCACGCGATTGCTTCCACCCCCCTACCACGGGGAGCACGCTTGAACGAATACTGTGTCGGCTCACCATCGCTGTCAATCCTCAGCCGCCGACGTTGTGCTCGCGAATGGTCAGCTTCTGCACCTCCGGACTCATTCGCAGGACTTCTGCGACCTCGCCGCGCCCTGGCTCTGCAAGGTTGGTCTGGAAGGCCCAGATCCCGGGTCGCTTCGCATCGAGCTCGAGCGGAATGAACTGGATGCCGATCGGGCAGCCGTCGAAATGGTTGTCTCGGACGACGAGGTGCCGACCGTAGACGCCCGTCAGGCGCAGCCCTTCCCACTCGGCGTCCCCCATGCCCTCGGCCTCGGCGTGCACGCGGTTGCCGGCGACGAGCGCCGAGATCGTGTTGCCGAGACTCATCCCGAAGCGGTTGCGGCTGCGGTCGCGCCGGATCAACGTCACATAGATCCGATTGCCGGTGAGCACCACGCGCTCCGCCTGCAGAGCGGCGCCTTCCCGAAGCTCCTTCTGCGAGATCCCGATTGAAATCCCCTGCACCGCAGCGCGCACCACATTGCTCTCGACGTGCACTTCCGCGGCCGATTGCCCCCCGATGACGATGCCGCGCAGCACGCTGGACTTGGGGTCCGTGGCCTCGACGATGTTGTCGCGCACGATCGCCACCGCGGTGTTGATGCACTGGATGCCGACCTGGTTGTCGCCAACTGCGACGTCGCACGCGATCACGTGCGCGACGGTCGCGAGCGTGGTGTCGTCGTTGCTGATCACGATTCCGGCGCCACCCAACCGGCTTCCGCCACCACATCGCGCACTGATGGCATCGATGTGCACCGACGGCGTGTTGCGGATCGTCAGCGCCCCGTTCACGCCGATTCCGGATTCATCCAAGCCCACTGCGACCGCACCCATTTCGACGAAGAGATTGGCCACGCTCACCGATGCGCATCGATCCACCAGCAGTGCCAGCTCGCCGCTCGCGTTGAGGAGCCGCGTGGCCGGCCCGGCGCCGTGAATCCTGACGTGACCCAGGCCGCCCAACCGGATCGGTTTCTCGAGCGTGTAGTCGCCCGCCTCGAAGCAGAGCGTGACGTGAGACCCGGGGGCCAAGGCGCCGATCCGTTCGTGAATCGCCGCCCCCGGCCACAGCGCCAGCTGGTGGCAAGCGCGGCCGCGCAGCGCCTCGATCGCCGCCTGTACGTCGCTCACGCCCGGAAGTCCCGCCCGCGGCCCGTCCACCCACACCTCCTCGGCTCGCGGCAGCTGCGATTCGCGAACGAACAGCCACTGGCCCGAGCCGGTGATGCGGTAGACGCGGTAGCGGGTGGCCTCGCTCACCCGTACCGGATCGCGACGCAGAGCGGCAGTCAGCACGTCGCGCACGCCGCCCGCGGCAAGCGGCGCCTCGGCAGCCGGCTGATGCGGACCGAGGAAGGTGCGCCAGTCGAGTCGACGCGGGCCGGTGGCATCCAGAAAGCCGGCCGACGGCAGCCAGGTGAACGAGTCGGCGGCGCGAAGCGCGCCGATCGCCGCGTCACTCACGTCGGCGAGTTGCTCCTGGAACTGCGCGAGCTGCGCTTCGCCGAGCGCGTCCATCTCTTCTCCAACCAGCGCCGACAAGGCTGGCGCCGCGGCATCGGCGGCGATGCGCCGCCGCACCGCCCAGCGATCGACGAACACGATGCCGCGGTCGGTGAGGAAGATCAGCGCGAGCGGCACGTCACAGTCGCTCAAGCCGCGGGTGCGCATGGCGTCGAGCAGACTGCCTGCCGGTTCGACGCCAGGGTGCAGGTGCGCGTCCGACACGCCAGGGAAGCCGAAGCAGGCGTAGGCGGCGCCGCTGCGCAGGCGCGAGATCGCCGCCGGGTCCGGCGCATTGGTATCGAGCCGAAGCGCGCTCACCATCTCCCTGCCGATGCGTAGCAGGCGCAGCTGCACCGCCTCGACCGTTGCATCCGTGTTGCAGCGCACGTTGCCGTGATCCAGCGCCAGCACCGGCGCCTTCCCTTCCGAGACTGTCGTCGGCGCGAGCGTCAGCAGGTACAGCCCGTCGCCGGCCACGTAGGTGCCGCCGGACAGCACGCCGCACGGTCCGAAGCCGTCAGTGGAGTCCGCTACGGCGGCATCGGGCCGGGCCACGAGCGTCACGACTTGGTCGGAGGCGAGCTGCAACGCCTGCCCGGCGCGGTTGACGGCCAGCCCCGCCTTGATCCCCACCGTACGCGCCCGCGCCTCACCCTGGCGTTTCACCTCAAGGCCCCAGGCGATGCCGGCACCGATCGCCTGCCCCAACCGCGCGTCGGCCCGGCGGTGGGCATCCTGCTCGCGCGCGAGGTCACGACCAGTGAGCAGACGGCCGTTGAAGAAGTTCACCGACCGGATGCCGTCGTCGAGGATCGGCGTGAAGAGCGCGATCGATTCTGCGGGAGGGGCCATCAGTTGCTCCTGAATCGACTGACTTCGACCTGGAAGTGGAACTCGAACGAGCCGTCGACGATCGACTGATCGCCCAGCAGGAGCACGGTGAAGGCGATGGCGTTGCGGGCAGGCTTGACCGGTACACGCAGGAACAGCCGGAACGGCGGCACGCGGTCGTCGGGCAGCATCGGGGTCAGCTTGACGATGTAATTGGGCAGCGAGGTCGCATTTGGAACGGTCGCCTGCAGATCGAGAAGCATGCGCTGAGGGTCGCTGCCCCCTGATGCACTGGTGCCGCGGAGGCCGCCGTAAGTGGTCCCGGCCCCAAAGGTGCCGCCGCCAGCACGAGGGGTGAAGACGATCTCGCCCGCAGCCACGATCTCGAACGGCTCGCGGTTGCGACCGACGAAGTCGCCGGCGGGCACACTGACGCTTCCCGGCACCCACTGCCCACCACTGAAGATCAGCACCTGTCCTTCGGCAGGCGCCGTGGCGGCCACGACGCTGCCCTGCAGGCCGCTGACCCGCGGCGTAGCCGCGCCGCTGGCGCCCAACGTGCCGGACAGATCGCCACTGAGATCCGGCACCCGAGCCGTGACGTCGCCCGGCACCCACTCTCCGCCGATGAAAGTTAGTACCTGCCCCTCACCCGGCCCGGTCGGGGCGACACGCTGGCCTTGAAGGCCGACCACGCGAGGCACGCTCGGACTGACGCCGCCAAGCTCGCCGGCGAGGTCACCACTCAACTCGGGCAGGCTGCTGATCACCGGGCCCGGTGTCCATTCGCCCGCCTCGAACAGCAGCGCGTTGCCCTCCGCCGGCGCCACGTCGGCAATCGGCTGGCCGCGCAGGCCCACCACGCGCGGCGGCTCCGGCGGACTCGTGGATGCGTCATCGCCCAGCAGACCTTCGAGGTCGCCGCTGAGCGGCGGCAGCTCCGGCGTCCCGTGGCCGTGATCGGCGCGCGAGTATTCGTCAGCAGTGCCCGCGACCGGCAGCAGCCCGAACGCATCCGCCGGCACCACCGAATCGCCCGCCTCGATGTTCGAGCGTTGATCGATCAGCTCCTGCACCATCCGAAGGCTGAGCAGCACCGGTCGACGGCGCTGGTCGATGGTCACGGGCATGTCCGGAGCGTCGCCGACGCGCCAGCCGACTCCCGCGCCCGTGGAGACCAACGGCACGCGCAGCGTCGCCAACAGCACGGCATCGTCTGCACCCGCGGATTGTCGGCCGCAGCCGCACTCGATGTGCGCCGTCCACAATGGCCGCAGCTCGGTGACCCAGAGCCGCAAGGCGGCGCGCCGCAGGCCGTCGTCGGCGCGCAAGCCGTCTGGAGGTGTGCCGACCATGAAGTCGTCCGGAGTCATGGGCGGCGAGCCGGGGACCAGCCAGGCGTGTGCCGCCGCCTTTAACTGCTCGATGAAGCTGGTTTCATCGAGCGGCGGCGAGTCGGCCGCCACGCGAACACCCGACAGCCACTCGACGAAATCGCGGATCGCGTCTTCCTCGCGTTGCAACGGCGCGTCCAGCCGGAGCTCGAGACGGAAGCTATCGGCGACGCGCGACGGCTGCATTAACTCGTCGTCGCTGCGACAGGGTTCGCCGGGGATGATGACGTTGTCGGTGAGGCACGACGCGTATGACAGCACCACGTGAAGGAGGATGTCGGCGGGCGGCGAGTCGTGGGCCAGCGCCTGCTGGACCTGCATGGCGCGCGCGGCCAGCCAGTCGTTCAGGTTGCAGCACTGGTCGGTTTCGACGCAGATCGGGGTTCCCGACGGCAGCCAGGCGGCCCCCGGGGTGACACGCAGGCGCGGACCGTTGTCGCCATCGCGCTCGATCACCACGTCGAGCCCGCGGACGGTGCCGTAGCCCAGTACCTCACGCGCCAGCGCGTGTCGACGGGCGGTGTGATAGGCCGACTCCTGGACGAAGTCGTCGACGCCCAACAGCATGCCCAGCGTGTAGTTGACGCGCTTGCAGCCGTCAACCGCGACGGCGCCCGCTCCGACCGGGTTCTGTCCACAGCATCCCATTGCGTCTCTCCTCGACATCACGCGGTGCGGGGCGTCAACGACTCAACACTCCAGCAACAGCCGGTCGGCCGGCGCGTCGGGCCGCGGCGCGAGCCGCCCGGTGCCCACGTGTCCCGATCCGACGACGATCGGCGGCGCCAGCTCCGGCGCCCGGCTGCCAGCTCCCAGCAGGGTGTCCAGTTGCACACGCGCCTGACCCACCCGGAACAAGGCCCAGTACTGACGCACGTCGAAGCTGGTATGCGCCGGCTTGGCGAGCCGCACCACCCGCGTGGCGAGCTCGATGTCCTGCGCCAGTGCGTCGGCATCGGTAAGCGGACCGCTGCTCGGCAACAGCACGCTGAAGCGATGCGCCGCTGCCGCCATCGGTTCCAGCCGTGTTTCGAACGCCGCCCAGTCGGCGAGCAGGCTGGCGTTGTCGGGCAGCACGACGGGCGCCGGGATCAAATCGAACTGCGGCCAGTCCGCTCCAGTAGCCCGCTGGTAGGCGTCGATGCGCAGATGACGTCGCGCGACGAAACGCTGCCAGCGCGCGAGCCACCGGCGCAGGCTCGGCGGCAGCCCGAGTTCGATGAATTCGCGCCAGGCCTCCTGCTGGGCGGCGGCCTCCGGGTTGGACCCAGACGGCGTCGGGTCTGACGGCCAGTGTGAGGGCAGCTCCGGTCCGAGCCCGGCAGCGCGGCCGCTCTGCCAGAACTGCATCCACGCCTGCGTCAGGGCGCCGGCGAGCTGGGGCACGGAGCCCAGTTCGGCGGCGGCAAACCCGCTCCACAAATCGGCACGGATCCCGGGCGGCACGGGCGTGAAGAACGCGGACGCGGCGTCCGCGATACCGGCCCGGGTCAACCAGGCGCGATAGCGCCGATGCAGCCCTTCGGCGCCTTCGGCCGGCGACCACTGCTCGCCGGCGGTGACCACGCGCGGCACATCCATGGCCTCGGTCCCGACCACGGTCTCGCCGAGCAAGGCCCGCGGAAGGCCGCGCGTCAGGTAGCGTTCGACGATGCGCACGCCGTACGGTTGGCGCTGAGAGGGTTTGGGTAATTCGAAGTCGGCCGGCGGCACACAGTTCGAGAGTGCGAGCTGCACCGCCAGGCGAACCCCCTGAGTGGTACCGCGGTACTGATATAGCGGGATCGCAAAGCGAATCAGCTGGCGGCGGCGCGATTCGTTCATCGCCTTGTCCAGCACCAGCCCGAGCCAGCCGGCCAGCCAGTCGAGGGTGTCGGCCGGAGCGCTGCGTACGTCGAACAGCGCCGACGCCGCGGCAATGCGATCCTCGAGGGTCGTCAACATGCCTTCGAAGTTGGCCAGAAAGCGCTCGAGAAAATCAGCCGATGCGTCGTCCTCCTGGTACACGGCCGGCAGGTACTGTCGTGAGTACGAAAAGCGCGGCGACCACGCGCGCAGCGCCACCAGCCGCGGCGTCGCCAGTTCGTCTCCCGACAGCGTGAGGCGCAGCTGCAGGAACCGGCCGCGGGCCCGCTGGAACAGAAGCTCCCAGCTGCCGATGCCGCGCGAGGGCTCGGTGGCCGCGCCGGGCCCGTCCAGCAGCCATGGCAGCTCGGAGCCGTCAGGCCGCAACAGCGGCAATGGTTCCGGCTGGAACGGCAGCAGTGCGAGATCGGCTTCTGTCTCGGCTGCGCGCGTTTCGACCCGCACCTGACAGCCGGCGGGAATGCAGCCGTCGAGGACGAGCCGGTGCCACACACAGTCGACCTCACGGCCGTCGAGCTCCGGTGTGATCAGACTGGCCAACGATTCGAACCGCGGGCGGCGCTGCTCGACCAGCGGCAGCCAGCCGCCAAGGCTGTCGTAGAGCAAGCCCGTGTCGGCGGGCACTCCGGAGGAGCGCCCGACCACCAGACCCCTGCCGCCAAAGCGGCGCAACGGCAGAAAGCTCTCGACCGGATCCAGTACCAGCCCCGGCGAGCCGCGGAACAGGTCGAAGGCGATGCACTGGTTGCCCTCATCCGAGACCACGATCAGTCGCGGCGGCGCGTCAGCCGCGACGGGCTGGAGCGCGCAATCGAAACCGCGCAGCACGAAGCCGGGAAGATCGTCGGCGTCGATGACGTCCCGTGCCAGGCGAGTCGAGGCGCGGCCGGCCAGTGTTCCGTGTTCGTAGATCGAGACCAGCGCAAAGCCGTCGCTCCCGGCCCCATCCATCACCAGCACGGCATCGTCGCCGAGCACGTCGATCGCGAGCGGGTCGGCGCCGCCGGCCAGATCGATCGCCACGTCGAACCATGCGCGGCGCGGCTCGGGCGGGACGGCCGGGACCGTCCGAGGCCGGTCGATCGATTCGAATCCGGTCGACGGATCGGCGTCGCCGGTGTCTACTGGAAAGACGGCGTGCATGCCGAGCCGCCGATCGAGCATCCAGACGCGGCGATTCGCGCGATCGAGGACGGCCAGTCCGCCGCACGGCCGCGCCGCGACGTCGTGCGGCACGAACGGCCAGTCGGCTGGCCAGCCAATACTGAGCGGCGGCCCGCCGCCCAGGAGATCGAACACCAGCAGGCCGCCAGATTGGCGGTCGAGCGGCAGCAGGCCGGCGACGAGATAGTGCTCCCGAGTCACGGCAAGGCCGCGCAGCAGGCGGGGTGCGGCCGCCGCCGGTACGGAGAGCGGCGCGAATTCGCCGGACGATCCGCGCCCGGCGGCGTCGGCCTGCATCGCCCACAGCACCGACGACGTGCGCGAGCCGGACGACAGTACGTCGATCCGTCGCCCGCCATCGGCCACCCAGTAGACATTGCCGTTGCCGTCCGCCGCCGCACCGAGGCGGCGCCCGCCATCGGGTGGCGAGTCGGACGCGCCGGCGCGAAAGCGAGCCACTCGCCGCGTGAGGGACAGCGTGCTGGCGCGAGCGTCGAACTCCAGCGGTGCGGCAGACCGGCGGGTGCGGTCGGCCCACAACGCTGCCAGCGTCGGCGGGTGCGGCGAGTCGACGTGGTTCGAGACGAGGGTGCAGGTACCCCAGTCGCTCTCGCCGAGCAACAGCGCGAAGCGGGAACCGTTGGCGTCCTGCATCAGCAGTCCTGCGGCACGATCGGAATCGGCACGATGCGGCGGCCGCTGCCGGTCCCGGCCGGCGGAGCGTCGCCACGGAGCGCATCCAGCGACAACGCCGCACCGACCTCGACCGACAGGCCGGCGATGCGAGGGAGCTGCAGCCCGCGCATCGGCACTTCGCTGTCGACGACGCCGGCACTGCCCTGCGCCAGCAGCAGCTGATTGACCCGCAGGACGCCGGGCTCGCGGCTGACTTCGGCCATCAGCTCCAGCCGGTTCACCGCCCGGCCCAGCGGCCAGCCCGATTCCATTCCCGGATAGGTCAGCGCACTGACACCCTCGGCCGCGGCGCGTTCAGCGTCGCGCGAGGGCGCCAGAAACTCGCGCAGCCGCTGCTTCACGCGATCGCGCACGTCGGGTGCGGCAAAGCCGCCCGCCACCGTGATACCGAGGGACAGCCAGATCGGCACGTACTGGGGGCCGCGCAGCACCAGTTCCGTGGTCACGAGGCGGCGGGGATCGAGGTACCGGCACAGCGCATCGATGAAAGCCCGGTCGGGCGACGGCGCATCGGGCTGTCGCGGGTCGCGGCGCGGCACCAGCATCAACGTCACCACGCCGGGTGCATCGCCCGGCTCACTCCCGGCGAGATCGGGATGGTAGGCGGCGAGGACCTCGATGCGAGCGATGTCCACCCCGGGGGCACGCCGCGCGATCTCCGCGAAGTCGTCGGCCGTGACCAGACGATCGCGATGGCGAATGAAATTGCCGACCCGTTTTTCGCCGGTGGTCACGCTCTCGGCGTCGGCGCCGCCCCAGGTGGGTACGGGATTGTCCGGCTTGAGGCCAGGCGGCAGTCCAGCGCCGCTCGATATCCCGCCGGCCGCTACGTTGCCGCGGGCGCCGTCGCAGATGTCATAGTGGGCGACGAGCTGTGCACCGAGCGGCGGACGACGGCCGCGCAGGCCGTCGCCGAATCGCACCGTACCGGCCTCCGCGTCGACGACAAACACATCGGAGGGCCGCTGGTCGAGCCACACGTGCCCAGGGGCCCGTTCGGGATTGTGCGCGCGCACCTCGGAACCGGCCGCCATGAGGTCGTCGATCTCGGTCCAGCTCTGAGCCACGCCGGCCTGGATCACGTCGACGCGCACCGAGCCGGGCACGACCCCGCCGCGCGACAGCTTCAAGACCTGATCGGGCTTGCCGTCGCCATCACCCAACAGCTCGTTGCGGACGGCGATCCGCTGCTGCACCGCGGTCACGTTGATGCCGGCCCAAAGCACGCGCGCGCGCGCGGCCGCCGATGGCACCACGCGTATCCAGGTGAGGACGCGATCGGCCAGCGCCGAATCCTCAATGGCCGGCGGGAAACCGCCAACTCCCGCTTCGAGCGGGTCGAGCCCGGTCCATGTCGCGATCTGATCGTCGGGCGGCAGCGTGATCTCGACCGTGCCGGGACCGGTCAGTACGTTGTCGGTGCTGCGCGACGGTCGCAGCTGATAGCGCGCCTCCGGCGGCTCACCGGCCGCCGCGTTCTGCACCACCGGCACCTCGTAGGTGATGAGCGACGACTCTTCTCCGCCACTGGCACCGCTGCCCTGCGTGCCGAGCGTTCTCGGTGCCTCGTCCACGTACGGCACCAGCCCGAGGCTCAGGGTCCGGCCGCCCAGCTCCGTCAGCACGCTCGCGCGCACGGCACCGGGCAGCAACAGCAGCGCGACCCATAGCACGCCGTCGACCGTCTCGCCGCCAAGGTCCACGCTCTGTCGCCCGTCGAGCGCCCGCGTCTCGTACATGGTCAGATCGGTATTGGGTGCCTGCGCAGCCTGATAGAGCAGCGTGTAGTAGGCGGTGTCGACATCGCTGGGCGTGGTGGTGAACTTGACGAACGCGCGCGCCTCAACCGGCAGCACGTCGATCGTCGTGGAGGTACGGAACGCGATGTCGCCGGCTCGCACTTTGGTGCCCGCCGGCAGCGTTTCGCTGCGCGCGTCACCCCGCCTGCTGCTGAACGCAACCAGGCCGCGGGCCGGCGTGGCGGCTGCCAGCGGCACACCGAGCAGGCGCAGGAACTTGAGCCGGCTCACCTCGGGCACCCGGTTGGCGCGGTACAACAGGCTCTCGGTCAGGAACGCGAATAGTTCGACCAGCGTGACGCCGGGATCGCTCTCCCCGAGCTGCGTCCATTCCGGCGTGTGCACCTGGATCCGCGCCAGCGCCTCGCCAACGAAATCCTGAAAACGGCGGTCGTCGATGGTGGGCGCGAGAATCGGCATGTCAGCTCCGGACGCTCGTGTCGCCGCCCGCCACCGACACCGTCAGCGACACCCGCTCCTGCACCTGGGTGGCGACGAGCCGGTAGCTGATCGTGGCGACAGCCGCCTGCGGATCGACCCGGTGCGGCAACACCTCGACCGCCTCGATCCGGATGCGCGGCTCCCAGCGCATCAGCGCGTCGACGATGCGCTCACGGATCAGGGTATGGGTGGCCACGATGTTGGGTTCGAACAGGAAGCGCCCCAGCCCGGCGCCGAACAGCGGCAGGCGGAGGCGCTCGCCCGGCTCGGTCATCAGGATCACGCGCATCGACTCGCGAATGTTGTCCTCGCCCTCCGACCACGTGATCCGGCCGTCGGTGCCGACCCGCGGCGGGAACGCCATGCCCTTACCGTAGAGACGTGCCGCGTTCATGGTCAGGGCACCACGGCGGGCTTCTTGCCCTTGAAGCCGGGTAAGGGGAAGCAGACCGTGAAGAACGGCAGCCAGTGAAAGATCAGCTCGAGCAGGCTGACGATGATCGTCAGCAGGATCAGCGCGCAGATGGTGATGATGGGGATCGAGAGCGAGCACATCACGCCGGTCGCGCACGGTCCCTTGTCGGGCACGCTCAGCGGCTTGTGGAACGGCCAGGGCAGCACGCTGAGCACGATGTCGACCAGGCCGAGGCCCTTGAAGCGGTCGACCTGACCGCACAGCACGTCGGACATGACGAAGACCGCGTTCTTGTCGAACCGGCGCAGCCCCGCGGTGCTGACGTCGAGCGGCAGGCCGATGCGAATGGGACGCGCCGGCGCATCAGGGTCGAAGAAGCCCGCCATCTGGAACGGCCGCGTCGCCGCGCTCACCACCGTGCCGTGGAACGGCGCGCAGTCGGGCCGTTCATAGACGAGGCGCATGACATACCAGGCCTCGCGCATGTCGGCCGGCAGCATGCTCGCGATCGTGGGCTCGGGCACCGAACCGGTACCCAGGTCGCTCGCCGGGGCCACCGCCAGATAGGCCGTCACCAGATCGGCCAGCGAGTCGATGCGCGCCTGGATCTTTTCGGACAGGTAGTCGAAGGGTGGCGGCGCGAAGCCGGCCGGCGTGGGCGGCTGACGGACGCCGAACCACGGATCGGCGAACACGAACAGGAAGTCGGGCCAGCCCGCGGGCTTGGCGGCAGGTGGCAGGCTGGGGTTCCTGGGTTCGGGAGGCGTCGGAATCTCGAACGCGGCAGTCACCGTTCCCGACGGGCCGGGATTCGGCGCAGCCTCGAGCGCCACTGCGAAGGGCACGATCGCCCGCAAGGCGTCGATCAGGTTGTCCTTCACGTTCGTCGCGGTGTAGGCGCCACGGATCTCGACGAAGCTGGCGTTGCCGCCTGGCGCGGTAGTGCGGTTGACGTTCGTAACGGGATCGCGGGTGAGCAGCCTGGGAAGCGCGGCATCGCGCAACGCGACGAACAGCGCCTCGGCTTCTGGTTGTCCGAACTGCGGCGCCGGCGACGTCGCTGCCGCCCAGAACGCCGGCAGCTGTTTCGACAGGAACAGGTAGAGGTCGAGCAGTAGGTACCACGACGAGATCTGCATCGCGCTGCGCTCGACGCGCAGGGAATCCGGGTCGGCGAGGGCGCGGTTGAATGAATCGCCGGACCTGAGGAACACCCGCTCGGGCCGGGCCGCCTCCAGCCTCGGCACATCGTCGGGGCTCACGCCCGGACCTGCAGGTCCGGCGCTCATCACCGCGTTCACCAGCGCTTTCCACGGCCCGACGACCTGCGCCTGGAATTGCACGACCCGTGGATCGAGCGTGCCCAGCCGCTGCGCCCGTTCCTGCGCCCGCTCGGGGCCCGGCGGAGCGGACGGGGGCGCCGAGTTGGCGGCCGCACCCTGGTACGCCTCGCGCCGCCCGACCGGGACACTCCCGATGAACAGCCGGCGGCGATGGCCGTCATCCTGCGCGAAGAACGCCGGGAACATCGACAGCCGTTCTTCACCGGCCATGAGTTGCGCGTCGGCCGCTTCGTCATCGGCCGCCGCCACCGGCTGCCACTCGCCAGCCTTGCCGCGCAGCACGAAGGCGTATTCGTTCCAGAGGGGGGTCTGTGCGGCGTCGGGCAACGGCTGATCGGCCGCCACCGGTGTCTTCGGAAACAGGCGGCGCAACACGAACGAGACCTTGTGGCGGGCCGGATTGATCTCGCGATCGGGCAGCCCCGGCGTCTGGCACACCAGCGACCCGCTCACCAGGTAGTGCCGCTGGTGGGCGGGCTGATAGAGCTTGAGCGTGGCCGGCGGCGGGACCGCGTCGGCTGCCGCTACGGCGGCAGTCGTCGCCGCGCGCGCGGAGGCCCGCGACGTCAAGAGCGCCTTGCGGCGCACGCCGCGCACCTCGCCGCTCGATCGCTCCAGCCAGCGTGACGGCTGACGCGCGGGAGCCGCGGCCGGCCCGCGCCAGGTCTCTTCGGCCACCGCGTATCCGGACAGGGCCGCCGGGTCGGTCTCGAGCGTCGACAGCAGTTCGTTCATGAACTCGTCGCTGGCGAAGCGCAGGATCTGCGGCTGCGACAACGCGGCATGTCCGGCGATCTCGCCGCGGGAGTTGGTCCAGAACGGCTGCGGCGCGGTCCACGCGACGGGGTGGCTGCTCATCGTCGCCTCACCAGATGTTCCCCGCGCCCGGCGTGTACGAGGAGCTGATGATGCTGTTGCAGATCACGGTGTCGGCCTGCACCACGCCAGAAAACTTGGACATGCCGGCATCGACCTGCACCAGGCTCGCCGAGACGTTGACCTGACTGGCCTGCACCGTGACCTTGGCCGACGCGTTGATGGTGATGCCGGCCGCTTCGAGCTTGACCGAGTTACCGTTGGCATCCTCGATCTCGACCGCAGCTCCGCCATCCTTGAGCGTGATCTTCTGGCCGCCCGGCGTCTCGAGGATCAGCTGCTCGCTCCCGTCGTGATCATCGAGCGTGACCTTGACGCCGTTGCGCGAGCGCAGCACCTTCTTGTCGTTGCTGCCCGAGCCGTCCATCGACTCGGGCGGGGCATCCTTGCCGTTCCAGATCGATCCGATGACGTAAGGCCGGCGGGCGTCGCCCGACTCGAACGCGACCAGCACCTCGTCGTCGACATCGGGAATGAACCACGCCCCGCGCTGGTTTCCAGCCATGAACGTCGAGAGCCGCGCCCACAGTTCGCAGGTCGCTCCGGCGCCGTCGGGCGACCAGGGCAGCTTGATCTTCACGCGGCCCTGGTTGTCGGGATCCTTGATGTCGACCACCAGCGCCGGGTGGACGCCGTGCCACAGCCCGCCCCATCCCTGCGGCGTTCGGCCCTGCAGCAGCGATTCGAAGACGGGGACGTCGGCGAGCATGTTCACGACCTCCCCAGCCACGGCCGCTCGACCACGAATTCGGTCCGCAGCCCGTGCGCCGCGTCGAAGCGGTGGCTGACCTCGACCACGTCGTAGTTGCCGGAGAACAATGGCCCCAGGCCGCCGAGCGTCACCCGCCTGCCGACGTGCACGCGCGCGTCGGCGTCGGCGACGCCGCGGCCGCGCAGGAAGCGCCGCGCCAGCGTGCGCAGGTGCGCCTCGGCCAGGGCGCGACCGGCGCCGCCGTCGAACGGCAGGCTGTGCGCGACGACGTCCTTGCGCGCACCGATCGCCTGCTGCAGCAGGTCGGGCCCGCTGATCCCGTCGCCTGCTTCCGCGGAGATGGCGCTTGCCGTGGCTTCCACCGCCACTGCTTCTTTGGCTGAGACGTCCCAGCCGCCGCACACAATCGCAGTGCGCTGGTGCGCGAGATCGGCGCAGACGTGGAACTGCCGGAGGCGCGCGCCGTGCACCAGTTCTAGCTGCGCGTCGCGGCGCGAGCCGCGTGACGCGGCGTGCAGCGTCTTCCCCTCCAGCCACAGATCGGCGTCGGCAGCCAGCGCGCGGCCGCGCACGAACGCCAGGTCGCTCTGGTTGATCTGCGCCAGCACGGTGTGCGTGGATCCCGACAGGCTGACGTCGGCCTGCAGCCCGTGATCGGCGGCGATCTGGTTGACGACGTCGCTGTCGCTGACGCGATCGAAGGCGCGCGTGCGGCGCGTCATGCGCAGGTCCTGCAGTCGATCCTCGGCACGGACCAGGAGGGTCGGCGGCGCCGAGGCTGGAAAGCGTCCCTCCAGCGCCATGATGCGGCCGTCGAACACCGTGGCGGTGCCGATCCGTACCACGAAGTCTTTGCCGAACTCCAGCACGTCACGATCGAACCAGGTGAAGCCGGTGGTGCCGTGGTTGTCGCCCCAGTTGCTGAACTCCGCTTCGCAGTGCGCCATGCCGTCGATACTGTCGCCGACCACCACCCGGATCAGCGCCGCATCCAGTCGCGGCTGGTCGGTGCCCGCGACCGCGAAGCCGGGACGGGCGGACGCGAGTGCGGCGGCGTCGGCACCCATGCTCAGTGGCTCCACGCGCGCAGCGCGTGTTCGGACAATTCCGCAACCAGCCGACGGAGGTCCTCTTCGTCCGGCAGCCGCTGCGGCCCCGGCTGCGCCGGGACCGCACCCGTGCCGGCCGGCGCCGCTGGCGGCGTGTCGACCACTTCGAACTCGTTGATCACGATCGGCATCGCGTGGCCCTCTTAGAACGGCACGCGCGGCAGCCGCGCCGACAGATCGATCAACTGGCCCGGCACCAGCTGGCGCGGGTTCTCGATGCCGTTGGCCGCGGCGATGCGCTGCCAGTCGGCGCCTGCACCGCCCGCCGCCGCGGCGAGCCCTTGAAGGGTGCTGCCGGCGGCCGCCAGCGTCATCGGCGACACGCCGGGCGCCTTGGGCCGGCCGGGCACGCGCCCGCTGCCTTCGAACTCGGCCACCAGGATGGTCTGCTGCGACAACCCGAGCGCGATGCTGGCGCGCAGCGGCTTGCCGTCCGGCGAGAAGAACTCGATCGACTCTTCGATGCTGTCGACCAGGCCGTTGAACAGGAACGATCCCCACGAGAAGCGCACGCCCGGCGGCAGGAACTTGGTGGCGTCGGTTCTGGACTGCTTCGGGGTGATGAAGTAGATCACCTCCTGCGTCAGACGGCGCACGTCGTCGACCCGGTCCTCGCCTTCGTCGACCGCGTTGACGTCGAACCAGAGCTGGACAGTCAGCTTGGTCGTGCCGGCGCCGACGAACTGGCGCCCCTGCGTGCCCTGCGCCTGGTCGGCGGATCCACCCGGGGCCGCCTCGGTGCCCGCGTTGCTGCTAGTGGTGTTGTTCTGAATCTGATTGGCGAAGGCGAGCTTCAGCGAGTCCGGGTTGAACTGGACGGTCACGCTCTTGCCGCCGGGCAGTGCGTCCTTCAACCGATCGTCGAGCTCGACCAGCTTCGCCTTGCTGTTGTTCGCTTGGATCATCGTGATGTCCTCGTTCGTCTCAATTGCCCCGCTTGACGCTGATGCGCTCGTAGGCGATCTGCAGTTCCTCGACCGCGATCGCGCCATCCTTGCCGCTGAGAGTGGGCGCCTTGAGCTTCACCGGCAGGCAGCGCGACAACACGAAGCGCGCCCGCTCGGAGGCGCCGTCGGCGGCGAGCAGCACCACTTCCGCTTCGGCGCGCAGGCCGGGGTCGGCGATGCTGTCGCTCATCCACTTCCACAGCTCGAAGCTGCCGTCTGTCATTCCGCGCTTCAGCGTGAGCTGCCCGACGGTGGCCGGGCCGACGAGCCGGATCTGCCGATCGTTGACTCCGCCTTCGCGGATCGTCTTGATCTCCATGCCCATCTCCAGGCCGTCGCACTCGGAGAAGGCGGCACTCACCAGCGGTGCCGAGCCGTCGGCGCGGACGATCTCGACCGCGAAGTTGAAGGCCGTGAACGGAACGCTGCTGGCGGGCGGCACGTCAGCGTGTCTCCCTGGCGATCAGGCGCTCGCCGCTGCGCGCCAGGCGCACGGTGAGGAACGTCAGCGGCAATGCCGGCGCCACCTTCAGATCGACCCGAAACTGCCCCAGGTCGTTGCGTTGCGGCACGTTGAGGTCGTCGCCGACGTCGACACGATAGGCGGCTTGTGCGCTGGCGCCGGCGAACGCGCCGCGCCGGAACAGCTCGTCCATCACCGCTTCGAAGCCGCGCTCGACGGTGCGACGCAGCGTGGCGCCATTGGGCTCGAACACATACGCCGCGCCGCGCCGCAGCGCCACGCGGCGCAGCAGCGTCATCAGGCGCCGGACGTTGACCGGACGCCAATCGGCCTCGAGTGTGAGCGTGTCGGCGGTCGACAGCACGAAGCCGTGCGGGCCGCTTCGAACCAGATTCACCTGCGCGTCGAGCAGGTGCTGCCTCTCGTCCCGCGACGCCGCGGCCGTGAGCGCCACGACGTCCCGCAGCGGCTGGTTGGCGACTGGCGCCCAGGCGCCGCGTTCGAGTGCACCGGCTGCGAGCTGGCCGCACACGGCGCCGTCGGGCGGGCTCTCGAGCACGCCGTCGACGCGCCGGGTCACCAGCCAAGGGTGATAAAGCGCGCCGTGCGACAGGGCGCGCTCTTCGTCCGGACCGACCGGGCGCGGCGCCCCAGGCGAGCCGGCCACGTCTGCCGCGTCTCGAAGCGCGCCGGCGTGCGCGACGGCGTCACTGAAGTCGTAGTGGCGCGGCAGGCCGAGCACGGCCAGCAGGTCGCCGCGGCCTGCGGCCGTGCGCAGCATCAGGCGGTGAATGGCCAGCAGATCGGCGGGCTTCCACTCCTTCGCCTGGTAGCCACTGACGCCGACGCAGACCTCGACGGCAGGCGACCATTCGCTCACACGCGATCCGAACGTCGCACGCACGCGATAGAACTGCGAGCCCGGTGGTTTGTTCAGGACGGCGACTCGCGGGATCGATCCGCTGTACAGGGGGGCGGCGGCGCCGAACGCCGCCTCGCTCGCTTCCTGCAGCTCGTAGCGCACACCCCGCTCCGGTTCGGTCCATTGCAGCAGGAAGCTCCCTTCCGCATCAGGGTCGCTGCCGCGCACGAAGCGCGGCGCGGCGAGCGGTGTGAGGGCGCAGTCGCTGAAGTGGCAGTCGCACGGTGGTGCGGGCGTCGGCACGGGAGGCGGCAGCTCGGTCCACGCGGGCCGCGGGTCGGCGACCGCCCGCCATCCCGGGTGAACGGCATCCGGGACGGCGAGCAGGGTGGGCTCGTCCACCACGCCGGTGTTGTCGGATCCGAAGGCCGCGTGCATCCCGCGCAGCGTGCGCAGCCTCGAGTCGAGGACACGCAACGCCTCAGCCTGGTCGGCGATCGTATCGCTGCCGGGGTCGGCGAGCAGCGGCTCCGCGAACAGGCGCCACGAAAAGTCGTCGAGGCCGTCCCGCACCAGCCGCGGTCGATCGATACCGACGGCGCCGAGTCCGGCACCGAACTCCTGCTCGTCGCCGAGCGGGATCAGCATCAGCTCCCCCTCGACCGGCAGCGAAGCGAGCGGAAAGCGGCGGGTCAAGCGGCCGAAGCTGTCGCGCCGGCTCAGTTCGAAGGCGTTCGACACCGGCTCGCCAGCCGCGTCGTCTCCCTCTGGCCCGAAGAAGCGCCGGTCGTCGGGCAGCGTCGCGATCCCCACGCCCTCCGAAGGCGCGGCCATGCCAATCCCGTCGAGCGTGAAGTCCGGCTGACGGCCGTCGCTGGCGCGGAGGCCCAGGCGCAGCCACTGCACCGGCCGCTCACCGCGATCGGCCATCCAGACGTCGAGGCCGCTCGCCGAGCCGCCGCCGGCATCGTCGGTCCAGAGCCGGCCCGAGATCTCGACGCCCACGCTGCGATCCGGATTGCCGATCTGGATCAGCGCGCTGTCGTCGACGTGGAACCAGGCCGGCGCGCCATCGGCCAAATACACCTGGAGCACGGCGCCGCGCCGTGGAACGCGGTCGATCGGCAGGCGGCAGCGCAGCGAGAGTCGCTGCTCGACCCATTCACCCTCCGCGACCACACGATGCTCGACCTGTGCGGCGCCGTCGCGGGTGGGCTCGAAGTAGGCGACATGGGTGACGGCTGAGGGCGGCGACGCCGGCGCATGGGCATGCAGGACGCAGATGCCGCGCAGGCTGAGGCGCCGGCGCAGCCGGCGGCCGGGATCGGTGGCCGGGGGGGCCAAGTCGTCGATCCGGGCGTGTACCAGCCCGTCGCCAGGGACAATAAAGCGCAGCAGGTCGCCGCCGCGCAGCGCGAGCGCAGGTGGCCCCAGCACGTCGACCTGGAGCGAGTCGGCTGATGCGGCAACCGGTCTGACCTGGACCCACTGCATCGCCAGTCGGGTGGCGACCGTCAGTCCGTCGGCCCAGGAGCCCGGGCTGCGAGCGGCGATCAGGGCGGGCTCGAAGCGCCATCGCTCTCGCACGCCGGCGCGGCGCGCGAGCAGCAGATCGGCGAGCGGAAAGAGCGTCGTCTGTGCTGAGGCTGCGGCCACGCGGACGATCCAGCAGCGGCGTCCACTGCCGCTGAAGAAGGCGCGCACGCAGGGATGGAGCAGGCCGCGCAGTTGGGCGCCGCTCGCCGCGGGGCGTGCCAGGACGATCTCGTCGCCGAACACCGCCTCGAACTCACCCAGGCTCTCGATCGCGACCGGAAGGTCGATCGGCCCGGCGGCGGCGAAGCCGACGAACAGCGCGATGTCCATGCGCGGCAGCGCCTCGCGCAGCGCCGGCGTCGGGACTTCGACGCGCACGCCCGGCAGGCGACGCTGAAGAGCGGTCATCTCACTCCATCTCCAGCCGCTCGTACGCCAGCACCAGTTCTTCCATCGCGACGTCCGTGCCCTTGGCGTTGTAGGGGCCGCTGGTGAGCTTGGTGATGCGGGCGCGCAGCAGCTTCCAGGTCTGCACGACCTGGGTGTGGTCCTCGTTCTGCAGTTGCAGGACCACGGTGCGCATCGCTGCCTGGTCGCCGTTGCGGATCTGGTCGAGCCAGCGATAGAGCGACAACGACCCGATCACGCCGCGCTTCAGCGTAACGTCGGTTGCCTTGTTCAGGCCGGTGACCTTCATGACGCTGTTCTCGCGGCTGTTGCCGGTGCGGTACTCCGCCACCGTGACTTCCATGCCGACGCCGCTCACTTCCTGGAAGCCGGCCTCCGGACCTTCGGTGGTGCCGGTCCCCAGGTCGACCAGGAAATTGAACTGGACGTAGGGTCGATCGCGCAGGACTGCCATCGTCTTCTCCTCTCACCTCGGTGATTCACACTTTGCGGTCGGCAGTCCACTGCCCGATCCGGAAGACCACGAACTCGGCGGGCTTGAGCGGCGCGATGCCGATCAGGCAAATCAACCGGCCGGTGTCGAGATCGTTCTGGGTCATCGTCGAACGGTCGCAGCGCACGAAGTAGGCCTTCTCCGGCTTGTCGCCGAGCAGCGCGCCGCTCTGCCATTCGTTGAGCAGGAAGTCTTCGATGGTGCGGCGCACGTTCGCCCACAGCTGGTCGCCATTGGGCTCGAACACCGCCCACTGCGTGCCCTTGTCGATCGAGCGCTCGACATAGGCGAAGTAGCGCCGCACGTTGAGGTACTTCCACTCCGGATCGGAGCTGATGGTGCGGGCGCCCCACAGCCGAAAGCCGCGTCCTTCGAAGAACCGGAAGCAGTTCACGCCCTCGGGATTGAGCACCTCCTGCTGGCCCTTGTTGAGGAGCGTCTCGAAGCCGAGCGCCAGACGCACCACCTCGTTGGCCGGTGCCTTGTAGACTCCACGGTCAACGTCATTGCGGGCGTAGATGCCGGCCACGAAACCGCTCGGCGGGAGGTTGAGCTCCTTGCGGGTCACCGGGTCGAGCACGGTGACCCAGGGGTAGTAGAGGGCGGCGTACTTGGAGTCGAGCTTGGCGCGCATCGCGCGTATGTCCGAGACAGTCTGGTGCTCGGCGCTGTCCAGAATCGCCACCCGGTAGCGCATCCGTTCGGCGTGAGCGATCAGCAGCCCGGTGATCGCGTTGGCGTTGTCGCGATAGTCCTCGTATTTCCAGGTCACACCCGGGGCCGCCACGATCGAAATGTCTTCGATGTCTTCGAACTGCCTGAGGCCGAGCGAGTAGCCTTTGCGCAGATCCGCCTCGCCCTCGAACTCGCTGGCCTCGGGGCGCAAGCCGTCGTTGCCGCCGTCGAGCTGATAGGACTTCGCCACGCCAAGCGTCAGCTTGTCGGCCGGCGTGATGCCACGGCGGATTTCATCGGCGGTCGGCTCGAGCAGTTCGGTGGGATCGCTGCCGAACAGTGCCTGCAGCGCGTCGAATGCGTCGCCGACCTGGGCCGGATCGCGCGCGAACACGAGCGGCAACTGACGTGCATCGGCGCTCGAGAACGGCGTGTTTCCGAACCTCGCGAACACCGAGTCGGCGCTGCCGCTGCTGCGGTGGCGCGGATCGATCGGCAGCCCCGACCAGGTAGCCAGTTCGCGGCTGCCATCGCGGGTCAGCAGCGACACCTGCAGGGTCACGACCCGCACAGAGTCGCCCTGGTCGGGGCGAGGATCCGTGTTCAGGCTGCTCACGTCGATCAGGCCGTCACCGGGCGACGGCGAGGTGGTCGTCATCGGCTCGAGCTGCCAGATCGCCTCGTCTTCGTTCCAGTGGGCGATGTAGAAGGCGCCCGTCGCCGGTCCCGACGGTGAGACGTCCTGGGCGCGAAGCCACACCAGGTCGAGGTCGGTGACCGAGCGCAGCGATGCGGTGGCCGCGCCGCTCTCCGGATCGGGCTCGCCCGCCACCAGCACGTTGGCACTCCCCTTCAGCGACACCCGGACGCGCAGGTTAGCGGCGGCGCCGGGATGACGGGCGCGGATCCGCACGCCCCCGGTCTGCGCCGAATCCACGCGCGCGTGCCCGTCGGCGTACCGTGAACCGACCTTAGCCGCGGCGCGAGCGTCATCGGCGTCGCCAATCGGGGCGTATTCACCCTGCAGGCGCTTGAACACCCGCGAGACGTAGAGCCGCTTGCCCCCTTCGGTGAAGAACGCGCGCACCGCGTGCCAGAGGAAGTTCGGCGCGTCCGGCACGTCGTCGAACTGCAGCTCGCTGCCGCCACGGAACGGGTCGAACGTCTGCTCGAATTCCGTGAGGCTGGTCACGATGTCGGGCTCGAGATGGATCGGACCGAAACGCGCCGGCCCGATGAAACCGGTGGTCGTCGTCGACACTCCTTCGATCGTCTTGGACCGGAACGAGGTCTCCTCGACGAACACGCCGGGCGCGAGGTACTCAGGCATAGACGGTCTCCTTGAGAGTGGTGCTTCGCTCCGGTTCAGGCCGCGACGAAGAGAAACGATGAATCGGCCGCCCGGACAATCAACGGTTCGCCGGCGCGCAGCTGCAACTCGCCGAGCGGCGTCGCCGGCGCGCGTGTGCGCAGCAGTCCGACCTCAGGCTGAAGATGCACGTCGCACACGTCCGGCACCGGCTGGGCGTAGTGCGCGGCGTTCCAGTACGCGCGGAGCGACACGTCCCATACCGCGCGTTCGAAGCCGGCCGGCGGCGACGCGCGGCGCGTCGGCTCGCGCGGCGCGGGCAGTGGCGCGAGCAGCAGCACCGTGCCGTGTGCGTCGGCGACGCCAATGGCCAGCCGGACAGCGCCGAGCCACAGCTCCAGCCGCGCCCAGCTGGCCGGGCGCTCGTGGTTGGAGGCGAGGCGCAGGTCAGACCGCACCACCGCCAGTGCGCTAGGCAACGGCCGGGTGGCCGCGCTGTACAGCGGCACGTGCGGCAAGCCGTGGGGCGGTGATTCGTGCAGGCACGCCGGCTCGAACAGGCCGTTGCCGGGCAGCGCCAGCGCGATGCTCGCCTCGACATAGCGGCCCAGCGGGTCGCGCACGGACAGGCGGAACCGGTCCTCCCCCGTAGGCATCGGCGACGTGACGTCCTGTCCGCCGAAGCCGCTGATGCCCGGCAGCGCGTGTGCCACGAACACCCCGCTCGGGCTCGCGTGCAGACCCAGGGGCCGGTCGGGACGCTGCGCATCCCACACATCGACGCGCAGACCGTCGGAGACCACGCGGCGATCGAGCACGTCACGAAACTGGACGCCGAGTGGCGCGGTCCGCACGATCCGGTCGAATCCTGGCCGCAGGGTGCGCGTCATCGTGAGATCCCGACCTCCTCGCTGCCGAAGGTCAGGTCGCGCGTCTGCACCGGAACCTCTGGCGGTATCGTGATGTCGGATTCGATCAACACCATCCGCACGCTATAAGTGACGGAGGTCTGCCACTTGCTCTTGAACTTGTCCCACAGCCCCAGATAGTCGGCAATCGCCGGCGGATCGCAGTAGATCTCGATCGCTTCGTCCGGCTGGAATACCGCTCGCTCGCGCTGGCTGAGCGATTGATTCAGGACCGACGCAGGCACTACCGTGTTGTCTTCGAGGAAGCGCATCGCCCACCCGAGCAGCCGCAACTGCCGCTCGGCCTCGGTGGCCCAGGGCGTGAGCATGAACGACAGGTCGACCGGCAGCGCCGGCCGCTTCTTGACGCCATCGGGGCGGCGCCGCGGCGGCTGATTGCGAACCGCCGTGTTCACCGTCACGCGGTACAGCATCAGCGAGAAGCCCTCGGTGACCGCCGGGGTGCCGAAGTCGTGACTGCTGTAGAGCGCGAAGCTGGGCGCGCTGCTGAACTCTTCGCGAGGGCACTGCTCCTCGATCAGTCGCAGCAGCGTCTTCGCCACGGCGGCGATCGCCAGGTAGTTCGCCATCGATCACCGCCCGTCCTTGTCCGGAGCGTCCGCCCCGGTGAAAGCGGGACCGCGCTCGTAGGCCGACGTCGCAGCAGACGAGTCCAGCTTCCGCACCACACCCTCTCCTTCGAGCTGTATCAACGCCTGTTCGACCGACCAGAGCGACACTTCGCCGAACGTCGGGAGAATCCACCACCGCTGGATGCCTTCCGCGGTATCCGCCGCACGCGGGTGCTCGGTGAGATAGCGGCGAATCAGTTCCGCAATCCTTTGCGGCGATGAAGCCGAAGGCTCTGGCGTCATGGTGATCCGCCGTCTCCAATGGGTTCTGGGCGATCGCAGTGCAACCGGCAGTCCAGCCGGTTGGGAAGGCCTTTTCTACGGTAATTCGCGGAGTGTCTTGGGAGACGCCGGAGGCGGGTGCGGCGCGCGCGCCGCAGCACGAACCCGGAACCGAGAAATCCGGCCGCTACGCCGTGCGGCGCACGCGCCGCACCCTGGCGGGCTTGCCGCAATGCCGGCGGCGCTGGCCCGGGCTGGGCTCAATCGACCTGCGTCATCTCGAGCCGGCCCCGCCGGTGGTGCGCTATGAGCGCACGCAGCCAGCCCGGCGAGCGCGTGCATCTGGACATCAAGCCGCTGGCCCGCATTCGCCGCGTCGGCCATCGGATGCATGGCGACCGCAGCCGCGAAGTCCACGGCGCACGAGTACGTCTACGTCGCCATCGATCATTACAGCCGCGCGGCCTATGTCAAAGTGCTCGCGGAGCAGACTGGCGCCGCCATCACCGGCTGCTCGCGCGCACGCTGCGCTGGTTTGCGCGCCGCGCGCGCCGGCGTGCACCTGCGCCGGAGCCAGCCCTATCGCCCCCAAACCAATGGCAAGGCCGAGCGCTTCATTCAAACGCTCACGCGCCAGTGGGCCTATGCCGTCTCCTATCCCAGCTCCTGGCGCCGCACCCGCGTGCTCCGCCCCTGGCTCCGCCACTACAACCTCGTGCGGCCCCACGCCGCACTGAGTATCACCCTCCGTGCGTCAGCTTTCCGCGGCTCGCGCAGTGATCAACCTTGGCAGAACTCACATCGAGAGAGCCAGGACGAGGCGAGAACGACGTCGTGTTCTGGCAGAGAGGCAGGCTGCCGTCGGCGGGTTGAGGGATTGGTCGCAGAGCGAAAGGGCGCGGTTCGGTCAGCCGGTCTTCAGAACGGAATCGTCGAACATGGTCCGGCGCAGGCCATGCTTCTTGACCAGCCGCCCGAAGCGGCTTCGTTCCTTGCCGGCAAGCCGTGCGGCGAGGCTCAGATTGCCCTTCGCCCGCGCGAGCGTCTCGGACAGATACGTGCGCTCGAACTCGGCGATCGCCAGCGCCTTGGCTGCGGCGAAGCATGTCGTGCTGCTCCCCCGATCGCCAGCCTCACCGCGCGCGCCGATGTCGATTGCCGCGTCGCGGGCGAACGGAAGCTCAAGGCGGACGACGTCGTCTCTGGAGAGGAGGAAGCTGCGATGGACCAGGTGTTCGAGCTCGCGCACGTTGCCCGGCCACGGCAGGCCCGAAGAGAGGCGCTGCTCGCTCTCGGGATCGAGCAGTTTCAGCGGCACCTGATACTGGCCCGAGAAGCGCGTCACGAAGGCGCGCGCGAGCAGCAGGGCGTCGCCTTCGCGCTCGCGTAGGGTGGGCAGCCGCACCGTCAGCAGGTTGAGCCGATAGAGGAGATCCTGGCGGAACCGGCCGGCGGCGCAGGCCGCTGGCAGATCGGCGTTGGTCGCCGCGATCAGGCGAACGTCGCACTGCTCGAAGCGTGGACCGCCGAGCGGACGGTAGCTGTGGTCCTGCACGAAGTGCAGGATGGCCGCCTGACCGCGCGCGCTGAGAGAGTCGATTTCGTCCAGGAACAGGGTGCCGCCCTGGGCCAGCCCCACCAGGCCGAGGCTGTCGCGCCGCGCGTCGGTGAACGCCCCTTTCACGTAGCCGAACAGCTCGGCTTCGAGAATGCTGTCTGGAAGGGCGCCGCAGTTCACCGGCACGAACGGTCCGCGCCGCCGTGCACTGAGGTAGTGGACCGCGCGCGCGGCCAACTCCTTGCCGGTGCCGGTCTCGCCACAGAGCAACACCGTCGCGTCAACAGTTGCCCACTTCTGCAGTAGGGCCAGCACCGCTTGGAACACCCTTGACTGGCCCACCAAGTTCAGGGTGGTCCAGTCGGGCGCTAGAGTCGGTCCCCCACGTCCGTCGGCAACAGGGGGAGGCGTTGCAGTCATGCTGCATCCTTGCTACCGCTCGGCCAGGGTCCGTCGCCGGGCTACCCGGCCAGCGCTTCGTCGCTCGGTGAAATCGAAGCGCGAAGCATGTCCGTTTCTGCTCGCATACGCAACAACAGAATTGGCTGTCCTACTGAAACTTCAATCGCGCGACGGGATTGATGCTGCGCGTGCCGGAATCTGTCGCCGCGGTCGGCTGACCGCAGCGTTGGGTTGCTCATCGCGCCGAGCTCGTCCGGATCCTGACCGAAGTGTTCGTCTGCGAGAGTGGAACGCGGGCCGACCGATCCTGGACCATCCGGAATGGCAGCACAGCGGCGTGGATCGCCCAACAACTTCGGAACGCCTTCTCTGACGACCAGGCGCCCCGCTATCTTCTGCATAGATCCTTGTAGTCGACAGGCAATTTGCGCTGCCACCGGCGCACTTACTTGATTCTTTCGGTGCCGAGTAAGACGCGACGCGACAACCGCATGCGCTCGAATGCTTGCCCGCTGATCACGTAGTACCAGGGAGCGTAGCGGGCCTGGAGCGCAGCCGCGCGCTGCTCCGTGACAGTTCGCTCTGGACCAGGAGCTACTCCGGTTGGATCGAATGACGCGGTGATCGTGAGGTACCGGTTCGGCGAACCCAGCCGGGCTGTTCCGAGCTTCGCGGCCCCATCGGCCTGCGACGTGCCGGGCTTTTGCGCTGCGGCCGGAGTGCCCGCCAACATCGTTGCGGTGGGGGTGATGTCCCCAATATCGCCGTATGCGATTTCACCAAAACGCAGCGTGTAGAACAGGCCTGCCTTGGTATGTACGAGAAGTTCGCCCTCGTTCGAAAATTGTCCTTTCGACGTAAGGAAAAACCCCTTGCTAGCAAGCTCCTTTAAGCCGTCGTCCGAGATCGTAATTGTCGAGGTCATCTTGCTGAGGCTGGCAGCGATAGCCGGCGGCTTGGGGCGCACACCCATGATCTGGAGCTGGTCAAGCGTTGTCACCAGCAGGTTCATGTTGAACGTGTTGACGTGCTGCCCCGGCTGGATGTCGCGCAACGTCCACAGTGGCGGCTCGGCCTGAATTTTCCGGATGAAGATCGTGTCACGGCTGTTGATTGATTCAGACGCCTCATTCAAGGAGTAGTCGCGGATGATGACCTCGTCCACGTCATCCCAGATGATCTTCAGAAGGTCGCGGTCCACCCAGTCGCCGAAATGAGTTGAGATGTTGAGGTCGCCAACCTCGGCGACATAAATGCGCCGTTGATCCGAGAGCCGGACGTAGCGGAACGCCGGACGTCCCTCGAGGGCAGCACCGATGATGATGTCGGCCAGAAGCCGGTCGTTATCGCCCTTGATGATGACGCGCGTCCCGCGACCGCGAACGGCGGGCAACGTTTCGTCCAACGGATCGAGTGTGCCGGTCCGCTCCTGCTCGGACACGTTGTCGGACGCGACGACGTCCTTCTTGAGAGAGATGATGGCTGCGGAGACCTGCGATAGTTGCTGTTCAGCGTCCGCTGGATAGCTGTAATGCGAAGGGATGCTCCACAACCCGTTCTGCACTTGGACTTTGAGTGGATGGGCCGTGGCTGTCTCCTCGTCGAAGTCGATCACCTCGAGAGACCGCGCCATCGCCGGATCGTTGAAGCCGGGGAAGAAGGAGGTTCCGCGATCTTCGAACGCGTCAGGCGTGTGGCTCCTCGGCACCGTCACCCACGCGAGCAACGTCGTCAGCAACGCAACGCCAATGGCGATCGCCGTCTTTTGGCCTTCGTTCACACCACAATCCTCAAGCGCCTGACCGCTGCAGCTCCTTCGCGCTCGCGGCGCCGTCTTCGAATGAAGATGATGACGCCGAGCGCGAACACAGGAATCGGTGGAGCGGCCACGGCGATCGTTCGAATCGTTCCCTGGATGCGCTGCACCTGTGATTCCATGCTCTCCCGGCTCGCCTGAAGTTTGGCGTGTTTTGCCAGCTCGATATTTGCGGCCAACACCTCCAGCTTGCGACGTTCCGTTTCTTCGACATTGCGGGCCATGATCCCCTTTGCTTGCGCATCGAGATCGGCGCGGTCGCGAATCTCCTCGACTCGCTTCCTCTGGCGTTCTTCCGCATCAGCGAGGGCCTTTCGCGCCTCCTGTTCCGCTTGCTGTTCCCCAGTCGTTCGCTGTTCCACGAAGGTCCGGGTCTGCGCCTCGACGCGCTCGAGCGTGCGGTGTCGTACTCGCTGTCGCCGGAGGCCGACGAACGATTCGTCGCCGGCCAACACGTCGACACTGTTGAGGAAGAAGGCGATGTTGTCGAACTTCGCGTTCGAAGCGCCCTGGGCTTGGATCTCGAAGAACTGGTCCGAAATGAAGTCCAGATCTGCGACAACGATGGCGTTCACCTTCTGACCAGCCGACTTCGATTTCACGTGCGCGGCAAGAACATATTCCTGCTTGTCTGCGCTGGGCTCGTGCAGCAGCTGGGTGTTCACGACGGCACCATCGGGTTGGGGCACGAGCAACTGGAAATAGGAGACCGTGCCGGAAGTCGCGCCGGTGCGGAGCAGAGGCTCGAACGTAACTTTCTCGCCATCCGAGGGCGTGAGTTGTCCGGCGTAGAGGGCCATGATTTCCTGCAGGCCGGCCGTGGCTGGGTCGGAGGTGCTAAACGGTTGGGAACTACCGCTGCCGGCGCCGACAAAGACGACCTCTCGCGGCAACTGCGCCATGTCGGGATGCGGATTGTAGCTATCCCACACGATACGGGCCGGCGGCCAGGTCACGCCGATCTCCGCCATCATCTTCTGGATGTCCCCATAGTTCTTAAGAAGGACTAACTCCCGACGCCGATAGGGATTGACTCGTTCGAACATAGGCGCGGCGGGCGACAGTCGCATATCGGCCGACACCGCGGGGTCGATGACGAGCAGCGTGGGGATTCCGGCCAGAATCGCCGCCTTGACGTTGTCCATTTCATACTGGAGCAGCGTTGAAGGGAGTGCGACGAGTAGCACGTCGACGTGTTCGGTGATCGGCTGGGACGGTGAAAGCGCGACGACGCTGTATTGTTTGGTCAGTTCGTCGACGATCTTCCATGCCTTTCTGGGTCGTCGCGTGTCAGGGTCCAGGCCGCCCAAGAGCTGCGCGTCGGTCATGACCACGCCGACGCGCTTGCGCTCGGTACGGGCCACCACGCGAATCGCGCGGGCGATCTCGTACTCCGGCGACAGCCCGCGATCAATGAACGGAATCACCTGTTCCTCGGCGCCTGAGGTGAGCGCAACGGCCAGAAAGATGCCGTCGGCTCCAGACTGAGGATCGTTGGGGTCCCGCACGGCGACCGGTGTGATGCCGTAGCGTTCGCGCGCCGTCCGCGCTTCAGCCGAATACGGCGCGGTCTCAGTGATAAGTACCTGCACTCGGCTTCTCGAGCGCGAGTCGATTTCCCGAAGTACGCTCAGCAGATTCTCACGCGCCTGGACGTATAACTGCGGCACCTCCGAACTGACGAACGCCTGGATGAATACAGGCCGGTCGGGCGACAGATCAGCGAGGACTCGCCGCGTGTCGGCACTCAACGAGTGCAGGTGCTCCGCCGTTGCGTCCACACGTACCGGAACCCGCGTGACCAGCACGTTGGCCGCGACGAGTGCGACAAGCGTTGCAGCTGCTCGCACCGCCACATGCACGGAGTACGGTGTCCGCGACGCCAGACGTGGCCAATGACGCCGGCCGAGCAGTATTACGTTGAGATAGAGAAAGAAGGCGGCGAGGCTGAAGAAGTACCACAAGCCGGACAGAGAGATCACGCCGCGCGCGAAATCGAGGAAATGAAAGTTGACGCCGAGCGGCACCGCCCAGCCGCCCAGGCGTTCGGAGAACAGATCGGCGGCCGTGGGGATGAGAACCGGAATCGAGCAGAACACTGCTCCGAGAACGAACGCGATCGTCACATTCGCCGTCAACAGCGAGGCCAACATGCCCACGGCTATCAACGCAATGCCCGCAAGCCAATACCCAAGATAGTTCGCAAGCATCAGCCCCGGATCCGGAGTTCCCAGCCACACGAGCACGAGAATATGGCTCACGGACAAGAGCAACGATGCCGAGTAGACTCCGACGGTCGCGAGATACTTGCCTGCCGCAACGTCCAGATCCGACGCCGGTAGTGTCAACAGAAGCTCGTCCGTGCCCTGTCTGCGTTCGTCGGCCCACACACCCATCGTGAGCGCCGGGACGAACAAGAGCAGCAGGTACGGAAAGTAGTTGTTCAGTTGATCGAGGTTGGCGAGATTGTTCAAGAAAAAGCGCCGTTGCCAGAATGCGGCGGCAGCGCTCAGGAATATGAACAGAGTAACGAATACGTACCCGCTCGGGTTACTGAAGTACAGACGTAGATCGCGCTTGGCGAGCGCGCGCACAGCCGGAAAAGAGACTCGAGGGCGCGTCACGTCATGCTCTCACGCGGCCTCGGTTGGGGAGCCCCATCCCGCGTCCAGCGGTAGAACGTGTCCTCGGGAGATCCTCCAGCCGCCAGGTCCGCGGGCTTGCCGTCGAATATTAGACGGCCGTTGTTGATGACGATAACGCGATCGGCAACGGCCATCACCTCTGACAGGATGTGCGTGGAGATCAGGATTGTCTTCGTCTTCCTCAGGTCGGCAATCTGTTCCCTGAAGTGGCGTACCTGATTCGGATCGAGGCCGGCTGTCGGCTCATCGACGATGAGCACGTCCGGGTCATGTAGTAGGGCTACTGAGAGCCCAACACGCTGGCGCAGTCCCTTCGAGAGTTTGCCGACCGGCTTCTCGAGGATTTCCGCAATACTGCATTGGGCGGCGACCGCCTGGGTACGATCCTTCAGTCGCTCTGCTGACAAGCCACGAGCTTGGCCGAAAAACCGAAGCAGTTCCAGCGCCGTCATGTCGGGGTACAGGGGACCGTTCTCGGGAAGGTAGCCAACGTGGGCGGCTGCCGCCAGGCGCTCGCGCTGAACGTCGTGGCCCGCGATTGCCGCGCTTCCTCCACTCGGGGCGAGGTAACCGGTCAAAATCTTCATCAACGTCGACTTGCCGGCCCCATTCGGGCCGAGCATCGCGACGACCTGACCTGAAGGAATGCGGAAGCTGATGTCCTCGACCGCCACGAAGGGCCCGTAGAACTTGCTGATCTCCTTCGCGTCGATCATCGTGCTCAATACTTCTTTCGTCATCCCCGCCATGGCAAACGCAACGATCTGGATTCGCCCGCCACAATCAGTTGGCCGGTGTCGGTGCCTGGCCCATCCCTTTGAACACGAATCGCTGGGCTCGGGCGCCTGGAGCTACTTCTGCTGTGTACAGATTGCCCTTCGAGTCGACCGCGATGTTGTGAATTCCCTGAAAGTCACCTGGTCGAGCGCTACGGGCACCAAACTGATACAGAACTCTGAGCTTCTTACGATCCACGACCACGATGTGCGAATTGCCATAATCAGCGACATACATGAATTTCTGTTCTGAATCTGGCGAGAACGCCAGCCCGGCCGCGGACTGACTATTGGGTCCGCTCCGGTTTATGAACACCTGATCGATGTATTTACCGTTCACATCGAATATCTGAATGCGTCGGTTGCCGCGATCAGCCACATACACGAGGCCGTCATTCGAGAGCTCGATCCCGTGAACGGTGCCGAATTGCGCCGGTCCGGGGCCCTGTGTCTCTAGCGCCTGCGCTGCAGCATTGCCGCGGCCACGTCCGCCGCCTCCTCCGTCACCTTCCGCATCGGCGTTGTCGCACAGCGGGGCGTTGGCGAACGCCCCGAAGAAGCGTTTGAACGCGCCGGTGGTCGCGTCGAAGACAACCACGCGACAGTTGCCTTGCGGACCCGGACCTTGGTACCCGTCGGACACGAACAATTCGTTTGTCTTGCGATACACGAAGACGTCGGTCGCTGCGTGCACGTTCTTCGTGTCCTTGGGCCCCGCGCTCTGGTCGCGATGGCCGATCTGCATCACGAGCTTTCCTTGAGCCGTGAACTTCGTGAGCATGTCATCGTTTCGGGTGCAGGCCCCCCCTTCGCAGACGCCCGCGTTCTTTCGAGAGGAGCCACCAATCCAGATGTTTCTTTTGTCGTCGACGTAAATGCCGTGTTCGGCGTCGGGCCATTCGATTCCGTCGGCCGGGCCGCCCCATCCTTGAACAAATTTTCCCGCGGCGTCGAATTCCAGGACGGCAGGGGCGGCAGACTGTCGCTTGTCGGCTGCCACGACGCGCGGACGATGGAGGATCCAGACATGATCTCGTCCATCAACTGCGACCGATGAGACCAGCCCCATCACCCAATTGTTGGGAAGTTTTGGCCACGCGGGATCCACCTCGAATAGCGGCACCAATTCGACCGCGCCGGTACTTGCACGCTGACCGTGCGCCGGCTGATACGACAATCCAGCAATGAGCAGAACGACTGCGGCGAGCTTGATGAGGACACTGCGCTTCATGGGTCGACTGCCTCCCTCGTGGTTTCCCTGTGCTCTACTTCGTAACGGATCGAGACGCGCGCTAAAGAGTCGCGAGCTTTCGTTAGAGCTGGCAGACTGCCCGGAGGGCTCATGGCGCGTTTCTACGGTGTACTGAGACGCTCCCAGGTAATCGTGAGCTGGGTGTCGTTGCCGTTGGCATCCTTGGTGGGCGGCGTCTTCAGCGTCAAGCGGTTTGCCGAGAACTCGTAGAAGCGCTGGAAGTCGGAGCCGGCCGGCGCCGTGGCGTTGAACGCAGCGTCCAGGTGGTGCGTGAGGAACTGGCCCGACTCGTTGACCGTGTATGGTCCGAAGTAGCTGGTGTAGCTCCGATACGTCGCCATCGTTTCGTCAGGAGTCGGCGTGGAGCCGACATTGCGGCGGCGGTACGGCTGCATCAGGTGCACCATCACGCGGCCAGACGCCGTGTAGACGATGAAGCCGGTTTGCCCGGGATTGACCGGCTGCGTTTCACCCTTCGCGTTGCGGCGGCCCATTGAAACCAGCTTCCAGAAGCCGATTAGTTTGCGGTGAATCGGCGTCAAATTCGGAAGGTCCGGCACCCGCTCCCACGTCAGCGTTCGCTGGTCGCCGTTGGCGGCCGCTGGCGGGCGCAGCGAAAGGCGGTTGCCCGTTATCGTGAACCGCCGCTCCTGGTTCGTGCCTGCGAACGACGGCATGAGGGCGCCGAACGTTTGGTGCGTCACGACGCCGGCGGACTCGTTGACGGCGAAGGAGCCCCAGTACGAGTTGTAGCGGGCCAAGGCCGTCTGCGCCTCCTCGGGGGTCGGCCGCGCCGCATAAGGGGGCTGGGCCACCCAAGCTAGCACGACGCCCATGTAGCCAGCGGGGTCATATGTGATGTAGCCGATGCGGCCGCCAAGTGCTGCGTACTGAATCGGCACCACCTGCCCCCTAGCATCGCGCGACTCTTCGCCCACGAGCTTCCACACGCCGGCGAAGCGTTCGTTGACCGCGCGCACCAAGGCGGGCACCGGCGCCGCCGCCTGTCCGTCGGCGCGCGCCTGCGCTGCGAAATTAACGGCAGTTCCGAAGGCGACCGCACACAGACCCGTCCAAACGGCCAGAGTCCGCATCCTCGTTATTCCTCGCAAGTCGTCGCATCGATTGGAGCGACGTCACGTTGATTCCGATTGCTACATGCTAGGTTGATGGGACCTGAGGCCGCCGGCTCATTCGAGCCGGCGGTCGTGGTTGATTAGAAATCTGCCTGCATGCTGAACTTGATGAACCGCGCGGGCAGGGTGTCGGTCGGCACGAGCCACGCGCCACCCGGCACGTAGTTCATGTTGAAGTTCAACGCCGTGCTCGAGTTGGTGGCGTTGTAGAGGTCGAGCCCGACCTGGAGCCTGTGCGAGCGCCAGGTCATGATCTTCGCCACGCGGAAGTCGAGCTGATTGACCGCACCGCTATACAGCTCACCGGGTTCGACGAAGTTGACGGCCACGTTGGGAGCGTTTCCTGACAGGGGACGGCCCAACGACAGCGCCGCCTCTGCGTTCGGCACGTTGCGGTTGGCCGCGAGCTGAATGCCCGGATTGAGCTGCCACGTGCCGGACACCTGGATGTCCCAGGGGACGTCATACGTGGCGAACCCGCGCCACCGGTTCTGGAATGGCGTGGTCACGCGGCAATACGGATTGGTCGGGGCGATCTCCGGCAAGGCCGCCCGGATCTCGCAGTTGTCGGTCAGCGTGCGGCCAGTGCTCAACCCGCCCTGCACCCTCAGGTCGGCCATGCGCGCGTTGACGGTCAGGTCGATGCCCTTCCAGTTCTCGACCTGGTTGCCGTAGTTCGACGCAGACGTGATGTACGAGTTCTGCTGCCCGAACTTCTCGGGCTTGACGTTGTACAGCGGAGCGATCGTCTGACCGCCGCCGTCGGGCAGGCGCGGGTCCGAGCTCGCGACGACGCTGAAGGTGTCAAAGTCCGCGGCCGTCACCGCCCGGTTGTCGGTCACCTGGAAGTTGCCATACCAGCGAGTGAAGTATCCCGCGTTGACCGAGACGCGCGGAGCCAGCTCGTGCTGGATCTGAATCCCGCCTTCCCACTGGTAGGGACGAACGTCCCAGCCGCTGGTAAGGGCCGGATCGAAGCTGTTCACGAACACGTTCTGCCCGAAAGTCCGGGTCGACATCGCGCCGCACTCGCCGTTGGCGACGGAATTCAGCAGTTCGCAATCGATGATCATGTTCCTGTTGGCGTCGTTCCAGCTCCGGTTCGTGGTGAGCGGCAGCCGACCGGACGCCGACATGTCCATCGAGAAAATGGTGAACGACAGCGGGTACTTGCCGAGGTTCGCCTTGACGGCCGTCTTGCCGTTGCCGAACAGGTCGTACGCGGCGCCCAGCCGCGGCGTGATGTTCTGCAGCGACACGCCCTGGATCGAGCCCGCAGGATACTCGATCGCGGGGTCGATCAAGCGGTCCGAGCAGGTGGTGGTGACAACAGCCGAACAGGGGAACCGTTTGTTAGCCGAGGTCGTGAAGTCACCCCAGCCGCTGCCCTGGTAGTCGTACCGCACGCCCCCTTGGAGCGACAGGCGTCCCCGCGTCACACTGTCCTGCGCATACAGCGAGTGCCCGTTCAGGATGTGCTGCTGGATGTTGGAGTTGGCACCCTGCATGGTGAACTGGTTCGGGACGCCGTTGTTGAACTGAATGCTGCTGATGTCCTGCGACCAGTAGGTGTCGACCACAGGGTTCTGGTAATTCCCGAAGTAGCCGAACTTGATGTTGTGCGCGCCCGTCACGTAGGAAATGGACGCCCGCCAGTTGTGATTGCCGACCGTGCTGTAGTTGAAGGCAGACGGCGCGCGGTAGTTCAGGCCAGGAATGATGCCCTGCTGTTCGACGGCCGGGATCGTCCGCGCGTCGAACAGCCCATCGCGACGGGGCGAGAACGTCATGAACCGGATGTTCCAGACCCCGACGCCGCCTTCGGCGTACCACTTGTCCGAGATGGGCGATGACCAGGTGGCCTGATAGAGACGGCCGGGATGGTTGTTGCGCGGTCCCGATCCGTCGGGCGACACGCGAGCGCCCGTGTTGGCGGCGGGGTTCACAAAGCCACCTCCTCCGACGCAGTGTTCGCAGTTCCACTGCTCGTCGTAGTAGGCGCCGAGCTTGTTGCGCGGCGACAGCTGGAAGGTCAACCGCGTGCTTGCGTCGCCCCATTTGTTGTCGTAGAAGGCGGGACGATCCAAGTCGGGCTCGTAGGTCCACTTGTCGAGCTGCCCGTCGTTTTTGTTGTACCACATGTTCGGAACGGTGTTCCACGAGTCGAGAATCCTGAACGACGAGTAGAACCACAGACGATCTTGGATCACGGGGCCGCCGGCGGCCGGGTTGACGTCGTAGACTTTGATGAGCTCGCCCGGTCGCGTCAATAAGCCGGCGTCCTTCAGCTCTTGCGTGTAGTTGCTGCCCTGCATGCCGTCGTTGGCGCCGCTGAAGAAGAACATGGCGCTGAACTTGTTGGCGCCTTCGCGCGGGATCGCGTTCGTGAGCACTCCGCCCGTTTCGGCTTCGCCAAGGCCGCCGGACGTGCTGACGGTGATTTCCCGGGCCGTCCCGGTGTTGGCCATGTACAGGCCGCCCCCACTGCCGCCGTAGGTCGCCTGGAAGCCGTCGACGAGCATGCGCCCGTCAGTGGTTCTGCCGCCGTGGATCGCTCCACCCCACGTCGCCTGCTGCGTCACCCCCTTGGCGCCGCCCACGTCGCGGTCGGGTCCGACAAGGCCGGGAATCAGATTGAGGATGCCGCCAATGAGCCGCGAGGTGGGAAGCGCGGCGATCTCCGCATTGCTGATATTCACCTGCTGCTTGGCGCTCTGCACGTCCACGACAGGTGATTCACCTGTGACGGTGATGGTTTCCTCTACAGCCCCCACTTTCAATTCGGCATTCACTGTGGCGACGAAACTCCCGCTCAGCTCAATGCCTTCACGTTTGACGGTGCTGAAGCCTTGCAACGTCACTGTCACCGAATAGGTCCCGGCGCGGAGGTCGACAATTCGATACTGGCCGGTCCCGTCAGTTACAGCCGATCGCGTCTTCTCAATTAGCGCGGGGCTTGCGGCCTCCACGGTGACACCGGGCAACACTGCCCCGGATCCGTCTTTCACCACACCCGTAATCACGGCTCCTTGCGCAAACGCGACCACCGGTATGAGGAAGGCGAATACAAACACTGCTACAAACGTCGCACATCGGCGCATAGCCAACTCTCCCCTTTCACGGGCTTCCCAGTGTCAACAGGATTCAGCCGCTCTCTTCTACGCTTGAGAATGGGCCGTGTCAAGGGTCTTTCGCCGTTATTTCGCTATACTAATTGGGAAATGTTTTTTATCTCGATTTGTGATTGACAGCATGCGCGACCGCTGTCAGCATGGGCCACTTTATGGAAGGAGTGTTGGAGGGATGGTCATGAGACGCCTGCTGTTTGTTCTCGGGAGCCTATGCCTGTTGTCGGCTGCCGCCGCCAGCGCGCAAAGTGGACAGGCGACCACGACGGCACCGACGTTCAACAAAGACGTCGCGCCGATCCTGTTCGCCAACTGTATCTCGTGCCACCGCGCCGGCGAGATTGCTCCTATGTCGCTGTTGAACTACAAGGAGGCGCGGCCGTGGGCTAAGGGCATCAAAGCTCAGGTTGCCGCACGCTCGATGCCGCCGTGGTTCGCGGACCCCAAGCACGGGAGGTTTAAGAACGAACGCGGGCTGACCCAAGCGCAAATAGACACGTTGGTCGCGTGGGCCGACGCCGGCGCACCCGAGGGTACCGGGCCGGCACCTGTCCCGGCGACCAACATCGGCGATTCGCAAGCTGGAACGCTTGCCGGATTCATGGACCGGCCGGCAGATGCCACCATCCTATCGCCCTGGGACGCGGTGATTCCGCCGACAGGCGACTTTACGAATTGGCTCATCTGGGGCAACCCGCCGTTTACCGAAGACAAGAAGATCGAGGCGGCGGAATTGCGGCCGAGCAATCGAGCTGTCACCCACCATGCGCAAGTCGGCGCATCGCCGCTTCCACGCGGCGCCCATCACATCGGTCTCGGACCGGCATATAAGAACGGCCCAATGATCAATGCGTTTCCCGTGAAAGAGGATGGGAGTCCGCTGACTGATGCGCGCGGCAATCCGCTGGTTGGAGAGGAGCAGGAGGAGGCCACGGCCAACGTCGAAGGCTTCAACTTCGCAACTCGGCTACTCTTCTACGCACCGGGTGCTGGAGCACTCAAGTACGCACCGGGCTTAGTGAAGACGATCCACAAAGACGATTACATGTCGTGGAACATTCACTACAACCCGAGCGGCCGCGTCGAAAGGGATCAACACACTCTGAAGCTCTGGTTCTCTCGGGTTCCCGCGAATGCGGAGATCAAGTCGGGGACCGTCAACGGGGTCAACCTGTACGAAGGCAAGGAAATCGTCGGGAGATCCGCGCGTCGCGAAAACATCCCCGCGAACGCGGAGAACTACGAGGTCGCGAGCAACTTCTCCATCGGTTTCGACTCCACCTTGAACAGCTTGTGGCCGCATATGCACCTCCGCGGTAAGGACATGACCTTCTCGGTCACCTATCCGGACGGCAGGGAGGAAATCCTCCTGAACGTGCCGAGGTACGACTTCAACTGGCAGGTCATCTACGCGCTGGAAGAGCCGATCAAGATTCCGGCGGGTAGCGTGCTGCGCGCAGTGGCGCACTACGACAATTCGAAGAACAACAAGTTCAACCCCACGCCCGACCAGGAATTGCCGTGGGGGTCACAGAGCTGGCACGAGATGTACTTCCCGTATTTCGACCTTGCGGTTAGTGACGAAGTGCAGAAGGTGCGGGGTTCGGCCGGGGATTGCGCGGACTCTCATGGCTGCGTTCGCCTGCGGTAATGGTCAATGATGAACCCTGGGCGCACCTGGCTCTGCAGGTGACGCCAGGGTGAACTCTCCAGCGACGCAGGCGCGTCGCGCCGTCTGACGACAGACGGTCACCGTTTGCGAGTGCTCATCAGGGGGCCGGTCCAATGGGCCGGCCCCTTTTCCTTTAGTGTCGAAAGGGCTGATATCTGACACGGCCCTGTTCATTGAGGAAGGAATGTATGAAGAAGGCCGCCGTCTGTCTTTTGCTCATTAGCGGGCTCGGGTTGAGCGACGCGAGGGTCCGGGCCATCTCGCCAGCCCAAGGCGCGCAGCAGGGTCGAGGCACCCCGCCGCCAACCCCGGCGCCGCTCGAAAAGCCGGTGCTGAGGCTCGATCCGGCTCTCGACAAGATCATCTCGCCAGACGCGAAGTTGGAGATTCTCAAGGACGATGTCTTCAACTTTACGGAGGGGCCGGCTTGGATGCCGGAAGGATTCCTCGTATTCAGCGACATCCCGGAGAACAAAATTTACAAGTGGGACCCCAAATCGGGTTTGTCCGTCTTTCTTGAGAAGTCCGGCTTGACTAAGGTCACGCCGGAGGAGTTTAAAGTGCATGGTGGGGGACGGCTCCTCGGAAGCAACGGCCTCGCCGTCGACCGGCAGGGCCGGTTGATCGTCTGCTCGCACGGCGATCGCATTCTCTGGCGCCTTGAAAAAGACGGCAAGCGCACCATCCTGGCAGACACGTTTGAGGGGAAGCAGCTGAACGGCCCCAACGATCTCACTGTCAAGTCGGACGGCTCGATCTACTTCACCGATCGAGGCAGCGGACTGGAAGGCGGGCAGACCAGCCCGTTGAAGCTCCTGCCCACCGCCGTCATGAGGTGGAAAGACGGGAAACTCGACCGGCTCGCAGTGGACGACGGGGCGAACGGCATCGCGCTCTCACCGGACGAGAAGTATCTGTACGTCATCTCGCTCGCGGCCAGAAAGATCGACCGTTATCCCGTCAAGCCGGATGGGACACTCGGCGAGCGTGAAATCGGGTTTATCGATATGTCGCAAGACAAGGAGCGCGGCAGCCCTGATGGGATGGAGGTCGATCGCAGCGGGAACATCTTCAGCGTAGGGCCCGGCGGCGTCTGGATCGTCTCTCCAGCGGGCAAGCTCCTCGGAAAGATTCTGCTGCCGAAGAATGCACCCAATCTCGTCTTCGGCGATAAGGATGGCAAAGGCCTGTACATCACGGCTGGCAGCTCGCTGTATCGCATCCGGCTGGCTGCACGCGCGTCGCGTTAGTGGAGGGACTGCCGTCCTTTGGGAGGGTTGATGAGATCCAGGTTTGCGTTGACCGTTGTTTCGGCTTTGGTCCTCGCGCTCGGGTCTGCGCTCGAGTACGTGGCGGCCGCTCAACGTGCGGACGAAATCAAGCTGCCGCCGATCACCTATCTCTGTCCGATGAACGGTGCGCCGATGGACGGCGGGACCATTCACGCCGACGTCTACGAAGACAAGGCTGGGAGCTGCCCGATCTGCAAGATGGCTCTCGTGGCCAAACGGCTCGACGCCATATGGACGTGCCCGGTTCATTCGGTGATCCACGAGCGACAGGTCGGTTTGTGCCCGATCGATAAGCGCGAACTGGTCCCCGTAACGGTCGCCCTCTCCTGGACCTGTAAGGCGAACCCGGAGATCGATCAGATCACGCCCGCCAAATGCGCAGACGGTTCGGCGATGATTGCTAAGTACACCGCCCGTCCACACGGAAACCACAACCCGCAACACGGCGGGCAGTTCTTCATGGCGCCCGACAACTGGACGCATCTCGAGGGAACGCTTCCGCAAGATCGAGTTGTGCGGATCTATTTGTACGACGATTACACGAAGCCACTGCCTCGCGAAAAGTTTGCGCCAATCCGCGGACGCATCATCACAAAAGTAACCAGCGGTGGCACAACGAAGGAAGCGTCCTTTCCGCTAATGCCCGTCCACGGCGGTCAGTACCTGGAAGCAAAAGTCGACGCCGCTCGCCCTGGGGCGGTCGTCGCGAAGATCATGTTGAAGACTGGTGGGCCCGAGCATCACTTCGATTTCACGTTCAATGAATTGACAAAGGACCCCGCGCCGGCCGCTTCGACATCGGCCGCCGCGAAACCGGCCGCCACGCCAAGTGCGCCTGCGCGTACCGCGCAGCCGGCGACGCCCACGACGCGTGCGAGTGCCTCTTCGACATCGTCGCAAGCGGCAGTCGCACCCGCACCCAACGCCGCGACCCAAGCGACGAGCCCGGATCCGCCAGTGATGATCAATGCTGCGCTCATCAATGTACCGATTCCGGGAACGCTCGATGAGATCGTTGCCGAGATCAGCGTTCGCGATCGTCGTATCCGCGAACTCGTCGATGCCGGACGCTTCGTTGATATTTGGCTTCCTGCTTTCGAAGCGAAGGATCTTGCCCTCGCGCTAAACAGTTACGGCCCCGGGATGCCCACTTACAAGCGGCGGAACCTCGATCCAGTGATCAAGCAGTTGCTGCACGCGGCTTGGATGCTTGACTCGTTCGGCGATCTCGGAAACCGCGATCAGGTCACTGCCGCCTACGCGCGGTTTTCGTCTGCGGTCACGGCACTTGACGCGCTCCTGCAGGCGGGCCAGCCATGACACGTCGTACCCGCCGAATCCTGATGACGGCTGCTGTCGCAGGCGCCGTTGGCATGAGTGTAGAGCGGGGAGAGACGCACAAGCCCATCACGTCCAAGTACACCTACAACGAGGACGTGTTTCCAATCCTTCGCGAGCGCTGCGGACGCTGTCACGTTGAGGACGGCGTTGCGCCGATGTCGCTCATGACCTATCAGGAGGCGTTCCCCTGGGGCGAATCGGTGCGGGCGGAAGTGATCGCGAAGCACATGCCGCCATGGCATGCGGAGGAGTCGGCGGTTCGGTTCAAGAATCAGCCGACGATGACCTCGACCGAGACTGACAAGATCCTGGTGTGGGTCAGTGGCGGTTCTCCGCAGGGGAATCTGCAGCACATGCCGCCGCGTGTAACCCTCCACAACGATTGGGCGATCGGAAAGCCCGATCTGGTCCTGCCGCTCGACGAGATCACGCTCGATGCGGATACGAACGAGGTCACGAAAGAGTTCACCGTCGCGACTCGGAGTACAGAGACCAGTTGGGTCAGAGCCGTCGATCTCCTCCCTGGGACTCCGGCCATCGTTCGCGACGCGATCATTTCCATAAAGTCGCACCCGTCTACGAGCCCCTCACATCTTGCGGAAGCCGACGTGCTGGCGGCATGGATCCCTGGCGAGGATCCCATCGATGCGGATGGAGGCGCATTCCGCCTGCCGCCTCGGGCTGAGTTGACGGTGCGCGTGCACTACCGAAAGACGTTCGGTTACTCAGGACGTGCAATGAAGGACCAGAGCACCGTCGGACTCTACCTCGCTCCAGAACCCACGAACGAAATCAAGCGCCTCACCGTCGAATCTGGCCCGGCCAAAACCGCGGGGAATCCGGCGTCCTTCAGTGCGGTTGTCGACCAGGATCTAAAGGCTCTTGCTGTCAGGCCGGACCCATCGCTTTCGAACGTTGGCTTGGAGGTCGATACGGTCACGGCAGCCGGCGTCCGTACTCCATTGATTCGCCTCGCGGTCCGACCGAACTGGCCGCGTCGCTATTGGTTCGAGCAACCGGTGACGTTGCGAAAAGGAGCGCGGATCGAAGTGAGAGCGGTGATCGACGGGGCCGATACGTTGCTGCCACCGGCGGGCACGCCGCTTCCGCCGCAAAGACTGGACGACGGATCGATAAGGGTGATGTTCGACGTCGTGGTTGCGAAATGAGCCGGCGGTCCACTCAGGAAGGACTCCCCGGCGGCGGGACCGGCACGGTCACGCCGATCAGCGTGCCCTGCCCTGACGTACTCTCGACGCGCAGCGTTCCGCCGACCTGCTCCGCGCGCTCGCGCATAGTCTGCAGGCCCCAGTGCACGCCGTCGTCTGCTGAGGTGTGTCCCGCGTCGAACCCCTTGCCGTTGTCGCGCACGCGCAGCGTCACCGACTCCGCACGGTAGGCCAGCTCGACCCCCAGCGACGACGCCTCGCCGTGGCGCATGGCGTTCGTCATGGCTTCCTGTCCTATGCGCAGCAGATGTTCGTCGATGCGCTGCAGGTCGCCGCGCGGCTTGCCGGTCACGGTCAGCTGGAAGGCCACGCCTCGATCGCCAGTCAGGCTCCTGCCGATCTCCTCAATCGCGGTGGCCAGGCCCCTCGACTGCAGGATCGGGGACCGCAAGTCGCTGATCGAGTACCGCGCCTCGCGCACGTAGAACTCCACCTGGCGCCGCAGGCGCATGAGCTGTGCCTTGGCGGACGCGCTCGAGTCGTCGATCAGGTGAGACACTTCGTCCAGCCGGAAGATCACGCCGAGCAGGCTCTGGAGCAGCGTGTCGTGCACTTCGCGCGCGACGCGCGTGCGTTCGACCAGGATGGCCGAAAACCGCCCGCGCACCTGGCGCACGCGCACACGCCACGCCAGCGCAGCCACGGAAAGGGCCAGCACGGCCATCGCGGCCGCGAACCACCGTGTCTGGTAGAACGCCGGCGCCAGCGTGAAGGCCCAGACGGCTTCCCGCTCGCTCGGGACGCCGTCATTGCTGGCCTTCACGCGGAATCGATACCGCCGTGGTGCCAGGTTCGTGTAGAAAGCCTGACGCCGGGTGCCGGCGTCCACCCAGTCCTTGTCGAAGCCTTCCATCAAGTACTTGAACGTGACCTTTTCGGGCGCGACGAAGCTCAACGCGGTGTAGTCGATGCGCAGGCTGGCGGTTCGGGGCGGCAACTGCGTCTCGTCTCCGGGCGCGAACCAGTGCTGGTCAGCCGCAACGCCCTCGATGACCACCGGCGGAGCCACCCGGTTCTTCGTGTGACGCTCCGGCGAAACGATGGCTACACTGCCACTCGTCAGAAACCACAACCGCCCGTCCCCTCCGCGCGCCACGGCCGGCGCCGTCGACGCCTGCGGATCCAAGTGCAGGCCGTCCGAATCACCGTACGCGTCGTGCACGAGCACCTTGGCGCGCCCCGCGACGACGTCGTCGAACGCGCGCGGATGCAGGCGGACGATGCCCGTACTGAGCCCGACCCAAAGATAGCCGTCACGATCGCTACTGATCGCGATCACAGTGTGCCCGGGCAGGCCACTCGTGCGTGTGAGGGTGTCGATCCGGCCATCCCGGATCCGCATCAGTCCGTTCACCGATCCGGCCCACATCGTGCCGGCGTCGTCTTCATAGAAGGCGGTCACCATGCCGCCGGCCAGGCCATCTGCTTCCGTGAAGAGCCGGGAGTGCGTGCCGTCGCGCAGGACGATCGTGCCGTCCACGTTTCCGGCCCACACGCGACCTCGGCGGTCCACGATGATCGAGAACGCGGCGCGGTCACCGTGCTGCGCGACCGCCACGGGCGCGAGTGTGCGGCCGTCCCAGGTGAACAGGCCGCGCTCGAAGTCACAGAGCCAGAGGGTGCCACCGTGATCCGTCGCCAGCGCCACCCACCGGTTCAGCGGTCCGCTGTTCGGAATCAACATCACGAAACGGCCGCCCTCGAAACGGCCGATGCCGCGCCCGGTCGCAACCCACATCCGTCCCTGTGCGTCACCGTGGAGCGCAACGATGCCTCGGCTTCCGACGTCGGCCGGGCCCACGTCCTGACGGGTGCCATCGGCGAAGCGGAACAGGCTGGTATTGGTGCCCACCCAGACACTGCCATCGGTGGAGGCCGCGATAGCTTGCATCGAGGGCGGCATGCCGTCCCCCGGCTGCGGCAGGCTGTCAATCAGGCCCTTCGATCCACGGTCGAGCCCATGGGACGTGCCAACCCAGATGTTGCCCTCGCGATCCTCGAACAGCGCTCGGATCACGTCGTTGCCGAGGACGCCGTGTCCGCCGAACCGCTCGACGGCGACGTGACGGCCTACGCCGACTCGCAGCACGCCGTCACCGCGTGTGCCCATCCAGAGGCGGCCATCCTGGTCGGCGACGAGCTTTCCGCCCGGTTCTTGCGAGGTCTCGGAGATGGTCCGTGCAGGTTTCGAACTGAGGAGCGTCAGCCCCGCATCGCCGGCCCCCCAGATGTTGCCGGCCGTGTCCTCGGCGAACGATTCCACGATCGGAGCGTCGACGCGCTCGAAGGCTGCGCCTTTGTCGTTGAGGCGGTAGACACCCGCTCGAGTGCCGACCCACAGCCGGCCCTGACGATCCACATGGACGCCGTCTACGGCCTGCGTCGTCAAGCCGGCGGCGAGGCTCACCCGTTCCCACCGGTTGCCGGCGAAGCGATAGAGGCCCGAGACGCTGCCCCCCCAGATGGCGCCGTTGTGGTCTTCGGCCAGCCCCGAGAATGCGCCCGCCGGCAGGCCGTCGCGCATCGTGAAGTGCTGAATCGTCGCGCCGCGGATGTGGCTCGCGCCGGCGTTGAACGAGACCCACAGCGAGCCGTCGCGTGCCACGAGGAGGCCGCGGACGCTGCGCTCGGGCAACTGGGCGAATCCCAACTGGGGGCCCGACACGAAGCGGACTCCATCAAAGCGGACGAGGCCCTGGTTGGTTCCGAGCCAGATGTAACCGGCCTGGTCCTGCGTGATCACCCAGACCTGACTGCCCGGGAGACCGTCGAGACGCGTCCACGAACGCCAGGTGTACGGGAGCTGCGCCGGGTCTGGAGGCTCGGCTGCCGCCCCAGCCACCGACAGCAGGAGACAGAGCAGCCCCAGCAGCCACTCGGGCCACGACCGATGACCCCGCTGGCGATCGCGCACTACCGGCTCACGAGAGATGGATGATGCCGCGCCGGTGGGCCAACGTCACCGCTTCCGTGCGGTCTTGCACCTGCAGCTTGTCCATGATGTTGCGGACGTGCATCTTGACTGTCTCTTCCTTGACGCCCAGGCTGTGGGCGATCTGCCGGTTGGTGAGCCCCTGCGCGATGAGGTCGAGCACTTCGAGCTCGCGCGCGGTCAACGGCGCATGGTCGGCGCGACTCGCCAGAATCCTCTGCACGTCCTCGTGCAACGGCTTCGCACCTTTGTGCACGGCGCGGACGACGGCGGCCAGGTCATCCAGTACGGATTCCTTCAGCAGGTACGTCGCCGCTCCGGCGGCGAGCGCCTGATGGATGTTTTCGTCGCCCTGATGAGTCGTGAGCACTATGATCTTCGCCTGAGCGTCCGCGGCGCGGATCCGGCGGATCGCGTCGAGTCCACTGAGCAACGGCAGCTGCAGGTCCATCAGCGTGACGTCGGGCGGGTTCTGCAGGAACACCTCGACGGCCTGCAAGCCGTTGGCGGCCGTGCCGGTGACTCGCATGTCCGACTGCCGGCCGATCACCGAGACGATCCCTTCCCTGACGATCTGATGGTCGTCCACGCACAGCACGTTGATTCGTTTACGCATTACGCAGAGGTAGGTATACGCCACGGACCCGGCGCGCCACAAGGGGCGACGGCACAAGCAAGGCCGCGGCGTGGCCTATTCCATCACATGACGGCTGTCAATACTCATAAAGATAGTTCCTGCTGGCACATTTGGATAGTATGTGGTCGACAAGTTTCGTGGACCACCGTCATGAGGAACCTGACCATGAAGCGGCGAATCGTATTGGTTACAGCGTGTGTCATATGTGTGGGGCTTGTTGCGGAGAGCACGGCGCAGGAGCCGAGGCGCGCGCCGGCGCCGCTGCCTGGGACCGGTCCCCTCGTGGGCGAACCTGTCATTCTCGATTTGACCAAGCCCAAGAATCCGACGATCGTCCTGGACACCGTCGAGGTCATCGGCTGCGTGTCGCAGGCTCCCGACAATAAGAGGTGGGCGCTGACCAAGGCCACGAAGCCACTCAAGAGCGGCACCTCCGCGACGACGGTGGAGGCCTTGAAAGCAGCCGAAACCAAGCCCCTTGGCACCGACAGCTACGTGCTCATCGGTGCGGATGGATGGAAGCCGGCGAATTCCTCGGGCGCGAAGGTGGCCGTTCGGGGCATGGTCATCAAGGACACCAGCGAAAGCCGGGTCAACGTCGTCTCGTTCAACAAGGTCGCCGACAGCTGTCAGTAGCCTTTGTCGGGCGCCTTTGCGCCGTGAGGCGTGCGCGGGCGGCCGGGCCCGACTCTTCATCAAGAAGGATTGAGCATGGCGAAATGGATTTCGAGAGTCGTGGTGATTGCAGTCCTCATCGCTTCGGCGGTGCCGGCTTGGGCCCAGTACACGGCTGGCGCCACGCCAGTGCAGGTCCGGTCCCAGTGCCTGAGCCAGGCCGAGATTGATCGCATGAAGGCGCTGCAGAACCTGAAACGGGCGTCGAGATCGGAGGAGAGTCCCACCTTCAACCCGGACTCACTGGTCGGCACCTGGAAGATGACGTTTCTCGCGGCCGATGCTCCGTGGAGTGAAGGCGGCGAGGTGACGGGGACGGTGACCTTCAAGTACGTCGAGAACTGCTATTACGAAGGACAGCTGGAGGCTACTGGTCCCAGCGGGAAGTATACCGCCAAGATTCAGTTGATGTACCACGAAAGTGCGCGGCATCTGGTGTGGATCGAGACTGACAGCCGCGGCTTCACCGTGATTAAGGCCGGCGATTTCCTCGGCATGGGTGGCCAGCTCACTTGGAGGTGGGAATCGGCCCCGTTCACGTACAAGGGGCAGTTGATCCGGATGGCGGGCACGCTCTTCACCTCTGCGCCGGACCGGTATACCCAGAACATCATGATGTCGGTGGACGGGGTCAATCAACGTCTCGGCAATCCGCAACTCGACAAGGTCTCATCGGCCGCCAAGTAAGGCGCCCGCCGGTAGCAGCAACGTATCGGCGCGGTCGATCATTGCCTTGACTTCGATTCGAGTTCACCAGCGTGACCGGTTGCTCGAACCAGTAGCGACGCGCACAGTTCGATCGTACTGCGAGGCGAATCAACGGAGTTCGGACGCCGTCCGACCCCGAGGTCGACGTCGAAAGCGAAGGGTCGGGCCGAACGCAAGGGCTCGCACCTGGTCAACGGCCGCACTGAAGGACACTACATTCCCGGCGACCTTGGCCTGGCCGGATCCCACGGTGAAGCGCCTGATTTCGTTCGCGGGCTCCGTGGCGAAGTGGAGCCCCACAGCGCTCCGGTCCTTCATTTCGCGTCCCGAGTAGCCGAACGTCTTTCGGTAGTGCACGCTCACCGTCAGCTCAGCTTGGGCCGGGGCGTAAAGCGGCGGCCCTCGCCAACGCCAACATCGCGAAGCTCCCCTGACTCAGAACCGGAAGCGCACCCCCAGCGTCGGCAGCCTGGGAATCGACTGGTCGCGCACTTCCACTAGACGCGGCTGGTCGGACGTGGGGTCGTACTCGAGTTGCGGGTCAAAGGCACCGACGTTCTTCCGGTCCAACAGGTTGATGATCTCGGCATAGAGCTCCCAGCGGCCGGCGGCCCCGCGCGGGCGCCAGGTGACGCGCACATCGGCGCGAGCAAAGACCGGAAGCCGCGCCTGGTTGATGTTGGCGATATCACCGAGGTCCACCTCGTAAACCAGGAGACCCGTGGCATCGCGATCCGGCAGCAGTTCGTCGGTGACGCCGTCGGCGTCGAGGTCGAGGGTGTCCTCGGCCGCAGCCACGCGGAGGCCGACCGGCGCGGTGCGCGGAAACCCGGACGCCACCCGAGTCGTCGTTGCCAACTCCCACCGCGGCGAGAAGCGATACGCCGCGACCACGCTGAAGGCGTGACGACGATCGTACTCAAACGCCGCGCTGCGGCCGTAGGCGTCGCGTGAAGCCTTGCCCCAGGTGTAGCTGGCCCACCCGCTGACACGCGAACCGGCAGGCGCGTTCGGCCGTGACACGAAGAGGTCGAAACCGTAGGCCCGGCCGCGGCCGTCGTTCGAGGGGATGGTCGTGATGATGGGCTCGACTGGGATGCTGGATTGCAGGTCGGCCGGGAAGTCGTAGCGCGAGACGCGGGCCAGGCGATCCGCGTCGGACTCGAGCTGACCTGCCAACAGGTCCGTGAACCGCTTGACATAGCCCTCGAAGCGAAGCGCCACGCCGCCGCCCAGGTCGTGCTCAATGCCCGCCGACGCTTGCGCCGAGCGCTCGCTGCGCAGCGCGCCGGCGGCAGGATTCGTCAGGTCGAGCACATAGTCGCTTTGCGCCAGCTTTTCGTAGCCGGGGCTCTGCGTGTAGAGGCCCGCGGCCGCGCGCAGGTTGGTGCTCGCGCCGACGCGGAACGACGCCGACGCCCGTGGCGACAACCGGTTCTCTCCAGTGGTGCCAGGGCGATCCCACCGCAACCCCGCCTGCACAGAGGCGCGCGGGCCGATCGGAAACGTGTCCTGGATCCACGCGCCGACGCGGGTGGACTGTTGCGACGAGACGAGCAGATCCGGCAGGCCCGCTCCGCCCTCCTGGCTGGACCCGTTATCGGCGTTGGGATTGCGGTCGCCGATGATCTCGAAACGCAGCGCCGTCGACAACCGGTGCGCCTCGGCGCCGCTCTCCATGACATGCCTGCCGAGCGCCCACATGAACTCCTGCCTCAGCGAGACGTCCCTGACCGACAACGCGCGCTCGAACACCACGCTGGCGATGCCAAAGGCCTCGTCGCCAGGCGCGTTCGACCGGCGGCTGGTGTTCTGGAAATTCGCGTCGACGCCGAAAACTGATCGCGTATCCGAGTAGGCGACGACCGTGTGGGACCGGCCGGTACCGATCGGCGAGTCGAAACGCGCCCAGGCCAGGTCGTTGTCGGTATCGTCCTGGAATTCTCCCTGCGCATCGTCTTCATCGATCTCGACAGCGGCCGCCTGCCGGCTGCGCAAGCCGAAGAACGAGACCGTGCGGCCGGCGGCCGGTTCCCACACCACTTTGGCCTGCAGGTCGGCGAAGGCGGGGAACTGTTGACCGGTGACGATCTCCGCCACCAGGTCGTAATACGTACGGCGTCCGGTCACCAGCCACGATCCGGCCGCGTCTCCCGGCAACTTTCCTTCGAACACGACGTTCGCGTCGGTGATGCTGAGAGAGGCCGAGCCGGTGAACCCGTCCGTTCGCGAACCCTCGCGGTTATCGACCAGCAGCAGCGACGACAGGCGGTCGCCGTACTTGGCGCTGAAGCCGCCAGTGGCCAATTCGAAGTGCTGAATCGTTTCGGGATTGAAGGCGCTGGTCAGCCCGAACAGCCGATACGGGTCGTGAATTTCGACGCCGTCCATCACGGTGAGGTTCTGGTCCGGCGACCCGCCGCGAACCGCGAGCCGGCTACCAAGCTCCTCGGTGGCCGCCACTCCTGGCAAGGTCTGGAGCGTGCGATAGACGTTGTCGAGGGCGCCGGGCGTGCGCAGCACCTGCACGGGCGGCACCACCACAGTGGCGGGCGCCACCGAGGGCGCCGATGCAGTCACTGCAACCGAGGTCGCGAAGGGTGTCTCGCGGGCGAGCGCCAGCTCTGCACCGGCAAGTCCCGCTTCGGGAATCTCCAGCGTTGTCGTGAGTGCAAAGTATCCGCTGGCTTCGACCAGCAGCGTCACGCGTCTGCCTTCGACTTGCAGCGTGAAGCGGCCGGCGGAATCGGCCGACACGCGAGCGGCGCCTGCCGAGACCGTCGCATTCGGGATCGGGGCGCGAGTATCGGCGTCAACGACAACGCCGGAAATGGGGGTGGACGTTGACGGCTGCGCCATGGAAGGCACGGCCAGCAGTGCCATGGCAAAGGCCACGGCCAGCCGTTTGAGCAGCTGGAATTCTTGACGACCGCGCCAGAGCCGGGGTTCACGTTCAAATCCGTGTAGTTCCACAATGTTTTCCAAACCAGCGCGCAACGCCATCACGTTCATGCACTACGGCCGGGGCTACTCGACGATGAGACCTCCAGACTGCGGCCGCCTCTGTTTCGACCGCCGCAAGGTCAATCTCAGCCAAGCCTCTGCCGGCCACCAAGTAGGCGTCCGCCAAGTCACGGACCGCATCTGGCTCGTGAGCTTCATGGACTACGACCTGAGATATCTTGACGACGAGAGGCGGTGTTTGGGAAAGAATTGAACGGAAATTGTACGTGACCTGTTGAGAGTCGGCTTGGCGCTCGACCACGCCGTGAGAGGGTCGGCCGTTCGCGACGTCTCCGACCGCGCCGCAGCGACGCGGTGGTCACAGCTTCGGTCCAGCCATTCCGACGCGGCGTGACAAGCTGACGGCTCGACGGTCATCGTGTCCCGATGGACTTTTCAACAGCCACACCCCGGGCCGGGGCTCGAGGCAGTATCGGTAGGGACAAACAGCGCGCCGCCGTCGGGCGCGCTCCGGCGGCGCTCCCCCTCCGACAGCCTTTGCAGGCTAAGCGACGCGACGTCGCACCGAGCCGGCGCGAATGAGTAACGCTACTTGCGCTAGCATAGCGCTCGCGACGAGGAGATAGAGCAATGACGATCCGGCTCGCGCTGTCCCTTGCGATCGTTCTGGCAATCTCCGGCGCGGTGGCTACGCAGGGGCCCGCTGCAAGCCTGCGTCAGATCATTCCCGGTCACTACGTCTACGCCTTCAGCAACAACGGCCGCCTGTTCAACAGCGGCATCGTCGCAACGTCTGACGGCGCGCTGGTGTTCGATGCGCTCGAGACGGAAGCCGTCGCGCGGGCCGAGCGCCAGGCCATTGCCGATGTCATCAAGCAGCCGGTCCGTTATCTCGTCTCCTCGCCGTTCCACGATCCGTTCAGCGGGGGCAACCGCGTCTACGCCGACGTATTCAGGATCGCGCACGAGAACTACCGCGCGGGCCTGATCGACCAGATGCAGCGCGGCAACGTGCCGGCAGACGTCCAGCAGGCGAGGCTGCCGAGCGCGACCTTCCGCGACCGCATGTCGTTCCACCTGGGCGGCAAGGAAATCCAGCTCCTCCACCTCGGCTCAGCGCACACGAAGGGCGACACCGTCCTCTTCGTCCCGCAGGACCGCATCGTCTACATGAGCGAGGTGTTCTTCAACGAGGAATTCCCGAACATGGCGGGCGGCTACGGCGTCTCGTGGATCAAGGTGCTCGATGCCGTGAGGGCGCTCGACGCCGACATCTTCATCCCAGGGCACGGGCCCGTCCCCGACGACCCGAAGCAGACACGGGCGGCGCTCGACCGCGCGCGGCAGATCCTCGTGGATGCGCGGGACGGCGTCGAGGGCGAGATCGCGAAGGGCGCGACCGAAGATCAGGCCGTTGCGGCGATCAAACTGCAGCAGTACGAGAAGTTGTATGCGTTCGGCGTACAGAGGGAAGTGGTCCTGCGGCGAATCTACAAAGAGCTGAAAGGCACGCTGCCGTGACCATGAAGAGCCTGTCGATTGTCATCGCATGCGCCGTCGTCGTCTTCGCCACGGCCATCGGTCCGGGCGGTCCGGCTGCGTCACGCGCGCAAACGGGCACTGTCCAGTTCGAGGCCGACCTCTCCTGGCCCCAGCCGTTGCCCAATCGCTGGGCTCTCGGCGGGCTCGGCGGCGTCTGCGTCGATGCGCAGGATCACGTCCTCATCTTGAATCGCCAGGACGTGAACGAGGGCGATCTGAACGGTGCACGGCTGGCCCCTCCCATCATCGAGTTCGATCCAGCGGGGAAGGTGGTCAATTCCTGGGGCGACCTGAAGGTCATGGATCCGCGCCTGCACTCCTGTCACTTCGATGCCGACGGCAACGTGTGGATCGCCGCCGCTCCCTCGGGGATGGTGCAGAAGTATTCGCATGACGGGAACAGGCTGCTCCTTCAGCTGGGGAAGAAGGGCGTGCTCGATTCGTCGGATGGCACCGCGAAGGGGACGCCGCTCAATTCCAACGCCGCGCAGTTCTTCATGCCGTCGAGCATCGACGTCGATCGGCAGAACGGCGACGTCTACGTATCCGATGGCGAAGGCGCCGGGAGCAATCGGCGAATCGCCGTGATGGATCGCGCCGGAAAGTTCCTGCGCCAGTGGCAGCCGGCAGACATGGACGTTGTCCACTGCATGACGATCTCCCGCGACGGGCTTGTCTACGTCTGCAACCGCAACGGAGCGCGAATCCAGGTCTACGACAAAATCGGGAACCTCAGGAAGACCATCGACGTGCCCTGGACCCCGGTCACACCACCCGCCGACGGCAAGGCCACGCAGAGCGGCGGCTCCATGGTTGCGATCGCTTTCTCTCCCGATCCCGCGCAGCGGCTCCTGTTCGTCATCAATCAGAACAACTCGCAGATTGACGTCATCGACCGCCAGAGCGGAAAGAAGGTATCGAGCTTCGGTCGCCCCGGGAGTTTCCCGGGACAGTTCAACCAGCCTCATGGCATTGCCGTCGATTCGAAGGGCAACGTCTACGTTGCCGAGAACCGCGGCAAGCGGATTCACAAGTTCAGGCCCGTCACCTGATGAGACTAGCGCTGGGCTGGTCGGGTAGACCTATCGCGCCGAACAATGTGCTCAGGTCGGCGGTATTTCCGGCCTGCGAAAGGCTCGGGTCGCCCCCCGTGCAACTCATGGGACACGCCAAGGTCCAAACTACCTTGAACGTCTACGCGCAACCACGTTCTCGATCCCGTTCAGCCCCTTCCCTCTTCGACAGTACGTAGGTTCAGCACCGCGCCGAGTCTCGCGAGTCTCGTCGCGGCTGGCCGTCCGAGCGGAGCGAGGACAAGAGTAATAGGGACAAAAACCGCGGATAATTCGAGTGCCGTTCCCGAGACAAGGGTAACAGTTCATTCCGGAGACATGGATGACACTCTGCCCCTTCAGAGGAGGGGGCATGCCTTGGAAGGAGTGTCACGCCGTGGACGAGCGTCTCCGGTTCGTCGCCGGACGGTTCGACGGCGAGAAGATGGCGCCCCTGTGCGCGGAGTTCGGGATCTCGCGGAAGACGGGCTACAAGGTTCATGAGCGGTATCGGGACTACGGCGTTGAGGGCCTGACCGCAGTCGACGACCCTACCGCCAGGCCCAGCAGCTGCCGATGGCCGTGGAGAAGCTGATCGTGGCGCTGAAACGCGAGTATCCCGGCTGAGGGGCGCCGAAGACTCGCGAGCGCGCGCTTGCCAGACGATGTTTGTTGTAAAGCGGCGCCACTATGCTGTCGCGGCCATGGAGGCATTAGCGTGAGGATCGGGATCGATCTTGGCGGCACCAAGATTGAAGGGGTCGTGCTTGCCGCCGACGGCATCGAGCTGTCACGGCGGCGAGTGGCAACGCCGCGCGAGTATGAGCCGACGTTGACCGCGATCGCGGACCTTGTCGCGCACCTCGAGGCAAAGGTTGGCGGCAGCGCCACCGTGGGAATAGGTCACCCCGGCGCTATCTCTCCGGCCACTGGATTGATTAAGAACGCGAACTCTACCTGGCTTAACGGTCAGCGCCTCGATAGAGATCTCACCGAGCGTTTGGCGCGCCCCGTGTGGCTCGCCAACGACGCCAACTGCTTTGCGCTGTCCGAAGCGATTGACGGCGCCGCCGCCGGTGCCCGCGTGGTGTTTGGCGTCATCGTGGGCACCGGTACTGGGGCCGGCGTGGTTGTAGGCGCTCGGCCACTGACCGGGACGAATGCGATCGCCGGCGAATGGGGACACAACCCGTTGCCTTGGCCGACTGATGAGGAGCGGCAGGGGCCGGCCTGTTATTGTGGCCGCCATGGTTGCATCGAGACGTTCCTCTCCGGACCCGGGATGGCACGAGACTTTGAGCGCACCGGCGGCGACGCGGCAACCGCGGTTCAAATCGCCTCCCGGGCTGAGGCGGGCGATTCGTTGGCGTCGGCCTGTGTCGAACGCTACGCGGAGCGGATGGCCCGCGGGCTGGCGTCAATCATCAACGTCCTCGACCCGGACGTCATCGTCCTCGGCGGCGGGATGTCGAACATCGGCAGTCTTTACGAGCGGGTGCCGGCGTTGTGGACGCCCTTCGTCTTCTCGGACCGTGTCGATACAGAGTTGCGGCCGCCGCTGCACGGCGACTCGAGCGGCGTTCGTGGCGCGGCGTGGTTGCCGCCGGACGCGGTATAACACTCGTTGGTTTAATCATGAAGTTCTTCATTTCCTACAGCAGACACGACAAGGCAGAGTGCAAGCACATCGTCGATGCGATTCAGGATCGAGGTTGCGACGTCTCCTTCGACGGTGACATCGAGCCCGGAGCGGCGTGGTCGCCTTGGATCGAACAGGAAATCGAAACCTGCGACTGTTTCGTTGCGCTGCTCTCGGCTCACAGCGCGGAAAGCAAGCAGTGCGGCCGGGAATGGGAGTTCGCCGTCCACCGACGGCAAGAGACGGGTCGGCCGCACATTCTGCCGTTGAGGGTTGGCAAGGATGCGAAGGTTCCTCAGCTCTTCGCTAACACACACGTTGCGGACCAGATGGATGACCGACTGCCGGAATTGATTCGGCAGGTGCGACGACAGCTAATCGCGCAGGCACGTGATTTCTGGGGACAGGCCGCGTTCCGTCAACCGGTTCAACTGGTGGTGGCAACCCGCGAACTCCGGGGCGGTCATTGGAAGACCCACGCCAAAGTCCCGAAGCGGGCGAAGCCGGAAGGGCCGCGACACTGGCTGGCAGCTCAGGATGTGCGAGCCGCGGTCCATTTGACGAATGCCGTGTCGCAGATTTCAGGTCACGGGATCGTCGTCCTTCACGATCACGAGGCGCAGTCGCGCGCAGACACCGGGTGCACGATTGCTCTGGGCTTGGGCTTCAACCAGCTCACCTACGACCGCATGAAGGCGTTCGAGGCCCTGTATCGGATCAAGTTCGGCAGGTCTAAGCAATCGAAACTCAGAACCACCGATCACTTCTCACTTGGTAAGAAGGGACGCATCAAGCCGCAAGGCGGATGGGACGTGGCGCTACTGGCGAGGGTGGTGCTGCCACAGCCGGATGGCCGGCGAGGCGTTCATTTCATCTGTGCCGGCCGAACCGCACATGGCACGGCGGCGGCGGGCTACTTCCTCGCCGAACGATGGCCGGAGTTGGCGAACCTCTATAGGAATAAACATCTGTCGCTCAATGCGGACAGCATCGCCGTCGCATTGTGGCATCGGGTCGCGCAAGGAAATGAACCGGAGATCGATACTCAGGTTGGACTGACGAGCCCCGAGGACCAGATCTTGTTCAGCACTCAACGTGCGTTTGGGATCCCGCCGGTGAGTCCGACGCGAACCGAGGAGTCCCTTGCTCGAGGTCGACACCGAAGCCCGACTCGGGCGAGAGTCGGCAAGGGTGCGGCGACGCCGAAACGAGCCGCGGGAAGATCATCCGCCTGACACCAGTTGGGGTTCCGCAGCATTCACGCACGTAGGCGCCGCTGCGGCGTGCTCACGTAGCCTGCGTAACGAGCAGCGTCAACGCGCGACGTTCGGTGGCGATGATTGGCGCCGCTGGGAGACAACGTGCCGAGTGCCGCCTCGTTTAGGCCTTACGCTTAAATCGCACGGCAATCGCAGGCATGTGGCGGTCGAAGAAGTCCCGTTGTTCAGAACGAAGCCGTTCCCACTCTATCTCTTCTGGCCTCATCCCAATATGGACCCTAAGTGCACCGGGCGCCGGCAATGGATCCAAACAAATGTAGCATCGTCGCTCGTCGTCTTCGTATCGAAGCATTTGAAAGTCTGCGTGCGGATCACCCGTGCCCGAACCCTCGAACCACAACACACCAGACGCGACGAGCAAGTAGAACGCCTCTCGCGACATCGGGAGTCCATAATCCAGCAGACGGAGCGGACCACTCGAAAGCCGGTCGGACAACTGGTTCGTGAGCGACTGAGCCTTTGAGATCTCCTCCTGAAGCGCCACAATGCTCGCCGGCACGGCGTCGGAGGGCAACTGCGCGCGTAGCCAATCCGCCAGGTCGTGTGACGCATCACCTACACGGCTAACGTGCCGACGCAACTCCGCGAAATCTTCGGTCCAACCGTGAACTTCCTCCATCTCGGACACCCTTCGTGAGCCTTACCTCCGCCCGCGCTCTCCGGGTGACGCGTTGCACTCGGTAGAGTTGTCGCTGAATCCCCTTTGGTCTTGGCGCGGGACCGCGGAACGACGATGACCTGAACGGCCCCCCTCGTATTCATAAGACTAGAGCTGTGCCTACCAGAAACACCGTCGGCGTTACCGTAATTGAGATTACGGGCGTTCCGATGGTCCGATCGCGCGCGTCGATGCACCTCGAGATCCTCGGGTTCTCCTGCGCTCGACGGCTCTTGGCGGCCTGCGACCGTTTGGATCTGGCTAAGTTGGAATCACATTGAACGCGAGCGATGCGATGCACCTTCGCAAGTCCTTGGAATATCGCGACTGGGATGGTTCGTACACTCCGGTCCGAACCGGATGCTCATTGGCGCCGGCTCAGCCACGTAAGTGATTGCTCGAGAAGGTGTTGGCTCCTCGGGCTGGATTCGAACCAGCAACCCTCCGGTTAACAGGTTAACGCGGGTTCTGTATCTTGTTCGCCCGTCAGCGGTTTAGCCACGTGCTGATGGCTGCTGTTATCGCGTGTTCGGGAAAACATTGAACGGAGATTGAACGAAACCATTTCGCAACACGAGCCCGAGCGATCGCAAGCTCACGACGCGATCCCACCCGGCCATGGCTTGATGAAATCGAACTGCACGTAGCGGCGGATGCGCTCGAAGTCCCGCTCGTTGTCGGTCACGAGCACGCAGCCGGCCTCACGGCACGAAAGCGCAAGCAGCACATCGTTCGCGAACGACCTCGAGAGGCGCCCGATCTCGAGCTCCTCGGTTCGCGCCATCTCAGACAGCAAGTCGCCGGAACGGTTCCAAGCGTCGCCAGACGGGGAGAAGGTCCGCCCGGCTCGTTCGAAGACGTTGAGGACATGTCGCTCGAGCACTCGTCGGTCTTGATTGCGCTTGACACCCGCACGCAGTTCCTGGGCCACGACGAGGCTGAGATGCTCGAACGGCGCGAATGCTCGATGGAAGCGCTGGAGCACGTCGTTGGCAACGGGATCGCGAAACGCGTTGATGAAGAGCTGTGTGTCGAGGACGTACTTGCGTGTGGCCTTGATCACGGCTCGACGTCTGGAGGCGCGATCTCGACGCCAAGCATGGCTCGTGTGCCGTCGACGAGTCTGCGCTGAAACACCGCCAGGTCGAGCGCCTTCTCAATCGCTTCCGTCGCCGTCGCTGCCCCCAGCGCCCGCTGCGCCGCCTTCAACTTCGACAGGGGCAGACGGTACGTGCGAGACACCCGGCCCTCGCGGATGACTGGTCGCTTCCGTGCGGCATTGTTGGCCATAAATCGAGGGTATTTACAAATAGATATCACTGTCAATACGTCTTCATCGCAGTCACTATAGCGTTTGAGGTCACCACGACAGGCGCGGCAGCGACGCGGCGGGCGACGTGCTCCAGCTATCCGATATCAAGCCAGAGGCCTTCGCGGTCCGACGGTCGTCAGGTCCAGATGGACCTTTCGATAAAGACGGCACCATTCTTACGTCTTTCAACCGGCTGCCAGGCTCGTCCGGTTGTAGGATCGGCTCCGCGCCGTGGGGAAAGGCTGATGTCCGCGAGGTTCCGGAGGCCGCAGTCGATGGACAGAACGCCCGGTTCTGCGGGTTCACGCGTCCCGGCACTCGTGCTCGTGCTGGTCGTCGGCTTCCCGTGGCTGGGTGTCCGACCAGGGGCGCAGCGCGCCGACTCGCCGCTCGATGTCGAGGATGGTCAGCGACTGTACTTGAATGCGTGCACGAACTGCCACGGGCCCGAGGGAAATGCCGTTCCGGGCATCGATCTCGGCCGCGGGCAGTTCCGTCGCGCCTCATCGGACAACGACCTCATCGAGATCGTTCGCCGCGGCATCCCCGGGACCGCCATGCCGCCGGGCAACTACTCGAATACGGCCGCCACGCAGATCGTGGCGTATCTGCGTGCGATGGCTGCCGGCGGCACGACGCCGACCGCGATCGGCGACGCGCGCCGCGGTCGGGCCGTCTTCGAAGGCAAAGGACAGTGCCTGACATGTCACCAGGTGAACGGAATCGGCTCACGGCTGGGTCCCGACCTCAGCGAGGTCGGCCGCCTCGGGCGCGCCTCCGAGATCGAGCAGGCGGTGCTCGATCCCCGTCGCGAGGTGCTGCCCCAGAACCGCACAGTCACCGTGACGACGCCCGACGGCGCGAGGGTGAGCGGACGGCTGCTCCACCATGACACGTTCATCGTGCTGCTGCTCGATTCGGAGGAGAATCTCCGGTCGTTCGACAAGTCAAACGTCCGTGACGTCACCGTCATCAAGACCAACCCGATGCCGTCCTATCGCCCCACACTGACCGATCAGGAGGTCGCCGACCTGGTCGGCTATCTCGTGTCGCTGAAGGGCACCAGGGCCATGACGCCATGATCCGACGTGTCGCGCTCCTCCTGTTCGTGACGGGCGCCGCGCTTCACGCGCAGGTGTCGTTCGATCGGCTCCTTCGCGCCGCGAACGAGCCGCAGAACTGGTTGACCTACTCGGGAACCTACACCGGGCAGCGGTACAGCGAGCTCGCGCAGATCACACCAGCGAACGTGAAGGACCTCCAGCCGCAATGGGTATTCCAGGCCCGGTCGCTCGAGAAGTTCGAGGCGACACCGCTCGTCGTGGACGGCGTCATGTACACCGTTCAGCCGCCCAACGACATCGTGGCGGTCGACGCGGCGACGGGGCGGACGTTCTGGATGTATTCCCACCGTCCTTCCCCGCTGGCCCGGCTCTGCTGCGGACGCGTGAACCGTGGCCTGGCGATCCTGGGACAGACGTTGTTCATGGGGACGATCGACGGGCATCTCATTGCGGTCGACGCGAAGAGCGGCCGCCTCGTCTGGGACGTTTCGCTGACGCGACCGGAAGCGGGCTACAGCCTGACGCTCGCCCCGCTTGTCGTGAAGGACAAGGTCATCGTCGGGCCAGCGGGAGGCGAATACGGGATCCGAGGGTTCCTCACGGCCTTCGACGCGAAGACCGGCAAGCAGGTGTGGCGATTCAACACGGTGGCGGGTCCCGGCGAGCCCGGCGGCGAGTCGTGGGGCGGCGAGTCGTGGAAGACCGGCGGCGGCTCGATCTGGGTGACCGGATCGTACGATCCCGACGCGAACCTGACGTATTGGGGGATCGGCAACGCCGGACCCGATCGGAACGGCGACTCACGCCCCGGCGACAATCTCTACACCGCGTCGGTCGTCGCCCTCGATGCGGATACGGGACGGCTGAAGTGGCACTACCAGTTCTCGCCACACGACGAGTTCGATCAAGACGCGACCCAGATCCCCGTGCTCGCCGATCTGCCGTGGCAGGGGCGGCCGCGGAAGCTCCTGCTCTGGGCCAACCGCAACGGGTTCTTCTATGTGATGGATCGGCTCACCGGCGAATTCCTGTCGGGCCGGCCGTTCGTTCGCGTCACCTGGGCCGACGGCTTCGACGCGCACGGGCGACCGAAACGAATTCCCGGCCAGGAGCCCACGCCACGAGGCACGCTGGTCTATCCCGGCAACCAGGGCGCGACGAACTGGTACAGCCCGTCGTTCAGCCCGCGCACACGGTTGTTCTACGTGCCCGCGTGGGTCAACTACGCGTCGCTGTTCATCAAGCGGCCTCAGGCTTACGTCGAAGGGCAGTACTTCGGTGGAGGGGAAGGCCGCGCCACAGATGCGCAGGGGCTGCGGACCGCCACGAACAACCTTCGCACGGAAGACGAGGGTTACGGCGCCATTCTCGCCATCGATCCACTGACGGGCGAGCGCAAGTGGGAGTACAAGATGGTCGACTTCACGGACGCCGGCGTCCTGACGACGGCGTCGGACCTCCTGTTCAGTGGCGGGCGTGAAGGCGACTTCTACGCGCTCGACGCGCGCACCGGAGCGCGGTTGTGGAAGTTCACCGTGGGCGGCCAGGTGCAGTCGGGCCCCATGACCTACTCGATTCGAGGGCGGCAATACGTCGCCGTGTCGGCCGGCAGCTCGTTTTACGCCTTTGCGCTCCCACGGTAGGGCGTCAGGTGCCTGTCATGACTACCTCTTTGCAGAAGCGCGATCGTCGCCGGTTCCTGCGTGACTCGGCGCTGGCCACGGCGGCACTGGCGGGGTCTCCGGCAGGAGCGTTGGCCGGCGCACCTGGCCGCGCGCAGGAGCGCGCCGTGCGGCGCAGCGGTTCGGGCAAATCACTCAGCAGACAGTTTGCCGAGTGGGTGGCGCGGCTGCGGTACGAGGATCTTCCGGCGGCGGTCGTCGACCGTGCCAAGGGCCTCACACTACAGAACATGTCGTCGGCCCTGCTTGGATCGCAGATGCCCGCGGGCCGGCAGGCCATCAAGTTCGTGACCGAGGAGGAGGACGGCGTCAGGAGCGGCGCCACCATCCTCGTCGAGGGCACCAGGGCCACCAGGGGCGGTGCCGCATTCGCGAACTCCGAGATGATGCTGGCCGGCGGCAAGTGGGACACGTTCCGCATGCTGACCCATCCAGGCACGGCGGTCATTCCCAGTGCGCTGGCCGCGGCCGAAGCGGTTGCCGCGTCGGGCCGCGAGTTCATCACCGGCGTCGTCGCCGGTTATGAAGTGATGGAGCGAATGGCGGCCGACTGGATTCCCACCGTGATGGCCCGCGGTTTTCACGCCAGCCCCGTCTTCAGCATCTTCGGCGGGGCAATCGCGGCGGCCAAGATCATGCGCTTCGACGAAGATCAGCTGCACGCGGTCATGTCGCTGTGCACCAACCTTGCGGGAAGCAATCTCGAGAGCCGCGCGCTTCGCGAAGGCGCCGCTGTCCGTAACGCGATGCTGGCAGTGGCGCTGGCCCGTCAGGGACCAGTGGGAGGAGGCGAGGCCGTGCTCGAGGGGCCGGCCGGCTTCTACCATGCCTATGCCGGCAACAATACCGGCGAGCTCTCGTACAGTTTCGTCGGCGACCTGCATACGAGCCTCGATGCCCTCACCACCGGGCTCGGCGTGTCGTGGACGATGCTCGAGACGTTGTACCGGATCTATTCGATCCCGGGCTACAACATCGCCCATATCGACGTCACCGCAGCGCTCTGCACAGAGCACGACATCCGCTATGCGGATGTCGATCGCATCGAAGCGGTGGTGAACTGGCTGGAAACGCAGTATCCAAGCCCGGCGTTCCCGACTGTGCGCGAGGATACGGGCGACCCGCGACGTGGCAGCACGAGGTTCTACAGCGCCTACGGGGTTGTGAAGCGGGGATTCCCGATGCTCCCGGGCACGCCCGATCCGCCGGAGGTGCTGGAGCTCATGACGCGGGTGACCATCATCCCCTCGCACCAGATGCCGCTCTTTGGCCCGCGCATCACGATCTTCACCAAGAACGGCCGGAGCTATACCAAGCAGGCGACCGGGCGCGAGTTCATCTGGGACTTCGAGGAAGAAGCCCGACGCATTCGTGGGATTGCGCCCGGCCTGCCGATCTCCGGCCCGCGATTCGAACAACTGATCGCCGCCTGCCGCGACCTCGAGCGCGCACCCGCCGTTGCAGCCCTGGTGCAGTTGACGGTCAAACGGTAGGCCCGACGGCACCGAGTCTGGAGATATCGACATGTCGAACCGCACACTCACGTTGACCGCCGGACGCATGATCGGCTTCGTTCTGGCCGTGACGGTCTTCTCGACCATGGCGCCGGCACGGGCGCAGGAAGGCGGGCGCGGTCAGGCGGCGTCCCCATATCAGACCGTGTCGGGCAAGGCCTACGCGTTCGCGAGGATCGCCGAGGGCGTTTACTATGCGACGTCCGCCGGGACCATGGCGACCGGCAGCAACGACGTGGTCGTCATCGGCGATCGCGAGGTGCTCGTCGTCGACACCGGGACGTCGCCCGCCGCGGCGCGTGCCCTGGTCGAAGACTTGAAACTCATCACCGCCCTGCCGGTGCGCTACGTCGTCAACACGCACTTCCATTACGACCACGTGAACGGCAACCAGGTGTTCGCCGGACGCGCGACCATCATCGGACATGAGTACGTGAAGTACGCCATCGAGAACCTGGACGTGCTGCATCGTGAGCCGTACCAGACCTCGCAGTTGAGCAACGTTCCCCTCCGGATCGAGTCGTTGAAGAAACTGCTGGCGTCGGAGACGGACGCGGCGCGACGGACGACGCTCCAGAGCCAGCTCACTATTTCGGAGCAGGGATTCGAGGCGCTCAAAGAGATCAGGCCGACGCCACCCGACAAGACCTACTCGAAGCGTCTGGACCTGAAGATCGGCCATCACGACGTGCAGCTGCTGTTCCTGGGCCGTGGACACACCAACGGAGATACCGTGGTGTATCTGCCGCGCGAGCGCATCGTGTGCACCGGGGATCTCATGGAACCAGCGCTGGCGTACATGGGCGACGCGCAGTTCGACGAATGGGTGACGACACTGGACGCCCTCAAGAAGCTGGACTGGGACACGCTGCTGCCTGGTCACGGTGCGCCGTTCCAGGGCAAGACGCTGGTCACCGGATTCCAGAGCTACTTGACCGATCTGGTCCGAACGGTCTCCGAGTTGAAGCGCCAGGGCGTGTCGCCGGAGGACGCCGCGATCCGTGTGGACATGACGGCCCACCAGAAGGACTTCCCTCAGATCACTCGCCCGGGTGCGGAGCTGCGGGGCGTCCGGCGTCTCTACGTGTGGCTGGACGAGCGCGGCACACGATGATGACGCGGATGTCGACTCGGGTGCTGCTGTGGGCAGCTGCAACGCTCGCGAGCTCGGCGTCGCTCGGCGCCCAGCACAACTTCACGCCAAGCGACGTGGAGAACGGCGGACGCTTGTACCAGTCCGCGTGCGCCGGCTGTCACGGCGCCGCCGGGGATCAGGTTCCGGGCACGGCGTTGCGTTCCGGAACATTCCGTCGCGCCACCACCGACGACGAGATCGCCCGCATCATCCGCGCCGGCATTCCAGGGACGTCGATGCCGCCCAATCCGGTTTCGGAGACCGAGGCCGCGACGATCGTCGCGTGGCTGAAAGGCGCCGATCGACTGTCGCCGCGCGGCGCGACGGGCGACCCAGTACGCGGCGAACTCCTCTTCAACGGTAACGGCAAGTGCGTCTCGTGCCACGGCCCGAACGGTTCGGGCAGCCGCCACGCGCCAGCACTCCTCGACATCGGCGTGATCCGTCAGCCCTCGGAGCTCTCACGAGCGCTCCTCGAACCGGAGGCGGACATCAACACGGACTTTCGGACGGTTCGGATCACGACGAGGGCCGGCGCCACCATCACCGGGCGGCTGCTCAACCAGAGTAGCTACTCGATTCAGCTCCTCGACGCCACCGACCGGCTGCGCTCCTTCGACAGGGCCGGCCTGCGCGAGGTGACCATCCTGCCAACTTCGCCGATGCCATCCTACGCCGGGACGTTCTCCCCTCAGGAAATAGCCGACATGGTGGCGTTCCTCTCCACGCGGCGAGGGGCGCGATGAGACGGGCCCTCCTGATTATTTCGATGGCCGCTCTGGTGGCCAAGGTCCACGGCCAGGAAGGCATCACCTTCGACCGGCTCCTCAAAACGGCGGCCGAGCCTCAGAACTGGTTGACATACTCGGGGGACCTCGGCGGCCAACGCCATACACGCCTCACCCAAATCACGCCGGCCAACGTCAGACAGCTGGAACAGCAGTGGGTCTTCCAGGCTCAGTCGCTGGAGAAGTTCGAGGCCACGCCACTTGCAGTCGACGGCGTGGTCTACACGGTACAGGCACCCAACGACGTCGTCGCCATCGATGGCGCCACGGGCCGTGTGTTCTGGACCTACGCGCACGCCAACTCCACTCAGGTGCGTCCCTGCTGCGGACGGGTCAATCGCGGCCTCGCCATTCTCCGCGACACGCTGTTCATGGGCACGCTCGACGGCTTCCTGATCGCACTCGACGCCAGGGACGGCCGCGAGCTCTGGAAGGTACGGGTGGCTGGTGCGCGGCCTGAAGCGGGCTACGCCTTCACCGTCGCCCCGCTGGTCGTCAAAGACAGAGTCATCGTCGGGCCCGCCGGCGGCGACTTCGGCATCCGAGGGTTCATCGCCGCGTTCGACGCCGCGACGGGCGCCGAGGTCTGGCGCTTCTACACGGTGCCCGCGACGGGCGAGCCCGGAAACGACACGTGGGCCGGCGCCTCGTGGCGAACGGGCGGCGCGGCGATCTGGACCACCGGCACCTACGACCCTGAGACGAACCTGACATTCTGGGGAACCGGCAATCCCGGTCCGGACTGGAACGGCGACAGCCGGATGGGCGACAACCTCTATGCCGACTCGGTCGTCGCGCTCGACGCCGACACGGGCCGGTTGAAGTGGCACTTCCAGTTCACGCCGCACGACGAATTCGATTACGACGCCACCCAGGTACCGGTGCTCGCTGACGTTCAGCTCCAGGGCCGGCGTCGCAAGGCGATGTTGTTCGCGAATCGGAACGGCCTTTGGTACGTGCTCGATCGCACCACGGGCGAGTTTCTGTCGGGCAAGCCCTTCACCAAAGTGACGTGGACCACGGGTCTCGATGGGAAGGGACGGCCGCTCGATGTAGTCAGCCCCACGCCGGAAGGGCTTCGCGTATACCCGCACGTGGTCGGCGGGACGAATTGGTATTCGCCGTCCTATAGTCCGCGCACGGGACTCTTCTATGTACCCGCTTGGATGGACACGTCGGCCACCTTCGTAAAGAGCCCGGTCGAGTACGTAGAGGGGCGAGCATTCCTCGGCACGCTGCCCGGCGGCACGACGCTCCGAGCCGAGGGCAAAGCGATCAACCGGCGGCTGCCATCGGAAGGATACGGGGCGATCCTTGCGCTCGATCCGCGCACTGGGGAGCGCGCCTGGATGTTCAGGATGGACGACGTCACCGACGCGGGCGTGCTCTCGACGGCCACCGACCTGGTGTTTTCCGGTGGCCGGGAGGGTTTCTTCTTCGCCCTCGACGCGAAGACGGGCGCACCGCTTTGGAAGGCGAACGTCGGTGGCTTCGTCCAGGCCGGTCCAATGTCGTATGCCATAGGCCAACGCCAATACGTCGCAGTGGCGGCGGGCCATTCGTTGTTCGCGTACGCACTGCGCCAGACAGATCGATGATCGAGGCTCACTTCCGGCTGTGCCTGCCAGAAAATACCGTACGCGTTGAATTGATTGAGGTTAGACGACCGAGATCCTCGCGCCCCGGCACCAACTGTCGGTGATCAGTCGTTCGCGCCGCCCGCAGCTGCAGCTGACGCCGGCGGACCGCATGCTGTGGACGGGACTCTCCCGAGCCTGGCGCAGTTGGCGGTCGGCTTTGGTGATCGTCAAACCGGAGACCGTCATCTCGTGGCACCGGCGCGGCTTTCGGCTCTACTGGACCTGGAAGAGCCGCCGGCGCACTGGACGACCCGGCGTGCCGCTTGAGGTGCGCGCCCTGATCCGCGAGTTGTCAGCTGCGAATCCGCTCTGGGGTGCGCCGCGAATCCACGGCGAACTGCGGAAGCTCGGTATTTCCGTCAGTCAATCGACCGTCGCGAAATACTTGCGTCGGCATCCGCGCCCACCGTCGCAATCCTGGCGGACGTTCCTCGCGAATCACGCCAGCCAGATCATGGCCGCCGACCTGTTCGTCGTGCCCACAGTCACGTTCCGGCTCCTCTTCGTGCTGGTGATCCTGGGGCATGACCGTCGACGCATCGTCCACACCGCCATCACCGCCCACCCGACGGCACCTTGGATCGCTCAACAGCTCCGGAACGCCTTCCCCGACCACCAGGCACCCCGCTATCTTGTGCATGATCGCGATACCGCTTTTGCCGCGGCGGCGCCCACGCTGACCGGCATGCACATCGAGGCCGTGCGCACCGCGCCGCGCTCTCCGTGGCAGAACGCCTACGTCGAACGCGTTATCGGTTCGATCCGGCGCGAGTGCCTCGACCACGTCATCGTCGCGGCTGCGAACGCGTCGCAGCGTAGCAGACCCGCCGGCGGCGCCGATCAAATCGCCTCACCAGACCTGACAACTTCGTCGCACAGCCGCGCGAGCCTGGCGAGCACATCAGCGTGGCCCTTACCGCGAGGTCTGCGACAGTCGCGCCAGCGATGCCGCGAGCAACAGGCTGATGTCATACCGATAGCGACGTAGCCGTCGCCGGTTCGACGGCCGCGTGTGTGCGGATGGACTTTTTGACAGGCACAGGAGGAATTGAACGGAAATTGAACGGACGGCAGTCCTTTCTCGCTCGTGACTCATTGCGACTCCGCGTCCAACTGTTCCAGGAAGCGCCGCGGCGTGCAGATCTCGATTCCTGAATGGCTTTTGAGGACAAGAAAATCGTCGTCGCCGGTGACAATCGTCGTGGCTTTGGCCCCGACGGCCGTCGCCAGCACCAGATCATCGTCAGGGTCACGACAGACCGGCTTCGATAGCGGTTCGGGGTCCACGAACTGAGCGCGTGATCGCTAAAGCCAGCTGGGCTGTAGCACAGGCTCGTGCCAGAGAGGTATCGTCGAATCGACAGGGTTAGCGGCGAGCGGTTGCCGCATGGTTGGCGATCAACAGGAAGGATTCGCACTGGTCCGCGCGTGCGCGCAGCGCGAGGCCATGGGGAGCGTGCAGATTCTATCTTCGCCCGATCACGGCCACTGCTGCGCGCTGTGCAGGATTCGGGCGACGTAGACCGCATCCCCTCGCACCGTGTAGACCACGATATAGGGCAAGGGCGACATCACGAGTTCGCGTGTGCCCTCCTTCTTGCCAGGTCGACCGCGATTCGGGAACGTCAACAGGCTGCTGGGCGTCTCGTACAGCGCTCTCACGAGACGCGCCGCGCGCTCAGGCGTGTGGGCAAGGAGGTAGTCGGCGATCCGTTCGAGATCGGCGGCCGCCTCTTCAGTCCACCGGAGATCCATCAGCGGCGGGACTGATGTTCGGCCAGCTTTCGCTCCAGACGATCACCAACAGCTTCGTGCGTCAGCACCTGCCCGGCGTCGATCTGGGCTAATCCCTTCTCAACCTCACGAACGAACCAGTCGTCGTAGTCGACGGCCCGTTCGATGGCTTCGCGGATCAGGAGCTCGGCCGAAATCCCCCGGCGGCCAGCTGCCCGCGATAGCTTGCCCTCAAGGTCCGGCGAGAGGTTCACTTCCATGATGCCAGTGTACTGACGGGACAGGGGGTGTCAACACAGTCGCTCTGAGTGTCCACACCCGGCTCCGTTACATGCGGTCTGCTCGGACGAAATGTAGTGGCCTTCCTGACGCCAATGACGCTCGGTGACTGAGCATTCGCAAGATCGCGTCTAGAATCAGTTCGAGCTCCTTACCGACGTCCTCTGCGAGAAACCTGAGCACCAGATAACCGTTCTCTTGCAGCAGCTGGTCCTTCCTCCTGTCGCGGCGGTACGCGACAGGGTCGGCGAGATGTTGTGCTCCATCCAACTCCACGGCAACTCGCGCGTCGACGCAGATTAAATCCACCTCAAGGCTTCCAGCGCCATCGAACGGGATCGGCAGTACGGCGTTGACGCTGAAGCGCCCCTTCGTTTCGGCAAGCGTCTCCAATCGTCTGAAGAGAAAAGCCTCGGTGGCGCTGCGGGCGCGGGCGGCGCCTTCCGCGTCAGGCGGCACTGTCCGCGCGATGTGGGTGAAGAGGCTGGCGAGCGGTGTATCGACGCCGTCGCGGACGAGCCGACGCACGCTGCCCGAGTAGTCTCGCTTCCACACGGGATCTGAGGGCAGAACGACGTCAGCCGGCCAGCCAGGTATCGCACTGGCCGGGAGGAGCACGGTGTATCCGATGGCTTCGTACCCGCGGCAGCGGCGGTCGAACATCCTCGCCAGCATCGGCACGTTCAGGTCGGCGTAGTCGTAGATGCGCACCTCGCGCTTCCCGTCGTAGAGTCGATGCAAACGGCCCGCATACTGGGCGACCGTGCCCCGCCATGAGACTGGCAACGTGAGGAACAGCGTATCCAGGCGGGGATCATCGAAGCCTTCGCCCACATACTTACCGGTGGCCAGAAGGACGCGTGGTTCGTCGCGGGCAATGGTCGTGAGCCTCTCGGCGATGGCTTGCCGTTGCTTCTTGCCCAGACCGGCTCGGAGCACGACCAGATGCTGGATGCGATCGGCGAGTCCCCGCTCTAGGCGATCCAGGTGCTCGTTGCGCTCCGGCAGGACCAAAGGCGAGCGGCCGTCACGCACCGACTCGATCACGTCGTCACAAATGCGCTGATTGCGCGCATCGTCCTCGACGAGCTGCTCGTAGAGCGCCTGGAACTCGACACGCCTGTCGGGGTCTGGCGGTCGGATCGGATAGAAGGACGTCGGTTGCACCAACGCGTAGTGCTGAAAGGGGCGGGTCGCCGCTTGCGCCCGAGCATTTACCCGGTGCCGAACTGGCCCGCACTGCATGAAGATGATCGGGTGGTGGCCGTCCTTGCGAGTAACGGTTGCGGACAGCCCGAGGACGAACCGACTCCTCGCCTGTCGCACCACCTGCTCGAAGCTGCGATCGGACAGATGGTGACACTCGTCAACGATGATCTGGCCATAATCCTCGACGCGGTCATCAACGACACCCTGCTTCACCAAGCTTTGAATGATGGCCACGTCGAGCAGACCGGTCGGTCGGCTCTTCCCGCCACCGATGCGACCAATCGATTTCGCGGGGATATCGAGGAAGGCTGAAAGCCTCTCGACCCATTGGTCGAGAAGCTGGCGGCGGTGAACGAGGACGAGCGTGTTCACGCGGCGCCGGGCGATCAGCCAGGCAGCCACCACGGTCTTGCCGAACGCTGTGGTCGCAGCCAGCACGCCTGTGTCGTGCTCGAGCAGTGCGTCCGCGGCTTTCGTCTGCTCTGGCCGGAGTTCCCCACGAAAGGCGACGTCAATATCTCGACCGCCCGTCCGCTCGTCACGCAGAACGACGCGAACGCCGAGTTGACTAAGCGCTTGTTGGACGTCCTCGAGGCAACCGCGCGGCAATGCGACGTGGTGCGGATGATCCTCTGCGCAGGCGATGACTCGCGGCTTGTCATACGTAGAGAGCCGCATGGCCTGCGCGTGGTAGAACTCCGGGTTCTGAAACGCCGCAAGACGCAACAACCGGTTCCTCAGACCAGGCTGCATCCCTTCTTTGGCGATGTAGATTTGATTCCCGAGGATCAACTCAAGTGTCTTCGGCAGGCCGCCGACCACTGGCGGATCGGGTCGACGCCGTGACGGAGGCGCACTCCACGGCTCCTCGTCGTCTTCGGGGACAGACGAACGCCGAGGATCCGGCCCCGACGCTCCGCCTCCTGGGCGATCGTTTCCATCTGTGCTCGGTTGATCCGTCGCACGCCCGCCAGGAACGCCCACTGATCGGTCCACGGCGTGAGGTTCTCGTCGAGAAACACGCTGTTCCCCTGATCCCTGGACCGTTTCTGGAGGGGCAAGGCAATCAGGTTGCCGAATCCTCCCTGAGGCAGCGTGTCCTGGTTGGGAAAGAGACGGTCATACGAATCCAACCCGATATCGGGCCGACCCTCCATGGCCTCGGTGAGGAGGTGTGAGCCCACGCGCCGGGCCAAGGCAGCAGGCAAGGCTTCCTCGAAGAAGAGCCATACGTGCCCACCACGGCCAGAGCGGGAGCGTTCAAGCGCGGCTGAAAGCCGGAGCCGCTGGCACGCGCCCATGAACGCGACCGCGTCTTCCTCCCAGCCCGCCTTATCGAAGTCGACCGCAAGGAAGAAGCACGTCTCGTCGAGGAGCAACGGGTAGACGCCGGCTACGAATGGTTGGCCGTCAGCGTCGTGACCTGACAAGTGCCACCGGACGACCTCGTCGGTGACGGGCAGAAATCGACGGTTGGGGCAATCGGCGCACTTAATCCGTGGTTTCTCGCAAACGCCTCTCACCCACTCATTCGCGCAGGCGGGCGCGTACCCCGCCTTTCCAGTCTTTCGGCTCTCGAACCGTCGAGGGTACACATCAGCTCGCCCGCGAAACAGCGACCGGAAGAACCGGATCTTCTCGTGAGTCGGTGAGGTCCGGTCGATTAACCCTGGCATCGGGTTCATCGCGTTCAGAATAGATCGCTCGTCCCGGGGATCGATCCTGCCCTTGAACGTTCTCAGGATCGTGGGCCTCGTCGCGGCGCGAGACGGCGAGTTCGCTGGTATCAATCGCCATCACGGTGCAACCCTCCGGTTTGCGTACGGTCCGGGGCCCATTTGACTGTAATGCGCCGTCGTGCGCGCGCCGATCGGAAACTAGGCCAGTACGCCGCTCGGAAAGTGATCCACCCTTGGGGCGTTCATTCTACGTGGTTCTAACCTG
>Ga0210380_10000041_pt1 | contig 92591 bp, 70 predicted proteins | sample PLM4_5_coexredo_FD_155476 | JGI IMG/M metagenome (GOLD analysis project Ga0210380, IMG submission 155476) | Groundwater sediment microbial communities from an aquifer in East River, Colorado, USA - PLM4_5_coex redo | ecosystem: Environmental > Terrestrial > Soil > Riparian zone | place: USA...
GAACATGACGCGGGAGGAACAGGCGAGACGCATGGGTGCCATGCGCGCAGTCGTGGCGGAATTCAACGCGTATCGATGGGTCGTTGAGATCCTCACGGACGCCGCGCAGCTGAGGGCGAATCGAGCACTCCATCGCCAGACCGACTGGCCAGCCCACACCATCCCAGCGTGATGCTGAGACGCACATGTACGTAACGCATGACCGAGCACTCGTCGACGGCGGCCGGAGCAGAGGCGCGTCCGACTGGCTGCCGTCACTACCGTTCGGCGGTGAGGTGGAACGTCTGATGTGCACCGTGGCGAGTGGTTACGCTCCTCTCGTCCGGTGGTCGTCTTGGCTGGTCGGTAGCGGAATTCATGTGCCGCCGATGAGCGGCGCGTGGCTACGCATGAACGAAGCCGAGCACAGCAAACATGCGCCCGAGATCTGACCGCGGACCGTCAGATCAGTCGCAGGTGCCTGGCCCAGCCTCGGCCGCGACGATCTGTGTCGCAGCCGCCGCGAGGCATGGTGGTCACGGCTTGGCGCGCTCGCGGTCTAATTGCCGAAGGTTCACGGTCCACGTGAGCGGCACCGTCTGGGGCGTAAAGCACACCTTGTCGTTGCACGCCTGGTAGGTGAGAACGCCCTTGATCGTGAGCGCCGACACGCCGTTCAGGGCAGTCTGGCCTTGAGGCGACGGCTCGATCAGGATGTCCTGCACGATCCGAAACGGTTGCTGATACACCTGCACGTGTTCGTTCAACGGCTTGAAGTGGTAATCCTCCGATCGGGGATATTGCGCATCACGCAGCACGAGACCGGGCTGGCCATCGACCGACAGTGCAATCGGCTTGTAACCGGTGGACTCCTGGTGCGTAGACGTGAACCCCTTGTGCCGGTCGCAGATCGAGGACCACAGAGAATTGCGTCCCCGGGGCCACCGTGCGGTCGGTTGCAAACGACATCAGCTCGAGCTGCGGCGACGATATGGTGGTCGCCCGCACAGCGACCCTGTTGCCCAACCGGGCCATGATGCTGCCGACCGTGCTCCGCTCCTGATACGCCTGCTCGAAGAAACGGGATGCGACGACGCCCTGCGAGTTCACCATGAAGGTGCCAGGAAATGGAATGCCGTAGCTCTGTTGGTTCGTCTCCGGTACCGTCGTATTCAGAATCCCGTACCGCTTGATGGTTGCCGATCCCGGATCGGACAACAGCGGGAAGGTAATGCCGCGGCGCTTGGAGAAGTCGGCGAGGATCGGCACGCCGTCATAGCTGGCAGCCGCGAGCCCGATGCCATTCTTCGCAAGGTCGGCTGCTCGTGATGTCGCGCGCCGCGAAGCGAGTGAGGGCGCTCATCGCGCGCGGTCCGGCCTGAGAAAGGCATCGGGCACAGCGAGGCCGTGCTGTTGCGCCCTCCGTAGAGTGCCCGGTTCACGAAGGGCACGACTGCTCGCTCAACGAGATTCCGTTCGACATCTGGAAACGCCAAACGCCGTGCCTACACCGATAACGAACTTGGCCGATATCATGTAGAGTGTCATCGCGCTTCCTCCTCGGATGGACTACAGGATGGTCGTGATGAAGGCATTCAAGGTCTCGCGCGTGCGCACTATCACAGTCGTGCTGGCACTGGGGCTGGCGACGGCCCGCGCCTCGGCGCAAGGGGAGCTTCGCGTTGGCACGTGGGAACTCAACCTTGCGAAATCCACGTTTAGTCCAGCGCCACCGCCCCAGAGGCAAACCCTGATATTCAGGGCGGCAGGACCGCACTGGACGGCTCTATTGCAGGGTGTCGAAGCGTCAGGACGGCCGATCAATCCGGACTTGAACAACCTAGCCATCACTTTCGATGGCAGAGACCACCCGACGGCGACCGTGGATTACGACACGACGGCTTGGAAGCCCTCTGGTCCGAACAGGTACGACGTCATCCGCAAGAAGGCCGGAAAAATCGTCCTGATCTCGATTAACGAGCTATCGAACGATGGCAAGACGATGACCATTACGACGAAGGGCGTCAACGCGAACGGGCAGACAGTCCACAATGTCAGGGTCTACGACAAGCAGTAGCCGCGCACCCCTGTGATGTCGCGTGCAGCGAAGAGAGCAAGGGCGCTGATCGCGCGCGGCATCTTGCACTGAGACACGAAACGGTGGGGAACAGTCATCGTGGGGAGCGGTTGGTGGTTCTATGGTTTGTCGCGTCACTCTGGGTTCCAGTCCTCGCCCAGACGCCGGCGCAGGATACGGCCGCGCTGACGCACGAATTGATGAGTCCTTCTGCCCCGGGCTGCTCCTAGGATCGACGATGAACTCCATGAGATGGAATGATCGGCTCGGCTGATCAGCGTGTCGCATGGATCTGCGCTGCGGGCGCTCTGAATGCGCTTACGCCGACGAGGAAAACGAGCCCAGGGCGGCGGCGGCCAGCACGCTGATCGATAGCAGGGCGACCGATGCCGGACCAGCTGGCAGGTCGAGATAGAACGACGTGGCAAGGCCCAAACAGGGCAGGACCGAGCCAAGGACGACGGCCACGCCAAACGTCGCCCGGATGCTCGCCGTCAGCAGCAGCGCCGTCATGGCCGGAAGGGTCAGGAGCGCAAACGTCAGCAGTGCACCGATCTCGTGCACGGCGGCCGCCGCGGCAACGCCCACGAGGAGATTCAGGCCCAGCGACCACAGGCGTGCATTGACGCCGGCGACCTGTGCCGCCTCGGCATCGAACGTCACGAGCAGGAAGCGCCGTGAAAACAGCACGTGCGCCAGCCCGATGACCACGGCGACGATGACGAGGCCCACGGTGTGGCTGGTGCTGACAGCGAGCAGATTGCCGAACAGCATGTGCAGCGTGTCTGCATCGGGCGCTGCTACAGCGGCAAGAATGAGGACGGGCGCTGATGAGGCCGCTGCATACGCCCACCCCATCACCGATTCAGACGAAACCCGCCGTGGTCTCTGGACCAGCCCTAATCCGAGCGCGACCGCGACGGCTGCACCGATTGACGTGATCTCCGGGGACCAGTCGAACACCGCCGCCACCGCTGCTCCCACTGTCGCGGCATTTGCCAGCACGAGGCCCAGGAAGACGACCCGCCTGAACGCGAGGTACACGCCGATGATCCCCAGCGAGGCTCCAGTCGCGACCGACGCGATCAGGGCCAGGCGCATGAAGACAGGTTCAAACATCGATGGCATGCCGACGGCCCACGACCAGCGTCCGCTGTCCGGCGACGATCCCCAGATGCACCGGCACGCCGTACAGTTCGGACAGGCGCTCTTCGCGCAGCACGTCATCGACGGTTCCGTGAAGAACGGTACGCGCGCCCAGCAGCATGATCGACGTGGCGAGATTGAGCACGATCGGTAGCATGTGGGTCACGATCAGCATCGTGACACCTCGGGTGCGGTTCAGGTCTCGAAGGAATTCGAGCATGCCTGCCTCACTGGCCGCGTCCATGCCGGCGGTCGGTTCGTCGAGCACGAGCACGTCCGTGTGATCGGCGGCAAGTGCGCGGGCCAGCAGGACGCGCTGTTGCTGTCCTCCCGACAGGTTCCTGAACGGCTGTGGGCCGAGCGGCTCGGCCCCAAGTAACGCCAGCGCACGAAGCCCCGCGTCGCGATCGGCGTCATGCACGCGCTGAAGGGCGCCGGCCCTGGCGGCGCGACCCATCAGCACCACTTCGAGCGCCGTGACCGGGAGGATCGTGTCGATGCGGTCACGTTGCGGAACGTAGCTGATAGCCAGTCCGGCATCGCGCTCCACCTGACCGCGCAGCGGTTTCAGCAGACCGAGGATCGTGCGCAGCAGGGTGGTCTTGCCGGAGCCGTTCGGCCCGACGATTCCCAGGATCTCGCCGCGGTGAATGTCGAATGAGACGCCCTCGAAGACGGCGTGATGGTTGTATCCGAGGCTCAACTCACGCCCGGTCACGATGGGACGGCTGTGCGCCATGCTCTCGTCCAAGTGGAGCGACATCATCCGTGGTCGTCGCGCGCCGAAGGAGAGTGAACCGCTCGCCGGCCGAGCCTGATGATCTCCACGGCGCAGGGCGCATCGGCGGCGACACTGCTGGCGACGGACCCGAGCCATCCCTGCCGGCGTGGGCTGTGTCCGTGCGAGCCCAGCACGATGAGATCGGCACCCCAGTCGGTCGCGTCCTTGACGATGACGTCTTGCGGCAGCCCTTCAAGCGTCTTCATCGTCACCGACACCGTCGGCAGGCTCTTCCGGACCCGGTCGGCGACAGCCTGGAGTAGCGGATCGGCCTGCGCGCGTTGCTCATGAAGCTGCTCGAGGTGCGTGGCGGCGAGTACGAAGGCGGGATCGGGCATGAGCGGCACGGAAGAATGAATGACCGTCAGAATCCGGATCTCGGTGCCGGACGGCCATGTGCGGCCAGCCACCGCAGCAACCGCGGCTTCGCTGTGCTGTGAACCATCGATTGGAACCAGGATCTTCATGACCTGAATGCTCCTTTTGACGCCCAGGCGTGCGCGGAGACAGACGACGGTGCCATGCCTGGACCAAGTGCCGGAACGCACCACTCGATCAGGCCTACCTTCAAGGCGTCGTTCACAACGAGGCACGACACCATCGCGTAGACGAATACGGCCACTGTCTGCCACCAGGGCAAGGGTAGGAGCCCTGGAATCCCCACGATGGCGAGGAGAGTGCCGATGAGCGCATCGGCCGCGAGAGCCGCCAGCAGGGGCGTGCTGGGCATCGTCGCCCAGAATCGCCGCCGCTCGCGCGCCGAGACGATGGAAAAGACGGCCAGGTAGAGCAGCGTCAAGAAGCTGAAGGTGTACAGCGCGTTGTCATTCGTTGACAGGCTGAAGCGTGACCAGCAGACGAATAAAAGAAAAAGAGCCTCCACGACCATGGTCACACCCAGCACCACGGAGACGACCACGAACCCTCCGATATTCCACGTTTCCGGCGTCTTGGACGGTCGGACGTGGTCGGTGGCGAGCGCGATCTTCGCAAAGTCCGTCAGGAAGACGAGCAACAGCATGGCGAACGCGGACACGACGAACTTACCGGTCACGAGGAACGCGATGGACACAAAGGCCGACTTCAGGATAGTCCGGCTGATCTTGTTGATGATCCACGTCAGGATGCGCTGGTAGATCGTCCGCCCCTGCTCGACCAGCGCCACGATGTTCGTCAACCCTGGCTCGGTCAGGACGACGCTGGCCGCGCTCTTGGCGACGTCGGTGGCGGTACTGACGGCGATGCCCACTTCGGCCTGACGCAAGGCGGGCGCATCGTTGACGCCGTCGCCCGTCATGCCGGTCACGTGCCCGGCAGCCTGGAGGTGCTGCACCACGACGTACTTGTCTTCCGGAAACACCTCCGCGAATCCATCGGTGTCTGCCAGGAGGTCGACGGCCTTGTCCCCGGCCCCCTTCAGGGCCGCCACCCGCGTGATGTTGGGCAATCCGACCCCCCGCGCGATCTCGCTCGCGACGGCCAAGGCGTCGCCCGTCAGCATCTTCACCCTGATGCCGAGGCCGAGCAGTGTGGCGATGAGCTGCTTGGCGTCCGGGCGCGGCGGATCGTAGAGCGTGACCAATCCGATCACCGCGGCCGGGCCCATCTCGGGCCCGCGCGCCACCGCGAGGGTCCGAAATCCCCTCGCTGCCGATTCGCCGACCTGCGCCTCAAGGGCCTCGATGGCCGAAGGCTGGAGGCCGCAGGCCCGGGCGACGGTTCCCACGGCGCCTTTCATCATCCGCAGGCGCGCGCCGTTCTGCTGGACCACCGCTTCCGTCCGCCGATTCTGCGCCTCGAACGGCGCGAACGAGACTGGCGTGACCGCCGGCACACCGTCGAAGACGCCCCGTTCTCGGGCTGCGGTAAGGAAGGCCTGATCGATGGGGTCCTGGTTGGCTTCCTGAGACGCGAGTGCGCCGGCGAACAGGACGTCGGACGCCGAGGCGTGCTCGAGCGGAATCACGCCAGTGACGGCCAGCTGATTCATCGTGATCGTGCCCGTCTTGTCCACGCAGAGCACGTCCATCGTCGCGGCGTCCTCGGCGGCGCTGAGGCGCGTCACCAGCACGCCGCGTTTCGCCAGCTCCTTCGACCCCACCGCCATGCTGACCGTGAACATCACCGGGAGGGCCACGGGCACCGCGCTCATCAGCAGAACCAGCATCAGCGGCACCATCTCGATGAGCGGAGCGCCATCGATCAGCGAGACCACAATCACCACGCCAAGTAACGCGCCGACGATGACGAAGAGCCATCGCACCACTCTGCTGACCACCGCTTCGATGTGGAGCTTTGGACGCGCGCGTTGCACGAGCTCGGTGGTGCGGCCGAAGTATGTCTGCGCCCCGGTGAGCATGACCACGCCATTGCCTTCTCCCTGGCGGATCACGGACCCCGACGAGAGCATGCCGCCCGCATCCTTGTGGGCGGCCATTGATTCGCCGGTGAGCGCGGACTGATCAACGCTCAAGCTTCCAGTCAGGAGGGTCACGTCCGCCGGGATGATGTCGCCCGGTCGCACGCGGACGATGTCGCCAGGCACCAGCTCGCGGGAGGGAATGACCTGCCAGCTCGCATCGCGCCGAACGCGCGCGCTGACTTGCAGACGTTGTCGCAAGGCCTCGACGACGCCCGCGGCCCGACGCTCCTGTAGAGAGCTCAACACGGCATTGACGACAAGCAGTGCGCTGACGACGGCGAGATCGGAGTACTTCTGGAGCACGGCCGACAGGACCATGATCAGCTCGAGCATCCAGGCCGACACGCCCCAGAATTTCCCGAGGAAGGCGAGGACCGGATGGCCCGTGCGCTCGATCACTTCGTTGAAGCCGTGCACCGTGCGCCGGGCGGCGACCTCGACCTGCGTAAGGCCTGTGTCGGGATCCACGTGGAGCGCCGCGAGCGCGTCTGGGCCGGTTGCGCCGGGCGGCATAGACCTGCCTCTGACTAGGGCTCTTCGAGCGACGCCAATGCCCGACGCAGGCGCCGGTCGGCCTCTCTGGCAACCTCCTGCAGCTCGCCGTTGTCGCCAACGATACCGAGCGCGGCGATGGGCGCCATCGCGGCCACCGTGCTCCGGCGCGGTGTGGTTTCGTACACGATCACGTTACACGGCAGGAGCAAGCCAATCTCCAACTCCGCACGCAGCGCCCGATGGGCGAGCGGCGGGTTGCATGCGCCCAGGATCGCGTATTTGCGAAAGTCTTGGTCGAGCTTCTGTTTCAGCGTCTGCTGTACGTCGATAGTCGTGAGAACCCCGAACCCCTCCGCTTTCAGCGCGTCGGTCGTTCGGGTCAGAGCTTGTTCGTACGGCAGGGGAACCACCACGCGCAAGCCGTAGCGGGTCTCTTCCATGGGGGCCACACTTTCGCTAACGGCCGCGGCCAGCCCACATGGGGAATCCCGTGGCGTCGCGGAACGTCATCGTCTCCGAGCCCTTCTTGATTTCGCGTACGAGCAGCACCTCACGACCTTCGACCGTGCTTTTCGCACCGATGGCATCGATGTGGTCGCCTTTCGCGAGCACGTATTTCTTTTCTGTTTGGTACCAAGACGGACCGAGTGCGAGTTCCAGCGTCGCGTCGGACGTCTTGAGCATGACATGCATGCCTTGATTGGGGCCTGGTTTCACCTCTTCCACGGTGCCCTTGACCGCCGTCTCAGCCGCCACGCTGTAGTTGGCGGGCCCGCCCCGCCCGCGCCCTTGCCCCTCCACTCCCGCCGGCAACAGCACTACCAACAAGGCGACACCAGACAACAACGCAACGCTTCTGATCTTCATGTCGCCCTCCTGGTGAGCGTGAAGATTCGTCAACCCAACGAATCACCTGAGGAGGCTGCAAGATGAGCGCCGACGGCACACGGCGCCTTGTATCTGCGTAATGCTTTGCTCTGGGAAATATGCCTGATCGCAACCGAAGAATTCCGCGGTCGCGCCACCGTTGGCTCAGCTCGTCGTGCGAGGCGGTCAAGAGGTGTCAGCTCGGTCTGAATCAGCGCGCGAGCGCCCGGTTGCGGCTAGGTCACCCGGAAGTTCCGCATCATCCCCATGTCCTCGTGCTCGAGGATGTGGCAATGGTAGAGATAGAGTCCAGGATGGCGTGTGAACGTCACTTGTACGCGAACGGTCTCCCCGGGTAACACCAGTACAGTGTCTTTCCACCCTGCATCAACGAGACCGGCGCGCAGGGCGTTTGCAATTTGTCCGCCCGTTCGAGCCATCACTCGAAACTGGCGGCCGTGCAAATGAATGGGATGGGCGGCCCTCATGCCCATCATCTGGTTCGCCGGATTGACGAACTCCCAGAGATGGGTCGAGCCGGCCGAAACGGTCTCGTCCGGCGCGACCTCGCCCGCGACGAACGTGCGACCGCCAAGTGACCACTGCATCCGTTGGAACAACAGGGGGACTTGCCGGATCGCCGCGTCAGCGCGCGCGGACCACGTCGCGTCAAATGAGGACAGACGTTCGGGCACGCGGAAGGTCCGACCTTTTCCGGCGCGAGTGCGCAGCGTCAGCATGCGGAGCGGCGCTCCATTCGGCAGGTTCGAGCGGCCGCCCCTGGTGCCCATCATCCGCCCGCCTCTCATGCCCATCATTGCCGCCACGCCCGCGTCAGCTTCGGCAAACGCCTGGCTGCCGAGATGTACTTCAGTACCGGCGGCGAGGCCGCTCAGATTCACGAGTACATCCGCGCGTTGCCCAGGCGCCAGCGTGACGGTCTGCTGACGCAGGGGACGTTCCAAAAGCCCGCCGTCCCCGCCAATCACTGCCATTTGCAGGTCTTGGCTCCAGGCCAGCTTGTAGATGCGCGCGTTCGATCCGTTCAATACGCGGACACGGAGCCACGCGGCGTCCACGTCCATCGTCGGCTGCGGCCGGCCGTTGACCAGCACTCGGTCGCCGAGAAATCCGTTCATCATCTCCATCATGGTGCCGTCGTGGAAGACGAGCTGGTTGCGTGCATCGAACCGGCGATCCTGCAGCACGCACAGGAGCTCAGCGACGTCCGCCGGGAGCGCCAACGCGTCCTCCTCGGCATCGCGCACCAGCAGCAGACCTGCCAGCCCTTGGTACACCTGGGCGCCCGTCCGCATGTGTGGGTGGGGGTGGTACCAGTACGTGCCCGCCCGATTGGTCACTTCGAAGTCGGAGACGTACTCGCGACCGGGACGGATGACACGCCGCGGGTGGCCGTCGGCAGTCTCGGGCACATCCACCCCGTGCCAGTGGACGATGGAGTCCTCTCCGAGCTGGTTCGCGAAGTGGATGCGCACCTTCTGACCGCGGCGCAGGCGGATGACTGGCCCGAGATAGGAGCCGGGGAGTATCTGTAACGTGTCGGCTGGCCCCTTCACCAGTTGGCCGGTGAAGCGCCACACGCGCGTGGGCGCACCAGGGAGCACCTGAACCTCGTCAGGCGCAGCCGTCAGACGCAATTCGACATCTGGCACGAACCCGGCGGGTCGTGCGGCCTGCGCTGTCGATCCAACGGCGAGGCGCCCCGCGAGCGCGTCGGCACGTGTCGTCGCTCCTGCGATGGTTGAAAGGCTGAGGAGGCGAAGCAGGTCACGACGATGCATGAATCCTCTCCAACGCGTCGCTCGCTCTCTTCACCCGACGTTCGACAAGTATGACTGGGACTGGACGGCGCCGCTCGTTCTCAGTAATCTCGCCGCATGCCGCCCCACAACAGCCGCAGATCGTTCATGTCCGCTCTGGCTTCCGTTGCCGGAGGTGCTGCGATCCACGCATCGGCCGCTAAGGCCGCTGCCCAGGCCGCGGGAGCGTCCACGCCGAACTGGGACCTTCGGTGGCTCGACGAGCTCCGCGGCAAGCACAAACAGCTCTACGACCTGGGAACCTTCAACCTGGGGGCCGATCAGGCGCCTCTTCGCTACACGCGCAACTTTCTCGACACGTTCCGCGAAGTGTTTTCGCTGGAGTCGCCGGTCATCAACACGCTTGTCGGCGTGTCGGGCCCCGCCTTCGCACTCAATGCGTCCGACGGGCTCTGGGAGAAGTACGCCCTCGGGGAGCGGTCCAAGATCATCGACCCCTCCACGATGAGGCCGGCGGTGCGCAACATCATGCTCGACGGCTCCAACGTCAGCATCAAGGCACTGCAGTCGCGCGGCACGATTTTCTGGCAGTGCAACGTTGCGCTGGGAGTGGTCGCACAGCAACTCGCGGAAGCCCGTCGCATGCCGGTGGCCGACGTCCGGGCCGATCTTGTCGCGGGCCTCAATCCCGGCGTCCGGCTCGTCCCGTCCCACGTGATGGCCCTCGCCCTCGCGCAGGAGCGGGGGTTCACGTACATGAAACCCTAGGCGCGGAAGACGGCCGGCATCCTGTCATCCCAGGATTGCCCCGCGCCCCCACTTGGGATGGAATATGGGCGTGTCGGTCTATGAGGCCGCACTTCGGAGGAAGGGCCCTGGCTGGGAGCTGACCCTCGAGGGTCGGCGCGTCCTGACCTGGAGGAGAGCCCGGTCTGTCACGCCGGGAGCGGAGCCGAGTTGCGCGCCTCCTGCGCAGCAATCATCGGTAGGTCTTCACTTTGATCCAGAAGGTCCAGACGCCGGAGATGCTGTCCGACAGCCCCGATGTCATCGTGATCGCCAAGGAGGCCACCCCAGCCAGTACGACACGAGCCGCTCCATTGGTAGGCCAACACTCCCTCACTTGGCCGCGCAGCAAGCCGGGTCTGAACTAGATTCAGCGCCTCGTCGACCCCCACATGCCTGTGAGTTGCGTTCGGCCGCTACGCGATAATGCCCTTCCGTACCGCATAGAGCACGATCTCAGCAGTGTTGTGTAGACTGAGCTTCTGCATGAGATTCGCGCGATGGGTTTCGACGGTCGAGAGTCCGACATCGAGCTGTGTTGCGACCTCCTTGTTGGAGCGTCCCTCGGCGAGTAATTGGAGGACCTCTTTCTCCCGATCGGTAAGGAGATCGAAGGAATCCGTCTGGCCTCGCGCGTGCAGCCGCCGCACGTAGTCTTCGACCAGCACGCCGGTCACCGCCGGGCTGAAGAACGGTTTGCGCGCGGCGACGGCGCGCACCGCCGGGAGCAGGTCCTCGTCCGTGGCGCTCTTCAGGAGGTAGGCGCGGGCTCCGGCGGCGAGAGCCCGGATGATGTAGGACTCGTCGGCATGCATACTGAGGATGATCACGCCGGGCGGCCGAGCGAGCTTCTGCGTCCGCGCAGCCACCTCGATCCCATTGAGCTTCGGCATCCCGATATCGAGGATGACGAGATCCGGTTGATGCTCCTCGCTGAGCCGTACCGCCTCGAGGCCGTCGGCTGCTTCGGCCACGACAGAATGCCCAGCCTCTTCCAGTAAGCTCCGCAAGCCGCGACGCACGATACTGTGGTCGTCAGCCAGCAGCACGCGCAAGCGGCACCTCCGTCGAGTGACCTGGCCACGGAAGATGAATGGCCAACCTGGTCCCTCTGCCTTCGGCATTGTCAATCGTCATGACGCCGTGCAGTTCCTTGACGCGCTCCTCGATCCCGCGCAGCCCAAGGCCGGCCCCGCGTCGGGTCGCATCGATACCGACGCCGTCATCGGTCACGACGACACCGATCTGGTCACCCTCGCTCCTGAGACTCACGATGATGGAATCCGCCTGTGCATGCCGTACGCAATTGGTCAGCGCTTCTTGCACCGCTCGATAGAGGCAGGTCCGATACCGCTCCGGCAGAGCGTCGAAATCGCCGTCCATCTGCAATTCAACGTTCACGTCGTACCGGCTCGTGACATCGCGGACGTGCCACTCGAGCGCCGCCTGCAGGCCGAAGTCATCCAGCATGCTGGGACGCAAGCCGAGCGCCAGGTCCCGGACGGTGCGGAACATGCCGTCCACCAGCCGCTTGCATTCGGTCACCGCGGCACCGATGCGCGCGTCGGCAGGCCCCCGCGTCCGCTCGATGCGGCCCAGCTCCATCCGCAAGGCCGTGAGGACCTGCGCCACGTGATCGTGCAGCTCGCGTGACAGGTGCTTCCGCTCTTCTTCCTGCGCGGCGTCCCGGTCATGCGAGAGCTGGCGTATCTGGCGTTCGGCTTCTTGCGCGGTCGCCCGCTGCTCGTCCGATCGCCGCTCGAGGGTGCGAAGCCGCGAGACGGCGACGAGCGCCACGACGACGCCGAGCAGGATCGTTTGCAGAAGCAGCCCACGCAGGTCGTCGCGGAAGACCGCCTGGCGGCGCGCGACTTCGGCACGCTGCGCGGCCAGGTTGGCGTTGTTCAGCTCCTCGATCTCCTGCGCGATCGTCAGGATCGCTTCCCGCCTCGGCACTACCTCTTGCCGCAGAAAGTTCGCGCTGCGGAAGATCTTCTCGCTCATGGTCCAATCGAAAATCGGCTCGAAGGTCCGCCAGTACTCATCGAGCTGCGCTTCGAGACTGCGAACCCGCGTAGCCTGTGGCTCGTCGAGCACGAGAAGCTCCGCGACGGTCGCGATGTTGTTCCGGCGGAACTCGGCGATCCGGTCGCGGTACTCGGGTGCGCGTTCGCGCGCCACATCGAGAAGATAGTCACGGACGAAAATGCCCGAAAGATTGACGTCGGAGCGCAGACGTCGCAGCGTCGTATCGACCTTTTGATGGTGGGCGTTCAGCTCATCGAGCTGGGTGTAGATGTCCTGAGCCTTGCGCGCCGACGCAAGCATCGACACGACGATGAGGAGCAGCAGACCACCCAGCCCAAGCGCCGCCACGATCCACGTTCTGAACCGCATCAGACCCCCGATCGCTCCGACGAGCGGTCAGCAAGGTTAACGCGGCCGGTAATGGAAGAGGCATCCGGTAAACAGGGGAGACCGCCGGGGCCATGGCGGTGGATGGGGTTCCCCCGCGAAACCTTCAAGAATCCCCCTTCGAACGGATAGCTCCAGCACAACCTGCGTTGTTTACTCGCTTTATGCAGAGGAACACGCGTGGAAACGACAGGCTCTGGCGCCGCGCGCAGAGTGTGGACCCGTGCACGGTCGAACATGTCGAGGCGTGTCTCGATGCGTTCGATGGAACCGGGCCGGTCGTGGTGCTCGCCAACAGAGAGCCCGTCCGACACGATCGCGCGGCGGACGGCAGCATTGTCGCGAAGCGTTCGGCCAGTGGCCTTGTCACGGCGTTGGAGCCACTGATCGAAGCCTGCTCAGGAGTATGGGTGGCACATGGTTCCGGCACCGCCGACGACGTTGTCGTGGATCAGCGGGACGGGCTGAACGTGCCACCCGCCAGTCCACGCTACCGCCTCAGACGTGTATGGCTCAGCCACAAGGAAGAACGGGGGTATTACTACGGATTTTCCAATGAAGGGTTATGGCCGATGTGCCATCGCGCCCACGTGCAACCGATCTTTCGATCGGAGGATTTCGATGCGTATCGGGTGGTCAACGCGCGCTTCGCCGAAGCAGTGCATGACGAGGTCGAGAGCGACTCTCCCTTGATCCTCGTGCAGGATTACCACTTCGCACTTGCGCCAAAGGCCATTCGCGAGCGGCTGCCGTTCAGCACCATCGTCGCGTTCTGGCATATCCCGTGGCCCCATCCACGCGATTACGCCATCTGCCCCTGGGGCCGCGAGCTGCTCGAAGGTCTCCTTGGTAGCACCATCCTTGGATTCCAGACCCCGGAAGATTGTGAGAATTTCGTCGCCACCGTCGAAGATGTGCTCGACGCCCACATCGACCGTAGCCGACGCGTGATCACCTACGGCGATCGGCGGGTGACGGTTCGCGCCTACCCGGTGTCGGTCGAATGGCCGAATCGGTGGGCGTGTCAATCACCGCCCGTTGACACGTGCCGGACGATCGTCCGTCGGCAGCTGCCGACGGACGTCCGTCTGGCCGTCGGTGTGGATCGCCTGGACTACACCAAAGGGATCGACGAAAAATTCCTGGCCGTCGAGCGGCTGCTTGAAGCGCACCCAGAGTTCCGGGAGCGTTTTGTCTTCGTTCAGGTGGCCGAGCCGAGCAGAGATGGTCTCGCCGCGTATCAAGCGTACCGAGCCCGGCTCGTGAAGACCCTCGACCGCGTCAATCTCCGCTTTGGCACCGAGCGCTACCGCCCCCTTGTTCTCCTCGAAGCACATCACGAGCCCGCGGCGGTGTATCAACTCCTGAGGGCAGCCGACGTCTGCTGGGTCGGAAGCCTGCACGACGGGATGAATCTGGTCGCGAAGGAATTCGTCGCCGCACGGGATGACAACAGCGGGGTGCTGGTGCTCAGTCAGTTCACCGGTGCCGCCCGCGAGCTCATTGATGCAGTGCTCGTGAATCCCTACGCCATCGACGCATGCGCCCAGGCCCTTGCCCAGGCACTGAACATGACGCGGGAGGAACAGGCGAGGCGCATGGGTGCCATGCGCGCAGTCGTGGCGGAATTCAACGCGTATCGATGGGTCGTTGAGATCCTCACGGACGCCGCGCAGCTGAGGGCGAATCGAGCACTCCATCGCCAGACCGACTGGCCAACCCACACGATCCCAGCGTGATTCTGAGACGCACATGTACGTAACGCATGACCGAGGACTCGTCGACGGCGGCCGGAGTAGAGGCGCGTCCGACTGGCTGCCGTCACTCCCGTTCGGCGGCGAACTGGAACGTCTGATGTGCACCGTGGCGAGTGGTTACGCTTCTCTCGTCCGGTGGTCGTCTTGGCTGCTCGGCAGCGGAATTCACGTGCCGCCGATGAGCGGCGCGTGGCTACGCATGAACGAAGCCGAGCAAAGCAAGCATGCGCCCGAGATCTGACCGCGGACCGTCAGATCAGTCGCAGGTGCCTGGTCCAGCCTCGGCCGCGACGATCTGTGTCGCAGCCGCCGCGAGGCATGGTGGTCACGGCTTGGCGCGCTCGCGGTCTAATTGCCGAAGGTTCCCGGTCCACGTGATCGGCACCGTCTGGGGCGTAAAGCACACCTTGTCGTTGCAGGCCTGGTAGGTGAGAACGCGGACTACCTGATCGGGCGATATGCCGCGAAAAAACTCCGTTGACGATTGAATGTCTCGCTGGAACGCCACGCTGACGTGCCCACACTGCGGGCAGGACGCTCCAACCGATGGTTGCAGACTCGAGCCGGACCATGGCTGCCGAGCGTCAGATCACCCGAACGGTACCTTCGCAAACGCAGTGGGATCGCCGACCAGTAGCGGACTTCGCGCCTGGAATGGTTCCGCATAGCGCACGCCCAGGAGACTGCCGTAGTACTGATCCTCTGCTGCGTACCGTTCGACCAAATGGGCCTGATCACCCTGGAACACTGATGCGTACGCCGCGATCGCTGCCCGCTTCCGCTCGTACGCGTCAGAGATGTCGACGGTGAAATCGACCCTGCTCCAGGCCGGTTCCATTCGGCAATGTGCGAAGAAGAGGCGGTCGATGTCGTGGGGCTCGGTTCCCTCAATCGTATCTGGGGCTCCGCTCACCTCGTCCCACTTCGGCAACCGTGCGTAGAAGACACCGTTCACAATAATGTCCGTCACCGCCTGGTGGTCCGGATGGACTCCCGATCCCTTGGTCGTAAACACGTAGCGAGGTCGATGGACTCGGATCAGGCGCGCGACCGCAAGACGGGCTTCCACGGTGTCCAGAATCAATCGGTCGGCGAAGTCGAGGGTCAGTCGCGTCACACCCAGAATTCGGGCGGCCTCGGCGGCTTGAACCTGACGGGCGCCCCGGCTCGCGTGCCGCGTCGGTTCACCGTCGCACAGGTCGACGAGGAGCGTCGTCAACCCCTTGTCTGACAGCTTCGCGATCGTCCCGCCCATGGCGACTTCCACGTCGTCGGGATGCGCGCCGAACGCGAGTACGTCGAATCGCTGAGTCACGCGCTCATCCCCTTGGGCGATACATGTTCGCGCCCGACGACGACCGCACTATCGCGCACTTGTGACTGGCGTCCCCGGCTCGGTGCCGTCCGGCAAGCCGCCCTTTCGCAGGATCACCATCATCGGACACCAATTGGTAAACGCGGACTGGAACAGGTTCACTCCCACGAACAGCGTGAACCACAGGAACGTCGCGTTCACGTAGATGCCCAGCAGCACACTAAGGGCCACGAACGCCCCTGCTATCAGACGAAGCGCACGGTCGACTGTCATGACGCACTCCTTTCGACAATCCCCTCGGTTGGGGGGACGAATAACACCGGATGGACACACTCCTTGAGCACCTGCACCATCGCGCCGAAGTGGGTGTCGCTATCAGCTGGCATGGACAGGACGATCAGATCGGTGTTCTGGATCCGATCCGGAGCACAGCGATCGATATCCGGCGATCGGACGACGGTGCCTCCGAAAGTGCTCCGGAACACGTCGACCCACGCGTCACCGGCATCCACATCGCCTCCGGCGGCGAGAATGGTGAACGGGCGACGCGTGTCTGGCACGCGCGCACCGGCAGGGACCACGAGCACCGGACGCGGTGACCGGCGGACGACCGCCTCCGCGACAGAGCCAAGCCACCATCGCCTCGCGCCGTGCCGCCTGTGTGTACCGACGACGATCAAGTCGAAGTCAGCGGCCATTCGTACCAGTGCGTTCTCCGGCGGGCCTTCTTCGACCACCACGTCAACGGCACGCCGCGCATGCTGCTCGGCGAAAACGCGGAGCTGTGCGGCCATGCCTGCGCGGCTCTGCTCCCGTTCGGCTTCAAGTGCCTCGATCTGATCGGCCGTGAAGTAGGCGGGCGCTTCCGGGGTCGATGAACGGAACAGGGTGAGGTCGGCATCCCAGGTCGACGCCAGCAGTCCCGCCATCGTCAGCGCCGACGCGGAGGCCTCGTCGAAGTCCACGCCGACCAGCACGCGTGCGGGCTTCACGACTGGACTCATGACGGCACTCCGGCTGGCGATGGCACCACGGACGCAGCCGTCGCGTGCCGGTTCTGGTGACTCATGAAATACAAGACGGGAACGGTGACCCGCGAGAGCAGCAGCGACGCCACCTCGCCCGCCATCAAGGAGATCGCCAGGCCCTGGAAGATCGGATCGAAGAGGATCACCGCGGACCCGACGATGACCGCCGCCGCCGTCAGCGCCATCGGCCGAAACCGGACGGCGCCGGCGTCCACGACGGCGTCGGCAAGCGGCACGCCCTCCCGCAGTCGCATCTCGATGAAGTCCACCAGGATGATCGAGTTCCGCACGACGATGCCGGCGCCAGCGATGAAGCCGATCATCGACGTAGCCGTAAAGAAGGCACCCATCGCCGCGTGCGCCGGCAGGATCCCCACGAGCGAGAACGGAATCGCCGCCATGATGGTCAGTGGCACGTCAAAGGCCTCGAACCACCACACGACGAGGATGTAAATGAGGACGAGCACGGCGGCGAACGCGAGTCCGAGGTCGCGGAAGACCTCGTACGTGATGTGCCATTCGCCGTCCCATTTCATGGCGTACTTCGTCGTGTCGAACGGCTGACGGGTGTTGTAGATCTCGAACGAGTACCCTTCCGGCAGCGCCACGTTCGAGATGACACGATTCATGCGCAGGATCGCGTAGACCGGGCTCTCGGCGGCACCAGCCAGGTCGCCGGTCACGTAGGTCACGGGGAGCACGTTCTTGTGGTACAGGCTGTCCGCCTCCGTGCGCGTCTCTTCGCGCGTCAGCTCGCCGACGGCGACGAGGTTCGGGCCCAGGCGGAGTTCGCGCACTGCAGTCAGCGACCCCTGAGCCGAGCGAGGCAACCGCAGCACAATCGGAACATCCTCGCGCGCGGTCGGATCGTGCAGAAGGCCGACGGTGCGGCCTTCGGTCGCCATCTGGACGGCAGCCGAGACGTGCGACGCGGTGACGGCGGCGGCACTTGCACGCGCCTCATCAACGACGAGTGACGTCTTCGGCTGCGGTGCCGCGACGTACCAATCGACATCGACGACTCCTGGCGTCTGCTCGAGCACGGATTTCACCTGGCCGGCGAGCTCGAGACGACGCGCCGGATCCGGCCCGTAGACCTCCGCCACGAGCGTCTGCAGCACCGGTGGCCCCGGCGGTACTTCCGACACCTGAATCGTGGCGTTGAACCGTCGCGCGATCGGCACGAGCCGATCCCGCACGCGCTTGGCAATGTCGTGGCTCTGCTCGCTGCGCTCGCCTTTCGGCGCGAGATTGACCTGAAGGTCGGCGAGGTGGGGGCCGCGACGGAGAAAGTAGTGACGCACCAGGCCGTTGAAGTTGTAGGGGGACGACAGGCCGATATAACTCTGCACGTTGACGACGCTCACGTCCTTCACGACTTCATGGGCCAGCTCCGAGGAGACACGCGCGGTCTGCTCGAGGGGCGTCCCCTCGGGCATATCCACCATCACCTGGAACTCGCTCTTGTTGTCGAACGGCAGCATCTTGACGGTCACGAGCTTGAGCGGCACGAGCGCCGCCGACGCGAGGAGCAGGACGCAGACGCCGGCCAGAAACGCGAGCCGCGTGCGGCCGTTGCCAATGAGGCCCGCCATCGCACGCCGATAGAGCCGCGTGGCCGCGCCCTCTGACGCGTGGCCGTGAGCGCTCTCGGCCCGAAGCAGGCGCGCGGCGGCCCACGGGGTGACCATGAACGCGGCTGCCAGCGAAAACAGCATCGCCGCGGACGCGCCCACTGGAATGGGTCGCATATAGGGGCCCATCAGCCCACCAACGAACGCCATCGGCAGAATCGCGGCGACCACGGTGAGGGTCGCGAGAATCGTCGGGTTGCCGACCTCATCGACGGCGCGGATCGCAATCGCGACGAGGCCCGACCCACCCTCTGGCCTCAGGCGGGCGTGCCGGACGATGTTCTCCACGACGACGATCGCATCGTCGACGAGGATGCCGATCGAGAAAATCAAGGCAAAGAGCGTGATGCGGTTCAGCGTGTATCCATACGCCCAGAACGCGAACAGCGTCAGGGCGAGCGTGACGGGAATCGCGATCAGGACGACGAATGCCTCTCTGAGCCCGAGCGCGAGCGCGATGAGGAGAGACACCGACATGACGGCGAGGAACATGTGGTAGAGGAGCTCGTTCGATTTCTCCGCGGCCGTATCGCCGTAGTTTCTCGTCACCGTGACGTTCAGATTGCCGGGCAGGAGGACCGGCCGCACCGTCGCAAGTTTGGCTTCGACCTGGTGCGCGACCGTAATCGCGTTGGCGCCCTTGCGCTTCGCCACGGCTAAGGTGACCGCCGGATTCGAGCCGCTGTCTCGCGAATAGAAGCGGACGTACGAGGTCGGCGGGGCATCCGCATCGGTGACGCGCGCGACGTCGCTCAAGCGGATCGACCGTTCGTTCTGCGCGGAGACCACGACGTCACGCAAGGCGTCGAGGGTGTCGAGGTGGCGACCGCTTTCCAGTCGCGTGATGTCACCGCCCGATACGGGACCGGTGCCCGTCGCCCGGGTGTTGGCGGCCTCGAGTGTCCGCGACAGCTGCACGGGATCGATCGCCGCTGCCGCCAGCCTCGCCGGGTCCAGATCGACACCGATCTCGCGCGGGCGTCCCCCAAGCAGCGTCACTTCCGACACATCCGGCACTTCGGCCAGCGCTTCGCGCAGCTGCGCGGCGAGGCTGCGAAGCACGTCGTCCTCGTAGCCGGGTCCCCACAACGTCACCGCGGCAATCGGCACGTCATCAATCGAACGTGGCTTCACAATCGGCGACGACGCGCCGGGTGGAATGCGGTCGACGTTCGCCTGCAGTTTCTGGTTGAGACGTACGAGCGCACGTTCCTCGTCTTCGCCCACGAGGAAACGGACGATTACCATGGACTGCCCGGGACTCGAGGTGGAGTAGAGGTACTCCACGCCCGGCACTTCCCACAGCAGCTTCTCCATGGGGCGCGTGACGCGCTGTTCCACCTCCACCGGCGACGCGCCGGGCAGGGCCACGAAGACGTCGACCATCGGCACGATGATCTGGGGCTCCTCTTCGCGCGGGAGCGCCGCGATCGCGAAGGCGCCGAGCGCCATCGACCCGACAATCAACAACGGCGTCAGTTTCGACGGAATGAACGTAGCGGCGAGGCGGCCGGCAAGACCCAGGCGCGCGGTCATGACGTCCCCCCTGCGCGAGTTGGCACACTGGCAACCGTGACGCGGGCGCCATCGACCAGGCGTGTCACCGGCGAGACGACAATCGATTCACCGGCGTCAAGGCCGGCCACCACCTCGACGCCCTCTGACGAGGATGTGCCCAGGCGAATGAGGCGCAGCGTCGCCACGCCGTCCTGCACCACATAGACCGACGACACCTGGCCGTGCCGCTGAATCGCGTGCGCCGGAACGAGCAGCGCGCGGCGAGGGGCGCCCCTGAAGACGATGCGGGCGAAGCTGCCGGTGCGAGCCGTCACCGTCGGTGGCAGGCTGACCTTGACGGTGAACGCCCGCTGGTCCGTACCCACGGCACGCGCCACTTCGGTGACGACGCCCTCGAGTCCTGTGTCGTCCGCGCCCGGTTCGGCGGCTGCATCGATCAAGACGGTCACCCGGTCCCCGGTGTGGACGTAAGCGGCGCGGGCCTCGTCGGCGCGGATGACAACCTGCCGCGCACCATCAGAGTCGATCCTGAGAAGCGGGATCCCGGGTGCGGCCAGATTGCCGGGATCGGTGAGGCGCTCGGTCACCAGGCCGTCGAACGGTGCCCGCATGGTCGCAAAGGACTCGGTCGCGGCGGCAACACCCACCCCGGCCCGCGCCGAGACCAGGTGCGCCTCGGCGCCTTCGAGTCCCGCCTGAGTGCCCGCGAGCCTCGCCGTCGCCGCCGAGACACGGGCCTCGGCCTCGTCACGTTCTTGATCGGTCGCCGAATTCCGCGCGTGCAGCGTCGCGATGCGCTTCTGCGAGGCCGTGGCCAACCGATGGTCGGCCTCGGCCGCGCTCAACTCGGTTCGGGCATGCGTCAGCGCCTTCTCCGCCTCGACCACACTGGCACGCGCCTCCCCCGTGCGCTCGGTGACATCCCGGGCGTCCAGCGTGATCAACACGTCGCCCGCGCGAACCCGGCCTCCGCTCTTGACGCGGATGCCGGCAATCGTTGCGACGATGCGACTCGAGATCGAGGCGGATTCCCGTGCGGCCACGACTCCGCCGGCTTCGAGCCGCTCGGCCGTGTCGATCGCCGCGACAGGAGCGACGGCGACCGGGATCGGCTCTCCTACCGTCGCCTGGGGCGGAGCCTCGCCTCCGCCGCAGGCGGACAGCCCGCCCGCCACCACACCGAGCACGATGATTCCAATCAGTCGATTCATGACCATCACGTCCCTGGCTCTGAAGGCATCCTTCCTAGAGCCGCCCGAGCGCGCGATCGAGCGCTACGGTCTGGAGAATCACGTCCGTGTCGGCGGTCGTGGCCCGCGACTCTGCCTCCATCGCCGCCTCGGCGGCTCGCAGCACGTCGGTCACTGTGGCCAGCCCGTTCTCGTACCGATCGCGGATGATGCGCTGCGACTCGCCAGCCTGCGTCACGGCGGCGCGTCCGGCCTCTTCTCGAGCGCGCGCGGCGGCGAGTTGTGCCAGCGCCCGGCGCACGTCCACTTCGATTCCTCGGGCCGCGCGTTCACGCTCGGCGGTGGCGCGGACGTGTGCGTGCCCCGCTTCGGCCTTGCGCGCCGTGTCCGCAAACCCGCGGAAGACGTTCACGCGCACCTCCGCGCCAAAGACCCAGCTCGATTGCTGGGCGCCGAATGTCGCGCCGTTGAACTCCCACCCACCCTGCACCGCGACCGTGGGCAACAGCGCGGCACGAGCGGTGCGCTGCCCGTTCTCGGCAAGTTGAAGATGGATGTCGGCCTGCAGAAGCTGCGGGTGTCTCGTGAGCGCTTCCCGGACGAGGGCTTCTGCGTCGGCAGGCGCCGGCCGCGAGGCAGGGCGGACCGGCGCGACCGACGCGGTCAGCGGCAAGCCCACGGCTTCGGCGAGCTGGATGCGTCCGACTTCGAGGTCCCCCGTCGCCATGATCTGCCGTTGGCGCATGTCGGCCAGGTGCACGTCGACCGCGAGGACATCCGCTTCGGTGACGAGGCCGACCTCGCGGCGGGCACGAGCACGCTGGCGGTCGCTCTCCGCCGCCGCGACGGCCGCGTCGGTGGCTCGTAGCGTCGCCTCGAGCTGCAGCACACGCACGAACGCCTGCGCGGCCCGGAAGCCCAGGTCCTGCCGCGTCGAATCCCGGGTCGCCGTGGCCAGGTCGCGCTCCAACGTCGCCGCCTCTACTCCGAGCCCCGTCAAGCCAGCGTTGTAGACCGGCTGCTCGAGTGCCACCGCCGTGCGTGTATTGGTGACAGGATCGGGATCATTGAGCGCCGGAATCGCAAAGTTCGCGGCGGTAAATCGCCGCTGCGAGAGCAGCGAACTGAAGACGTAGACCGGCTGGTTGCCGCGCTGCACCGTCTCGCTCACGTCGACCCTCGGCCAGTACCCCGATTGCGCCCGCTGGATACGCGCGCTCGCCTCGTCGATCGACGCCGCAAGCGCGCGTGCGTCGGCGGTGTCGCCCTGTGCGCGCCTGATGGCGTCCTCGAGGGTCAAGGGCGTCTGTGCAAAGGCGACATCCAGCCCCGCGCCCCCCAGAAACAGCAGAGCCAGTGCGGCCCATATGCGAAGGCGCACGCCCGTCACGGTGTCATCTCCTCGCTCCACGGTTGGTAAGAGCCCGCGGACGCCGAAAGGGTTCAGACCAAGATGTGTTCCCCGTTCGGCGGATCCGTGTGGCGAGTGAGGCGAATGGAGTGGATCGTGTAAGAATTTCAGCGATGGGCGCGGATATTCCGGTGAGCGATGCGATCGGATCGCCAGGCGACGCCGAGCTGGTCGCGGCCGCGCGCGAGGGGGACGCCGCGGCGCTCGAGACGTTGCTCGTACGGTACCAGCCGCACTTGTATCGGTTTGGCCTGAGGATGTGCGGCAACGTGGAGGATGCCGGCGACGTCGCGCAGGAGAGCCTGATCTCGATGGCTCGCTCCGTCCGCGACTTCCGCGGCGACTCCTCAGTCTCCAGCTGGCTCTACACCATCGCGCGCCGGTTCTGCATCAAAAAGCGGCGCCGAAGCAAGTTCGCTCCCACGCAAGAACAGTCGCTGGACGCGCCGGGAACCAACGTTGCTCAGCACCTGGCTGATCCGAGGCCGACCCCGGAGCGGACAGCGTCCAATCGGGAGCTCGCAACCGCGCTCACGCATGCCATCGACGCACTGGAGCCCTCTCAGCGTGAGGTGTTGGTGCTGCGAGACGTCGAAGGGCTATCGGCGCCAGAAGTGGCCACGATCCTGGGCACGAGCGTCGATGCCGTCAAAAGCCGGCTGCACCGCGCAAGAGTCGCCATCCGCGAGGAGCTTGCGCCGGCGCTGGGACGCCCAATCATCGCACCGCCCCGCGGTGCGCTGTGTCCGGATGTCCTGACGCTCTTCTCGCAACATCTCGAAGGCGAGATCGATCCGGGCGTGTGCGCGACGATGGAGGCACATCTCGCGCAATGCCATCATTGTCGCGAAGCCTGCGGGTCGCTGAAAGAAACGCTGGCGATCTGCCGGCAGTCGCCGACGCCGGACGTGCCCGCATCCCTGGCCGCGTCGGTCAAAGCCGCCATCAACGCGTTCCTCAGCCAACGCTGACAAGCCATACCGCGGTTACACGCAAGCCCGTGTTGACAAGCTCAGCAGAGGGGCGTAGGCTCGGGCGCCCTTGCGTCGGTCAGCACGCCTTGCACAAGCGGCCGTCTCGTGCCTCGTGGCCGCTTCATATGGAACCATTGCCTGCGTTCTCACGTGGCCGCTACCCCTCTATCTGCCTACGCGTCTGCTCGGCGACCCGGCCGGCGATCTGGGCGTGTACGTATGGAACGTGTGGATTTTCCGGCATGAGCTGATCCGGCACGCGCACCTGCCGTTTTCCACCGATCACCTGTTCGGCGCCACCGGCGCGGCCGACTTCAGCCTGCACAACTACGCGCCGGTCGCCGGAGCGCTCGGCGCTCCGCTCATCGGCGCCTTCGGCGTCGTGGCGGCGTTCAACGTGGTCATGCTCCTTGCGATCACACTGGCGGGATTCAGCACGTTTCTGCTGGCGCGACAGCTCGGGCTCGGCCACTCCGCATCCTGGTGTGCCGGAGCGTTGTTCATGGCCTCGCCGGTCCTCACCGCTCGGGAAACTGCGCACTTCAGCCTCGTCCTCGCGGCACCGCTACCGCTCTTCCTGTGGGCACTGCTGCGCTCCCTCGATTTCCGCCGCACAAGGGATGCGGTGCTCGTCGGGGCCATGGCCGCGCTGGCCACGTATTCCGACGCGTACTATGGAATCTACTGCGGCCTCATGGGCGCGGTCGTCGTGTCGTGGCGGTTTCTGCGACTGCGCTGGCCGGCGGATCCGGTACCCTGGCCACAGGCCACGCGGGCGGCCACCCTGACGGTGATTGCGCTCGGCCTCGTCGTGGGGCTGCGGCTGATCATCGGCCCATCGGCGATTGTTCTCGGCCCGGTGAAGATCGGCCTGCATTCCCTCTACACGCCGCTGTTGCTACTCAGCGCGGCGGGGGCGTTCCGCGTGTGGTTGCCACGTCGCCCGTGGGTCGAGCTCCACGACCCGGGCACTCGGGTTCGTCCGCTTCTGCGGCTCGGGCTGCTGTCGGTCGCGACGTGTCTGGTGCTGCTGTCACCGGAACTCGTCGGCATCGCCATGCGCTTTGCGAGCGGCAGGCTGCCGGATATGCCTGTGTTCTGGCGCAGCAGCCCGCGCGGTCTCGACCTGCTCGCCTACGTCGTGCCCAATCCCAATCACGCCTGGTTCGGTGAGCGCACCCGGACGTGGTTCATGCCGCCGGAGCCCGACGCGTTTCCCGAATTCGTCAGCTCGTTCCCGCTCGCCGCCGTGGCGCTCGTGGCCGTGGCGGCGTGGCGCCGGTTGTTGCCACCCCTGTGGACGGCGTTCACCGGCCTCTTTGTGTGGCTTTCGCTCGGGCCCTTCGTGTACGTCGCCGGCGTGAACACGAACCTCATCGGGCCCTGGGCGCTGCTGCGCTATGTCCCGGTGATCGGGATGGCGCGGTCGCCGGCGCGCTTTGCCGTCGTGGCGGCGCTCGGTATGTCACTGCTGGCGGCCTTCGCGATGACTGCTCTTCGCGAGCGCGGTCGCCGCGGTGGCACCTGGCTGGTGGCTGCCGCCGTCGTGGCTGCGACCTTCGAGCTCGTACCGGCGCCGCGGCACCTGTACGCGGCGGCGGTGCCGGACATATACCGCCTCGTTTCGGCAGCAGACACGCAGGACGAAGCGGGACGGCTGCTCGAGCTGCCGACAGGGATTCGCGACGGCACGTCGTCGCTCGGCAACTTCAGCGCGCTGTCCTCCTTCTTTCAGACCAGCCATCGCCGGCCGATGGTGGGCGGTTATCTCTCGCGCGTGTCGACCTGGAGGAAGGTGGAGAACATGCGCATGCCGATGCTGGGCGCGCTCACGAGGCTGAGCCAGGGCGGCAGCCTCTCATCCGAGGACGCCGAGCGCGCCAAGGATGCGCGCGATGCGTTTCTCGCGCGTTCCTGCACCCGGTTCGTCCTGGTGAACAGGCGGCGCGCATCCGCGGAATTGCACGAGTTCGCGCGGCGAGCGCTCCGGCTGACTCCGGTTGCGCAAGATCCGGACTACGCGCTGTACACGCCCCTGGACCCGCCGCCTTGCGCGCCAGCGTCCGCGCCTCGTCGGCTGACGGATATGAGCTGGCTATGGCAGGGGACGGAATGAGCGTCGGCCGCTCGGGGCCAGTGGCTACCGTGAGCGCTTGGCCACATGGCGTCCCTCGAGCGTGAGCCGCCACGCAAGGCCGCGCCGGTGCAATTCGGCTTCGTAGACGGATACGGTACCCAGCGCTCGCGATGTCATCGTGGCGAGCGACGTGACGGCGAGCAGCGGCAAGGCAATCGCGTAGTCACCTGACAGCTCGAAGATCAGGACCGCCGCAGTCAGCGGCGCGTGGATGCTCGCCGCGGTGGTGGCTGCCATTCCGAGCAGGGCATAGCTGCCGATGTGCGATGCCGGCACATCCCAGACAAGGCTCGTGGCATGGCCCCACGCCGCTCCCATGAGGCCTCCCACGAGCAGAAAGGGAGTGAAGACGCCGCCGGGTATTCCCGACCCCACGGATGCGCTCGTGGCGACCACCTTGGCGAGTAGTAACGGCATGAGCAGGCGCATCTCGACCGACCCGTCGAGCAGCTGATTCAGCGGTTCGTAGCCGTTGCCCGCGACCTGGGGAACGACGGTCGCGACAGTCCCGACAACCAATCCGCCAATGGCGGCACGCCACGGCTGTTGGGGCGCCCAGCGCGTGAACGCCCGCTCGAACGACGCCAGCGCGCGCTTGAAGAGTGTCGCCACGCCGGCTCCGGCAATCGCGATCGCCAGGAACGACACGAGCTCCTCCACCGACGTCGTAGTGAAGGCCCGGGCGCCGTAAATCGGGCCGGCGCCGGCGAGCGCCCGCGTCAGCGCGGCGGCGACGGCGACTGCCGCGAGGATCGGAATGATGGCTTCGAGCGCGGCAATCCCAACCATCGTCTCGAGCACGAACAGCGCCGCCGCGAACGGTGTGTTGTACGCCGCCGCGAATCCCGCGGCGGTGCCGGCTGCCACCAGCACCCGGGTCCAGCGAACCGGGAGACGGGTGACGCGTCCCGCGGCGGCGCCCAACGAACCACCGAACTCGATCAGCGGGCCTTCGCGTCCGATCGACAGTCCGGCCGCGATAGCAATCCAGGAGGACGTGACGCGGCGGACGGTGGTGCGCAGCGACAGACGGACGTTGCCAAGCGCCACGGCTTCCATGACGTTGCTCACGTTCTGGCGCGAGGGCCGACCGATGCGCGATACGAGGCCGGCGAGCATCGCGCCGGTAAGAAGGACCACGATCCGCATCGGCGGCGGCAAGCTCGTAATCGCCGCCACGACGTTCGGCGCGTGGAACACGCTCGCGTACGTAGCCGCGAGGAGAGCACGGAAGCTGACGGAGAATACGGCCGATCCGATCGCGACGACCGCGAGGGCGGCGACGTATCGGCTGCTGGCCGCGAGCGAGCGATGGGTTGTGTCAGTGCGCAGAGCCACGAGGGCCGTTGGGCCGTATCGTACTCGGCTCGCTCACTGTACGCCCGCCCCGCCAGCGGCAGACAGCCGCGCCAGCTTTTCCCGCTGGCCGGGGTTGAGAACCCGATACATCCGCAGGAGCATCACCGTCCGGGCGATATTGCGTTGCTTCTGGGCCTCGAACACGCGCTCGATGATCAATCGGCCGTGGTCATCGTCGGACCGGCCTTCGTCGAGCACACGACCCAGGAGGTTCTGCAGGCACGTGAGCTGCTCCCGCAGGCGGCGACGCTCCGGCAGCGATTCGCGGTGGATCGCGTCGAGCCGGCCCACCTGTTCAGGCGTGAGCTCGATACTCGATTGGATGGAGGGCGACTGCCACCACGGCCTCCCATCGGACGGCCCTGCGTGGGCGGGCCGGGCCAGCGGGAGAGCCAAGGCGAAGCTGGCAAGCATGACCGCCTGGCGCAGGCGAGTCGTGGGATCCTCCTGAATTCAGCGCGACGCCACCGCCGCAGACGATCCTGATGGTGCCAGGTCGACCGCCACCGGTCCCGTGGCCAGTGAAAGATTCGCCGCGAACGCGCCACGGTATTCTTCGTACAAGGCCTGTCGTTCGTCCGGAAACGCGTCATACAGGACCTGCATGACCGTGTAGTCGACCTCGTGCACGACCGGGCTGATGACGTGGACGTACGCGATGTTGCCGTCGGGCAGCGGTTTTTCGACCTTCATGATCTTCCAGCCGGCAGCCTGCCGCTGCCGCAGGGGATCGGACGACTTCGCGAGCGCGTCGCCGACCCGCTTCATGATCTGCTCGAACGCCCCGGTCTTGTCCGGTTTGATCGCCACGGTCCACAGGGCGACATCGCCTGGGAAGGTCAGCTTTTGCGGTGCCGCTGGCGCCGCGTTCTGAGCGTAAACGGCCCGATCGAGCGCGGCCGGTGCCAAGACGATTGAAGCAGCAACGACGACAGCCTGACGTAATCTCATTTGCCGAACCTCTTCCACGCCATTTTCGACGGCTGTGGCGCCGGACGGGTCAGCCCCGACCCGGCTTAGGAGGCTCGCCGGGCCGGGGCCGATGTCGGCCGCGTCGGGAGGTCGCAGCCGAGTCGCGCGCGCCGGTGATTGGCGAAGTGTGAACCAGCACGGGGTGGTCCACAATCCGGTCTAGACCCGACACGGTCAGCGCGAACTGCCCTGCTGGCTCAGGTCGTCGTAGACCGCGTCGACCAACATGGCACCGGTGTAGGACGGCGTCGCATAGACCCCGTCGCACTCGCGAGTGACGTCGAGGCGGCGGATCCGGTCGAGCGTCACGCCGGCCTGGCGCGCATCGCGCACCCGATCGCGAATGATCGTCACCATGTCGCGGTACTCGACGACGTCGGACTGGTTGCCGATGCGGCCGTGCGCGGGCACGATACGTGTTCCGCCCTGCCGGTTCAGTTCCGGGACCGCAATGTCCACCAGCTCGTTCAGGCCGTCGAGCACACCCTCAGGAACCAGAGGATGACGTTGCCGTCGGCGAGCGACGGCCTCCAGCGGATCTCGATCGGTTCGTGGTTGAAGAAGAGCTTCTTCGCCCTGGATGTGGCCTCGCGTCTCTGATGTTGACACCCACAGTAACCCCAGGCTAGGCTCGCTTTTCGTTATCAGAATACATAGTCGAAAACCGATAAGCTGTAAAAACAGCACGGCTGCTGACCTGAATAACCGATGACTCGTCGATGCGTCGTCCTCCTTCTCGCGAATCTCTTCGCGGTCTCGGCCGCCTGGGCCCAGGCGAGCGGCCCTCAACAGCCGGCCGCACAGACGTTCACGTTCACGCTGGCGCAGGCGCTGCAGTACGCGCTCGAGCACTACCCCAGCGTGCGGTCCGCGCTCGAGCAGGTCAACGTCACGACGGCCAATGTCAGCGTGGCGAAAGCCGCCTACCTGCCGCGCCTCGATACGCTCTGGCAGACGAATCGAGCGACGGCGAACAATATCTTCGGCCAGCTGCTTCCACAATCGGTGATTCCGGCCATTTCTGGCCCGGTTCTTCCATCCGCATCATCGGACACCGCATGGGGCACTGCGGTCGGTGGGCTGTTGTCGTGGGAACCATTCGACTTCGGATTGCGCGGCGCGGCCGTTCAAGAGGCTGAAGCCGGTGTCGTGCGGTCACGCGCCGAGGAGACGCTCACCCGACTCGCCGTTCAGAACGCCGTGAGTACCGCCTTTCTGGCGGTCGTCAGTGCGCAGCAGTCGGTCGCAGCCGCCGAGGCCGACTCGGCCCGACGAGGAACACTGGCGCGGGCGGCCCAGACGCTTGCCGACAACCAGCTGCGGCCCGGCGCCGAGGCGTCGCGCGCCGCCGCGGAGCGCGCCGCCGCGGATACGCGCGTCATCCAGGCGCGCCAGGCGCTCACGATCGCCCAAGCCCGCCTCGCGCAATTCCTCGGGATTCCCGAGGGGACGGTCACCGTCAGCACCGCGGGACTCCTGGACAGGCTGACTGAAGGGACGCCGCCGACGCCGTCGTCACAACATCCTCTTCTGCAGTCCGGCCAGGCAGCTGTCGACCTGGCTCGCGCCCACGAATCGGTTCTGGCTTCGACGTTCCGCCCGCGTGTGTATCTGCAGTCGAGTGTCTTTGCGCGAGGCACGGGCGCCAACCTCGATGGCGACTTCGATGGTGGCGCCAGCGGCCTTGGGCTCGAACGGGCCAACTGGGCCGCTGGCGTCCAGGTGGTGTTCCCTAACCTGTTCGACTTCGAAAGCGTACGCGCCCGTCGTGCTGCAGCAGGAGCGGCTACGCGAGCGGAAAGCGCGCGCTACGACGAAGCGGCTCTGATGCTCAGCAACCAGCGGCGGACCGCTGACGCAATGGTTGCCGCCGCACGCGCGATTGCGCAGAACACGCCGATTCAACTGGCCGCGGCGCGTCAGAGTGAGACACAGGCCCGTGCCCGGTATGACGCTGGTCTCGCCAGCATCGTCGAAGTGGCGGACGCGCAGAATCTGCTGACGCAAGCGGAGTATCAGGACGCAGCCGCGCGAGTCGACGTGTGGCGCGCACTCCTGACACAGGCAGTCGCCAGCGGCGACCTCGCCGCGTTCGCCGAGCTTCTTCGCCTGTCCAGGGTGCCGTAACCATGTGGCTGATTCGTGCCGCTCTGCGTCGACCCATCACCGTACTCGTGGCGGTGATCAGTGTCGCCCTGACCGCCGTGTTCGCCGTCACGCGCATGCGGGCAGACATCTTCCCCGATCTCGACTTGCCGGTGATTTTCGTCGCGCAGCCGTATGGCGGGATGAGCCCGGCGCAGATGGAAGGGTTCATCACGTATTACTACGAGTACCACTTCCTCTACATCAACGGCATCGAGAGCGTCGAGTCGAAGTCGATCCAGAACACGTCGCTGCTCAAACTGACGTTCCATCCTGGCACCGACATGTCGGAGGCGCTGGCGCAGACGATCGGGTACACGAACCGGGCACGCGCGTTCATGCCGCCGGGCACGGTCGGACCCTTCATCATGCGCTTCGACGCGGGAACCGTCCCCGTCGGCTACCTGGTGTTTCGCAGTGATACGCGCAGTCTCGGGGAGATTCAGGACCTGGCGCTCAACCGTGTCCGGCCGCAGTTCGCCACGCTTCCCGGGCTGACCTCCCCGCCACCGTTTGGCGGCAGCCAGCGGAGCATCGTCATCCGCGTCGATCCTGACCGCCTTCGCTCGCATGGGATGGCGCCCGACGAAGTCGTTCGCGCCGTGACGACGGGCAACGTGATCATTCCGTCCGGAAGCGTGAACATCGGCGAGGAGACCCGGATCTCGCCCATCAACTCGGTTGTCGGCACCATCAACGATCTCCTCGACCTGCCCATCCGCACCGGCGCGGGTGTGCCGGTGTCGATTCGCGACGTCGGCTCGGTGACGGACAGCACCGACATTCCGACCGCCTACGCCCTCGTCAACGGCCGGCGCGCCGTCTACATTCCGGTGACCAAACGGCCGGATGCGTCGACGCTGGAGGTGGTGGGTGAGGTCCGGGCGAATCTCGGGCGTTTCCAGGCGCTGGTGCCGGACGACATCGCCGTCTCGTACGAGCTCGACCAATCCACGAACGTCTCGTCGGCGCTCGAATCGGTACTCTACGAAGCGATTCTCGGCGCATTGCTCACCGGCCTGATGGTGCTCGTCTTCCTCCGCGACTGGCGGAGTTCGGCCATCGTTGTCGTGACGATTCCGTTTGCCCTCCTGGCCGCCATCGTCGCGCTGTGGGCAGCCGGCCAGACGATCAACATCATGACGCTCGGCGGGCTGGCGCTGGCGGTCGGGATTCTGGTGGATGAAGCGACTGTCGCAATTGAGAACATCCACACGCATCTGGCCCGAGGTACGCCGCCGGCGCGCGCCGTGCTCGACGCGAGCGGCGAAGTCGTCGCCCCACGCCTGCTCGCGATGCTGTCCGTGGTCGCGGTGTTTGTTCCATCGTTCTTCATGACCGGAGTCTCCCGCTCGTTGTTCGTGCCCTTGTCGCTGGCGGTCGGGTTCGCGATGATCGCCTCGTTCCTCCTCTCGAGTTCGCTGGTGCCCGTGCTCTCCGTCTGGTGGCTTCGGCACCGTGACACCGGCAGCGATCCTGCGCCGCATGCAACCGATTGGGTGGACCGGCTTCGAAACCGGCTCGCAACCTTGTTGCAGCGACTTGCACCGGCTCGCATCGCCGTGATCGCCGCGTACCTGGTGGTCAGTATCGGCGTCGTCGTCTCGATCGGCTCGACGCTCGGGCGCGAGATCTTTCCTCCGAGTGGCGTCAAGGCGTTCCAGCTGCGATTCCGCGCGCCAGCCGGTACCAAGTTCGAGACGACGGAGCAACTCGGGCGCGACGTGCTCGACGTGATCCGCGAGGCGGCGGGCCCGGAGCACGTGGAGATCACCCTCGGCTACGTCGGCGTGCAGCCATCCTCGTATCCCATCAACACCATCTTTCTGTGGACCGGCGGCTCACACGAAGGAGTGTTGCAGGTTGCGCTGCGACCCGATGCGCCGATGGACCTCCCCAGCCTTCAAGAGAGCCTGCGGACGAAGTTCCGTCACGAATTCCCCGACGCACAGTTCTCCTTCGAGCCGGGCGACATCGTCAGCCGCATCATGAACTTCAGCGCGCCGACGCCGGTGGAGGTCGCGGTGATGGGCCCTGACTTTGGCGCCAGCCGAACGTTCGCGGCCAGGGTCCGCGCGGAACTCGCCTCGATTTCGTCGCTGCGAGATCTCCAGTACGGGCAAACGCTCGACTATCCGGGGATTCAGGTCAACGTCGATCGCCGCATGGCCGGACAACTTGGACTCACGGTGGAGCAAGTGGGCCGGTCGTTCGCGGCGGCAACCTCGTCGAGCCGCTTCGTGGCCCCGAACTACTGGGCGGATCCGCGCACGGGCATCGCATTCCAAGTGCAGGTGGAGGTGCCGCAATCCAGAATGACGACGCTCGAGGACTTGCGAGTCGTCCCGGTGACAGCCGGCGGCACGGCGAAGCCGCTGCTCGGCGACGTCGCGCGTATCGACAACGCCACGATCGTCGGTGAGTACGACCGGATCAACGGACAGCGGATGGTCACGTTGACTGCCAATGTATCCGGCGAAGACCTGGGGCGCGCCGCACGACAGGTGCGATCGGCCATCCAGCGCTCCGGCGAACCGCCGCGCGGGACCACGGTGACCGTGCGGGGGCAGCTCGCCGCCATGGACGAGACGTTCACCAACGTCACGGCCGGCGTGATCGTCGCGATCGTCGTGATCTTCCTGCTGCTGGCGGCACACTTCCAATCGGTACGGCTCGCTGTCGTCGTGATTTCCACGGTTCCAGCCGTGCTGGCCGGTATCGCCATCGTGCTCTGGCTCACGGGAACGACGCTGAACGTGCAGTCGTTCATGGGGGCGATTATGGCGATCGGCGTTGCGGTGGCCAATGCAATCCTGCTCGTGACCTTCGCTGAGCAGGCGCGGCGTCGCGGCGACTCGCCGGCTGTGACCGCCATCGAAGCGGCGCGCGCGCGGATGCGACCGGTGCTCATGACCAGTGCCGCCATGGTCGCCGGCATGGCCCCCATGGCGCTCGCGCTGGGCGAAGGCGCGGAGGCCACTGCCCCGCTCGGCCGGGCCGTGATTGGCGGTCTGGCCGCAGCGACCATGGCCACGCTCCTGGTGCTGCCATTCGTGTACGCCCTGCTGCAGCGATCGGCGCCTGCGTCTTCGCCATCCCTGGATCCCGACGATCCCAACAGTGCCTTTCGCACGCAACTCGGCTGACGTGACAGTGAAGCGAGACTGAGATGAAGCACCTTTTGACCATCGGTTTCCTGGCCACGGTAGCGGCCTCCTGCGGAACGGGAACGGCGCAGAATAACGCCGACGCGCCGGCGACGTCCTCCGGGCCAAGAGCGGTCGACGTGGTGCGGGTGGTGGAGCAGCCGCTTGATGTCGAGCTCTCCCTGCCTGGGGAGTTGACGGCGTATCAGTCGGTCGCGATCCACGCGCGGGTCAATGGATTCGTGAAGACGGTGAGCACCGATCGCGGTTCAAGCGTGCGTACGGGTGACGTCATCGCGACGCTCGAGGCCCCAGAACTCGTCGCCCAGCGCGCGGAGGCTCAGTCGAAGCTGCAAGCGGCCGAGGCGCAGCTCGCAGTAGCTCGCGCGCGCGCCGAGGCCGACCGCGGCACGTTCGAAAAGCTCAGGGCGGCGTCGGCGACTCCGGGTGTGGTCGCGGGCAACGACGTGCTGGTCGCGGAGAAGACGGCCGACGCGGGCCAGAGTCAGGTGGCATCGGCGCAACAGACGGTGGAAGCCGTGCGCGAGGCGCTGAACGCGATTCGCGACATCGAAGGCTATCTGCGGGTCACGGCGCCATTTTCCGGAGTCGTGACCGAGCGCAACGTGCATCCCGGTGCGCTCGTCGGCCCATCGAGCGGCACCTCCAGCGCGCCCATGTTCCGGGTCGTCGATAACAGTCGCCTGTGTCTGGTCGTGCCGGTCCCAGAGGCGTACACGAGCGAGTTGAAGACCGGGGCGTCCGTCCCCTTTGCCGTCGCTGCCTATCCCGGGCAATCATTTGCCGGCACCGTGGCGCGCATCGCCCAGGCTGTCGACGTAGCCACGCGGACAATGGCGGTTGAACTGGATGTCGCCAACGCGCGTGGACAGCTCGCTCCCGGTACATTCGCCACCGTCACGTGGCCCGTGCGACGCTCACGTCCGTCACTCTTCGTTCCCAGCGCCAGTGTGGCCTCGACGACCGATCGTACCTTCGTGATTCGCGTGCGCGGCGGAAAGACCGAGTGGGTGGACGTGCGGACTGGACTAACGTCAGGGCCGCTCGTCGAAGTCTTCGGCGACCTGAAGGCAGGCGACGAGATCGCCGGCCGAGGCACCGATGAACTCCGCCCGGGCACGGATGTCCAGCCGCACCAGACCACACCCGCAGCATGGTACGCATCCAATGGCTGATCCTGTCGTTCGGGAGTTCCTGCTGACCTTCTGGAAGATTCATATCCTGCACCACGCAGAGGAGCAAGGCGTGTACGGGCAGTGGATGCTGGAAGAGCTGCATCACCACGGGTATCGCCTGAGTCCTGGCACGCTCTATCCGCTGCTGGCACGCATGGCAAGGCGCGGCTGGCTGCGTGCCACGGAACCGAAGAAGGCGCGCGATGCCCGCGTGTATCGCATCACACCAGAAGGAGCGAAGGTGCTGAAGCGCCTGCGACAGGCGCTCGGAGAACTGAAGAATGAAGTCACGCCGTCTGCGCAGAGCCGACGGCGTCGCGGCGCCTTGGCGCATCGGGGACGCGGGCCAATGCCATCCGCGAAGGGACGAGCGTAATCAGCGTGCGGCCGGTTCCTCCTTCTTGTCGGCCTTGCCCGGCTTGGCGCCTTTGGAAGCCAAATAGGCCACCACGGTTTCGAATTTCAGGGCCTTTGCCGCATCGAGCGCGGTGCGACCGTCGGTGTTCAGGGCGTTGACGTCGATGCCGAGATCGATCGCGAGCTTGACGGTCTCGAGCACGAGCTCCTCACGGCGACTCCGGTCCGGCGGCACCCACGCGGTCCCGCCGCCGCCCATCCCGACGGCTGCCATGAGTGCCGTCGTGGCCTCGAGTTTGTGGTCGTAGGCGCGGCCGTCCTTGCCGTCCACGATTCTGTCGCTGCGATGGACGAACAGCGGATCGGCGCCGAGCTCGACGAGCCGACGCATCACGTCCGGCTGCGAGAAGCGAGCCGCAAGCCAGAGAGGCGTGGCGCCCACCAGTTCAGGCTCGAAGTGAAGGTCGCTCGACTGACGCCGTGTCGGCGTCCACGCCTGGAGGCGAGCCTGCGGGTCCGCGCCGTGCGCGAGGAGCGTACGGACCAGCGGATCGTCGCGACGCATGATGGCTTCGTGAAGCGCGGTGAATCCCGCCGTCGATGTGTTCGGGTCTGCGCCCTCGTCGAGCAAGTACTCGACGAGATCGAGAAACCCCGAGTGTGCTGCGAGTGTGACGACGCTGATGCCCCAGGCATCCTGATCGTTGACGTTCGCGCCGGCCGCGACGAGCAGCTTCGCGGACGCCAGATCGCCGACGCGCGCGGCAAACATCAGCGGCGTGTTGTTGCCGTACGGAATCTCGCGATTATATTCAGGCGCGCCGTGCGGTGAGACGGCTTCCATCTGGCGCCAGCTCTCCGAACGAGCATTGACATCGGCACGGTGCGAGAGCAGCACCTTGACGACCTCCGGATGTTTCTGTGAGACGGCCCACATGAGCGCCGTTTGCCCTCGCGCCGCACGCGCGTTGACGTTCGCCCCCTTTGCAAGCAGCTGTTCGACGACATCTGGATTGCCGGACCGCGACGCCACCATCAGGGGTGTTTCACCAAGCAGAAGAGCGGCGTTGGGGTTGGCTCCCGCCTGGAGCAGTCGCCGGACCATCGCCGCGCTTCCGTTGAGGCTGGCGACCCACAGCGGCGTCGCACCGAGATCGTTCGCGGCGTTGACGTTCGCGCCTGCTTTTATCAACAGATCGGCGCTCTCGCCATCGTCCCGGTAGCTTGCCCAGTGCAGAGCGGTCGTGCCGTCGGGCTCAGCGGCGTTGAGCGCAGTCTTGTCCTGCACCAGCCGGCGGAGTGCTTCACGGTCGGCGTTTCTCGCAGCATCGATGAGCGGGTGCCCGGCGCCGGCGGCGCCCATGAGCAGCAGGGCCGAGAGGCACGCGCCGAGAACCGAGAGGCGTTTCACGTCTTAGACACCAGATAAGGTATCGAGCGGAAGCTTGCCGGTGCTGCCGCCGATCTTCTCGACCGGCACGTCGAGCTTGTCCATCAACGTAACCAGCAGATTCGCGATCGACGGTTTGTCCGTGTACTTCAGATGCCGCCCGCCGTCGAGGCGCCCTGCGCCGCCGCCCAGGAGCATCAGCGGCAGGTTTTGCCCCGAATGCCGCGTGCTGTTGGAGATCCCCGAGCCGTACATGATCGTCATGTGGTCGAGGAGTGAGCCGTCGCCATCGGGCGTCTCGCGAAGCTTCGCCAGCTGCTTCGACAAGAGCTCCGTGTGGTAGCGATTGATCTGCGACAGGCGCGCGATGATCTCCGGCACGTCGTTGTGATGCGACAACGGGTGATGCGCCTCGGGCACGCCGATCTGCGGGTAGGGGCGCGCGCTCTGCTCCTTGCCGAGCATGAAGGTGATCACGCGCGTAAGGTCGGACTGGAACGCGAGCACCTGCAAGTCGAACATGAGCGCCAGGTGATCCTCGAACACTGGCGGCACGCCCTGCGGCTGCTCCAGCGTCGGCAGCTCGACGTCGTTCTGCTGCTCGGCTTTCTGGATTCGGCGCTCGATGTCGCGAACGGCCTCGGTGTACTGCTCGACCTTCGCCCGATCCTGCGCGCCAAGCTCTTGCCGCAGTTTCGCCAGCTTCTCGTTCACGGAGTCGAGCAGGCTCTTCTGCTGCTGCAGTCGCGCCTCTCGTGCCGCACGGCCTGAGCTGCCGCTGTCGCCGAACAGGCGCTCGAACACCGCGCGCGGGTTGTACTCCATCGGCAGCGGCTGCGTGGCACTGCGCCACGAGATCGTGTGCGTGTAGGCACAGCTCAGGATGCCGGTGCAGGCGCCCGCGTTGGCGGGTGCATCCATGGACAGTTCGAGGGACGCGACCTGCGTCTCGTTCGCGAAGTGCCGCGCCAGCAACTGGTCCATCGACACGTCAGCAAGGATCTCGACTTCGTTGCGTCCGCCGCGTGTGGTACCGGTCAGGAACGACCCCGATGCGCCAGCGTGGATGTAGTTCCAGCTCGCATTGATGCCCGAGAGCACCAGCATTTGATTCCTGAACGGCGCCAGTGGCTCGAGGATTGGCGAGAGCGTGAAGTCGCGTCCCTCCCCCTGGGGCGTCCAGTACTCCATGGCCATGCCGTTCGGGACGTAGAAGGCCAGGAACCGATGCGCCCGCGTCGTCGCGGCGTACGCCCGTGATGACGACGCCGGCAGCATCGCGTCGAGAAACGGCAGCGAGAGTGAGGCCCCGAGTCCGCGCAGCACGGTGCGTCGTGGCAGCGCCCTTCCGGTGAGACACGTCATGGCTCGTCTCCTCGCATCAGGAACGGGGGACTCTTCACGATGCCGGCAATCAACGCCGACCAGCGGTAGTGACTCGACGCCGCGTCGCGCACGATGGCGCGGACGGCGGGACGATCGTAATACTCGAGGCGCCGGCCGAGAGCATACGCCATCAGCTTCTCGGTGACGGTTCGTGGGAACTGTTCGGGTTCCGCGAGCAGGAGCCGGCGCAGTCCGGCGAGGCCATCGAGCTTGGCGCCGCTGAGGGTCGATGCGGCGGCGTCAACCGGCCGGCCCGATTCATCCGACGTACGCCAGGCGCCGATCGCGTCGTAGTGCTCGAGCGCGAATCCGAGCGGATCGATCACCGCGTGACAACTCGCGCAGCTTGGATTCGTGCGGTGTTGTGCCAGCCGCTCACGCATCGTCGGTGGCGTCACGTTCGGCTTGACCTCCGCCAGGTTCGTGTCGACGCCGGGCGGTGGCGGCGGTGACGGCAATCCGAGGATGTTGTTCAGCAGGAACTTGCCGCGCAGCACCGGAGATGTGCGATCGGGATAGGACGTCGTCGCCAGCACCGATCCATGCGTGAGGAGGCCGCCTCGCTGCTCGGGGTTGGAGAGCGCCACCCGTCGGAAGCGGCTGCCGTAGATCCCGGGGATGCCGTAGTGCCGCGCGAGCCGCTCGTTGACGAACGTGTAGTTGGCGTTCAGCAGTTCGACGACGCTCCGGTCCTCGCGCAGGTTGCTGGCGATGAAGAGCTCGGTCTCGCGCTCGAATGCCTGCAGCAGGCTCTCGTCGTAGGTCGGATATCGATCGGGATCGACGACCACCTCACTCACGCGGCGGAGGTTCAGCCACTGCGCAGCGAATCCGCCGACGAGCGCGCGCGTCGCGCGCGGATCTGCGAGCAGCCGGCGCACTTCCTGTTCGAGCGTTGCCGGACGCGAGAGCTGCCCGCCTTCCGCCAGATCGAGCAGCTGATCGTCGGGCACGCTGCTCCACAGGAAGAACGACAGCCGCGACGCAACCTCGAGATCGCTCAGGCGATACGGGTCGGCTTTCGCTCCCGACTGGTCGCGATACACGCGAAGCAGGAAGTCCGGATCGACGAGCACTCGCTCCAGCGCGAGTTGAATGCCGGCGTCGAAGCTCTGACCGGCCTGCCGGCCCTGATCGAAGAACTCGAGCAATTCCTGCACGTCGACCCTGGTCACCGGCCGCCGATACGCGCGCCGCGCCATCTTCGAGAGAATGGTCGTGGCGCACGCGCGCTCGTCTGACTGCGAGCGCGGCTGACACACGAAGATCGCGCGGCGGCTCGGTGTGTCCTGCGCGGCCCCCGCCGCTGTGTACGGGCCGCCGATCTGCACGTCGCCCACATTGGCGTAGCCCATGTAGACGTTGTCGTTGGCGATCGTGCGTCCACGCTGTGGCGGACGTGGAAGTCCTTCGGGCTCCCACAACTCGCGCACGAAGGACACTCCGATGAGGTGAGGGCCGGCGTCGGGCGTGATGCGCACCTCGAGACCCGCATCACCGGTGAGCTGCATGTACTCTTCCCACTCAGGATCGCCGGCGAAGCCAGGCTCGCCGTCACCTGCGTAACTGAGCGCGGCAGGCCGGCCCTTCGCGTTGCCGCCGACAGTGAAGCGCTTCACCAGCTTTCCGTCGAGACGAACGTCGAGCTGTTGTGGCCACCCCATGCCTTTGAGGTAGTCCTGATACTGGCGCTGCAGCCGAACCTTGACGAGGTACTCGCCCCGAACCGGGACGTGGTAGGGAATCGCGATACCGCCGCGCGAGCCGAATGGCAGATCCTCGCTTTGCCGATCGTCCTGGAGCACGTGGATCGGGATGTCGAAGGTCTCGATGCGCGGACTCGCCGGTGGCAGACCGGTTGCGGTGCGCGTGACCTGTCGCGCAACGGAGAGATAACGCTCGAGGTGTGCGGTAGAAATCGAGAGCGCGTCGGCGATGTTGTCGAAGCTTCCGTCTGCCGTTTCGTCACCGGGCAGGAGCGGACGCACGTCAAGGTCGAGCGCGAACAGGTCGTGAATGACGTTCGTATACTCCGTGCGGTTCAACCGGTGCACGGCGCCGATTCGTCCCGGCTTCGGATGGGCGGCCCACGCCTGATCGATCTCGCGCTCGAGGGTCGCCGCGATCGTTCGGTAGGTGGTCGCATCGGGACGCGGCCGTCCCGGCGGCGGCATCGATTGTGCGCGCAACTTGGCAATGACGCGCTCCCAGACTTCAGGATTGGCGCTCGGGTGCGCGGGGTCGAGTGTATCGAGCGCGAGTCCCGCGGTGCGGAGTCTCTGGTTGTGGCAGGTGAGGCAGTACTGGCCGACGAGCGCCTGTGGCGAGAACGGCGTTGTGGTGGAGGCACGTTGCACCTGGCCCGCCCGGATCTCGACGCTCGAGACGGCTGTAACAATCCAGCCGCCGACGAAGAGCGCCAGGATCGAGGCGAGTCGCCGCATCGCGTCCTCCACACCCCTCTTTGTGGCCCGGTAATTGTGCCCCAAGAATCGCGGCTGCTGCCACCGCTTCCTGCCGAGGATGGGCGGTGGCCCGCGCCGCTTCGGCTCCGCAGGTGCTAGAAGTCCACGGTGACGTTGAGCCGCACGACCCGTGGATTCAGGATTGCCAGCGGCTGCAAATACTGTCTGCCGTCTCCATAGTTCTGCTGGTACGACGTGGGTGTATTGGCGTTGGTGAGGTTCAGAACGTCAGCCGCGAGGTTGACACGCGTGCCGCCCATGGTCAGGTTCTTCCCGAACCTCATGTCGATCTGATTGATTCGCTCACCGTAGAGAGTTCCTGGCGGCAGCAGGTTGACCTGGCCCTGCGGCGTCGCGTACAGGGCGGATAGTCCCGTGCTGTTGCCTTCGGGTACCGCCTGCGTCCCCGTGCCTACACCGAACATTACGTTCGGCTGTGAACGGATGATGCTGCTCACCAGGACGTCAATCTTCGGAATCGTGTAGGCCGCAAATCCCCGCACCTGAGTCTGCCACAACTCGACTTTGTGGCATGAATCCGCGGGCTGATATCGAGCGACGACGAACGATGACGGGTTCGTCAGGGCGTTGTTGAGCAGCTCCGGCACCTTCGCCACGACGTCACAGTTGTCCGCCACCGAGCGGCCGGTGCTCGATCCGATCTGCAGGGTCAACCCGCGTTGCAGCCGCGCGTGCACCGTGGCATCCACGCCATGCCAGTAGTTCGTCCAGTCACCGTAGTCGCTCGCGAACGTATACCGATCCTGGATGCTCGTCGTGTTCGCGCCGGGCTTCGGAAAGTAATAGGGCACCGGAAAGCCTCCGCCGCCCGGCAGCTTCGGGTTGGTGGGCGCGGTCAGCGTCGTCAGCTGGAAGTCGCTGGCAGCGAGGTTGATGTTGTCGGTGACGAAAAAGTTCTGGAACCAGCGGCGGGCATAGCCAACCTCGACCGACGTGCGTGGAAGAATCTCATGCTGCACCGAGACGCCCACCTGCCAGTCGCGAGGACGCACGCCCCAGCCGTGGAGCACGTCCGGGTTTACGACCGTGAGCGTCAGCGGGTTGGCGAAGTTGCCGAGCGGCGTGAGGCATTCGCCGTTCGGCTCCTGCTGCAGCATGTTGCAGTCGGGCACGTGATTGCCGTTGAGATCGAGAAACGTGCGCGACGCGGCGGTCTGGAAGTTCGGCGGCCGCCGGCCGTTGCGGTTGTCGAGCGCGGGGTTGCTGACCGTGTAGTTCTCCTGGTCGCTGGCGCTCTGCAGGTACTCCCCGACGTTGAGCTTCAACGATGTCTTTCCACGGCCAAACAGGTCGTACGCCACACCCAGGCGAGGGGTGATGTCGGTGTATCCCGTGACGCCCTTGCTCTTGGGGAAGGCGATGGGCTGGGCGTTCCATACTGAGGTCTCAGGGGCACCGTTGTGCGCGGCAGGAAACCAGCTCCAGGCGCGATCGAAGCGCAGCGCGCCCTGCAGCGTCACGCGGCCGATGGTCCACTGGTCCTGCACGTAGACCGCGTGATATTCCGTGCGATTGCTCTTCTGCCACGGCGCGATGCGGATGGTGGCCGAGTACAGCCCGGGCGCGATGAAGCCGAGGTCGCTCAGGGTGTAGCGCGCATCGTTGGCGAAGTCGGTCGTCTCTTCGATGTGATACGCGCCCTGATACCCGACCTTCATGTTGTGGGCACCGGTGACGTAGGTCGCCGAGGCTCGCCACGTGTTCGGATTCTGCGAGTTGTCGAAGATGTTGTCGATGCCGCGATAGACCCGGAACGTCGGCACGAACGTGGTCATCTGGACGAGATTCGTGATGGCGCCAGGATGGGGCATCCACCCCCAGTGATTGGCGTAGGTGGCATACCCTGCTTCGAGCAGCAGCTTGTTGGTGACCGGTGACGACCAGGTGGCCTGTGAGACGATGTCGCGCCCGTCCGTGTAATTGGTCCCTGCCTCGGGCGAGTACGAGACCCCGAAGATGGTGCCAGGCACCCAGTCCGCGCCTCGCGGGCGGCAACCGTCGGTGGTGCTGAGCGAGGCCTGATCGCAGATCCACTGGTAGTCGTAGTAGAAGCCGAACGTGTTGCGCGGCGTCGCCTGCGCCGTCAGGCGCATCGAGGCGATGGTTTTCGAGGTCGCCGTGCGAGCCTTCAGGCTCGGATCGGGCGCGTAGTCCCAGTGTGCCGCGTCACCCGCGTACTTGTTGGCATAGAGATTCTGGACGCCCGTGTGATTGCCGAAGTCGCGGACGTTGCCGAAGAACCAGAGCCGGTCTTTCCTGATCGGGCCGCCCATCGCGAAGCTGACGTCCCACAGCTTGATCAAAGCCGCCGGCTCCGAGATGCCGAACGCTCTGAGCTCACTATCGAGATTATTCGCCTGCGCCCACGTGCCCGCGCCGGACCCGAACGCCGACCCATGGAAGGCATTGCCGCCGGTGGCCGGAACGACGTTGAGAATCGGTCCTCCGACCTCGGCTTCTCCGAGCGCACCCGAGATCGAAATCTGGATCTCTCTCGCGTTCGCCGTATCGATGGCGTTACTGGTCGCGTTGCCGTTCATGGCCGTGCCCACGCCGAGGCCAGCCAACAGCACGCGCCCCTCGTTGGCTGGTCCGCCGTGCACCGTGAAAAAGAAGTTCGTGTTGGTGTCCAACGCGGGGTTCGCGCCGGCACCCTGCAGCGCCGGGACCGCCGCGAGGATTGCGCCATAGGTGCGGGCCGCGGGGAGCTGACGGACGACCGTGTCCGCGATCACTGCTTGACGACGCACGCTCTGCACATCCACCACCGGAGTGTCGGCCTGAACGGTGAGCGTCTCGGCGAGGCCGCCGACGCCCAGTTCGGCGTCGATCGTGGTCACGCCCGCGCCGCTGATCTCGACGCCTTCCCGTCGGATGGTCCGGAATCCGGACAGCGAGAAGGTGATCGCATATGTGCCGGGCCGCAGATCGACGACCTGATACTGGCCCGTGCCGTCGGTCGTCGCCGTCCGGGTCTTTTCGATCAGCGCGGGGCTCGACGTCTCGACGGTGACACCCGGGAGCACGGCGTTCGACGAATCTCTGACCACGCCCGCGAGCGTCGCTTGCGCGAAGCTGATCGAAGGGATCAAAAGGAGAGCGCAGAACAGCAGCGGGATCATGTCGGAAGGTGCATACGGGCGATCAGAGCATCGAAGCGCGGATCGCCCTTGAACACGTCGAACATCGGGCTGGCGTTGGCCATTTCGATGTACGCCCCATGCGCATCGAACGCTTTCGTCAGCCACTGGAACGCGCGGTCCTTGTCGCCGAGGATGGCATACGCGCGCGCGAAACCGCCGTAGTCGTACGGCCCCGCCTTCGGCTCGGCCCGTCTCAACATCTCCAGGGCCTCGTTCCGGTGGTACAGCCGCGACACCCGGTCCCAGCGTTCGTTCGGGCTACTCATCGCCACAACGCATCTCGCGCAACAGCCAGGCCTTGGCCAGCTTCCAGTCCCGGTCCACGGTGTCGGCCGATACGCCCATGACGTGCGCCGTCTCCTCGAGCGTGAGGCCCCCGAAAAACCGCAGCTCGACCACTCGCGCTTTCCTTTCGTTGCTGCGCGCGAGCGCCTCGAGGGCGTCGTCGAGCGCCACCAGGTCGTGCGGCCGTTCGTCGGTCCCGACCAGGCCGTCCACCAGCGTGACGCGCTGCGCTCCCCCGCCGCGCTTCTGATACAGGCGGCCGCGCGCATGGTCCACCAGGACCCGGCGCATGAGACGCGCTGACATCGCCAGGAAGTGCGAGCGGTCCTGCCATCGAACGCGCTGGACGTCCACCAGGCGTAAGTACGCCTCATTCACCAACGCGGTGGCTTGCAGGCTGTGACCGGCCCTCTCGCCTGCCATGCAGCGCCGGGCGATTCGACGCAGCTCGCCCTCGACCACCGGCATCAGGCGCCCGAGCGCTGCGTCATCGCCGTTCCGCCAATCCTGCAGGAGTCCGGTGACGTCGGGGGAATCGTCCGTAATGCCGGCGATTCTACGCCGGTCCTACCTCTAGCGGTCCCCGATGCGGATCTTCGCCGGCCGTTCCCGCCTCCCCGAGCGGGAGGCGACCGGACATGGCGAAAACGACGATTTCCTTTGCAATTCCGCTGGTCATCATGGCCACCACTCTCACGGCCGACGCGAAGGAGGGTGTGGACGACCGGCCGGCCGTCTTCGTCCACATCGAAAACCACGCCGCAGTGGTGCCCGAGACTGTCGCTGGCGCCCGAGAGCAGCTGGCACACATTTTCGATGCTGCCGGGGTGCGCGTCGAATCGTCGGCGGACCCAGACCACGACCGGTGTGCCCACGGCCTCGCGGTCCACGTGCTGCTGTTGGGCGGTGCGCGGGGAGAGCGCTTCATCAAGACAGAACAGGTGAAACGGAGGGCGCTCGCGCAGGCCAACAGCGACGCGCGGCGCGTCTACGTGTTCTGGGACCGCGTCGGCCCCTCGGTGGATCATCAGGCGGTCGCGCATGGCGACGCCCTGGGGCTCGTGATCGCGCATGAACTCGGGCACGTACTGCTGCCATCCGGTGGACACTCCCACGAGAGCATCATGCAGGCGAACTACAACGTGCACCTGTCGTACGGGTTGAAGTTCGACGCCGAGGAATCAGCGGCGATGCGGGCGTTTATCGTCGCGGCGCAGGAACAGGCGTTGACGAGCCGCCGGTCGGCCGCCGAGCCGCCGTCCTGACATCGGCTACTTGCCGCCGGGCACAGGCTTCACATCCGGCTCAGTAATGGCCGGAGCCTTCCGCCGCATCGACACGGCCGCGATGAAGGCGGAAGAGGAGTACGAAGTACGCGACGGCCAGCAGGAAGCCGGCCGGCCACCAGTAGAGACCCACCCGCAGCGCCTCAGGACTCGAGGCGGCATTGAACGCTGTCAAGGAACGCGACGGGTCGTTGGCCGCCGCGATCATCACCGGATAGCCCGACGAGGCCGTGGCCGCGAGGCCGAGCAGGAAGAGCGCGGAGCCGAGGAAGGCGTCGCGATCGCGGCCGGCACGGCGCGCGGCCAGACTCGACGCGAGACCTCCAAGAAAGATCACCGCGCTGGCCCAGGCGAGCGGGCGCGACAGAAACCCACGGACCAGACCCGGCGCCACGGTCCACGTGGCCGCGGTGGCCGCCGCCCACAGGACGACGACGGGAAAGAGACGCGCGGCGATCCCGACCGCCCGGTCACGCACCGGCCAGGCCGTCCGCCAGGCCAGGAAGAGCGCGCCATGGTGGGCCAGCGCCGTCAGACCGAGGAGGCCGGCCAGGACAGTGAACCAGTCGAGGATGCCCAACGCACCAAACGGCGAGAAGGAGTCGAACGGCGCGAGCGCGAACCAGCCGTTGTCGTCGATCGGGACGCCTCGCACGAGGTTGCCGAGCGCCACGCCGAAGAGTACCGGCGCGAGCTGCGGCGGCAACGGTGCTGGCGGGCTACTTCGGCGAGAACACGCCGTTTACGGTCACCTCGGACTCCCCGGCGATGGCAGGCGTCTCGCGATCGTTCTCGAGCTTTTCGGCCGCACTCGACGAAGTCGCGAACGCGCGAGTGTTCGGCGGCATTCACTTCCGCGCCGCGTGCGTTGAGGGTCAGTTCCTCGGGGCCGCGGTGGGCGACTACATCTTGAACCATGCGCTCCAGCCGCTTAGGGGTTCAGTACCAGGGCCGTCGCACTGACATCATCCGCGCGCGCGCCGTCGAGCGATGACGATCGAAGTCGTGCAGTCCGGAAGCCGGCGGACCAGCCATCATCGGGTGCTGAACACTGACACGCGGCCGTTCGAGGAACATCTGGTACGCGGCCGGCACGTCCGTGTTCAGCACCCGATCATCGGTCGCGCCGCGCGTGACTCGTACCGGAATGTCGCAGGCTGGCCAGGGTGCGGCCGCGATGGTTGGCGCCCAGCGCCGACGCGTTCCGCGCCGCACGACGGCGAGTCGCGTCTCAGACGAACGAGGAGGATGGCGGCACGGCGCGGCGGACTCGCTCGCTCGCGACTCGCTCGAGGTAGCCGCTGACGCGAAACGCGTCGAGCGGATCGTCCGGCAGACCGCGAGTGCGGCGCCATTCGACGATCGCGGGCCGAACGTCGGTGGCGAAGGCATCCTGCAGGCACGACTCCGCCCGCACCAGGTCTACTCTCTGCTGCGCGTCGGCCAGGCGCTCGTAGTCCACGAGGGCGGCCTTCGCAAACAGCGCCTGCGCCATCGACACCGTCTGGATCATCGCCTCGATTGTCCCTTTCAGATTGTGGCCCTGATCGATGACGTAGGCGATGTCGGCGCGAGTGTCGGTCTGCCACTCGTAGAAGCCGATCTCGTGGAAGATGCGAAATACCTGGTACGGATCGATCGATCCCAGCGTCAAGTCGTCGTCGGCATAGCGCCGGTCGTTGAAATGAAAGCCGCCGAGCATCTGTTCGTCGAGCAGCCAGGCGATGATCTGCTCGATGTTCTGCGACAGGTAGTGATGCCCGGTATCGACGAGCACCTTGGCCTGACCACCAGCGCCGCGCGCCAGCAACAGCGCCATGCCCCAGTCCGCGATGTCGGTGTGGTAGAAGGCCGGCTCGAACGGTTTGTACTCCACCAGCAACCGCTGCGCCGGCGACAGCCACGCATGCACTGCGGCGAGTCCCTCGGCAAACAGCCGCTTGCGTGCACGAATATTCGCGGTACCCGGGTAATTCGATCCGTCTGCGAACCACAACGACAGGTCGCGCGAGCCAAGCGCCTGGCCGAGTCGAGCGCAATCGATGCAGTGAGCGATGGCCTGATCACGAACCATCGGATCGGGGTTACCAAATGACCCGTGGGCATATTGTGGCTGCTCGAAAAGGTTCGGATTGATGGCGCCCGGGCGAACACCGGCTGCAACAGCCGCCGTCAACACTGCGTGCACATCCGCGGCACCATGCGGCAGATCCCAGAGCGCGTGCAACGCGACTGCCGGACAGGCGCCGGTCAGCGCGTGAACCTGCCCCGCATCGGCAAGTTTCTCGTCGATGGTCGTCGCGGCCGCGGGCTGGACGAACTTGCCAAAGCGCGTCCCGGTATTCGCGAATCCCCACGACGGCACTTCAATCTGAAATCGATCGAGCGCAGCGCCGACAGACGCGGTGATATCGCCCATTCGCGCGGCATCTTAACCTGATCTCGGGACGACGCCGTTTCGCTATGCAATACGCGCAGCGTCCGACCACGGTCCTTGCCCTACCGATGCCTTAGGCCCATAATCTGCCCGATTCGCGCATCCCGGTCCCTGATTCCGAGAGCTGGGTTTATGGATAGCGAAACAGCTCGCGAGCCCTACCTGGTCAAATCGGTCATCCACGCGTCACGGGTGCTGTCGGCATTCCGCGCTTCGGGAGAGGCCTTGCCGCTGCGTGAGGTGTCGTCCCGCAGTGGACTCCCCAAGAGCATGGTCTTCAGGCTCTTGTACACGCTGGAACGATGCGGGATGGTGGAAAAGGCCGGCGAAAACCTCTACCGCTCGGTCTTGCGCCCTTTCAAACAGAGGCTCTATCGCCTGGGCTATGCCGCCCAGGGGACCGACTACATGTTCTCAAAGGAGATCTCGACGGGCCTGCAGCGCGCGGCGGCCTCCGAGGGGATCGAGCTGATCTGTCTCGACAACCGCTACAACGCTCGAATCGCGCAGCGGAACGCCGATGTGTTCGTCCGCGAGAAGGTCGACCTCGTCATCGAGTTCCAGACCGACGAACACGTGGCGCCCATCGTCGCCGCGAAGTACCGCGACGCCAACATTCCGCTGATTGCCCTCGAGATCCCGCATCCAGGCGCCACCTATTTCGGCGCCAACAACTACGAGGCCGGATTGATCGGAGGCCGCTACCTCGGCCGATGGGCGAAGCAGCAGTGGCAGTCGCACGTCGACGAGATCGTACTGATTACGCTCGCGCGCGCGGGCAGCCTGCCGCGCATGCGGCTGACCGGGATGCTCGTCGGGATGCGCGACATCTCCCCGGCGTTCGAGACCGTGCCGGTCACTTATGTCGACGGGGACGGCAAGATGGCGGATACGTTCGAAGCCATGCGCCGGCATCTGCGAACGACCAAGGCGCGTCGGATGCTCGTCGGGGCCATCAACGATCCAAGCGCGCTCGGGGCGCTACGAGCGTTTCAAGAGGCCGGCCGCACCGCCTCGTGCGCGATCATGGGGCAGAACGCATCGCCTGAGGGGCGCGCGGAACTGCGCGAGGCCGGGACACGGTTGATCGGGTCGGTGGCCTACTTCCCAGAGAAATACGGGCCCGAGATCGTGACCGTCGCTCTTGATCTACTCCACCGCCGTCCCGTCCCTCCGGCAGTGTTCGTGAAGCATCAGCTGGTGACGCCCGAGAACGTCAACCACATCTATCCCAACGACGGGCTGATGGATCTCCCTGTCAGCGGGCCTTCGTAGCTCTCAGCGAAGAAACGCCTCCGGCAGGCCGCCGTCCACCGGGATCACGTGGCCGGTGGTCTTGGCGCTCTGGTCGCCCGCCAGCCAGCAGATCGCATTGGCGCAGTCGGCCGGGAGAATCGGCCGCCGTGTAATCGTCCGCAGCGCATAGAACTGCGCCAGCTTGGCGCGGAGCTCCTCGGTGGACTCGTCGTCGCCGTAGGCGATGCCGTATTTCTGCAGCGATATCACGACTCGATCGCGAGGAAACATCGACGATCCGGCAACGACCGTCGCCGGTGCAATACCGTTCACACGCACGTGGGGTCCGAGTCCGATCGCCAACTCGCGAATCAGATGGTTGATTGCCGCCTTACTGACGTCGTACGGTTCACTTCCCTGCTTGGCGACCACGGCGTTGGCCGAGCTCGTGAGGACGATGCTGGCGGGAAGGCCCTGCGCCGCGAGTATTTCGTTCGCCTCCAGCGCGAGCACGTGATTGCTGCTGACGTTGACCGCCATCGCCTGCGCCCACACCTCCTCCGCCGGCGTACCAGGCGCCGGCGTCGGATAGACCGCCGCCGTGTTGACGAGAACGTCGACTCCGCCGAAGGCCAACACGGCTGCGTTGAATGCGTCGCGGATGCTCTGCCGGCTGCCGAGGTCCAAGGGCGCGGCCAGCAACGTTTCCGCGGACGATCCACCCTTGGCCGCTTCGTTGACGACGTCCTGGGCGGCGGCGGTATTGATGTCGGCCACGACGACGTGTGCGCCTCGCCTGGCCAACTGCAGGACCGCATCCCTGCCGATCCCGCTGCCACCGCCGACGACCAGGGCAATCCTGCGGCTGAATTCGCGCTCGGGCGCCATCCGTTGGAGCTTGGCCTCCTCGAGCGCCCAGTATTCGATCCGGAAGGCCTCGCGCCGCGGCAGCGCGACGTAATTGTGGAAACTCGAAAAGAGAGCGGCCTGGTCCGGATGCTTCGCTTGCGGCAACGGGCCAGGGGCCGCTGTCCCCTCGAGCGCGTTGGCGCCGGCCATGACGTGGATCGCGTTGATGAAGAACTCCGTCGTAATCCGCGCCTCGCGCTTGTCCTTCGCAAACCCGAACAGACCGAGCCCTGGAATCACCACGACCGACGGGTTCGAGTCGCGGAGCGCCGGCGAACTCGCATCCGCCAACGACTCGTAGTAGCCGGTGTAGCCCTGGCGATAGTCAGCGACCCGCGTGCCGATCCGCGCTTTAAGCGCATCGAGCCCCTCGTTCACTGGATCCCAAGGCACGAACATGGGGCTGATCCGCGTGCGAAGGAAATGATCGGGACAGCTGGTGCCGAGGGTGCACAGCTCTTCGGCCCATTGCGACACCGCGAACACCAGCGCATCGTCCGAGCTGTCCCAGTGCGCGATGGTGCGCCGGTTCGACGACACGGCGCCGCGCAGATACGGCAGAATGGCCGCGGCGGCGGCGGCCCGGTCGCCGCGCCAGGGATCGATCCCCGCGCCGCCGAACGGCGAATAACTGGATCGCCGAGCATGATCGTCGATGAACTCCCCCATCTGATCGATCGTCCGGATGCTGTTCACGTAGCACCGCTCCTGAGTGTCGCCCCAGGTAAAGAGGCCGTGGCCACCGAGGATGATGCCATCGCAGCCCGGATGTTCCTCGACGGCGCGCCGCAGCATGAGCGCCAGCTCGAAGCCTGGACGCTGCCAGGGCACCCAGACGATCGTGCGGCCGTACTTCTGGTTGAACTCCCGGAGTTTGTCCTTGCCGTTCGCGCTCGCCGCCAGAGCGATGGCCCAGTCCGGGTGCAGGTGGTCGACGTGGTCGAAGGGGAGAAAGGCGTGCAGCGGCGTGTCGATCGACGCCGCGACGCGATGCTCACCGAAGGCTGCCAGGGGATAGAACGCAACCATCTCGTCTTCGTGTGCCTCGCCCTGGTACCGGGGAATCAGGGCCTCGAGCCTGTCCATGTAGAGCATCGCGAAGCCGGACGCCGTAATCGATCGGAGGTCGCCACCACTGCCCTTCACGGCCAGCACACGCGTGGGCTTGCCCGTCAATGGATCCGGGAGGTCGAATTTCGAGCTCGTGTTGCCGCCCCCGAAATTGGTGATGCGCAGGTCGTCGCCGAGGCGGTTCGATCGATACCGCAGTTGTTCGAGCGGCGACAGCGTCGACGCTTCTCGCTCATCCCACAGGTTCTTGAGAAACTTCGTCGCCACACTCTCGACGTCAGGCACAGCTGAACTCCATATAGTCCCGGAACCGCTGATAGTGCGGCTCCCAGTGATCCGTCTCGCGAGGCTCGAACCGCTCGACAGGGAACGAGCGATCGATCATCGCGCGCGCTTCCGCCAGCGACGAGACCGCGCCGGTCGCCAGCATTTGCATCGCCACGTTGCCGAGCGTCGTCGCCTCCACGGGGCCGGCAATGACCGTGCGACCCGTCGCGTCGGCGGTGAACTGGTTCAGCAGACGGTTTCGCGCGCCGCCGCCGACCACCCGGATGCGATCGAATCGCTGCCCCGTCAGTGGCTCCAGGGATTCAAGTACCGAACGGTACTTGAACGCCAGGCTCTCCATGATGGCCCGCGAGTACGCGGGCGGGCTCGCTGGTATTGGTTGTCCGGTAAGCCGGCAATAGCCGTCGATCGCGACGACCATGTCGTCCGGATTGCGGAAGCCCGGGCTGTCCGGGTCAAGCAGCGTCTGGAAGGGCCGCTCGGCACCAGCCGCAGTGACCAGTTCGTCGTAGCCATAGTCGCGGCCGGACACGGCCCACGATCGGCGGCAGGACTGCAACAGCCACAGGCCGCCGATGTTCTTGAGGAGGCGGGTTGTGCCACAGACGCCGCCTTCGTTCGTGACGTCGAGCGCCATCGCCATCGGCGAGATGATCGGCGCGGGAAGCTCGGTGCCCAGCAGCGACCACGTTCCCGAACTCAAGAACGCCGTGCCGCCGCTGGCCGCCACGGCGACGAAGGCCGAGCCCGTGTCGTGGCACGCCGGTGCGACCACCGGCGTCCCGGCGAGCGCGCCATTGACCTCCTTGCGCAGTGGGCCGAGGACGATCCCGGCTTCAACGAGCTCAGGAAGCAGCCGGGTCGGGATGCCGAGTTCGCTGAGGAGATCTGTGGCCCAGGTTCGCTTGACCGCATCGATACACTGCGTCGTCGTGGCGTTGGTGAACTCGGCGCACAACCGGCCGCAGAGCCATCGGTTGAGCACGTCAGGAATGGTTCCGAAGCGATCGGCGGCGGCGATCGCTTGAGGTGATGCGTGGCAAGCCGCGTACAGTTGGTACAACGTGTTGAACCAGAGGAACTGGATACCTGTGGTCTCGTAGATGCGCTCCCGCGGTACCACTTCGAACACGCGCTCCATGACGCCATCGGTCCGCCGATCCCTGTACGCGTACGGCGCCTCGACCAGGCTACCGTCCTGGCGCAACAAGCCATAATCGCAACCCCACGCGTCGACACCGATGCTGGCAAACCGCGTCATGCCGACCTGATGCAACGCTCCCTGCATCTCGCGCCAGACGCGGTGGATGTCCCACCGCAACGAGCCGTTGTCGCGCGTCGGACCGTTGGGAAATCGGCACACTTCCGCGAGCGTCAACACGCCAGCGTGGAGCGACGCCTGCATGGCGCGGCCGCTTTCGGCGCCGAGATCGAACGCGAGGTATTCGGTGGTGCCTGAGCGGCTCACGCGCCCACCTTCGACGTGCTGGCGACGGCTTCCCAGCGGCCGGCACGAGCCGATCTCAGGACCGCGTCGGTGACGTAGTCCGTCGCGAGACCGTCGCGGAACGTCGGCGCCATCGCGCTGCCGTCCGCGGCAGTCTGGCAGAAATCGGCGAACTGGTGCACGAACGTGTGTTCGTAGCCGATCTGCAGCCCTGGCACCCACCAGTGTTTCATGTACGGGTGGTCACTGTCGGTGACGTGGATGCTGCGCCAGCCGCGGGTACGGCCTTCGTCTCGATGATCGAACCACTGCAGACGATGCAGGTCGTGCAGATCCCAGGCGGCGGAGGCATGCTCACCATTGATCTCGAGCGTGTAGAGCGCCTTGTGGCCGCGTGCATAGCGCGTCGACTCGAACGTCGCCAGCGAGCCGTTGCGGAACCTCGCGAGGAAGGCGCACGCATCGTCGATGTCGACCGGCTCCATTCGGCCCGTGACGGTGTGCTTTCGCGACTTGATGAACGTCTCGGTCATCGCCGTCACGCCGTCGATCGGGCCGTTCAACCACATGGCGGTGTCGATACAATGTGCCAGCAGGTCGCCGGTCACGCCGCTGCCAGCCACGGACGCATCGAGGCGCCACAACCCCTCTCCTCCTTGTGGCAGCTCCTGCGAGATCGTCCAGTCCTGGAGGAATTTCGCGCGATAGTGGAAGATGCGGCCCAGCTTTCCTTCTTCGATCAACTGTCGGAGGAGGACGATGGCCGGAACCCGGCGGTAGTTGTACCAGACTGAGTTCCGCACGCCAGCGCTCTCGACAGCACTGACCATCTCTTCCGCCTCGGGGACCGTACGCGCGAGCGGCTTCTCGCACATCACCATCTTGCCGGCGCGCGCGGCGGCGATCGCGATCTCGGCGTGCGTGTCGTTCGGGCTCGCGATATCGACCAGGTCGATGTCCGCGCGTTCGACCAGCTTGCGCCAATCGGGCTCAACCGAGCCATACCCCCAGTTGGAGGCGAACGCCTCGAGTCGCGCCTGATTGCGCGCCGAGACAGCCTTCAACACCGGTTCAACGGGCAGACCGAAATAGCGCGGAGCCTGCAGAAACGCGTTCGTGTGCGTGCGGCCCATGAAGCCGTAGCCCACGAGCCCGATGTTGAGTTGCTTCTTCATGCCTTCTCAGCAACCACTGATGCCTGCCACCCATGAGCGGCGCGGACATCCATCATTACTTTCAGGATGTCGCTCCACGTCTGCGGTTCGAGCATCGTGCTGTTCGAGAACATGCAACCGTCCCAGCAGATGTGCTGCACGGCACGGGTCGGATGTCCCATGTCGTCACGAAGCCAAAACCCTGCATGACGGACGATGTCGAGCTTGCCCTGGGGATCCGTTGGCAGGCAGTGACGGCCGGTCTTGTCGTGCGAACCCGATCCCTTGACGGTCGCGTCGTTCTGCGCGACATGGAAGTCGATCGTCCATGGCCGCAACGCCGTGGCCACCCGGTGATAGGCGTCGTCGAGCTGCGCTGAGTCGTTCCAATCGTAGCCTTCCGGCAGCAGCCGATCTTCCGGCGCGTTGGCGCCGAGCGTATACAGCAGGTTGTGCGCCATGTCGGCCTGATAGCCAAGCGTCTTCGGACGATCGACCATCTCGAGCAGCTGCACCATGCGCCGCCAGCTGTGCATGCCACCCCAGCAGACCTCCCCCTCCGCGGCCAGCCGCTCGCCGTAGTCCTCGGCGATGGCACAGGCCTCCCTGAACGTCGCCGCGATCTGCCTGGTGTTGCTCTCAGGATCTCTGGCCCATTCGGCGGGAGACGTGGCCGAGTCGATTCGAATGACGCCGTATGTCCGGATACCGAGCTCACGCAGCCGTTTTCCAATGACGCACGCCTTGCGGACCTGCGTCACGAACTTTTGGCGTTCCTCGGAGCCACCCATGGCTGCGCCGCCACCGGTCGGCGGCCAGACCGGTGCGACCAGCGAACCAACGACGAGGCCGCGGCTGGCGATCTTCTCTTGCAACCGCCGCAACTCGTCTTCCCCCGCGTCGATGCTGACGTGGGGATCGAAGAGGAACAGATCGACGCCGTCGAAGCGTGTGCCCGCGACGACCGCCTTCGCGGTGAGATCGAGCATCGTGTCGAGGTCGATCGTCGGCTCCGCTCCGGGACTCCCCTTGCCGACGAGGCCCGGCCACATGGCATTGTGCAGGGCGGGACCCGAGTACTGAGACGCCGCAGCCATCGTCACCTCACTGGGCACGGAGCGCGCGCAAAGGCTCGTTGTCCGGGTTACCAGGTCCGAAGTGTTTCAGGATCACCAGCGGATCGCTGGCGCTCGGGTTCTCGATGCTGACTCCGGCCTTCGCGGCCTCAGCCGAGACAAAGAGCTCGTCCTGCGTCATGGCGCCGAATCGGATCATCGTCGGGGCGGCGATGCGATGCGCGTCGAACGTGCCTTCACCCTGGACCACGATCAGGCCGTAGGCAGCGCCGTCCTTGATATGGACGTCCCGCCCGGGCAACACCGTGAGTTCCTTCGCGGAATACCACCCGGTGCCGTAGCACACCCACAGCTCGCGATAGCCATCGGCCTCGCTTTCCGCCACTGGGCGAACAGGCCGCGGGAACACGCGGTTCTGTGCGCCGAACGTCGGGTTGACGTTCGCATCCCAATCGAGCATGCCGATGATGTAATCGAGGTCTCGATGCTTGTCAGCGGGAACGTCCTTCACCAGCAGGTCCCAGGGTACGACGCGGCCCTCGACCAGTGACTGGAACATTCCGAACACGTCGCTGTTCACCTGCGGCTCGTACGTCACCAGCGAGCCAGGCGCGTGAAGAATTCCTGGGTCGATTTGCCAGCCGGTGCCGACCTGCAACCGATAGGCCTTCGACAGGTTGAGAATGCCGTTGTCGCCCTGCGCCCAGTTCTCGAGGCAGCGCCGGACATCGTCTTTTGTCGTGCCGGGCTCGAGACCCATGAACGTGTACGGAAAATTGTTGTCGAGCTGGTTGTACTGCGGCGGAAAGTAGTAGGCCTCCGGCTTGCCTTTGCGGCCAACCAGCTTCGCATGCGCGTCGCTCTGGTGCATGTGATGCGGAATCGGACCCATGTTGTCGAAGAATTTGCAGAGGACGTTCCATCCTCCTTCCTTCTGCATCACGTCCGATCCCAGCAACAGGTCACCGGCGGCGTCGACGGCCGCCTTCAACTGGACGCGATCGCCCGAGTCGAGCCTGACGTAACTCAGCCCCTCGTCGGCGGGTGTCCCAGGTCCGTTGTCGGCATTGGTCGTCGACGAAAACCACCGCTCGTTGATGCCGCCGCGATGCGCCCCCAGGGCATAGAGGTCATCGGGGTGAAGCCGAAGCCTGCGCCCCGGCTGCATGAACGTGCGCGGGACCCAACAGGGTTCGAGTCGAAGAATGCCGCCGCCGGCATCCAGGACGTTCTGAACGTACGCTCGGTTCACCATGCCGTCACTGCATCCTGTCGACGAGAAGAGGGTCCATCCAAGGCCGAGGCCGCGACGATACCGCGGCCATACGCCACCTTCAAGCGCAGAGCACGGCACGCCGAAGCGTTATGCGATGCGAAACGCCAGACGCCCGCGTCCGCGCGGCGGTGGCGCGGCGAGTTCAGACGCCGCGATTCCCGGCCACATGCCGCTGTTGTGACCTGCGAAACGCTCGGCTCGGGCCGGGGCGTGATCGCATAATGCCTCCGCGACGATGGCTACATCTCGATATCGCGGTCGGCGAGCGTGTTCGATCGAAAACGACTCGCTGCGCGTCACGGTGGTCGCGGAAGGCGGACACATCGCGGAGATTCTGGACAAGCGTACCGGGATCAATCCGCTCTGGTCGCCGAAGTGGGACTCGATCGACCCGTCATCGCTCTCGACTGATCGGATCGCCTTCTACGGCGGCCCTGCCGACGGTCCGCTGCTCGCCGGCATCCTGGGACATAACTTGTGCCTCGACATCTTCGGTGGACCGTCGAGCGACGAGCTCTCCGCGGGCTGGTCGACGCACGGCGAGGGTTCAGTGGCCCGATATCGGCTCGTAACAGACGGGACGAGGATGACCGCGAGCGCGACCTTTCCGCTCGCAGACCTCGATTTCCTGCGTCGCATCGAGCTTCAAGGCACTTCCGTGTTGATTATCGAGACGGTCACCAACAGATCGGCATTCGATCGGCCGATCGGCCGGACACAACACGCGACGTTCGGAGCACCGTTCGTCAAGAACGGCGTCTCGGAGCATCGCTGCTCGGCAACGCTGGCGAAGGTGTTCGAGCGTCCATTCGGCCCGGCTGACTACCTCGATCCAGGCGAAGTCTTCGATTGGCCGCTCGCACCGCTTATCGATGGCGGCGTGGTGGATCTACGGCGTTTCAGCGGCGCCCCGGCCTCCAGCGCCTACACCGCCTATCTGATGGATCCGACGCGCGAGCACGCGTTCTTCGTCGCCCACTCACCCGAGTTCGAGCTGGCCGCCGGATACGTCTGGCGCCGCCAGGACTTCCCGTGGATGGGATCTGGGAGGAGAACCGAAGCCGACCACAGACGCCGTGGAACCTCGACGAGATTGCGTGGGGGTTCGAATTCGGCTGTTCACCGTTCCCCGAAACCCGCCGCGCGATGATCGATCGCGGCCGGATGTTCGAGACGCCCACGTATCGCTGGATTCCGGCGCGGACCCCTGTGACCTGCGAGTACGAAGCCATCGTCACGCACGCGCCGACCATACCGATGGAACTGCAGCGACGCGGGTAAATGCGCCGGTGGGGTGACGCAGCCCCAGACAATCCGGTTTTGCGGGTCGAAACGCTTGGCAGCCAACGCCGTCTGCGCTACGTTGCGTGGCCATGAGCACTCCACGCCGTTCGACACTTCGGCTCGCCACGCCGATCGCGGTGGCATCAGTGACCGCCATGCTGCTCATCCTCATCGACAGCGAGGCTCGTCTCGCCGGTGCCAGGCAGGCCACCGGCGTACCGCCTCAGGGGGGCCGCGGCGGTGGGGTGTTCGCGCCGATCACTGACGTGGCCTACAGCGACTACAGCGGCTACACCAGCCTCTGGGATGGACGTACGCTCGACGGCTGGGACGGCGAATCGGATGTGTGGTCGATCGACAACGGCGCGATCCACGCCGACACCATCAAGACGCCTGGTCAGCATCACCTCCACTACAAAGGGCCGGATGCGATCATGCGAGACTTCGATCTGAAAGTTGAGTTCAAGATCTCGTCCACGGGTGCCAACGGCGGCATTCACTACCGCAGTCGCCTCCTCATGGCGCCGCACAAGGGTTCAATCGCCAATCCGCTTGGAGCGCCGCTTCCAGCAGGTGTCACGACCTTCCTCGCGGCGGTCCAGGCCGGCCTCGCTGAACGGGCGCCGGCCCGAGGCGGAGCGGCAGGCACCAGTCCGACGCAAGGATTCCAGAACCCCTGGCAGGTGAGCGGCTACCAGTTCGACCTCGATTCCGAGAACCGCTTCACTGGTCAGCTCTATGAAGGGCAGGGGCGAGGCATCATCAATCCTCCCGGAGGGATCGTCGAGCTCGTGACTGGACGGCAGAACCGGATCGGAACCGTGAATGCGACACCAGCCGCCTCCATCAAGCCGCACAACGGCCTTCAAGGAGACTGGCAGCAGGTGCAAATCATCGCGCGCGGCCACACCCTCGTGCACGTGCTCAACGGCCACGTGGTCACCGTGAGCATCGACGACGATCCAACGGCCCGCGCACCCCAAGGCATCATCTCGCTGCAGCTGGAGGGCAGCGGCCAGGTCTGGTACCGGAACGTGTATGTGAAGCCTCTCGGCAACTCAGGTCCCTAAACCCACAGTTCCCGACCCAGAACCTCTGGCCGCCCACGGGTCGCGGCGAACGGTCGTGGGGGCCGCCTTCAGGCGGCCCTTATCGACGCCTTCACCACGCCAGCCGCAGCCCCAACTGCATGCTCCGGCCGTCGTCCGCGGTCGTGATCATGCCGGCCGTGGGATTCGAAATATTCCCGTCCGGATTCCCGAAGTTCGTGTGATTCAACAGGTTGAAGATCTCCCAGCGGAACTCCAGCCGTGAAGGGCCCATGTTGATGCGCCTGGTGATGGAAAAATCGACCCGCTGGGTGCCCGGGCCGCGCAGCGTGTTGCGGCCGGCCGTCCCTTGCGTTCCCACGGGCGGCACGACGTACGCCGTCTTGTCGTACCACTGGGTCTGAGTCGGATTGTCCAGTCGGCCCTTGTCGTCCTCCCGGCCCGGAGCGAAGTTCACGCGCTGCGGAAGGAACGAACCACACTGACAGACATTCGTCGACGTAATCGTGAACGGGAACCCGCTGGCGAACCTCGCGATGCCTTGCACCTGCCATCCGCCCAGCAGGGCCGAAGCGACTCCGCCGTCAGAGAGCCATCGCCGGCCGGATCCGAATGGCAGCTCGTACCCGTAGCTGAACGCGCTGCGGTGCCGCTGATCGAAGCGCGAAATGGCCTCGTCCGCATCGAGGTCCCAGGCAAAGGCCGTGTCGTTCGCCTCGATCTCTCCAGACCCGTTGTCGACCGTTTTCGACAGCTGATAGTTCGCAAGAAAAAAGAGACCGGACGAATACCTCTTATCGAGACGGAACGACACGCCGTTGAAGTGGGCCCATCCGCCGTCGGACGAATACAGAATGGCGGACTGGAAGGCTGGATAAGGGACGCGGGTTTCGATGGGCGTCGTCCCTGGCTGCGCCTGATTGATGTTGAAGCGCTTGTGCTCGTTGTAGCTGCGGCTGCCGGTGTAGGCTACCTCCACGACGTAGTTGCGCGCCAGCGTGCGCTGCACGTTGCCGTTCCACTGCATGGTGTAGGCAGTTCGATTGTTCGGGTCCAGCGAAAACGGCGCTGGGAACTGGGGAATCTGATCGAGATTCGGAAACAGCGTATCGACCTGGAGCGGCGCGGTTCGGACGGGCGTCAACGAGAACTGTCCGTAGAAGGGTGGCACGAGCCTGGTGAACTGCAGCTCGTTCAGATTGAGGTTGTCGTAATAGATGCCGAAGCCGCCGCGCACGACCGTGGCATCGGTCACGTTGTACGCCACGCCGATTCGGGGCCCGAAATTGTTGAGATCGCGCTCCATGATTCCGGCGTGATAGAAACCGTCCTCGTTGATGATGAGAGGCGTCAACTGCGGCGGCAGGTTGGCGGGCACCTTGTGATACGCGATCTTGCCGCTCACCGGATCGAAGGCGCCTTCGAGGTCCTGCGCTTCGTGCCACGGCGCCAAGTACTCCCATCGCAGGCCCAGTTGCAGCGTGAGCCGCCTCGACACGTTCCACACGTCGTCCATGAAGGGCGCGACCGTCGGTGAGTGATACGTGGATCGCGAACTGCCGAAGGCCCCCGTGCAGGTCGAGCAGTAGCCAAGCAGGAAGTCGGCAACGGCGTTGCCCGAGAACTGCCCGTTGAATGCGAAGGTTCCCCGGGGCGGGACCTCGGTCAAGTGCTCGAACGAACGCCACTGCGCCTGGATCCCGAATCGCAGGTTGTGGCTCCCCAGAATCTTCGTCGTCGCGTTCGACACGCTGAAGATCTTCTCTGTGGCGCCTTGGGTAATGCCGCCCTCGCCATTGCCGGTGTAGCCGGTCAGGTTGAATGCTGGACGACCGTAGTCGAGGGGATCGGTTCCGCCCGCGAGGTTGCGGAGACCGATGTCGCCCACCCAGTTTCGACCGTCGAGGCTGATCGGAGCCGTCACATGGTAGGCATAGTTGTAGCCGAACCTGAACTCGTTCACGAGTTTTGGCGACAGGACCGCGGTTTCGCCGACGGCCAGATTCTTCCCCTTCTGCGGCAGGTTCGTGACCGTGAACGCGCCGGGGTTGTCCTGGCGCCCGTCGTACTGCATGTAGCGCTCGAACACGGTGTGGCTCTGCCCCAGTACCTGGTCAGCTCGAACAGTTCCCGTATCGGCGTCGTCGAGGAAGTCGCGAACCACCCGGAAGTTGCTCGCGTTAGCGTTGTTTGGCGCGGGAACGGTCGGAGCCAGGATCTGGGCAAACTTGGAGAACCGGCCTGCCGGGATCTGATTACCTTGAAATGGCAGACCGGTGAGCGGGTCGATGATCGGGGTCGCGACGCTGGAAAAGTCGCCGCGTAGCAGCGCCTGCGAGGGAACCGTCGCGAGAAATGTCCGCCCTTGAGTCGAGCGCAAGCCTTCGAATCCCCCGAACACGAACACTTTGTTGGGCACAACCGGTCCACCGGCCGTGAACCCGTACTGGTTGCGCTCGTACGGCGTCTTCGTCGCGGCAAAGTAGTTCTTCGCGTCGAATCGATCGTTGCGCACGAATTCGTAGGCCGATCCGCTGAAGCGGTTCGTCCCCGATTTCGTCACGATCGAGACGACCGCCTGCCCCTGACCATATTCGGTCGAGAACGAATTGCGGAGAAGACTCACTTCCTGCACCGCGTCGAGCGGCGGGTTCAGCGACAAGTTGTTGAACCGCAGCGATCGGACGTAGACGCCGTCGATTGCGTAATTGGTAGAACTGTCACGGCCGCCCTCGACCGTCACGTACTGGTTACGACTGCTGCCGGCAGCGCCGAACTGCGTGCCTCGATTGAACGCCTGCGGCGTGACGCCAGCGGCGAGCGCGGTGAGAGACAGCACGCCACGACCATTCAACGGCAGATCTTCGATCATCTTTTCCGAGATGACCTGGCCGACGGTCGCGCTCTGTGTTTGCAGCAGCGGCGTTTCGCCAGTCACTGTGATCTGCTCGGCGACGTTGCCGAGCCCGAGCGTCAACGTCGGGCGAACCGTTTCTCCATTGCGAAGCGTCAGTTCCTTGATTTCGGCGGGTGTGAAGCCCGGCAACTCGACTCGTACGTTGTAGGTCGCCGGACGAAGGCCGGGCACGGAGAAGCGACCCTCGCCATCTGTCACCACCACGCGCTGAGCACTGGTTCCGACCTGCGTCACCGTCACGGTGGCGCCGGGCAGCGCTGCCTGTGTGGTATCGGTGACCACACCGACGATGGCCGACGACGCCGATTCCTGCGCACCGGCGCCAGCGGAGAGCGCGACGAACGCCGCGACCGTAAGGCCCACGAGCCTGCGCAACATGTACTACCTCCTCGCTCGAAGAGCTGACCGGAGCACGCGCAGACAAACCGGCTACGCGGCTGTGGGCGCGGTTGTAGGACTTCGCCGGGAGGCGGTCAAAGCGTTTCCGTAGGTGAAACGATATTTGGTGGGTCGAAACAGGCACCACCAGTGGCGGCAGCGTCTAACTCGCGGTGTCTACGGGCGTTAACGCCCGAGGATTGGACGGCAGTACGCAGACCTGAATGTCTTGGGGACGGGCCCGATGTTGCGCGCCTTGCAACGGCCTTTCACGCGATCAGCGAATCGTCTTCACCCAAAGATTGCGGACCGTGACACACGATCGACTACCGACGCTCGTCGAGGAAGCCGAACGCGTAGACCGTGCCGTCGTCAGTGCCGACGTAGACCTGGCTCAAGGCGCTCCAGTAGCTGCCCGGCGACGCAAAGGTCGTCATCGACTGGCCGCTGTTCCAGAGCGCCTTGCCCGTAAGGCCGTCGTAGGCATAGAGCACGGCTGGGGGTCCGGTCCGGCCGGCTGCCGCCGGCCGTCCCGTGGACAGCGCGAACACGACTCCGTTGACTGTGATGGGCGTGGCGGGCGTGGTCAGATCGTCGGATGTCCACTGCGGCTCGAGCGAGAACACACCCCTGGTCTCCGCCACGCGGAGGGCGAGGATGGCGCCGTTGCGGATCGCTCCGCTTGTCGCACGAGCGCCCGACGGCCGGCCCGAGATCGGAACGAGAATCCACCGCGCGTCGGAGCCAGGCGTCGCCGACGCAGTGGCGGAGGCCCGCGCCCAGGTCGACAGCGCCTCCGTTGAGATCGAGCCGCCGCTCGCAAAAAGGGGCTGAGATGCCAGCAGCGGCGTTGCGTGATTCGCTCCGCCGAGCGACGCCGCATCGAGCAGGAGGACACGTCCGTCCTTGGTGGCGGCTGCGACGACGTCCTTGGTCCCGTGCCGGAACACGGTGGGGCCGGTCACGAACTCGGCCGTGGGCTGCGTGAACCAGTCCCTCAGCTGCAGTGTTCGCGGATCGAGCGCGACGATCGCATTGACCTTTCCGTCCCCGCTCACGGTGCCCGGACCAATCGCCGCGAGCAACGCGTTGCCATCGGAGGAGAATGCGACCGAACCGATGACGCTGCCGCCATTCGTGCGATAGGACACAACTGGCTTGTCGGGTGCGTCAAGATCGATGGCGTAAACGCCGTTCGGTGCACCAGCGCAGTTTCCAGACGTCGCGGCATACAACATGGTGCCGACCGCGACCGGGTTCGACCACTGCGAGTGGGCCGGGAGGAACGGCGCTGGTTTCTGGAGGTCCTTGCCGGACTGGAGACCAACGACGTGCATTTGGCCATCGCCTGCGACCGCGTACCCAACCATCGCGCGGCCAAGACCTCCGCCACCAACGTTCGGCGCGCCAGGAATACCGGCGCCCTGGGCACCGCCGGGACCAGGCGCCCCGCCCTGACGGGCAGGTGCACCTGCTCCACGACCTGGGCCGCCGGCGCGAGGTTCGACCGGAATGCCCTGGCCCGGCTCGCCGAGCAGGCTGCGATAACCCTGATTGCCACGCCCGGCGGGCGGCGCAGTCGCAACTGGATCCGATCTCGGCGCGGCTGCCCCGCTCACAATGCGCGTCGGCGCCGCCGTGATGCCCCCGCTGCACACGGCCGACGCCGAAGGCGGGGGACCGTCGAACGTGCGCGACCAGACGACGTAGCCAGTGTCGTTGTCGAGCATGTAGAGGCTGTTCGAGCTGCCAGCGATTAGTGACGTCGGCACGAAGAGCGTGACGCCGCTGGCTGTGACGCCTTGTGTGAGGCCCTGACGCCCGCCGCGCTGGTTGTCGAGTCGGGACGTCCACTGCAACTCGAATCCGGGTTTCGACATCGACTCGACGGAGATATTCTGGTCGCTCCGCAGCCACGAGGTGCGCTGCGCATCGGCATATGGCGTCGGCCAGTCCGACCAGCCGCGGCCAACCTGGGCGGAGGTGAGGCCGCCAGCGACAACCAAAGCGGCCAGAAGCGAAGCAATCCGGTACGCGCGCATCTCCATCCCCGGCCTACCTGACGCCGAAGGCGTAGAGCATCCCGTCCCAGGTACCGATGTACACGCGCCCGTTCGCGACGGTCATGCCGCTGAAGTGGTTCCACGACGTAATGGTGTCGCCGCTGTTCCAGAGTTCCTTGCCGGTCTGACCGTCCAGGGCGTAGAGCATGGCCTTGCGAGAGTTGGGAATGCGTCGTGCCGCGCCACTGGCAAGAGCCCCCCCGTATCGCGGTCCACCGGGTTCGTTCCACGCGGCGTCCTGCACAACCTGAGTGCCATCAACGCCACTCGAGTAGGCGAAGACGATGCCGTTGGCGATGACCGTCTCTTCGCCCAGGTCCATGTCGCGGGACAGCCACGCTGGCGTGAGCTGCCACCTGCCAGCGGCCTCTTCGAGCCTGAGCGCCGCAACCCCGCCGTGCGTGGGGCGGCCATGCTCAATCGGTGCCTTGAACTTTGTGCTCACGGGGCCCCAGAAGGGTACGAGGACCCACTGCGCCCCCTGCGGATCCTGCCAGGCGCTGAGCGCACCCCAGACGCCGACGTTGTCGAACGCCTGGGAGTCGGCACAGATGCGCGGCGTCGTGTGAAGTGTGCTGCGATGATCTTCGCCGCCGAGGCCCTCACGATCCAGGAGCCACAGCCGGCACTCCTTGCTCGTGCCCACGAGAAATTTTCGATCGCGGTAGTCGATGACGACCGGCGTCGTGTTCACGTCGAGATCGCGGCGCCACAGCCAGTTCGCGTTCGGCGCGGCGAAGAAGTCGATGAGCTGCAACCTCTTGTTCGCGTCGATCTTCACTCCGACGATGCCGTTGCCGAGACGGCGGTTCTCCGGATCGAAGATCCCGTCGCCGGTTCCGAGATAGACGCGGCCTTCGGAGTCGATCGCGGCGCCGCGGCGCCCCCACAACCCGCCACCTGCCGGGACGAACGTGCTCGCACGGCGTGACGCGAGGTCGAACGAGTGAAAGGCGTTGGTCAGGCCGCCGCAGCCCTGCGCCGTTGCGGTGTAGATGACGCCGTCCTTGTAGGCGAGCGCGTACGGCTTGCCGTTGCCGGGAATGAACTTCTCGGGCGGCGCGACGTCTTCGCCGTCACCGAGGTTGATCTGGTGCAACCGGCCGTCCCAGGACACGGCGTAGACGGTGTACTTGCGCGGCGATGCCTGCACCATCGCGGGCACGGCCGTCTGTCCGCCAGGGCAGAGCACGTTGTCAACGGGCGCCTGATTCGCGAGCCGGTTCTCGAACCTGCGGCGCCAGAGCACCTCACCGTTCGCGGTGTTGATCGCAAAGAGGTCGTCGGTGACGCCCGCCACCAGGCCGACCTCGAGGGCCCCTTGCGCCGTCGTCACGCTCTCCGCGAGGAGCGGCGGGAAGAGGTTGTGCATCGAGCGGGCGGTGCTGTTCAGTTGAACCCGCCACAGCAGCTTCGTCGAGCCGACGTTGGCGGGCGAGAACAATTTCTCGCCCTTCACCCACCCGGTCCGAGCAATGTCGACGCCCTCCATCAGGACGTCCGTGGCCGAGAGCGTTGCGGCGCCCGCGAGCAGCAGGGCCGACACGAGCAGTCTTCGCTTGGACATGTGTGTCGTCATTCGGCCAGCGTTCCGCAATGCAAAACGAGCGCAGTCGGCCTACATGCAGGCGAGGCGGGCCTTCCGCGCGTCGATCTTCTTGTAGTCGAGACCCGTGACCTTCTTGAGGTCCTCGACCTTCTTGCAGGGACCGTTCTTCTCGCGGTACGCGATCAGGGCGGCGGACTCCTTGCGCAGGAGACCGGCCACGCTCTCGAGCTCCACGGCCGTCGCGCTGTTGAGATCGAGCGCCTTCTGCGCTTCGACCGGGAACTGGGCAGACAGGTATTGGAAGACCGTCTCGAGTTCTTGATCGGTGCCCTGGGCGCCCGCCGCAACCATCCTGGCGATCGTCTCGCGCCAGCCCTCAGGCGCGAGCCGCACAGACGCGACGGTTTCCGCGCCGTGGCAGTTGCCACACAGCTTCACTGTGGCGTCTCGGCCCGGCGCGTCCGGTAAAACGCTTTGTGCTGCCAGCGACGACGTCGACGGTCCGGCGGCTCCGCCGAGTACAAGTGCGCAAGCACCGGCGATGACGAATACCCGCATGACGCGGTCCTCCACATGGCCGGGCATCTTACCCATGCCCGCCACCGCGTGGCCAGACTCTTTCAGCGTTTGGCGCTGTTTCGCGATGCGATACGCCTGACGCGCGCACGGTCCGGTCGACTGCTCAAGCTCGTGGGCAGGCGCTCACCATTATTCTACGGGCTCACTCGACCAATGATGCGTCGTGCGGCGCGCGGCGGGACTGGCTGTCCGACGCGCGCGACGCCGCTGGCGCGCACGTAGTCGGAGGCAACGCACTCCACCGAGTTCACAAGCTCGGGGTGCTGCGTGAGCATGCCTTCGATGCGATGGACCGCCCGCCGAAGCACAGGCAGGCGCTGCTTGATCATCGTGTCCTTATCGAGCCGGTTCGTAACATCGGCGCAGTTGGTTGCGGCGACGATGCGCCCGTGCGGGCCAAAGATCGGCAGCGAGACAGACACGATGCCGTAGTCGAGCTCGTCCTGGATCGCAGCGTAGCCCTTTGCCAGAACATCCTTGAGAATGCGGCGCAGCACGGTGGGACTGGTTTCGGTGTGCTCGGTGAGCTTCCGCAGCGAGGCGCGCTCGAAATAGGCGTCGATCGCCGCGCGCGGCTGAAACGCCAGAAGTACGCGGCCCATCGATGTCGGATACACGGGATAGCGTGAACCGGCACCAGCGGTCAGCCGAATCGCGCGATTGAGCGAGGCGTGCGCGATGTAGACGATGTCGATGTCGTCGAGCACAGTCACCGAGGAGCTGCCGCCCACCTCGTTGACCACGTCCTGCAGAAACGGTTGCAGGATCACTTCCGCGTTGATCGCACTGAGATAGCCAGTACCGATCGCCAGGACCCTGGGCCGCAGCAGGAACCGGCGGCCGTTCCGGCCGACGTAGCCGAGCGCCTCGAGCGTATGCAGCGATCGCCGGGCGGTTGCCGCCGTCGACTCGGTCAGCGTCGCCACCTCGGTCAGCGTGAGCTGCGGATGCTCGCGGGAAAACACCTGCAGCACCCGCAACCCCCGTTCGAGCGAAGCGGTGAATTCGGATTTGGGTTTTTTCGACATGCGAAAACGGATTATAGCCGTGTCGGGACGGCTGAATCCGCCAGACTCGCGACAACGGCGAGACGAGACAGCGGACTTCGGGGAAGGTTCGGTGGAGCTCTATTTGACGGCTGGCCGCGACGATTTCGCGAGATAGGCGGCGATGTCCTCAATCTCGGCGTCGGTGAGCTCCGTCGGCCGGAACGGCGGCATCGACCACGACCCGCGACGAACGAAGACCTTCAGCACCTTTGCTGAGAGATCAGTCCGCTCTTCGAGCAGCGCGGGGACCTGGCCCTTGTATTTGATCCGCAGGGCATCGGTCCCCGGCAGCATCTTGCGACCGTCGTCGCCAGCCCCGGCACCGTGGCACGGCGCACAGGCGTACTGGAACTTCGCGTCGCCCCGTTCAGCAGCCGCAGAGTCCTGGGCATGTGCCGCCGCTGCCACCAGGAGGACGATGCCAGCCAACCCCGCCGCTCGTACAGAACGTGGTGCCGTCATATCCGCAGCGCCCCCCTGAGCGATCGATAGGCCTTCGGCCACACGCCGGCCCGGCCTGGTGAGAGGATCCCGTTCGGATCAACGGCATCCTTCAGCGTCTCGTGGAAACGGCGCAGCACGTGGTTGTTGAATGAGTACTGGTCGGCGACGTCGTCCTGGAGCATCGGCGGAGCACGGTAATCGCCGAACCCGCGTTTGGCATTCTCCTGCAATATTCGACGAAGCGCCTGAGTCGCCTTCTTCTTGCCCTCTGGAGAGTTGTCATCGGTGCCAAGGCCGAAGCCGTTGCCCATGATGAAGCTGAACTGGTACCAATTGACACCTGTCTGAAGCGCGTTCGGGAAAAGCACCGGCATGCCGAGTTCCCTGGCAACGTCAGCGAAGGCTCGCTGAGCCTCGAAGATGCCTTCGCCGCTGCGCGGAACCAGTGAAAACAGACCGATGTGCGTCTCGTTCCAGCTGTTCGGATTCTGCTCGGTTCGACCAGTCTGATACCAGACGCCGAGACCTGGGACGCCCTGTGTGATGTTGCGCCGCATGTTGGTCCGATAGGGACCAGTTGTGGCTTGAATCTGCTCCCTCGTCAGTGGCACTTTCAACGACTCACCGTCGGTGAATCGGGCTCCTGGCACGGCACGGGCCACGAGCTCTTTCGCGTACTCCCAGTTGGCGAGCGTCGTGCGCTCGGAACCGTAAAACTGGAGCTCCACCTGCCAGGAATGCAATCCCGCTGCGGCCGCCTGCCGATCCATCCCCGACTCGTCGAATTTTAGTGCCGCCTCCCTGAACTCCGTGTTCGCCATCAAGGGGAACAGTGGGGTGCCGTACCACGGCTCGCCGATGATGGACAGGTCGGTGAGATAGTTGACGGTCGCGACCAGTGGGATCAGGTCCTGCCGCCTGGGCACGGTGACCAACCCGTTTCGCCAGTGCTCGGGCTGCGGCATCAGATGGAAACCCATCTTGGTGACGATGCCGAAATTGCCCTGGCCGAAGAGCCCGGCAGGATCCGGGCCGTAGCCGTGCCTGTAGTCGGTCCAGGTCTTGGCGCCGGGGAGCGCGCCCATGCCAGTGCGCATCACTTCGCCACTCGGCAGGACGACCTCCATGCCGCAGTGCGCGCCAAAATGGTCGCGGTAGAAGCCCATGGTGTAGCCGATGCCGTGATCCAGCGCGTTGCCGATGAGGCTTCCCCAGCCCGGATCCGGCGTGTCGATCCACACCTTGAGCCCGCGCTCCTGGATGTAGCGGTATAGGTCGATGTAGGAGACGCCGGGCTCGACCAAGGCGAAGTACCGTTTGTCGTCCACTTCCAGCACGCGATTCATTCGTTTCAGATCGACCGTCACGCTGCCGCGAACGTTCGGTGCTGGACCGCCGTACGCGAAATTCTTGCCCGTAGAGATCGCGTACAGCGGGAGCTTGAATTGATTGGCGGTGCGCACGACCGCCTGCACCTGCTCCACCGTGTTCGGTCCCACCGCAGCGGATGGGATCAGCTCGGTCGGCTGATCCTTGATGTAGGAAAAGTGGTCGCGATAAGGCTGCAGATCATCGTCGCTCGTGAAGACCCACTCTTTGCCGACCGCCGCTTCGAACTGCCTGATCGCGGCAGCGAACTGATTCGCGTTGACGCCGGGGGGTAGTATCGCCATTGCCTCGTGCTCCCGCTTCCAAGAATGCTGGCCTAGACGGTCATGACGGCCGGATCAGATGGTCGCGGTCTGCGGCGAGCGGGGCGCGATGAGCCATGAAAACAAGGGCTCGCCACCCGCCATGCCCTCCGCCGACGTCGTCAACGTGCGCTCGGTCATCCGTCGCCCGTCGGGCGGACACTCGTGCATCGCCCGTCCAAGACGTTCCCAGAAGGGCACGGTCGAATGTGCCGTGGCGCGCGCGATCAGCCGCGCAGGTCCGGACAGGACGTGCCGGACGCGGCCGTCCCGCGACGCGTGGTGTGTGCCCCGATACACGACACGCATGTGGTGATCGGCGGCCAGCGTTTCGAGGACGAACAGTCCACCTCGCGTCGTCATCCCCGCCAAGGCCATCGGCGCCTGCTTCCACCGCAGATCGAAGTCGTTGTACCAGAGGTCGGTCAAGTCCCCGGACGTTTCCGCCAGAGGCATGCCGTGACGCGCGGCGTGCCGCGCGAGTTCCACCGCCGCCACGAAACGACCGTCGAACACAAAGCGCTCAATCCGCAAAGACGGTGCGGGGAGTTCGCCGGTGGGCAACGCGAAGTCGGGTATCCACGTCAAGGATCCGACCGACAGCACCAAACCTGACTGGATGAACTGCCTGCGACTTGCCACGCTCACCCCCTCTACTTCACGCTCTTGATCCAGTCGAGAATCGGCTTGGACACCGTCCTGTCCGGCGTATCGAACGCGAACACCTCGGACATGTGGCTGTGATCCTTCGCGAAGAGCATCGCCGGGCAATGGCCTTGACCGTCCTTCGGCTTCGCTCCGTCAAGCTTGCAGAGCTCGTCGTGCAGCGCCTTGTCGGAGGCGAGCATGTCGCCCATGACGCCGGGATCGAGTTCGGCGCGCACCAGCATGATCTTCACGTTCGTGGCCTTGAAGCCCGGTAAGTTGTCGCGTTCGGCCTGCTGCTCCGGCGTGGGAGGCGTGAAGGCACCGCGTCCTCGCCCGCCGCCAGGCGCTCCAGCATCCCGCGCGCCACTCGGACCCGCGATCGCCCCCTCAGTCGACGTCATGCTGGTCGGGGGAAGGCCACAAGCGCTGCCCGGAGCGGGGCCCGCGCCGAATCCCGGTGGCGGGCCACCCGGCCCGCCAGCACCCCGGGCACCCGGCGCACCGAGGCCTCCGCCCACGCTCGGAACCGGATTGCCCGACATGTAGATCGCGCCCTTCACGGCCACGCCGTTCGCCCATCGCTTCTCATGACCGACATACTGGCCGAGTGGGCCGGTGCCCGCCGAATGCGCCGCGATGAACAGGCGGGTCGGGTCGCCGCGATACTTCGCGATGTTCGCCTTGACCCAATCCACGGCCACGGAAATGTCTCGCCCGCCATCGTCCCAGTTGCCTGATCCGGGGTGGCGCTGGATGAGGACCCCGACCATTCCGTTCTTCGTCGCCCACCGGCCGATGTTGTCGTAGAACGCGTTGCCCTCGCGCACCTGCTGTTCGATCTTGTTCCCCGCGCCGCCGGCTACGTAGATGAAGACCGGACGATTCGCGCCTCCGCCGTCAGCCGCGAAGATGTCGAGCACGTCCTTGGGGTTCGGACCGAAGGACTGATCGCGCGCGATCGCGATCCCGGGATACAGCGGCCCGGTGAAGGAGGGAGCCGCCGCACCAGGCGCCCAGTACGTGTTGAAGTCGTTCTTCGGCATCAGCGGCCGATAGAGCTTCGCCGTGCAGGCCGGATCCACAATCTGCCCGATCTTCTTCAGCCCGTCGGCGATATCCTTCGGCACCTGCGCCTGTGCCGTCGTCGCGAACACCGCCGTGATCACCGCGGCAGATGCTCCAAGCGCACATCGTACGACCACTGACTTCATAACACCTCCGAGGGGGCATTCTCGCATCCGTCGACGAGAACGCCAAGGAGTTGAACTACCATCCTCGAAGCACATCGAGCCTGGCTTCGCTCAATGTCCTTTCACCCAAGTTCTCGCAAGGCTGCGGTGGTATTCGCGAGCCGTTCACTGCCGCGCGTCGCCATTCTCGCAGCGCTGGCCGCGGCGGCGCCCGCGTGCCGCCAGCATCCGCACAAGGACGCGCCTCCGGCTGGGGTATCGGCTCAGATCAACGTGTTGCAGCCCGTGGCGCTGCCCGACATCGCGCACCCCGATCCGTCCGTGCAGTCGCAGCTGCGCGAGCAGCACGCCGCGATGAGCCGCGTGGTCGGGCAGGCGTCGTCGTCTCCGGCCGAACGCGCTGCGGCGTACGGTGACATGGGGAAGCTGTTCCTGGCCACCGAGTTCTATGACGCGGCCGCGCGCTGCTTCTCGAACGCAAGCCTGTTGGCGCCGGGCGACATGCGCTGGCCCTACTACGCGGCGCACGTCGCCCGCCTGGGCAATGATCCGGCGACGGCGGCGACGCTGTTCGAACGGGCGCTGAAGCTGCAGCCGGATCACGTGCCCTCGCTCGTGTGGCTCGCGGAGATGCGTCTGGCGCACAACCGGGCGGCAGACGCCAAGCCACCGCTGCTCAAGGCGCAGTCGCTGGCGCCGCGGGAAGCCGCCGTGCTCTACGGACTCGGCCGCGTGGCGCTCGAGGAGCAGGACTATGCGGCCGCGGTGAAGGAGCTCGAAGCCGCGGTCGCCATCGCGCCCTCGGCCAGCCGCGTGCAGTACCCGTTGGCCATGGCGTACCGGGGGCTCGGCAACGCGCCGCAGGCCGAGGCGCATCTGCGCCTCCGTGGCGAGGCCGATCTCCCGCCCGCCGACGGCTTGATGGGCGAGATTGGCGTCCTCTTGAAGAATGCCGCCGCCTACGAAACCCGCGGCAGCCAGGCGATCGACGAGAAGCGCTGGCCCGACGCCGTGCGTGAGTTGCGTCAGGCCATTGCCATCGCCCCCAACAACGGCTTCACGCGCCTGAATCTCGGCACCGCGCTCTACATGACCGGTCACGCGGCGGAAGCGCTCGAGCAGTATCAGGCCGCGGTGCGGCTCCGGCCGGATCTCGCGAAGGCGCACTTCGCCATCGGCGTGCTGAAGGAAACGGCGGGCGACGACGACGCGGCGCTCGACGCATTCGGCGCGGCGGTGCGCGCCGACCCGGCGTCGAGTGAAGCTCGGCTCAGTTTCGCCGATGCCCTCCGCCGCACCGGACGCGTGGAAGAGGCGCTGCCGCAGTACGCCGAAGTGCTGCGCGCGAACCCGTCGGCGGCGCCGGCAAGCTTCGGCTACGCAATGGGACTGGTGCGGCTCGAGCGCTACGCCGAGGCGCGCGACCGCCTGACCGACGCCTCTCGTGCCTACCCCGATCAACCGGGGTTCGCCCACGCCCTCGCGCGTCTGCTCGCCGCGGCGCCCGACGATCGCGTGCGTGACGGGCAGCGGGCGCTGTCGATCATGAACGAACTCCTCAAGACACAGAACACGCTCTCCAGCACCGAGACGATGGCGATGGTGTTCGCCGAGATCGGCGAGTGGGCGCGGGCGGTGGACTGGCAGCGCCAAGCGATCGAGGCCGCCCGTCAGGCAAAGCAGCCGGTCATGGTGGCACGGTTCGCAGTCAACCTGCGGCTTTACGAGCAGAAGAAGCCCTGTCGCGTACCGTGGACCAACGATGATGCGGTTCATCGGCCGGGGCAGCAGGTCGAGGCTGCCGTACCTGGAATCAGGTAGATCCGACGGCAGAGGCCTGGCGTATCCTCCTCTTTTCGCTCGAAGGCATGACCGTGCCCCGAGCGGAAGACACGCCATGAGACCAGGCCGAGCTTGGGCGCTACTCAGCGCATTTCTGACGGTTGCCGCGCCACTGGCGCACGCTGCGCCGCCGCGCGTGCTCGCGGGCTATTCGGTCACCTCGTGGACCGACGCGGACGGACTGCCCTTCGGCGCGGTTTTTTCAATCGTGCAGGACTCCAACGGGTACCTATGGGTCGGCACGAACGCCGGCTTGCTCCGCTTCGACGGCGTGCGCTTTACGCCCTGGGCAGCCATCGGAACCGATCCGCTCCCTAATTCACCGGTCTCAGCCCTTGCCATGGGGTCCGACGGGGCCCTGTTCGTCGGATTGACCAACGACGGAGGCGTTTACCGTATTCGCGGCCAGCACGCCGAAGCGCTCGGACCAGCACGGCCGCTTCACGGAGCGGTGACAACGCTGCTTCAGGACGGCCAGGGCACGCTGTGGGCTGTGGCGGACACCGGCCTCTTCCGCCTTGCGGACTCGAAATGGGACGCGATGAGCGTGACCCGCGCACCTGTTGCTGATGGGCGCATCACGAGTCTGTCGGTCACCGCGAACAAGGTTCTCCTGGTCGGATCAACCACGGGCCTCTTCCGTCACGTTCCCGAACGCGGCGTCTTCGAACAGTTGACAGACGGATGGATCTGGAGTGCCAGCGAAGATGCGGCCGGCAGGCTGTGGGTGACTGACACGCTCGCAGGGTTTCGACCGATCGACCGCATGGCCAACGCCACGAGCGGTTTCGAACGAAACGGCTTTCGATTGCGCCACGATCGGGTCGGCAATCTGTGGGTGGCCACCATCGGCGAAGGGCTCTGGCGGGTACGCAGCAGTGGCGGCACCGATCAGGTTGAGAAGGCCGCCCTCTCAACCGGCCTCTTCAGCGATTCCGTGCAGTCCCTCTTCGAGGATCGCGAAGGGAACATGTGGGTCGGGACCACGGTAGGCCTTCACCGCCTGGCTCGCCAAAAGCTCACCCCGCTTCCGAACATCGGGTTGGTCGTCACCGCGGACGCGGGGACAGAAGACGGCATCGTGGTTGGCACGAACTACGGGGTCGCGCGCTTCCGCCAGACAGACTCGGAGTGGCGGGCGGAACGTGCACCGGGACCTCGTTTCTACGTGAGATCGATGCATCGCGATCGGTCCGGAACCCTGTGGGTTGGCGCCAATGAAGGGCTCTACCGGCTCTCAGGCCATGAAGCGAGCGCGGTTCGCCTGCCGGCCCCTCTCAGCGCCGTTCCGATTACGTCGATCGCTTCAGACGGACACGATCTCTGGCTGGGCGACGGCCGGCGTCTCTTTCGATGGACCGGAGGTCGCCTTCTGCCCTTCCAGCCGCCCCCGGCGGCCGCTGGACGCGACATCAGCTTCGCCTATGTCGATCGGCACGATCGTCTCTGGTTGGCGTTCCACGACGGCTCGGTAGGTGCCCTGGATCGAAAAGGGTCGTTCCAGCTGTTTCAAGGGAACGCCTTCGGAACACCAAAGACGATCGTCAACTCAGTCACCGAGGACACGACGCACGACATGCTGTGGCTCGCGACGAGTAGCGGCATCAGCCGTATCGTCGACGGGCACGTCGACCGCCTTCCTGACGCCCACGGACTCCCCGGCAATCGAGTCTGGAGCATCGCGCAGGACCGCTCTGGTTCGCTCTGGGCCAACGTGGACGTGGGAGTGGTGCGGTTCGGCCCAGCGGACTTTGATCGCGCGATTCGTGACGCGCGCCCGCTGCACTATGAGCTCTTCGATCCGTCGGACGGCCTGGCGGGAGCACCGATTCTGAACGTTCGCTCAGGGCAGTCCGCCAATGGACAGTTGTGGTTCGTGCGAGGCGGCGCCCTCAGCCTCGTCGACCCGGCGGCGATCGCGACGTGGCCGACCCCGGCCCCGGGGACGGTTCGCATCGAGGATGCGCGCAATGAAGAGCGGGCGGTTCCCGTGCTGGAACAGGAGGTGTTTCCAGCTGGAACGAAGCGGATCGAAATCGACTACACCGCGTTGGCTCTCAGCTTTCCGAACCGCATTCAATTTCGCTATCGCCTCGACGGTTTCGATACGCAATGGATTGACGCTGGCACGCGCCGAACCGCCTCGTACACGAATCTTCCGCCTCAGAGCTACACCTTTCACGTGAACGCCAGCACGGCCGATGGCGCGTGGCGGGCCGCCGAGGCGCAGTGGACCTTCGCGATCGAACCACGCTTCTTTCAGACGCGCTGGTTCTACCTCGTGGCGGCGGGGACGCTGATGTTGTGCATCGCGGCGGCCTGGCAGTTGCGCGTCCGACTCGTCCGTCGTGAGTACGCGATGGTCTTGGCTGAACGCACGCGAATGAGCCGCGAGATCCACGACACGCTTCTTCAGAGTCTCGTTGGCCTCGCCATGCAGCTCGACAACCTCGGGCATTCACTGGCGGACGGCCCTGTCGCCAACGCCCGTTCAACGGTGCTGCGCATGCGCCGCAACGTCGAAGCCTATATTCGTGAGGCCAGACAATCGATCTGGAATCTGCGCTCGCCACTCCTTGAAACCCAGGATCTCGCGGGAGCCCTTCGTGAGCTCGGGAGGCGAGGCACAGCGGGCAGCTCGGTCACGTTCGCTCTCGCGCTCAGTGGTGACCCGCGACGGTACTCCCCACGGATCGAAAACGAGCTGTTGCGGATTGCCCAGGAAGCCATCACCAACGCGATGCGCCATGCGCATGCAAGCCGCATCGACCTTCTTCTCGAGTTCGGCGGTAGCCATGTGACGCTGCATGTCGCGGATGACGGCCGAGGCCTTGTGGGCGAGCTGATCTCCGAAGCTCATACCCATTACGGCATCGTGAGCATGCGCGAGCGCGCGGAAAGTCTGGGGGGCCGGCTCACCGTCGGCCGCTCAACCACGGGTGGCACGCAGGTCGAGGCCGTCCTGCCAATCGCCACGGCGGCATGACGAGCGACATGAGCATCGCCGCGCGCATCCGCGTGTTGTGTGTGGATGATCACCAGGTTGTTCGAGACGGCGTCGCCCTGATTCTGGGACGCCAACCAGATATGGAATTGACCGGCTCCGTCGCCACTGGAGAGGAGGCCATTGCCTTCTACGAGCGGGAGCGGCCAGACATCGTCTTGATGGATCTTCAGCTGCGAACGATCAGCGGTCTCGACGCGATCAAGGCGATCCGGGCGAAAGACGCCCGCGCGCGGCTCGTGGTCTTGACCGTCTATGAGGGCGACGAGCACATCTATCGAGCCCTAGCGGCGGGCGCTGTCACCTATCTGCTCAAGGACACCCTGTCGGACGATCTGGTGCGCGTCATACGCGACGTGCACGCCGGGTTGACGCCGATGCCAGCGCACGTGCAGGCTCGATTGGCGGAACGGCAGACTCAGGCCGCGCTCACGCCGCGGGAGACCGAAGTGATGAAGCTGGTCGCGAACGGCGACCGGAACAAGGAAATCGCCAATTCGTTGAGAATCAGCGAAGAGACGGTTCAGGTGCACCTGAAGAACATCTTCGCCAAGCTGCACGTCACCGACCGCACCGCTGCTGTCAACGTCGCGCTGCGGCGAGGCATCGTGGAGTTGTAGTCGCGGACGCAGGCTTCCAGCTCGCTCCGTTCAGAAGTCGAATTGACCGCTGATCTTGACGAAGCGGGATTGCAAGATCGCCGTTGGCGTCTGCCAGGCGGCCCCGTACGTCGAGTTGAGGGACACGACGGGGTTGCCGTTGAGCGCGTTGTAGAGATCGAAGTTTGCAGACACGCGTCGTGAGCCGAAGCGAAACAGCTTGGCAATTCGCAGATCGAGCTGATTCAACCGCTCTCCATATACAGAGCCAGGCTCGGCAATGTTCGCCGTGATATTCGTCACGCCAACCAGTGGCCGCCCGAGCGTGCTCGACTGAGCGATGATTGCATTCGTCACAACATAGTTGGCAGCGACGTGCGGCCCGGGGAGGCTCTGGAACGTACCGCTGAGCTGTACAGCGATGCGTGGCACGGTGTAGCTTCCCAGGCCTTTCCACTGTATGAGAAACGGCGAGTCCTGCTGGCAGAACTCCGTCGGAGTCCACGTCGTCCCGCCGTTCCCGAGCGCAAGCAACTGCTGGCCCTGGAGCACTTCCGGAAGGAGCGCTGCGACTTCACAATTGTCCGTGGACACCTTTCCGCTGCTCCCACCCGCCTGGACAAACACTCCGCCGCGCAGGCGGGCGCTGATGCCGAAGTCGACACCGTTGAAGTGCTCCTTCTGCGTTGGTTCACCCGGAAGGAACCGGGCGAGCGTCACGAGATTGTCGGCGGCACGGCCGAAACTGCCGGGTTTGAGATTCTTCAGGCCGCTGACGACATAGCCGCCGCCGTCGGGAAGCCGTGCGTCAACGGGGACGGTCAGATCGAAGGTGTCGAAGTCGTCGGGCCCGATCGCACGGTTGTCGGTGACCTGGAAGTTGCCGTACCAGCGCCTGAAGTAGCCGACCTCCGCCGACACGCGTGGGACGATTTCCCGCTGCACACCTGCCGACACCTCCCAGTTGAAGTCGCGTTTCCCCCAGCCGGTGCGCAGATCCGGATGAAACGAGGTGCCGGCGATGTCACGGCCGAAATTGGGATCGGCAACGGCGAGGCATTCGCCATTCGCGGCGTTGTTGAGCAGGTCGCAATCGGGTTCGAAATCGCGATCCGCGTCGTTCCATGTGCGGAAGGACGCGCGAACGGTGCGGGCGATGGGATTGGGCGATGCGGCGAGGCCCGCGGTGCCGTAGCCGGCAAGGTACTTGTTGAGACTCACTTTGACCGCGGTGCGGCCGTCGCCGAAGATGTCGTACACGAGCCCGGTCTTGGGCGTAATGTCGTGCCAGGACAGATTGTCTTCGGCCGGCAACACACGACTGCGCTGGGGGGCCAGAGGCGACGGTTCCAAGGTCTGTTCAGGAAAGCTGCTGCTGAAGTGATCGTAGCGAATCCCGTAGGTCGCCGTGAGGCGTCCTGCGGTCCACTTGTCCTGCGCGTACAGCCCAAGATCGTGCCCGACGTTCACGCCCTGCGTCTCGGGCAGGATGCGCAGGTTGATCAGGTTCGGCACGCCGTTCAAGAGCTGATAGCTCACCGGCTGCAGTGAGTAATTGCGCGAACGGTTGATGCCGTTGGCGTCGTTGTAGCCGAATTTGATCGCGTGCGCGCCGGTGACGTAGGACAGCGCCGTGCGCCAGTGATCCGTGCGGTTGTAGTTGTTGCTGTACTGCTGCAGTGCACCGAAGGCGGCGGCGCGGTAGGTGAGACCAGGAATGGCACCACCCTGTTCGGTCACGGAAATCATCCGGGGATCGATCGTGTCTTTGATCGCCAGATGCTGCGCGCCCCACCGATCGAACTTGTGGACGGCAGCCACCTCGAGCAGCAGTCGACTACTGATCGGCGATGTCCAGTCCATCTGGACGGTTCGCTCCACGGGGAAGCTGCGGTCGACGCCGGCCTCGGGCGCCGTCAGTGCCGTGATGCCATCCGGACAGCGGCAGAATCGCTGGTCGTCCCAGGTGAGGCCGATCTTGTGTTTCGCCGCGGCCTGCCACGTCAGCCGGGCCTGTCCCCCACCCCACTGGCCGTAATTGATGGCCGGGCGGCTCAAATCGGCCTCGTAGGTCCACTTGGTGGGATCGTTGGCGTTGCGGTTGTAGAACATGTTGGGCGCGTAGTTGTTGGCGCCCTGGTGACGAAAGGCCACGAAGAACCAGAGCTTGTCGCGCGCGATCGGCCCGCCGAACCCGGGAGTGACGTCCCAGACCTTTTGGATGCGGCCTACCGAGCGCAGGCCCCGGCTCCGGAGATCGTCGGTGAAGTTGTTCGACTGCATATCTTCGGTGGTCAATGCGCCGAAGACCGTGCCGCGGAACGTGTTGCCGCCCTCACGTGGAACGAGGTTGATGCGCACGCCTCCGGTCGCCATCTCGGCCGAGACCGACGCCGTGTCCACCGTGATCTCCTGCGTGGCGACCGGATTGGTGATGGACCCGCTGCCCCAGCCACCGCCGACCATGGAGCTGAGAGGCACGCCGTTCTGGGTGACACGCTGGTCGGCGGTCTTGCCGCCGTGAATCACCAGCGCGGTCGTATCCGGCCCACGGGCGCCACCCACATCCTGGGCGGCGTTCCCGCTGAGCGAGCCGTTGGCCGACACGGTGACGCCTGGCACAAGCACGCCGAGATTGAACTGATTGCGGCCACTCGGGAGCGCGTCCATCACCTCGCTATCGATGACTCGCTGCCGCGCCGTGCTCTGAATATCAACGGTGGGCGCCTCGCCAGACACCGTGATGGTCTCCTCGAGGGTTCCGACCCGCATGTCGGCGTTGACGGTCGCCGTGAACGACCCCGTCAACTCGATGCCCTCGCGCCTCACCGTGCTGAATCCGGCGAGCGAAAAGGTCACCACGTACGGGCCGGGTCGAAGGTCGAGAATTCGAAATTGCCCCGAGTTGTCGGTGACGGCTGAGCGCACTTTCTCGATGAGCGCGGGACTCGCCGCCTCGACGGTGACGCCCGGCAGCACTGCGCCTGATGTATCGCGAACGGTCCCGGCAACCGTGGCTAAGCCCTGGGCGACGCCGCCAACTGGCAGCAGGGCCAGCCACATCGCGCCCAGCACGGCCGTCCGACTGACTCGTGTCATGTTCGCTCCCTCACTGTAGGCGGGGGAGTGTCGAGCGAGAACACGCGGCGGCGCAATACCGGATTCCCGGTACATGCAGGCGGTCACGAGCCCGTGACGGGGCGACTCCCGCGCGTGAGAGTCGAGATACCGGCGGGGTGACTAACTGAAATCAGGTAGGCCCGATGAGACTCCGGCTGGCCTCAGGCGAGGATGTCCTTCACCACGCGACCGTGAACGTCGGTGAGCCGGAAATCGCGTCCCTGGCTCCTGAACGTCAGTTTCTCGTGGTCGATGCCGAGCGTGCGCAGGATGGTGGCGTTGAGGTCGTGAATATGGACCGGATCCTTCGCGATGTTGTAGCAGAAGTCGTCGGTCTCGCCGTACGCCATGCCACCCTTGATGCCGCCACCGGCCAGCCACACGCTGAATGCATATCCGTGGTGGTCTCGCCCGTAGTTGCCTTTGATCGCGCCCTGCGCAAACGTGGTGCGACCGAATTCGGTGCCGAATACGACGAGTGTGTCGTCGAGCAGGCCACGCTGCTTGAGATCCGTGACCAGGGCCGCCGCCGGCTGATCGATGGTGCGGCACAAGGCCGGGTGCGAGCGCACGATCCCGTTGTGGTGATCCCAGCCGAGCTGAACGACCATGCTGTAGCGGACGTCGCGCTCCGCCAGGCGGCGTGCCATCAGACAGTTACGGGCGAAGGTCCCGGGCCGCTCCACATCCGGGCCGTACAGGTCGAGCACGTGCCGCGGCTCGTTCGAGATGTCGGCCACCTCGGGGACGGACGTCTGCATCCGGTAGGACATCTCGTACTGGCTGAGCCGAGACGCGATCTCCGGATCGCCTGACACTTCCTGCTGTGCCTTGGACAGCGTCGCGAGCAGGTCGAGCATCTCGCGCCGGTCCTTCAGCGTCACGCCTTCGACGTTCTCCACGTACGGCACCGGCACGGCACCAGAACGGAAACGTACCCCCTGGTATTGCGACGGCAAAAACCCTGCGCTCCAGGTCATGGAGTCGATCGCGACCCCTCCCGGGTTGCCCGAGCTCAGCACGACAAACGCCGGCAGGTCCTGGTTCGTGGAGCCGAGCGCGTAGTTGACCCACGCCCCGCCCGAGGGTCGCCCGGCGATCTGAAACCCGGTGTGGAGGAACTTGGACGCCGGGTCGTGATTGACGTGCTCGGTGTGCATCGTCCGGATGACACAGATATCGTCAGCGATGGCGCGAGTGAACGGGAGCAGATCGCTGATCATCACGCCGCTCTTACCGCCGGGCTGAAACGGCGCGAGTGGGGCGACGATTGGGAACGAGGTCTGCCCCGCCACCATGGTTGACAGGCGGGAGTTGCCCCGCACCGACGGCGGCAGTTCCTCGCCGTGCATCGCGGCCAGCTTCGGCTTGTAATCGAGCGTGTCGACCTGCGAAATGGCACCGAGCATGTGCAGGTAGATCACCCGCTTGGCCGTGGGCGGCACATGCGCCTGCTTGAGCAAGCCTCGGCTGAAGGGCGCTGGCAACGCCGATGGACCTTGCTGCGCCCAGGCGGGCGTGCCCACGAGCTCCGCGGCCGATATCCAGCCGAGACCGGCGCCCAGTTTCAGCAGGAACGCTCTGCGAGCGATATCGGAGGTGAATTCACGCATCAGCGCACCGTGTAGGCGTCAGGGGTATTCATCGCGACCGCCACCAGGTTGGTGAGTGCCGCGAGGCGCACCGGATCGAGGGACGGATCGACGGGGGTCACACCTTTTGTCAGCAGCTTGGTCGCCGCGTCACGATCCCCGGTGAATCTCTCCAACTGGCGATCGAGATACGCCCGCATTGGACCGGCCTCGGCGCTCAGGGGCTGCCGGCGTGTCGCGAGGCGAAACGTCAGGACAACCTGAGTGTCCGGATCGCTCGAGGCCCGCATCACGTGCGCCGCCAGTGAGCGATACGCCTCGATATATTGCGGGTCGTTCAGCAGCACGAGCGCCTGCAGGGGCGTATTCGACGACGTCCGCCGCGCTGCCGACACGCCGCGATCGGGCATGTCGAACGACGCCATGGCAGGGTGCGGAGCGTTGCGCTTGACGAACGAGTACATGCTCCGCCGATGGTGTTCGTCGGCCGGCAAGGAGTCGGCGGACGGATAGGCATAGAAGGAAAACCCGTCCCACATCCCCTCGGGCTGGTAGGGGTACACGCTTGGTCCCCCGATCTGCCGTTTCAGGAGCCCGCTCGCGGCCAACGCGTTGTCGCGGACCGTTTCCGCGGCCATACGCAGCCTCGTAAATCGCGCCAACAAGAGATTGCGCGGATCCGACTGCGCGTCAGCGGTGACCGTGGAACTCTGCCGGAACGTGGCCGACATCACCAGCATCTTCTGGAGCCGCTTGACGTTCCAGCCCGATTGCACGAAGTCCACGGCCAGCCAATCGAGCAATTCCGGGTGGGTTGGAATCGCCCCCTGTGCGCCAAAGTCTTCGGACGTCTCCACCAGACCGCGGCCGAAGGTGTCCTGCCACATCCGGTTGACGACGACTCGGGAGGTGAGCGGATGCCGCGGATCGAAGAGCCACCGTGCGAGGCCGATGCGGTTCGGCGGCAGAGAGTCGTCCCATGGAAACACGCGGGACAGGCCGCGTGGGGCAAGCTCCTCGCCGTGCTCGGTATAGAGGCCACGGAGCAGCAGAAACGTCGGCCTCGGCCTCGGTGTATCCCCCATCACCGGCACCTGCGGCTGCACCGACACGAGGTCGTTCTGGGCGTCGCGCGCCAGGCGAAGTGCGGCGGCAGCGCTTTCCACACGAGGATCGCTTGCCGCGATCACGTCGACGAGACCGGCCGTCACGGCGCCGGCCGGGACGGCGGCCAACGTCGCGTCCTCGAGATAGCGAACCTCGAGCGGAGTGAGCGCCGTCGTGAACACGCGAATCTCGTCGATGGCGCCGTCGTTGAGCGTCGTCTCGCGAAACCGCTTGCCAAACTGCAGGCCGAGGAACTCGTCGCCGAGCGTGCCACCGCCTTCGACCTTGATGGTGCGCGTCAGGTTGTCACGCTCGATGTCGACCGGCACCGGCGCACCATCAAAGTAAACGGCCATGCCGGCGGCCCGGCTCGATCCGTCGTATGTCACCGTCACATGGGTCCAGCGCTGCACCGGCAGTTCCGACGTGGCGCGTACGCGCAGCATGTTGCCGGCGCGTGAATGCATGATGTCGAATCGCAGCTTCTTCTTTTCGAGTTGCAGGGTGTATCCGGCGCCCCCCGAGTTGTCGTTCTCGCGATGGTTCAGGACGGTGGAATTCTCGTAGGCCTGTCCGGCCAGCAGCCAGAAGTCGAGGCTGAAAGGCTGGGTGCGCTCGAAATAGCCCACATCGGGGCCGAGAAACCCGCGATTGGTGTCGGTGAAGAAGAACGCCTTGCCCTTGCCGGGCGCTCCGTCCCGCAAACGGGGCGCCTCGAGCACGGCGGGCGGGACTCCGTTCATCGCACTCGGTGTGAACACGAGATCGTCGCGCACCAGGTCTGAAGGTAAGCGACCGAACACCGACCCCAGCGCCGTTTGTGCGACATCGGACCCGGGTGTACCGGCAGGTCGCACCGGTGTGACAGAAGGCGTCGCTCCGGGGGCTGCCGCAGCGGGCAGCGCGGGAGCTGGCGTGGGGGCGACAGCGCCGCCACCAGCGACCGCCCGGCCACTGAAGGGGTTGCGCGCGCGCGACTGCGGCGCCAGCGGTGGCGGAATGGGGCGTCGTCCCTGCGGCCGCGACCGCGGAAGCTGATCGTCGGGAATCGACGCGGTTTCCTCGAACGGATAGTAGGCCACCTGTGCCTTGCCGACCGACGCTTTGAGCACAGCGAGCATCTCGGCGCGTGAGGCGGCAAGGACCTCGGCTTTCGGCTTCGCCTCGTCCGCCGCGCGCCTGCGAGCCGCGGCGAACGCCGACTCACTGGTTCTGACCGTCGCGTCGAGCCTCGCGAGCTTGGCATCGGTGGCGGCGTCGGTCCACGGCAGGGTGGGGCCCGCGGTGATGCCCGTCGAGCCGGGCGCGTAGAACCCGGGTTCATCGGTGCTGTTGAAGAATCCCGAGAGCGCGTAGAAGTCCTTGTGGCTGATGGGATCGTATTTGTGGTCGTGGCACCGCGCGCACCCGGTCGTCAGCCCCAGAAAGGCGGTGCCGATGGTATTCGTGCGGTCGATCACGTACTCGACGCGATACTCCTCGTCGATCGAGCCGTTCTCCGTCGTGCGGCGGCCCACACGCAAGAACGCCGTGGCCAGCTTCTGCTCCCGCGTCGCGTCGGGAAGCAGATCGCCGGCCACCTGCCAGGTCGCAAACTGATCGAACGGCATGTTGCGGTTGAATGCGGCGATCAGCCAGTCGCGATAGGGCCAGAACAGGCGGTCGTGATAGTCGTCGAGAAAGCCATCGCTTTCGGCGTACCGCGCGATGTCCATCCAGCGGCTGGCCGCCTGCTCGCCGTACGCCGGTGACGCCAGCAGGCGATCGACCAGCCGCTCGTACGCCGTTGCGCGAGTGTCCTTCAGGAAGGCATCGACTTCTGCCAGGGTGGGTGGGAGCCCGGTGAGCGTGAGTGTCACGCGGTTGATCAACGTTTCCCTGTCAGCCTCCGGTGACTGCGACAGCCCTTGGCGCTCGAGGCGGCTGAGGATGAACCGATCGATTTCGTTGGCCACACGGTGAGACGACTGCAGCGCCGGCGGCAGTGTCTTGACCGGGGCCATGAACGCCCAGTGCGGCTTGTATTGCGCGCCTTGGTCGATCCAGCGCCGTAGCACGGCGATCTGGTCCGGCTTGAGCGTCTTGTTCGTCGCTGACGGCGGCATTCGCAGGGCGGCGGTGGGCGCGGTGACGCGGCGTATCAACTCGCTTTCGTCCGGCTGGTTCGGAACGATCGCGTGGCGGGGTGTGCGGCCGGAAAGAGCGGCATAGGCCCCATCGGCCGTGTCGAGGCGGAGTCCAGCGCGACGCGTGGCGGCGTCAGGGCCGTGACAGCTGAAGCAGTTGTCGGAGAGGATCGGGCGGACGTCCCAGTTGTAGTCCACCGGACGGTCGACCAACGCAGGTGCAGCGGCGGGCGCCTGAGCGGTCGATTGCGCTGCGCGAACAGCTGCGCCGCCCGCCGCGAGTGACACCGCCAGCGCGGCGGTAACGCACAACCCGGACCCGCACCTTCTCACGACACCTCTCCCCGAGCAGACCCCATAGTCATCCTCTCAGAGCGCAAACGGACGACGTCCACGGCAAGCACGCGAACCCACTCATTTCTACGGCCCGTTGCCGCTCGGCACAATACCGGAATGCAGGTACGGGCGTCTGGCTAGAAGCGAACAGCCGAGCCCGATGAGGCCCGTCGCTGGCCGCTCGCGTACCTGCCATCAGGTCTGGCTGCGCGAGCGGCGGTTTCCGGGCGCGACCCTCTGCTTTCGTGAGTGATGGCGCCGATCGCTATGCTTTCAGGATCGACTGAACGTACGTCGCCTTCAACGGCAGGCGCCGAGCCGGCTTACCGGTCGCGTCGAAGAACGCCGCGGCAATCGCCGACACCGCCAGGGCATTGGCCGCTTCCGATCCGCCACCGTATGCGCCGACCTCCGGATGGTTGAGAATCACCACCTTGATCTCCGGAACATCCGCCATCGTCAGAATCGGATAGCTCCGCCAGTCGCGGCTGGTGACCCCGCTCTCGTCGAAGGTCATCTCCTCGTAGAGGGCGTGGCTGAGCCCCATCAGCGCGCCGCCTTCGATCTGCCGCTTCAGCTGCAGCGGATTGACGACGATCCCCGGATCGACGGCAATCGTGTATTTGTCCACCGTGACCTTGCCGGTCGTCGGAACGACCGACACCTGGCAGACGCAGGCCCAGTAGGTTCCCGAGCGCAGCATCGCCGAGACGCCCTGCCCGGACACGGCCGCGGCGCCAGTGGCGCCGGATGTCGGGCTCGGTGACGGACGCGTCTGCCATCCCGATGCCTCGCGAACGGCCTTGAGCGCACCGATCAGACGCTGGTCGTCGGTCTGCCGGAGCCGGAACTCAATCGCGTCGACGCCAGCCAGCGCGGCCGCCTCGCTCATCGCCAGCTCACGCGGGTAGTTCTGTTGCAGCTGGCCCGGCGTCCGCATGCTGTGATCTCGAAGACCAATGGCGAGCGGCGATGTCTTCTGCCCAAGCTGGAACGTTCCGTATCCCAACTCGGCGACGTTCGCTACACGGTCGTAGACCCATGGATCCGCGATGCCGTTCACGGTTGAACTGATGGACCCGGGCTCTGGCTTGACATCCGGAGGTGGCGGCGTCGGCAACCCCGCGATGAGCGCCCCCACCAGGCGGTCGTCCTGCATGGCGGGCATGTAATGGTCTGCCTGATAGCTCGTGATCTTCCCGCTTGCATCCCATCCGATCCGGATGTCGGAGAGCCCGGGTGGGGATTGCGTGGACCACATCAGGTCGTCGGGCCGCATCCACTGCACACGAACGGGCCGGCCGACCGCCTTCGACAGGATCACCGCTTCGTCTTCGGCGCCGGCGTTGCCGCCGTTGGAACGTCCGTAGTGGCCGGGTCCCGCGTAGATGCGCACCACCACGTTGTCGACGGGCGTGCCGAGCATCATGGCAATCTGTCCGCGCAGCGCCTGCGGGTTCTGATTGTGGGTGTGGACATACACCGTCCCGTCGGACCTCGCGTCACCGACGGCGATGGTCGGACCGATCGGCGCGTGCTTCATGAACGGCAGCTCGTAGCTCGCGGACAGCGTCTTCGACGCCGCCGCAAGCGCCGGCCCGACGTCGCCGCGACTCTTCTCGCTCTTCGAAACCGGGGTCGTTTTCCAGTCGGCGCTCGTGCGCAGCCAGGCGTGCAGCTGCGTATGGCCCGGGAGGCCCTTCCAGTCGCTCCACTGCGTTGCGGCCGCCACCTGCTGCGACGCGCCAATGGCCTCCCACTCCGTCGCCGCCACCACGCCAACGAGGTTGCCTTTGACGATGACTTGCGCGCTCGGATATCGCGCCTTGTTCACTTCGCCGGCGGAGATCAGTGTTGAACCGAGCGTCTTGGGGTGCACGACCCGCCCGTGCAGCATGTTCGGAAGGCGCACGTCGGTGACCCAGACTTCCTTGGCCCTGACCTTGGATGGCGTCACAGTGTTCGCGTACGACTTCCCGACGATGGTGTACTGGCTGACGGGCTTCATCGGTGGGTTTCCCGTGACCGTCAACCCGAACATGTTCGTCAGGTCGCGAGTGACCGGAATCGTGAGCTTCAACTGCTGCCCGCGCACGAGCTCTCCGTACGAGATCGTCCTGCCCCCGCCCGACACCACTCCGCCCGTCACCGACAGCCGGCTCTTCTCCACCTGGAGATGGCTGGCCGCCAGATCGAGCAGCGCCTGATACGTATAGGCGGCGGCCTTGCGCAGGTTGAGCCCGCCGTACTCGAGAAACCCCGCGGAGAACCCACCGTCCGGGGTTCGATCCGTGTCGCCCATCACGACCTCGGTCACGGCCTCGAACGGGACGCTCAGCTCCTCGGCGACGATCTGTTTGTAGGCGGTGTGCGCGGTGGACTGGCCGAAGTCGACCTTTCCGGTGCGCATCAGGATCGTGTTGTCAGCGCGAATCTCGAACCATGAGCTGGCACGCGTGGCATCGAGTGAATTCTTCGCGGCGGCCGAGCTCTCCGCGGCCTCAGCCGCCTCGTCCCACACTCTCCCGCCGACGAGACCAAAGCCCACGACGAGGGCGCCGCCGGTCTTGACGAACTGACGGCGCGACAGCGTCGCGCCGTGCACGTTGATGGGACGGTCGTCGTTGAAGGTCGCCATCGGCTACCTCGCTTTCGTCATGACGGTGGCCGCGCGCTGCACTGCATCAAGAATGGCGGTGTAGCTACCGCAGCGGCACAGGTGCGGAGACGCCCCACTCGTGAACGCGGCCTTGATCTGGATGATGTTCGGTGACGGCGTGGACTCGAGCAGCTGCGTGGCGGTGATCATCATGCCGTTCTGGCAGAAGCCGCACTGCGGCACCTGCTCGTCGATCCACGCCTGCTGCACCGGGTGCAGCGTCTGCGCCGCTTCCGCTGCCGGCAGGCCCCGCTGCTTGGCCCACCGCGCTGGCAGACCCTCGAGAGTTGTGATCTCGCTGCCGCCGACGCGACTGAGCGGCAGCACGCACGAGCGGGCTTCCTTGCCGTCGACCAGGACGGAACACGACCCACACTGTGACAGGCCGCAACCGAACTGCGGGCCGCTCAGCTCGAGGTCATTCCGCAGCACGTACAGCAACGGCGTGTCGCCGGCCGCTTGAACCTCGCGACGAGCTCCATTGACGGTGATCGTGATGCCTGGCATAAGACTCCCCTATCGCCTTGACCTTCTAAACACTACCCTAGGTCTCGGCCTGAATGACGAGAGACGTGGTGGCGCACCTGCTTTTCAGGCAGGAGAGGAACGGCCTGGAGCGTTGGCCAACGAACCAGGAGGTCGCACGTTCGAGTCGTGCAGGGCGCACCATTCTTTCCTAAGCAGTTCGCGTGGTAGGCGTCGACGTGCCTGCCGAATTGTCGGCACTTCGTTCAATTGCGTTCATTTGACTCCCGACACGTTCGACCGCGTCGCGAACGGAGCCGTCGAGCACCTGCGTGTACACGTTGATCGTCGTGTCCACGTTCGCGTGGCCCATGAGCTGCGCCGTCACCTTGCCCGGTACACCTTGGTGATGCGACCAGGACGAGTACGTGCGCCGAAACGTGAGCCACGTTGCGCGAGGAAGTCCCAGCCGCTTGCAGGCTGGCAACACATGTCGCCGTAGCACGTTGTTGGGTGCAATCGGTCCTCCTGTCCGCGTTCCAAACACTAGTGCGTCTGCGTCCGTCCGCTCCGTTCGCTGCTTCCAGTTCGAGATCAACGTGAACGCCGGGGCCGACAGCGGAATCTGACGAACGCCAGCCTCTGTCTTGGGCGTTCCGAACTGACCGTCGTACACCGACTCGCGCCCCGTCGGCCGCTGCCCGTCTAGATCGATGTCTCGCCAGCGCAACGCGAACAGTTCGCCCCGTCGCAGCCCTGACAGAATCGCCAAGCCAACCATGGCCTGCGCCATGGCCGAAAGCCGATGGATCATGCTGCGGCCAAGATCTGATCAATCGATCGGTCGCAAATGGCTCTCCCCAGGTGACATGCGACCAGATCTCGGTGTCACCCCTCCCGCTCGCGTCGTTGGTCTGAAACTCAATAGGCACTGCGGGATCGGTCGGAGCTCGTGGACCACGAAGCGAGAGGAATGAACCGGGAGCGACCCCGCCTGCGCGCGGTGCCTCTTGGGCGATTGTCGATGGCGTTTCCGGTGGGTAATCCCCTGTGCGTGTCTTGCGCCGCGGCGGTTCGATCGCGCGCCAGTTCTTGCCACCGTATGAGCGTGACGACCGCATCTCACCGGTGCCGAGGCCGTGGCACTGCCCGCGCAAGGGTCCGTCGGCATGTCGACGGTGGCCTACACGCCGCGCGACCCGACCGCGTCGGTGCTTTATACCGTCGTGCGGGAGCACGTCGAGACCTTTCGCATCGGGGCCGCGCGGCTGCGCGACGGCCAGGGGCTGCCGCGGTTCGTTGACGCCGAGTTCGCCGCGTTCCTGCGCTGCGGCTTCCTGGCCGGCGGCTTCGCCCGGTTCCGGTGCGACGCGTGTCGAAGCGAGCGGCTGGTGGCGTTCTCGTGCAAGGGGCGTGGCTTCTGTCCCAGTTGTGGCGGCCGACGGATGGCTGAGCGCGCCGCCCAGCTCGTGGACCACGTCCTCCCCGACGTGCCCGTGCGGCAATGGGTCCTAGGACGTCGCCGATCCGTTCACGGAGGCCGCGCCCCTGCTGGCTGGGTGGGCGGCAGCCTCCGTGGACGGATTCATAGTGGCGGGATCCGAGCGGCGGCGCCCACCGCGTCTGGGCGCCGCGCGACCGTCGTCGGCCTCGACACTGCCAAGCTGCCACGCGCGCTGGGACGGGTTCGATCTCCACGCGGGCGTCCGGATCCCGGCCGGCCAGCGCAACCGCCTCGAACGGGTCTGCCGCTACGCGCTCCGGCCGCCCGTGGCCGGTGATCGCCTGCACCTCACGGGCGCCGGCGACGTTGCCCTTCAACTCCGGCGCCCCTGGGCCGATGGGACCACCCATCTCGTGTTCGCGCCCGTGGCGTTTCTGGCGCGCCTAGCCGTCCTGGTGCCGCGACCCGCACCTGCCGCCGCCGCATCTACGGGGGACCGACCCGCGGCCACGTGAGGGCCGCGGCTGGCGCTGGGCCGACCTGATGCGGCGCGTGTTTGCGATCGACGTGCTGGCGTGCCCGGGCTGCGGTGGGCGCCTCCGCCTCGTGGCCGTGCTCGACGCGTCGGCAGTCACCGTGCGGATCCTCCAGCATCTGCATCTGCCGACCGAGGTGCCCGCGCCTGCTCCGACGCGCGCATCCCCAGCGCCTGACGAGTGGACCGGCTGACCTCCTAGTGACGGTCGGACTCGTCTTGACTGCCATCACGGGATTGGTGTGTACGGGCATCCGGCCGCACTCGATCCGACCCCACCGTGCACGACGGCCGCTGTGCGAGCGTGTGCTAGTCTGCGCTGTCCGAAGGGGGGAGGGCCATCCGGTCAAGGTCGCATAACGGCCATTCGGTGAACCTCGACCCCCTCTAGTGTTGTTTATCCTCGTTCCCTGCTCGGTTGCGCTTTGCTCGGCTTGGCTTACTTGCGGCGCAAATTGCGCTGCTAAGGTTTTGGTAGCTCAAAAAACAACAATAACGAGAAGCAAAATGACAACGAGAAAACCTGTTTTTTACGGCATCTTGGCACTGGTGAGCTTGCTCGGGCTCGGCATAACTCAACCCGCAAGAGCAAGCTTTATTACCACAATCGACCAGGTCGGGACCGACGTCGTGGCGACCGGCAGCGGTACTATTGACCTCGCCGGGTTGACTTTCCTTTTTCCGGCTGGCTTGGGCGGCGCGGGGGTGAACCCCTCCTTCGGGGTATTTAACACAGCGGGGGGCCCCGTCGATCTCTATTCAGGTGTTAGCGGGCCAACCAGTTTCGGCAGTGCGGCCTTCTTCGAAAGCGCCAATTTTTCCAGCGGGGACCCCGTCGCGATCCAGGGTGCCTTTGGCCGCCTGGCTGTGCCGGAGGGCTTTCTCACCGGTAATCCTCTCTCGGCTACCTTCACGTTCAACAATGCGACTTTCGCCAGCCTGGGGATAACTTCCGGCATCTATACCTGGACTTGGGGAACCGGAGCGCACGCGGACAGCTTCACCCTCTTCGCCGGTGTTCCCGTGCCGACCCCGGATACCGGAAGCAGTCTGAGCCTTCTGCTGATTGCGACAGGCTTAGTGCTGTGCGCCGCCCGCAAGCGCCGCGCGGCATAAACCGCCAAGGTCCAGCGAGAAAGTGAAGTTCGACGGCAGGGCGCTGCGTCGCAAATTGGGTTGCTGAGGTTTTGGTAGTTTCGTAAATCGTCTCGGTAGCATTATGCAGCGCGTCCGCCTTGGCGTGGTTGCGCAGAGCAGGGTGAACGCGACCAGTGATGCGGCATTCCGGTTTAGGGATTGTTGACCACTTGCGGCGCAGGTTTGCTCGCCTCAAGCTGTGCGTTCATCTTCTGTAGGCCCGTAGTGAGAGCTTCAATCTGCTTTTGCTGGAGTGCGATTGTCGCTTTTTGTTCCTGTATGTCACGCCCTTGTTCCTCGCCCGATCACCGCCACCGCGAGTTGACGCATCAACTCGATGACTTCGATTGCGTGCTTGAGGACGATTGTGAGCCCGATCAGGCTAGCGGAGAGCGTGCCGAGGGTCTTGAGAACCGTCGTTTCGTTGGGCATCGGCTCCGGTCCATCGCTTGGGGGGAAGGCCGCTGAATCGCGGGCCTGTATAGCGCCTTTCGGGCAGACCTATACAACCAAGTCAATGTTGTCGAAGCCGAGTTGTTAAGGGCCGGAGGGGCGGGAGGCGGGAGAAATCCCTGACACGAAAAAGGCCTACCACCACTCGATTTCTGATTTCAAGCGCTTTCGGTTTCGCCCTTCTGCTTGCACCTGACGCACTCGCCGGCCTTGGCGTAGAACTTCGTGCCGGAGCATCTCGGGCACGGCGCACCACTCTTCGGCGTTGCCTTGCCGTCTTCGGCTTGGAGTCCTCGACAGGCAGACCGAGACATTCGCAGCGAGAGTCGCATAGTGCAGGCTGAATCATCCGGCGTGGACGGACGGCAAGCCGGGTCCGATCGCCACGATGGAATCACAGCTTCGGGTTGACATACTCCGGCGCTAAGTTCGGTTCCGCTGCATGCGATGGACGAGAGGAAGATCCTCGAAGGTCATCGCCAGGCTGAAGCGCACGACGTTCGAGCGAAAACGCTCGGGCTGAAGACCTACACGCTCTCAAGGAAGACCGTCTTCAACATCCTGGGTGTGATCAAGACCGTGGTCGGCAAGAAGGTCTATCAGAACTGAGACATCACCCTCGCCAAAGCACCGCGCGCGCCGCAGAGATATTTCAAGGAGGAGAACATCAGGCCGATCGCGGAAGCGGCGGCGGACGGCCAGTCGAAAGTGTTTCTCGCCGTCCTGACCAGAACGTCTGAGGCGTTGCGCTGCCGGTGCGCCGACGTTCGGCTTTGACGCCGCGAGAGCTGCGGGCACTCCTAGCTGTGTAGCGCATTCAGGCGAGTCTGGCCTCACACTGTCCTGATGTCGGAGCGGGAGACTCGTCTCCTTCGGAGACGCCACGCGCCTAGCGCAACAAGGGTCAGAACAGCGCCGGTGGGTTCCGGCACGGCGTACGCGTCGAGTCCACCAAAGAGGGCGTTGGTTCGCTCACCCGCTCTCTAATGCCTCCTCAATGCCTCCTATCCTCCCAGGCGCAGGTAGCGCGCCTCGACCGCCGCGTGGGCCAGGTCCGGGCCGTTGTCGGAAGGGAGGAGCGGAACCCCAGCGGCACCCGGTCAACGTCGTATAACAGGCATTCAGTCAACCTCGCCCCCCTCTAATGTTGCTTATCCGCCCCATTCGTCGAGGGCCTTCGAGGTGAACTCGGTGCCGTGGTCGACCCGATCGCCTTGGGACGGGGCGCCGAGCGGCGAGGGCTCATGCGGCTCCAGGGGCTGCGCGAAGCGTGCGGACCCGCGTCGGCTTCACTATCGACGCGGCTCGGTGCCGCGCAACCTATCCCACAGCCCTCTCGGAGACACAATCGGCAGCGGAGCGCGCTTGCCTAGCTTCTGCAGGGCGGCATCTCCCGTGACGAGAACGTCGCCGTCACCAGCCATCGCCTCCGCCACGATCCACTCGCCGTCGGCGTCGGAGATGTCGAGGTCCACGTGTTTCTGCGGCGTGCTCACGACGACCTGATCGCGCAGCAGGGCCTCGATCTCGTCGATCGCACTCTTCGAGAGCTTCAGCTTGGTGCGGAGCTTGC
>Ga0210380_10000042_pt1 | contig 92334 bp, 75 predicted proteins | sample PLM4_5_coexredo_FD_155476 | JGI IMG/M metagenome (GOLD analysis project Ga0210380, IMG submission 155476) | Groundwater sediment microbial communities from an aquifer in East River, Colorado, USA - PLM4_5_coex redo | ecosystem: Environmental > Terrestrial > Soil > Riparian zone | place: USA...
GTGCTGGTTGGCGGCATCATCGGTGCGGCCTGCGCCTCGCTCCTGAGCTACTCGGTGATTCTCCTCACACAGCGGCGGCTGATGCGCCATCCCCACGAGGACGCGCCGCCCGAGTTTGCGGCGGGGATGCCGCCGAAGCTGGACCCCGTCGCGTGATCCGCAGCCGCTGATCGATTCATGCAGGGACCCGTTACGCTCGCGAGACCGGCCGTCATGCCGGTTGCGCTGCCCAGAGCATTCGGCCTCGGCGCCGTTCTGATCGCGGCGGGCCTCTTCTTTGTTGTCGCGGCGTTCCGAAACGATGGCCTGGGGCTCGGCGCCCCGGCGTTGCTGCTCTACTGCCTGGGTCTGCTCTCCATCGGTGTGCTGACCTGGTGGGAAGCGACGCGCGCGCGCACGGGTGTGCTGCCCTCGTGGACGTCACCGCCCGCCCTCATCGCAGGCTGGGCCCTTGGCTGGATCTATCTACCCGCCCTCGCGCCTTTCTTCGACGACAGTCTGCTCGCCGAGTTCGAGAGGTGGCAGGGCGGCGAGACGGTGCTCCTGACCGGGCTGGTGCTGACGTGCGTTGCGCTCGCAGCGCTGTCGCTCTCGTATCACGCAACGTCACTCGTGCTGGGCCGTCGTGCGCGAACAGCCGCACCATCCGAGCGTCCGGTTGCGTTCCGACGCATCCTTGGCCTGTATCTCGTCAGCACGGCCGCGCGGGGGTTGAACCTGTTCACGCTGGGAGTGGCGTATGGAACCGACATCACGGCGTGGGGACCCTTGCAGCCGGTGGCGCAGTGGATCGGATACGTCGAGGACCTCCACTTTCTGGCCCTGGCTCTCCTCGTGGCGCACTTCACGCGCCGACGGACGGGACACCTCTGGCTCGCGATCGCGATCCTCCTCGAGCTGGTTCTGAGTCTGTCGTCTGGCTTTCTGACGCCGGCGATTCTGCCCTTGGTCTTGTGCGTGACAACGGCGGCGGCGCTCGATCGGTTGCGAGGCCATCACGTCGCCCTGATTGCAGGTGCCGCACTCGTCATGTCGACCTTCGTGCCCGTCATTGCGGCGATACGGGAGGATCGGACGGGCGCCATCGGAACGAGCGACCTCGTCCGGGCCGGCGACGCCCTCGCAGCGCCGGGCAAGTACTGGCTTGCCGGCGTGTCGGCTGGGGATGGCGTGTATAACAAGTTCTTCGGCCGTCAGGCCGAAGTGGCCGGCGCTCCCGGACTTGCTGTGATGCTCACGCCGGACGTCGTGCCTTACGAAGGATTCGAGCGGTTCCTGACACTTCCCGCCTCCCTCATCCCGCGCGCTTTCTGGCCCGACAAACCCACGCTCTCGCGCGGCGTCTGGTTCAGCTCGACGTTTCGCGGCCTGAAGGAGGACACCACTTCCTATTCGGCGATGACGATCTTCAGCGAAGGATATCTGTTCTACGGGTGGACCGGGACTGTGCTGGCGATGCTGATCGTGGGCGCCGTGCTCGCCGTCGTTCGCCGCCGCCTCGACAACCCGCGCCTGGTTCTGGTGTATCTCGCGCTCCTGCCCACAATCATCCAGATCGAGCCTGAGTTCTCCTCGTATCTCATCACGCTGGTCCAGCGCTCGGTGGTCTTCCTGGTCGTGTTCCTCCTGCTCACGCACACGACGGCGGTGGCGACAGGCCGCCAGCGGATTCGGCCGTGACCAGACCGCGTGTTCTCGTTGTCGCCGACTACTATCTGCCCGGCTTTCGCGCCGGCGGCCCGGTGCGGGCGATCAGCAACACGATCCGCCGGCTCAGCTCTCACGCGGACTTCTCCGTCGTCACGCGGAACCACGATGCCGATGGCTCGACGTACCGCGATATCGAGGCAGGACGCTGGACCGAGAGCGCCGCCGGCCGCGTGCTGTACGCGCCGCGTCTGACGCCCGCGCTCCTGCAGCGATGTGTCGCCGACAGTGCCTGCGACGTCATCTGGCTGAACAGCTTCTTTTCGCGGGCCTCGATCGCGGTGCTGGTGCTCCGGCGGCTGGGACGGATTCGGCTGCCGGTGCTGCTTGCGCCTCGAGGCGAGTTCGCGCCAGGTGCCCTCGGGCTCAAGCGACATCGGAAAGCGGTCGCCATGCGAGTGTTGCGCTGGGCCGGATGCCTGCGCTCGATCCAGTGGCTGGCGTCGTCCGACGCCGAACGCCGCGACATCGTCGAGGCCGTCGGGGCATCACCGATCACGTGCGTGCCGGAAAGCGTGGCGGACGTGCCCGCGGCCGACGAGCCGTGGCCGGCCAAATCCCCTCGACGTCTGCGGGCCGTGTTCGCCGCGCGGATCGCCCCGACGAAGAACCTGCATTTCCTGCTGGAGGTCCTGGCCCGCTGCGACGGTGACATTCACCTCGACATCGTCGGCCCGCTCGAGGATCCGGAGTACTGGGCCCGCTGCCGCGGCCTGCTGTCGCGATTGCCCGCGACCGTCACCGTCGAGTACACCGGCGAGGCGACGCATCGCGATCTCCAGCGCCGCCTGTCGAACTATGACGTCATGATCCTGCCGACGCTCGGCGAGAACTTCGGTCACGTGATCGTCGAAGCCTGGACGGCGGGGTGTCCGGTGCTGGTGAGCGACCGTACACCGTGGCGTCAGTTGGCGTCGGACGGCGTGGGCTGGGACGTGGCGTTGGATCACCGGCAATGGGCCGCCGCGATCGGGGAGTGCCTCGACATGAGCGCGGAGGCGCACCTGGCGATGCGACGACGCGCCCGGGAGCGGGCCCGTCGCGTCTGGGAAGAGGGCATCGCCGGCGACGCGGCGCTGCGACGGTTGATCGAAGCGGCGGCGCGGCGGCCGCACTCCCACGCCGCCCGCGATCTCGTGCCCGGGATCGCCGGCGCCGGAGACATCGACCCATGCGCGTAGCCGTCGTCGCGCCGGATCTGCGGGAACCCGGCGGCGTTCGCGAGAAGGCGCTGTTCGTCGCCCGCTCCCTCAGGGGCCAGCTCGGCGCCGCTGTGCAGGTCGTGTCGCTTGCGACCTCTCGCACCGACGCCTCGAGCCTTCTGCTGCGCAGCCCGCGGACATGGTGGCGGCCGCTCGTCTCGCGCTACAGCGTCGAGGAGTTCACGGTGGATCACGTCGGCGCCGTGGGCGCCGAGATCGAGGTGGCGCGGTACGCCAGGCGGCGGGCGATTCTGAAGCTGGTCGAGCGTTGCGACGTCCTTCACGTCGTGTGCGGCACGCCGGCCTGGGCCTATGCCGTGAGTGGGTTCAGCGGCCCCGTGGTCGTCCATTTCGCGTCGTTCGTGCAGCACGAACGGCGTCAGGACACTCCGGGACGCTGGTCGGCCCTCGATGGCTGGCGGAAGCTGATGACATCGTCGGTCGGCATCGTCGAACGCGCCGCGCTCCGGCGCGCCGACGTCATCATCCCGGTGAACCGGACCCGTCGCGCCGAGGTCCGGGCGCTGGTGAGCCCCGAGACGCCCGTCGAGGTCGTGCACACCGGCGTCGACACGGAGCGGTTCACCCCGGGACCGTATCGCGAAGACGGCTACCTGCTGACGGTGGGCCGCCTGAGCGACCCTCGGAAGAACGTGCCGCTGCTGCTGCGTGCCTATGCGGCGGCGCGGGCCCGCTCATCGGACGTGCCCAGGCTGGTGCTCGCCGGGGTGGCCGCGCCGGACTCTGAGAGTCAGGACCTGATATCGGTGCTGGGCCTGACGGACAGCGTGCGGTACATCGGGCCCCAGGATCCCCGCACGCTGGTCGACACCTACCGCGGCGCATCAGCGTTCGTGCTCAGCTCCAACGAGGAAGGTCAAGGCATCGCCGTCGTCGAGGCCATGGCCTCGGGGCTGCCGATTGTCGCGACCTCCTGCGTCGGACCGTCGGAGCTCATCACCGATTGCGTCCAGGGGCTGCTGACGCCAGTGGGCTCTGTTGAGGGGTTGGCGGACGCGATCCTGCGCCTCACCACCGATCCGGGGCTCCGTCGTCGCATGTCGGACGCGGCCCGATGCCGCGCCGTGCGCGACTTCTCGCTCGAGAGGACGGGAGCGCAGCTGTGCAGCGTCTATCGAACCGCGGGAATTACGACAGGCCTTTCGAGGGCCTTCGATCCGCAGGCCGTCGGTGAGGCCCGAGGCAGCCTGTGATGCAGCGGGGCTACTTCGACGTGGCGCTGACGGCACTCACGCTGGGCCGGGACGATCAGTCGTTCCTCGACGCCCGGTGGATCGCCGGGTTGCTTCGGCGGGCTCCGTCGCGCGCCAGACGTCGTCTCGCCCTCTCGATCCTGAGCGTGAGCCCGCACTACTTCTACCGGCAACCGGCGTACGAGGGGCTGTCGCACGCCGACTTCACGGAGCGGGAGTTCGAACGAAACCTGGCCACGCGCGCCAGGCTTGGCCGATTGATTCTTGGCCCGTACGTGCAGGCCCATCAGGTCGTGCTCGACTACGGATGCGGGCCCGGATTCCTCGTGCGGTATGCCGCTGGTCTGGCGAAGACCGTCTACGGCGTGGACATCTCACGCGGCGTCCTCGAATGCGCCAGGATCATCAATAGCGCACCGAACGCCTCGTTCGTTCACACCGCCGCCATGGCGGCCATCGGCGACGCGACCATCGACCTCGCGTACTCGGTCGCCGTCGCGCAGCACCTGACGGATGCGGCGCTCGCGCGAGCCTTCGAGGCGCTCCGGCAGAAGCTCAAGCCGGGAGGCCGGCTTCTGCTTCACGTCGTCCTCGATGCGGAGGGCTGGCGGAGCGAAGAGGAGTGGAGACGCGACGCCTCCATTGCGGGGCGGCTGAAGCTCAAATACGGGCTCAACTGCTTCACGCGCCGCGAACGGCGAGTTCGCGACATGCTCGAGACCGCGGGCTTCGGCTCGATCGTCGTGAGGCCGATGCGCGACATCTGCCCGGAACCCTTCGACGATGTCTGCACCCAGCATCTCGTCTGCGCCACGAGAACCTGAATCAGATGGTACGAATCATTCCTGCGCATCGCCACGACCTGTTCGATCTGGCCGTACGGCTCCTCGAACCCGAGGTCGCGGCGGCGACGCCGGGCGATCGGCCGATTCACGTCGTGGTGAAACCCAATTGGGTGCAGCATCGCGCTGAATCGAGCGATTCGTGGGAGGCGGTCATCACGTCGCCCGATCTGGTCGAACAGGTCGTCAGGGCCGTGGCCGCTCTGAGCGGCGGCCGCGCCCTGGTCAGCGTGTGCGACGCGCCGCACACCTACGCCGACTTCGACGCGATCCTCGCTCGAGGGGCTCTCGGTCAGCGGCTCGCCCGCATCCGGAGCGAGTGGCCGGCGCTCCACCTGGAGATCCTCGACCTTCGGCGCGAGCGCTGGATCGTGCAGGACAGCGTGGTCGTGCGCCGTGAGCCCAACACCGAGGATCCGCGCGGGTACACCGCCGTCGATCTCGGCCGGCGGAGCTGCTTGTACCGGCACCGGGGCGAGGGCCGCTTCTACGGAGCGGACTACGACCGCCAGGGCGTCAACCTCCATCACCACGGCGATCGACACGAGTACCTGCTGGCCGGCACGCCACTCGAGGCCGACCTCTTCATCAACCTGCCGAAGCTCAAAACCCATCGCAAGACCGGCATTACCGCCGCGCTCAAGAACCTGGTGGGCATCAACGGCGACAAGAACTGGCTGCCCCATCACACCGACGGATGTCCGGCGGATGGCGGCGACGAGCGCCCCGTGCTCGGCTGGTCCGATTGGGTCGAGACGCGGATCAAGCCGCTGGTGCAGGCCGCCACGCTGCGGGCGCCGGCCCTCGGGGGCCCGCTCTACCGCCTGGCGCGCCGGCGTGGGGCGCTGCTCGACGGCGGCGGTCCGACGATTCGCAACGGCAACTGGCAGGGCAACGACACGTGCTGGCGGATGGCGCTCGACCTCAATCGCGCGCTGCTCTTCGCCAACCGCGACGGCGCGCTCCGGACCGCGTCACAGCCCAAGCGCTACTTCTGCATCATCGACGGCATCATCGGCGGCGAGGGCAACGGGCCCACCGATCCCGATCCCGTGTTGTCGAACGTGCTCATCGCCGGGGGCAACCCGGCGGAGGTCGACGCTGTCGCAGCACGGGTGATGGGATTCGACATCGAACGCCTGCCAATCGTGTGTCACGCCTTCGACGCGCACTCGCTGCCGATCGGCGTCACGCCGCTCGCTCGCCTGGCATGCTTCGACGAGCGTGTCGGCGCGGAGATTCCCGTGAGCGAGGTGCAGGCCGCCGTCCCCGGCGGCTTTCGCCCGCACTTCGGCTGGCCCGATGTGACGGCACCGACAGGCAGCGCCCAGAGCGTCCCGGCCGGATCCGTGTGAGACCGTGAACCATACTCTCGAACGGATGTACGGCGCGGTCCCCGCCGGTCTGCAGCATCTGCTCTGCTCGGCTGAAGGGTATCGGCTGCAGCGGATGCGCTTCGGCAACAACTTTGGCGCCCTGCTGCGGGAGGTCGAGGCTCGAAGCGCGATGTCCGCCGCGGACGTGTCGGCCCTGCGCGACCGGCTGTTCCGTGAATTCGTGTTGGACGCCGCCTCCGGTTCGGCCTTTTATCGCGGGCAATCCGCGTTTGCGCGGGCCGCCGCCGGGCAGCCGTTCCGAGCCGAGGATCTGCCGATCCTCGACAAGCCGGCGGTTCAAGCGGGCGCGGCACGCATCACGCGAGGCGACGTGCCGCACGCGATAACCGCCTCGACCAGCGGATCGACGGGCATGGGGCTGCGATTCCCGGTCACGCGTGAAGCGGTCCGGCGACAGTGGGCGACGTGGTGGCGGTTCCGCCGGTGGCATGGGATTGAACGCGACGAGTGGTGCGGGTATTTCGGAGGGCGGCCCATCGTGCCCGTTCGGCACCCACGCGCGCCGTTCTGGCGCTACAACGTGCCCGGACGACAGGTCCTGTTCAGCGGCTCGCATCTGAGCGCCGACACGTGGCCGGCCTACGTTGCGGAGCTCGCCGGGCGCCGCCTGGCGTGGCTCCACGGCTATCCGTCGCTGCTGGCGCTTCTCGCCAGCTACCTCGTCGAGCATCGCGCGACGCTCGGCTACGACGTGCGGTGGGTCACGACTTCGGCCGAGAACATGCTCCCGGCGCAAGCCGATCTGATCGAGCGCGCCTTCGGCGTGCGGCCCCGGCAGCACTACGGCATGGCGGAAGGCGCCGCCAATGCGTCGGAGTGCCCGAGCGGCCGGCTGCACGTGGACGAGGATTTTGCCTGCGTGGAATTCGTTCCCACCGGGCACGGAACGGGCTACCGGGTCGTCGGCACCAATCTGACCAATCGCGCGTTTCCGCTGATTCGCTATGACGTGGGCGACGTCGCGCAGGTGTCCGGCCAGACGTGTGGCTGTGGACGTCCCGGCCGCATCGTCGACGGGATCGACGGACGGCGCGAGGACTACGTGGTGCTGCCGAGCGGCGCGATGGTCGGTCGCCTCGATCACATCTTCAAGAACCAGGTGCGCGTGCGCGAGGCCCAGATCTACCAGCCCGATCGGAGTCGTGTCGTGCTTCGGCTCGTGGGCGCGAAGGACTTCACGACGCGGGACGAACAGGCGCTGATCGGCGCGGCCCGGACCTGGCTGGGCAACGGCCTGCGGATCGAGATCGAGCATCTCGAGGCGCTGCCGCGCACACCGGCCGGGAAGCTGAGATTCGTCGTCTCCGACGTCGCCGCGGCGCGTCTCGAGGCCGTGACGTGAAACAGCTCGTGCAGTCGATGCGGACTGGCGCCGTGAACGTCCTGGACGTTCCGCCGCCACGGCTCGCCGGTCCCGGCGTGCTGGTGCAGACGGCCGTGTCGCTCGTCTCGGCCGGCACGGAGCGCGCGGCGCTCGAGTTCGCGAAGGGCTCGCTGGTCGGGAAAGCTCGCGCGCGGCCCGACCTCGTGAAGCAGGTGCTCGAGAAGGTTCGCCGGGACGGCCTGGTGCGAACGGTATCGGTCGCCCTCGCCCGGCTCGATCGGCCCGTGGCGCCCGGGTATGCCACCGCGGGCACGGTGATCGCCGTCGCGCCCGGCGTCGATGACGTTCACATCGGGGATCGAGTGGCCTGTGCGGGGGCCACCTATGCCACGCACGCCGAGATCAACTACGTCCCCAAAAACCTGGTCGTGCCCGTGCCGCGCCGCCGCACGGGAGACGACGTGGGCTTCGACGAAGCGGCGTTCACGACGACCGGCGCCATTGCCCTGCACGGCGTCCGGCTCGGCGCGCCGGAGATCGGGCACCGCGCGGTGGTGATCGGCCTCGGGGTGATTGGCCTCCTGGCCACCCAGATTCTCCGCGCGCACGGCTGTCGTGTGTTCGGAATCGACCTCGACTCCACGCGCTGCGACCTGGCCCGCACGCTCGGCGCCGACGAGGCGATGACGCCCATGGGCGCGGAGGCCGTCGTGTCGCGATGGAGCGGCGGCCTCGGCGCGGATCTCGTCGTCGTCGCGGCCGCGACCAGCGGCAGCGATCCCGCGGTGATGGCCGCGGAGATCGCGCGCGACAAAGGCAGGATTGTCGCCGTGGGTGCGACCGGGCTGGACCTGCCGCGGCGCACGCTCTACCAGAAAGAGCTGTCGCTCGTGGTGTCGCGCAGCTACGGCCCAGGACGCTACGACCCGGACTACGAAGAACGAGGCCACGACTATCCGCGCGCCTATGTCCGATGGACCGAGCGCGAGAACATGCGGACGTTTCTCGATCTGGTCGCCGAGGGCCGCGTCGACGTACGCCCGCTCGTGTCGCACCGCTACGACATCGAACACGCAGCCGAGGCGTACGACACGCTCGAGAGGGGCGGCGCCCTCGCCATCCTGATCGACTACGGCACTGCACCTGCGACCGTGGCAACTCCGATCCCGGTCTCGTCCCGCCCACGCGCGTCCGTGGCGGGGCACCCCCGGATCAGCGTCATTGGCGCCGGCGCCTTCGCGCAGAGCGTGCTGCTGCCGTCGTTGACGCGCGCGGGCGCGACGCTTGGCGCCGTCGTCGCCGCGACCGGGTTGTCCGCACGATCGGCAGCCGACCGGTTCGGCTTCGAGACCTCCGCGACCGCGACGGAAGGGATCTGGCGCGACGCCGGCTGCGCGGCGGTCGCCATCGCCACCCGGCATGACAGCCATGCGCAGCTCGCCATCGACGCACTCGAAGCCGGCAAGGCCGTGTTCGTCGAGAAACCCCTGTGCATCAGTGAGGCCGAGCTCGAGCGCATCGTCCACGTTGTCGACACGCTGCGCATGGCCGGGCAGGCTCCGTTCGTGATGGTCGGCTTCAACCGCCGGTTCGCACCGTCGGTCGAGACGGTGCGCATCGCGATGGCCGGCGCGCCCGTGAGCATCGTCTACCGCGTCAATGCCGGCCGCCTGCCACCACAGAGCTGGATCACACACGCGGACGAGGGCGGCGGCCGAATCGTCGGTGAAGTGTGCCACTTCGTCGATCTCTGCGCGCACCTGGCCGGGTCGCCGGTGGTGGAGGTGAGCGCCACGCGTTCGGCCGCCGGTCCCGACGACGTGATGGTGAGCCTGCGGATGGCCAACGGCTCCATGGCCGCCGTCGCGTATCTGATCGACGGCGACCGGGCAGCGGCCAAAGAGCGCATCGAGGTGTTCGGCAGCGGCCGTTGCGGAACGATCGACGACTTCCGGCGGGCGCGAGTCACCGGTGCGGGCCGAGCGGTCCGGCACGGCGGCTGGCTCGCGCGTCAGGACAAGGGGCACGCCGCTGAAATGGCCGCGTTCGTGAGCGCCGTGGCGTCGGGCCGCGTGTCGCCGGTGTCATTCGAGTCGGCCGTCAACACGACCCGCGCCACCTTTGCCATCGTGCGGTCGCTCGAGGCTGGCGGTCCGGTTCCCGTGCCATGAACGACTCGTCCGCTTCCTCGTCCGTTTGCGCGCCGCGGGCGCCGGCGATGGCGCGCGTCGAGTACCTGGCGCGGGTCCTCCAGGTGTACGCGCGCCCGGCGTCGGGCCCGTTGTCGTTCTGGCACGAAGAGCCGGAGGTCAACGCGGCGTATCGCGGCGACGCCCGCCAATACTTCATGCGGTTTGGTGGGAAGGCGAACTACGCCGGTCCGTTCGATGCCAGCGGCATCCCGCTGCTCGACTATCGGGGTCGCATCGGACGGCAGTACAACCCGATTGCCGTCGCCCATTACGGTCTGGCGCGATTCAACCGCTGGTGCGACGGCGGAGACAGCCGCGACCGCACGGCCTGGCTCGCCGCGTCGCGGTGGCTCGTCGCCAACCTGCAGTCGAACGACCAGCATGTGCCGGTGTGGGTCCACCACTTCGACTGGCAGTACCGGCAGGTGCTGAAGGCGCCGTGGTATTCGGGGCTCGCACAGGGCAACGGCGTGTCGATGCTCGTCAGGGCCGCGACCGAGACCGGCGACGACTCGTTCGCCGAGGCCGCGCATCGTGCCTTCCAGTCGCTCGAGCTGCCGATCGCGCGAGGCGGTGTGCTCGCGACCGACACACGCGGCGACGTCTGGATCGAGGAATACATCGTCGACCCGCCGAGCCACGTCCTGAACGGGTTCATCTGGGCGCTCTGGGGCGTGTACGATTACGCGCGCTGGAGCCGCCGGCCGGGCGCGTCGGCGCTGTGGAACGCCTGTGTCAGGACGCTCGAGGCCCGGGTGGACGATTTCGATACGGGTTGGTGGTCCTTGTACGAGGCCCCGACCACGGGGCGCCGGATGCTCGCCAGCCTCTACTATCACCGGCTTCACGCGGTGCAGCTTCGCGTCCTCCACGAACTGACCGGGATCGCAGCGTTTGCGACGCATGCGGCGCGGTTCGAGGCCTACGCGCGCCGGCCCGTCTCGAGGGCTCGCGCGTTCGTGGAAAAGGCCTGCTTCAAGCTCCGTCACTACTGATTCAGCCGCTCGACCCCTCGCGACATGCGGATCCTGTTCTTGACGCACTACTTCACGCCCGAGGTCAACGCGCCCGCCACGCGCACCCACGAGCATTGCCGCGAGTGGGCCGCGGCAGGCCACGACGTTCACGTCGTGACCTGCATCCCGAGCCACCCGGCAGGCAGACCTTTTTCCGGGTACCGGCGCCGCTGGTATCAGTACGAGTCGATCGACGGCATCCACGTCCATCGCGTGTGGACCTACCTTGCCGCCAACCGGGGCATCGCGAGACGTACGATCAACTACCTGTCCTTCGCGCTCTCGGGAGCGTGGCGGGGGTGGCGGCTGGGATCGTTTGACGTCGCCATCGGGACGTCGCCGCAGTTCTTCTGCGCGGTCGGGACCTGGCTGGTCGCCAGGCTTCGAGGCCTGCCGTGGGTGTTCGAGCTGCGCGACCTGTGGCCCGAGTCGCTTGCCGCCGTTGGTGCGGTGCAGCACCGGTCGGCGGCAATACGGTGGCTCGAGCGCCTCGAACTCCGGCTCTATCATGACGCGGCGGCCGTCGCGTGCCTGACGCGAAGCTTCGAGCGCTCCCTCGCCGCGCGCGGCGTCGACCCGGCCAAGCTCCACTTCGTGCCGAACGGCATCATCCCCGAGTTCTGGTCGAGCGGAGACCGCGCGAGCGCTCGCCGCGAGTTGGGCGTGGCGAGCCATGAAGTGCTCCTCAGCTACGTCGGGACGACCGGCATGGCGCATGGCCTCGGCACGATCCTCGACGCGATGTCGAGCCTGCACGCACGCGCGCCTGACGTACGGCTGCTGATCGCCGGGGACGGGGCAGAACTGGAGGCGTTGCGCGCCCGGGCGGCCTCGCTGCGTCTGAGCCACGTGCAGTTCACGGGCCTCGTGCCGCGCGCGCGCGTCCCGTCGCTGCTGGCCGCCAGCGACATCATGCTGGTCACCCTGAAACCGTCAGCGCTATTCGAGACCGTGCTGCCGTCGAAGATGTTCGAGGCCATGGCGGCTGGACGCCCGATCGTGCTCGGCGTCGAGGGCGAAGCCCGCGAGACGTTGCTCGCCGCCGGCGCCGGGATCGCGATTCCGCCCGGGGACGCCGCTGCGCTCGGCGATGCTGTCTGCAGGTTGGCGCGCGATGCTGCGCTCCGTGCGGCGATGGGTGAATCGGGAAAGGCGTACGTGGCACACGAGTACAGCCGGCGCGTCTGGGCCGGACGCTATCTGACGTTGCTCCACGCCGTATCCGCCGTGTCGGCCCAACCGGTCGAGTCGCGCCAGACGGCTCTCACCCCCTGACCATGGTGAACGGGTACACCTCGCTCATCCTCGCGGCGCTGGCGTCTGCGGCGGTCGCGTTCGCGCTCACGCCGCTCACGGCCCGCCTCGCGGTCCTGGTGGGGGCGATCGATGTGCCCGGCCGCCGGAAGACGCACGCCGAACCCACCCCCCGCCTGGGAGGCCTGGCGGTCGTCGGCGCCAGTGCGGCGGTGTGGGCCGGTGCCTCGTGGTGGTTCGGCGTGTCGCTGCCGCGCGAGCTGTCGCTCGGGCTGATTGCCGGAGGCCTGCCGATCCTGGCGGTCTCGGTGCTCGACGACATGCGCGGCGTGCGCGCGAGTCGCAAGCTCCTGGTTCACATCGCCGGAGCCTTGATCGCGGTGGCGAGCGGCGTGGCTCTTGGCGGCGTCGTGCATCTCTTCGACGTCGAGATCCAGCTCGGTATCTGGGCGATACCGTTGTCGGTGGTGTGGCTGGTTGGCGTGACGAACGCGTTCAACGTCATCGACGGCCTCGACGGCCTCGCCGCCGGCCTGGCGCTGATCGCCTCGCTGTGCATGGCGGTCGTGTTCGCCCTGGTCGGCCAGCCGATCATGGCCGGCGCGGCGCTGGTCCTGGCGGGGGCGCTGGCCGGGTTCCTGCCGTTCAATGTGCACCCGGCGCGACTGTTCCTGGGCGACAGCGGCGCGACTGCGATCGGGTTCTGCCTGGGCGCTTTCGCGCTCAAGGGCGGTTCCACGTTGTCGTCGGGGTTCGCCGCGCTGGTCCCGGTGTTGATCATGGGGCTGCCCATCGCCGATACGCTCATCACGGTTGCGCGCAGGACGGTCGGCCGTCTGGAGCGACGACAAGGTGGCGTGTTCGTCGCCGATCGGAATCACATTCATCATCGGCTTCTCGCTCACGGCATCGATCATGGACGCGCGGTGCTGATCCTCTACGGCGCCGGCCTGGTCTGTGCGGTCGGGGCGTTCGGGTCGCTGTTCCTCCAGGCTCGCCACGCCGCCCTGTTCATCGTGGCCATCCTCGTCGCCGGCGCCGTCGGTGTCCGCCGGCTGGGATACGACGAGTTCGCTGTCGTCCGTCGCGGCGCGGTGCTCCGGGTGTACGAGTCGCCGGTCGTCAACACGTCGATGTTCGTCGTCTTTGCCGATCTGGCCATGTCGGGTCTGGCCGCCTACGTCGCCCTCGGGCTGAAGCTCGATAGCTGGAATCCACGCGAGACGGGCCAGGCGCTCGTGGATCTGATCGCGGTGTTCGCCCCTTTGACCGCGCTGGTGTTCTGGTACACCGGCATGTATCGCGGCAGCTGGCGAGTGGCCGGCGTCGCGGACCTGGCCAGGGCGGGTGGCGCAGCGGCCGCCGTCACGGTGGCCGGGGCCGTACTGCATCCGCTGCTCTCGTCCGCGCCGCAGCCGATCCCGGTCTTTGTGATCTATGGCCTGGTCACCCTGGTGATGGCGACCGCCTCACGCGCCTCGTACGTCGTCCTGCGAACCAGTCAGCGACGAGCGAGCCATCAAGGCAGTCCCGTCCTGGTGTACGGCGCCGGCAAGCACGGCATCGCCGCCATCCAGGAACTGTTCGAGAACCCGGCCACCGGGCTGAAGCCGATCGGCTTCGTGGATGACGACCCCGCCAGGACGGGCAAGCTCGTCAACGGGTTGCCCGTGCTGGGACGCTCGTACGAGCTGGAAGCGCTCATCGTCGCCCACAGCGTCAAGGCGGTGATCATTGCCTCGCCCATGGTGCCGTCTGATTGCCACATCAGAATCGCGCACGCGAGCGACAGGCTCGGGATCAAGCTGTTCCGCATGCACGTGCAGCTCGAACTGCTCCTCGAAGAGACAGTCGTCGTCGCCGCGCGGGAACCGGCGTCGGCAGCGGCGGCGACCGCAGGCGCTGCCGCCGCTCTGGCGGCATCGGTCCCGAGCGTCGCCTCCGCCCTCGAATCCGAGCCGTGCGTTGGATGCGGTGGGCGCAACGTCCGTCGCTCCAGGGCCAAGGGCGTCTACGAGCGCTTCCGGAAGCTGCACACCCCGGCCCGCCCGTTCCGGTGCGACGACTGCGGCTGGCGCGGCTGGCTGGTGCCGCTCGAACACTCCATGGCGATCGACGAGATCGTCGAGGCCGACCTGCGGCCGCTCGACGCGGCGTTCTCATCGCTTTCCCCGCTGGGCGAGAGCGGTCGCGGGAGCGACGGACGGTGAGCGGCCGTACGCCTCCACTCGGGCCGCTTGCGAGGGCAGGCATCTCGAATGCGAGTCATACGGCGACGATGCTCGTCCTGGCATGGGGCGCGCTCGCGTTCGGCGCGGTCTACGACTGGGCCTTCTGGCCGTTGGCGGCCGCCTGCGCCGTGTGTGGAGCGCACGCCCTGATGCAGCGCAGTCATGTGCCGCGCCTGCCCGGTGTGCTCCCGCCCGTCTGCCTCGCAGCCGTCGCCGTGGCAGCGCTCGTACAGATCGTGCCGCTCCCGAGGAACCTGCTGGCCGTGCTGTCCCCGCAGGCAGCGCCCGTGCTTGCCGATCTCGACATCTCGTTCGCGGCGCAGGCCGTGGATCGCCACGCGCTGTCGATTGCGCCGCAGGCGACGATGACCGCGCTGCTGCTGTTCGCCTCATTCGTGACGCTCATGCTTGGCGTGGCTAGAACCGTGTCCGCCACGGGACCGCGTCGGCTGGCCGCGCTCATCGCCGGGCTCGGCGTCGCGCTGGCGCTCGCCGGCATCATCCAGCGGCCGCTCTACGCCGGGCAGATCTACGGCTTCTGGACGCCGATCATGGCGGGCAGCCCCTTCGGGCCCTTTGTCAACAAGAACCACTTCGCCGGCTGGATGCTGATGGCGTTGCCGCTGACGTTCGGGCTCCTGTGCGCGAATGCCGCGCGAGTTGCGCCCCGGGTGGCGACCGACTGGCGGCATCGCGTTCTCTGGTGGTCGTCGCCGGAGGCAAGCCGCGTGTCACTTCTCGCTGCCGCCGCGGCCGTCATGGCGCTTTCGCTCATGCTCACGATGTCGCGCTCGGGAATGCTGGCGTTCGCCGCGTCGATCTCGATCACCGGCTGGTGGGCGGTCCGGCGGCTGCCCATCGGCACGGGACGATGGGTCGTGGCCGGATATTTCGCGGTTCTGGTTCTCTTCGTGGTGGGCTGGGCCGGCGTCGACGCGGTGGCGGCGCGATTCGGCAGCGCCAATCCGGCGACGGTCAACGAGCGCTTGCCGATCTGGCGGGACACGTGGCGCGTGGTCACCGCCTTCTGGCTGACCGGCAGCGGCCTCAACACCTACGGTGTGGCGACGCTGTTCTACCAGACCAGCGTGCCCGGCTTCCACCTGCGCGAGGCGCACAACGACTACCTGCAGCTGGCAGCCGAAGGAGGCCTCCTGATCGGCGCACCCATCGTCTGTGCGGTCGCGGTGCTCGTGCGCGAGACTCGCCTGCGGTTCGCGGACTCGCGCGGATCGAGCTATTGGATCCGGCTCGGCGCCGTGACCGGCCTCGGCGCCATCGCGCTGCAGTCGACGGTCGAGTTCAGCCTGCAGATGCCTGGGAACGCCGCGCTCTGCGCGGTACTCTGCGGGATCGCCCTCCATCGCGACCCACGATCGGCCAGGACGGCATGAGCGATGTGGACCGGGGCCGGCGCAATGAGCCGTAGGTCAGCGAGCCGCCCGGTAGTTGTGGACGACCACCATCGCATAGAAGGAGTCGAGAGCCGCCATGAGGGCGATCGCGGCCACGGGGTTTTTCGGGCGCAGCCTCTCCGTCAGGAGGATCGTGGAGGCGGTCACCCCGGCCTTCAGCGCAAAGAGCGCGGCCGGCTGGCCAGCGATATCCCCCAGCAGTGGATTACGCTCGGTGCCACCGTTCTGAAGCGCGCGCATGGTCGAGTGCGCGTCGAGCGCCTGCAGCCCGGCAAACGAGGCATACAGCGGCAGCAGCACTCCGAGGCGCTGCGACGGCATGGTCTCGGAGACTGGACTGATCGACGGGAGCCGTGCCTCGATCGGCTCGCCGGCCGCAACGATGTCGTTCGTGGTGGAGAGTGCCGGCGCTGGAGTCGAGCCGGGCAGTGGCGTCACGGCGGGCGCGGCAAGGCCCGAGTCCTGTGCCTGGCCGATCGTCGGACAGCACGTGAGCCCGAGTCCGAACGTCGCGGCGACGAAGACGCGATGCACGTTTTGGCGAACACGGATCTGCACGTGAAACCTTTCGTCTCGGCGGCGGCGGACGCGCGGATGCGCGACGTCGATCTCTTCGTGAGCGCCGAGCGATCGGTTGCTCGGCTCGTGCAGCCCGCGAATCTTCGAGCGCCACTCGTGCTATCGGCGTCGTGGAGAAGTCTCTTGAGGGCGATCGCACGCGCGCGATCGGGAAACTGATGTCGCTTCGCATCGCCTGCGATCTCGACGGCACGCTGGCCGACATGAACGCTGCGCTACAGCGTGAAGCGGAGCGTATTTTCGGCGAGCCCGTCGATCTCGGCGCACGGGCGCCGGGCGTGTTCACCAGCGTGACGCGACATCGAGCGGCCGCGGCTGATGAAGGCGTTGCCGACGTGAAGAGAAGAATGCTGGCGGAGGGCGAGAGGAGCCGGCTGTGGAACCACGTGCGCGAAATCGACAACTTCTGGGAAACGCTTCCCGAGATCGAGATCGGCGCGGTGGCTCGGCTCGCCGTGACCGTGGCGGTGCAGGGATGGGAGATTCTCTTCCTCACCCGACGCCCCGGCACGGCCGGTGACACGGTACAGGTTCAGTCGCAGCGATGGTTGCGGGCCCACGGCTTCGAGTTGCCCAGCGTGTACGTGGTGTCGGAATCGCGCGGCAAGATCGCGGCCTCGCTCTCACTGGACGTCGTGATCGACGATCGTCCCGACAACTGCCTCGATGTCAGCGCCGACTCGAGCGCGAAGCCTGTCCTCCTGTGGCGAGACTCTCCAGCGCGTCTGCCGCCCGGCCTCAGTCGGCTGCCGATACAAGTCGTCTCGTCGATGGCCGAGGCCATCGAGCACCTCACCCACCTTCCGCCGCGCCCAACCAGGCCACGCGGCATCCTCGGCCGCCTGCGCCAGGCCTTCCACCACTCGTAGTCTCGACGGTTCGGATCCCTTCCATCCGCGGTCGCTGAGCGCTGCGCAGCGGCGCCGCGTTACTCGAGGCGATCACGGGGCCAGCGGCCGCCTGCAAGGAAGGAGGACGGCCGGCGGAACCGTCGTACGCGACACGCCCCACCCGAGCGGGGTGGGGCGTGGAAGTACCGACGGCCGCTGGCTGGCTGTTAGGTGCGGCGCCGGCGCACCAGGCGGAGGCCACCGAGACCAAGCGCCAGGAGCGCGAGCGTGGCGGGCTCGGGAACAGGAGCAACGATTCGGGGGGTAATGCCTGGGTCAGCTGCGAGCCGGAAGACGGCGTCGTTGTAGTCCAGGTCGCCGCCGTCGAAAAGATCCTCGAAGCTGATCACGATGCCGTTCGCGATGTCGATCGCACCGTGTCTGACGCCGTCCGGGTTTCGGCTGCCCGGTCCAAGGAAGTACACGCGGTTCGCGTCGCTCACGACCCGGATGCCGAAAATGAGCTCGTCGCCAATCGCCAGGCCCATGGCGAACGGATTGAACGTTGCGGACACAGCCGATGGCTCGTCGTTCGCGAGGAGCAGCAGGCGAGTGAACGCGGCGTTGTAGATGCCTAACTCGCTCACGTACGCCGACGACGAGGGCAGCGTCGTCAGGGAGATCGATCCGCCAGGGTAGAACACCTGGGCGCCAAGTATCGGAGCGGCGTCAGCGGACCGGCTGGTGAATCCAATCAACACCAGCCCGGCGCACAGCGCCAGGATCCCCTTGTTCTTCAGCAGCCTCTTCATACGCCGTCCTCATCCGCCAAGCGCTTAGGCAGCTCGGCCTGCATCTGCATTAACTCGACCATTATTGCCCAGTTTAGCCAGACTTTAGACTGATGGGTCGGATATCTCTGTGCAGGGCGAAAGTCGCCCGTAACCCGCGGGTTCCGTTTCACAATCTCCCGTGCCTGATACTGCCCCTGACGCGCCGTCCACGCACAAGCGCCGCCGGCGATACCCGGGTAAGAACCCGCGCGAGTTTCACGACAAGTACAAAGAACTGAACGCCGAGCAGTACCCCGCCGAGATGCAGAAGATCCTCGCGTCCGGCAAGACGCCGGCCGGCATGCATCTGCCCATCATGGTGGACGAAGTCCTGGGTTGCCTGCGGCCCAGCCCTGGCGAGGTGGCTGTCGATTGCACGCTCGGCGGCGGCGGTCACGCGCGGGCGATCCTGGAACGCCTGCAGCCGGGCGGACGGCTCCTCGGGCTCGACGTTGATCCCCTCGAGTTGCCACGCACCGAAGCGCAGCTGCGCGCGGCCGGTTTCGGCGCCGAGGCGTTTGTCGCACGCCATGCCAACTTCGCCGGCTTGGCGCAGGCCCTCGCGGCCGAGGGTCTCGAGCACGCCGATGTGATTCTGGCGGACCTCGGCGTCTCCTCGATGCAGTTCGACAATCCCGATCGCGGCTTCAGCTACAAGGGCGTCGGGCCGCTTGACATGCGGATGAACCCGCGGCGGGGTGCGCCGGCGTCGCAGCTGATCGTCGATGTGAGCGAAGAGGCACTCGCGCGGCTGCTCGCGGACAATGCGGACGAACCGCACTGCCGCCTCATCGCCCGACTGCTGAAGGCACAGCCGCTCGAGACGACGCATGCCGCCGAACGTCTGCTGCGCGCAGGCCTCACGTCAGCCCTTCCCGGCGTGGCGAAGACGGACGTGAAGATGTCCATCCGCCGCACGTTCCAGGCGCTGCGCATCGCGGTCAACTACGAGTTCCCAGCGCTCGATGCGCTCCTGCGGTCGCTGCCCGAGTGCCTCGCGCCGGGCGGCCGCGTTGCGGTGCTGACGTTTCATTCCGGCGAAGACCGGCGGGTGAAGAAAGCGTTTCAGGCGGGCCGCCGTGCCGGCGTGTATTCAGATATCGCGACTGAGGTGATTCGCTCCACCAAGGCTGAGACGTTCGCCAACCGGCGCGCCGCCTCCGCGAAACTACGCTGGGCCGTGCGCGCGATGAAATGACCTCGCTGGTCTGAACTGGAAGGCCACCCGCCCCCCGGGCCACGCCTCTCGGGCTCAGAAGCTCGATAGCTTGCGGAGCGGCTCGAGCCAGCCGAACAAGGTCCCCCCGACTTCCGGGAAGAGTGACGCGATGACGGCCAGGAGCGGAAGCACGCCGTACATCGCAATCCGCTTGATGAACTCCCAGTTGATGTCCACGTGTCCAGGCGTCGTGGTCCGCAGGCGGCTGAGCACGTGGTCGCGTTCCATGTCGACGAGTATCCAGACCGCCGACAGCGCTGTCGCCGCCACGGCCAGCATGTCGACCGTCAGGAGCGAGGTGCGCCCGTTGAAGACGTACAACAGGTGCGCCGCTGTCAGCGACGTCAGGCACACCATCGCGGCGAACAGGCAGGTGATCGTGCGCGCAACGATGTCCCGGAGGACGAACGCCGTCTGAAGCGCGACGAGCTGTTCGCAGCGCGCGAACCACCCGGATGGCGGCTCGGCTCGGGGTACCGGATTTGCCGCGGCCGTCGCCGTCAGCGAGCCCGTGTTGTACACGAGCTCGACGACCTTTGGCGCGATGGTCGCGCCTCGGCGCCACACGGTTCCCTGCAGCATCGTGACGAGCGAATCCGAAAGCCTCCACAAGCCGAACCACGTTTCGCTTTGAATGATGGCCGCGTGTTCGCGAACGCCCATCTCGCGTTCGAGAGAGCTGACGTGCGAGGGCACGGCGAACAGCGGCTCGAGCGAGACGAGGTCCCCCGCGCGGACGCCAAAACGGACTTCCTCCGCGCCGGCGAAACCGCGAATAGCCCCGAGGTCACGCGGTACTTCGGACACGACGGCCCCATATGGCCCGGCGAAGGCGACGCTGCGAAAGTCGCGCATCACGCTATCGGCCATGTGGGCGACGGGCATCAACTCGGTCAGGCGCGGCGGCGCCAGGGAGATGTCCCACGGGACCTGTGGTGCGATCTCCTGCAGGTGCTTCTCGATCGGAGTCTGCGCGAACCGCTTCAGGTGCGATCGGGCCGTGTTCCACAGCGCCAGACCCTGAGCCAGTTGCAGCAGGCCGAGCCCGAGCGTGGTCCAGGTGCCGACCATCACGAACCAGGAGAACGTCCGCCCCTCGATCGTGGTGATGCGCGTGGTGCTGATTGCCGCAACCAGCAGAACCAGGAGGAGCGCAGTCGGATAGATTCCCGGCATGTTCTGCGCCGGCATGTCCAGCATTCCGGCGAGACTGCCTTTTTTCGGTTCGCCAACCGGTGGCTCGCGTTCGGCTGTGAACAAGCCGAATGCCGGCGACCCGCCTCCGAGACGCGCGTACCCGTACCCGACCAGCGATAGACGCCTGACGCCGGTGAAGACAGCAGTGTAGAAACTCGCCGCGAGACAGATCGTCAACGCGGCCGGCGAGATGATGCCGCCGCCCACTAATCGCGCCAGCGTGAGCCGGCCCGGGGCGCCGGTCGTCGCGTTGAGCGCGGTCTGGACGACGAGGGCCAGGAACAGAAGCATCGTGACGACCATACCGACGAACAACAGCCATCCGGTCCGCTCGGTCATCGTGAGATGGCCCAGCCTCAGCGCCGCCAGCCGAACGACGGTCATCGCGGTACGACGCGGTTGAATCGCCGCCGCCCCTTTCGCGGTCAGGCCGTCGGGCAGCATCCGTCGGGGCCCGTAGCTCTTCACACCCGTGTAGATCACCACCACTGCAGTCGCGCCGGCCGCGACGGGTACCAGAAGGCCGGCGGATTCCGGCAGGAAGAACGGGAGTCCAATCGCCACCACCCACGCGGCGGCCAGTGACAGCAGCGCGAAACAGACCTTGAGCGCGAAGCGGTGCAGGCCGGCAGCGCGATTGAACGTCCGGGGGGGCGCCAGCACGCGAACCAGCGGCCACTCGAAGAACGTACGGTCCGCGGCTGGATCATCGAACGCCCGCTTGATGCTGACCATGACCCACAGATGTACCCCCACGATCACGAGCACGAGCACTGCGCCGATCGAGAACAGCACCGGAAGCGGAGGCAGCGGCGCCACACTCAGTTCGACAGGCGGGGGAAGCGCGGCCGGTGCGACGGTGGTATCGGCCTGCTGACGGTCAATAGACGTCTGATGAGCGTCGCGCGCGTCCGGAAGCGTCCAGTATCCGTCCTCTCCGACGACGTTGATCGGGGCTGGCGCGATCGGCACGCAGGGCTTTGCCGCACGCGTACGGCAATAGGTCAGCGACGCCTCACCGGTCTCGTCCGTGGGACGCAGCGACACGAGGGCGCGCGTGGCGTAGAAGACGCCCTCGGCCGACATGCTCGGGAACGGTTGCCGGTGCAGCGCATCGAACGTGCCCGGTATCTCTGGCTGGTTCGCGAGTGTCAGCGCGTACGACGACGCGACGAGCGCGCCCCGCAGGTAAGGCACGAAGTCCGGATGCAGATACAGGTCGTGCGTGCCGAACAGGAATAGCTGCACGTCGGGCGAGGATCGCTTGACTTCGCGCGCCAGGAACAGCACGTCACGATCGTCGGTGGCGATGATCCCGACGGCCGAAATCTTCTCGTGGCGAATCGCATCCAGGATGGAATCGACCGTGGTCTGGACGACCGGACCCGTGAGCTGCGGACGGAGTGCCGGGATGGCGTCGCTGGGCGGCGTCGCCTCGCGCAAGTTCAGCGGGATCACCGGACCGGAAAGGAGCGCTGCCCCCGGTTGCCCCAGGGATGGAGCGTCGCTACGCAGCTGGGCAATGTGCAGCGGAAAGTTGAAGACCTTCGCCTTCGCGAACGTCCGCACGGTGTTGCTCGCGACGTTCGGAGTTGACGGGTCTGCGTCGCCTCCGAATGCGGTGTTGCTTTCGTTGAGCAGCGCGACGCCGTTGCCGTCCTTCCATCCGGGGTTGATCGACTCCAGGTATGCGGCCATCCGCGCCTTCAACACCGACGTCGGCTGGACCGTGGTCCTGAAGATCGCGCCGTTGCTGAACGCCCGCATCCTCTCGGCGTTCTCGTCGGCTGTCGCGGAGCCCGTGATCACGATTCGGCGGGCGAACGAGCTGCGAAAGGGCGTCTCACCCAGCACTATCGCCAGCGATACGGTCGATCCCGAGAAACTCGGGCCCAGAACCCGCAGTGTGGCGTTGGCGACGCCGCTGCACGCATTCCACGTGCGCAGGAACCGGAGGCTGTTCCGCAGCGCGACCTGATGGACGCCCGCCGTGGGCGTCTCGAGAACGGTCAGCACGACCTGAATCCTGATGTTCTGGTCGGCCACGCGCCGGAAGATGAGGGCGCCGGGCTGACGCTCGTGGAGACGGCTCGCCGACAGGACCGCCATCGGACCGGCGGAGGCGCGCGACCAGTCGACCAGCCGCACCCGATCGAAGAGATAGTCCTCCTGCGCCATGCCGGACTGAGTCGCTGCCAGCGCCTGATCGGCCAGCCAGCCGCTGTTCGAGTCCACGTAGTCCGGAATGGTCGCGACGATGAAATCGACGGAGTAGGCGGGATGGTCGCCCCTCTTCACCTCGGTCGCCAGATCCCTGAGCAGCCGCCAGTCGCGATATTCGTCGAGTAGCGCCTTGGCTTCGGCCGCCCGTGTTTTGCCGTCACCGCCATCGTCGGAGAGCATCCAGACGCCGAGCACGTTGGCGTCTCTCTGGAGCGCTGCGCCGTCGCCGCACGTGGCGGGTTCAGCCGGGCTGGAAAGGCCATCGAGGCCGGTCCGCAGACCGACCATGGCATCGAGGATCTGCTGGTCCCTCGGGGGTCCCTTCTTGGCCAGCGTTACCGCGGTCGCACCGGTCAGCGCCGACGTGCTTGCGCTGCCCGCGCGAGCGCCGAGCGCCCCGTCGAGGCTCTCCAGCACTGGACGGAGATCGGAGACCCACGGAACGGGGAGGGAGGCGCCGTCCGATTTGTCGCCGCCACCGCTGCCGGAATCGCCCGGCTTCCCGGTGTCTGCCGGTGTGGTGCCTCGCCAGAGGCCGCCCGAGAGAATCCCGGCGACGAGAACGACGGGTATCAGCGGGTTGTTGTAGAGCTCTGATTTGGGCATCCGGCGAACCTCACACTCGCCAGAACGTCCGACGGGCCCATTTCATACAGGCACGCGGGAGGCGGCGCACCAGTGAGGATCGCGGCGAGGGTGCTCGCCTGACCTAAGCTCATCAGTGCTAGCGAGTGAGCGATCGCCGTTTCCATCGCGGCGGGCGTTTGCCAAGGAAGGCATCCACCCCTTCCTTCCCGTCCTCTCCGACGAAATCGCACGCGATCGCCTTGCCCGCCACGGCGTAGGCGTCGCCGAGCGGCATCTCCAGCTGCCGGTAGAACACGTCCTTGCCCGTGGCGATGGCGGCCGGTGACTTCGACGCGATGAGCGTGGCCAGGGCGGCGACCTCGGCGTCGAGCGCCTCCGGGGCGACGACGCGATTGACCAGCCCGATTTCTCTCGCCCGCTCGGCGCCGATGGCCTCGCCGGTGAGTAGCATCTCCATGGCCGGCTTCCGGCCGACCGCCCGGCCGAGCGCCACGCTCGGCGTCGAGCAGAAGGCGCCGATGTTGACGCCGGGAGTGGCGAAGGTGGCGGCGGTGGACGCGACGGCCAGATCGCAGGTCGCGACGAGCTGACAGCCGGCGGCAGTCGCCAGGCCGTGCACCTTCGCAATCACCGCCTGTGGCAGCTTCGAGAGCGTCATCATCATGCGGCTGCAGCGCGCGAAGAGTGCCTCCACCTCCGCCACGCCGCCCATGGCTCGAAGCTCCTTGAGGTCGTGGCCGGCGCAGAACCCGCGTCCCTGCGCCGCGAGCACCACGACGCGAATACCCGGGTCGGCCGCCACACGGTCGAGCGTCGCCTGCATCTCGTCGATGAGTGCACCCGAGAGGGCGTTGAACTGGCTCGGGCGATTGAGGGTCACAGTGGCAATGCCGTCGGCCGTTTCGAAGAGCAGCAGGCTGGTGGCAGTGGCGGTCGTGCTCGATGTCATGACGTTCCCCTTGTGTTCGATGGCATCAGAACGTGATGCCGCGCGGGATGAGGCGGTGTTCGTGCGCCTGCCGCTCGAGGTCCTCGCGAAAATCAGGGTGCGCAATCCCGATGAGCGCCTGGGCCCGCTCGGCGATCGATTTGCCCTTCAGGTTGACGATCCCGTATTCGGTGACGACGTACATCACATCCGAGCGTGGTGTCGTCACGACGTTGCCCTGCGTGAGATCGAGCACGATCCGGCTGCGGCGCCCGCCGCGCTTGTCGTAGGTCGACGACAGGCAGATGAACGACTTGCCGTGCTTCGACGCGTAGGCGCCGCGGACGAACTGCAGCTGGCCGCCCGTGCCGCTGATGTGACGGTGGCCGTCGGACTCCGAGGCGGCCTGTCCCTGCAGGTCGATCTGCGTGGTGTTGTTGATCGCCACCATGTGATCGTTCCGCATGATGATGTCCGGCGCGTTCGTGTACTCCACTGGGCAGCAGTGCATGTCGCGGTTGCGATCGAGCGTCGCGTATGTCGCATGAGAGCCGAGGGAAAACGTGTAGACCAGCTTGCCTCGATTCAACTGCTTTCTCGCGCCCGTGACGCGTCCGGCCTTGTACAGCGCCACGAGGCCGTCCGTCATCATTTCGGTGTGGACGCCGAGCTCGCGGACGCCACTTTCGAGCAGGATCGCGCACACCGCGTTCGGCATGGCGCCGATGCCGATCTGCAGGCAATCGCCGTTCTCGATCTCCGATGCGATGAGTTGTCCGACGGCGGTGTCCACGTCGCGGACCGGCGGATTCGGCAGCTCCGGTGGAAGACCGTCGTCCCCTTCGATCACGTAGTCCACTTCGCTGGCATGAATCCCGGTCTGCTCGCCGTAGACGTAGGGCAGTCCGCGGCTCGTCTCGACGATGACGGTGCGGGCGCGTTCGACAATCGCGCGATGCCACAGGTTGGCGGCCGACATGTTGAAGTAGCCGTGCTCGTCCACCGGACAGGTCTTGAGGACGACGATGTCGGCGGGTGCCATGAAGCGGCGGTAGTAGTCGGAGATCTCGCCGAGATTGACGGGGATGTAGTGGCAGCGCCCCTCGTCGTGCTTCTTCCTGTCGTAGCCGGAAAAATGCAGGCTGAAGGTGTGGACGTGATCGCCCTCGGGATCCGCGTCCAGCACGGCGCGGGGCCGCATGGTCAGACAGTGGCGGATCTTGATGTTCGAGAGCTCGCAGATGCGGGTGGCAAGCGCCTGGTCGAACAGATCGGGCTGGCCCAGGCCGGTGCCGTAGTCCAGCCACATGCCCGATGTGACGAGGCTAGCCGCGCGCTCCGGAGAGATCGCCTGGGCCGGCGCGGCGGCGGCGCGCCGGGTGACTGGCTCGGTTTGGCTGGACGACACGGGTGGCCCCCTCGGACAGCCCGACTATAGCCGAGCGCTGTCCCCGGTGCATTGTCACCTGGGTGGTGCGCGGCGTCAGCGGGCTTCGACCGCAACGGACCCGGAAGCCGTCGCGGCGGGCGCCCGCAGCCGCGCGGTGATGGCCTCCGCCATGGCCCGCGCGGCCCGCGCGTCGGGATGGCGGTTCCACGGCAGGCGCCAGGACGAATCCATCGCGACGAAGACGAAGGGCACGCCGCTCTCGTCGACCACGCGCTGGCGCAACGCTCGCTGCGCGGCGTCTTCCGGGCCGAACTGCGGCACGACGACGAGTGGCGCCGCGCCGTGCGCACGCGCAAGCCTCGCGGTCGCGCGCAACACGTCGCGGGTCACCTCCACGCCTTCGTCGATCACCGCGTCGCTGTGGTACGGCACGATCAAGCGCGCCAGCGATTGCAGCCGCCATTCGGGCACGCCGGCCTGCCATTCAAGGCCCGGACCCAGGTGCGGCCGGCGGTGATCGAGGTTGCGGCCGAACAGCGTCGTCGTGAAGAGCGCCACCACGGCCACGGGATGCTCGAACCGGGGGAGCTCGGCCTCGAGCCGCAGATACGCCTGATCGGTGCCGAAGCCGTGCACCGCCAGTACGGCGGCTGGCGTCGCGAGCCCTGCTTCCACCTGTCCGGGGACGCTCTCGTCCCACCTCAGCCCCTCGCCGAACACGACGGATTCGCCGGTGAAGACGACGGCCGGCCGCGACGGGTTGACCGGGTGGCGCAGGTCGCGAACGCGGTACCCCGCGGGATCGATCGCGTACTCCAACACGCGGCCACCGGCGCTCGCGTGGCCGACACGGTTCGGGACGAGCGTCCAGCCCAGACGCGCATCGCCCCGGCGCAGCGGCTCCTCGTCGGGCCGGAGCCATTCCGTGGGCTGCAGGCTGATGCGGCGCAGTGCCGGCTCGGTGGCCCCGAGCGCCAGCACGGCGGCGACGCTCACGCGGGCCAGGCTCGACGGCGTCCGCCCGGCGAGGCGGCCAATGCGGGGCGCGAGTCGCATCAGGCATGCACCCGCGATGGCCATCGACAGCCGCACGACGAGCTCGAGGCGCACGTACCACTCGCGCGGAAACAGAAACGACGGGAGGAAGTGACGGTCGAGCCAGCGCTGGTTGGTCGCGAGCGCGCAGACCATCAGCGTGGCCGCGACGGCGATCGCGCCAACCTCGGCCGCGATGCGAGTCATCGCTCGTGCTGTCGGTGCGCGCGAACGGATGAGAGGCACCGGATGCGTGTGCTCCCGACAGGTATAGTAGTTCCTGGCCTCACCATGGCGACCGCCGCACGATCGGCGCGGATGGACCAGGTGCTCCGCCCGCTGCATCGCTGGGTGTGGAGCGATGCGGGCCGGCGCGTGCGCAAGCTGCTGGCCTTTGCCGAAGTCGAGACCGACGGGGGGCGCGACATCCTGCGCGCCGCGGAAGTCACACCCGATCCCCTCCTCCGGCGGTTGTACCTGGCGCACGCGATCGACGAACTGCATCACGGTGTGCTCTTTCGCGAGCGCGGCGCCGAGCTGCTGCGCGCGAGCGGAGCGCGCGCGAGCGCCCTCTTCAACGGCAACCCCCTGCCTGGCGGCCACGGGCTCGACGACGTCAGCATCGAAGGCGAGGCCGACGCACGGCTCCTGGCCTTCCTGCACGTGGCGGAGAAGTCGGCCGCCGGCCGCTTCGCCGTCTATCGCGAGTTGGTGGCCGACGACCCGGCGACTCGCGCCATCTTCGACGAGATCATGCGCGACGAGGTCTTCCACATGAACTACACCTACACGCAGCTGGCGCGCATCTCGCCCCGCTCCTACCGCCGGCAGGTCTGGCTGGCGCGCGCCTCGCGCGTGTGGAATCGCGCGGTCCGCCTGGCGGCCGGCGTCGGCGCGCTCATGGGGGCGGCATTCCTGACGCTTCTCTACTTCGTCCTGATGCCGCCTTTCGCGTGGCTGGCGCGCCGCGCTGGGAAGCGCGAGCCGCAGGGATGGGCGCCGGTCTCCGCCCGCCCCGATGCGCCGCCCACGAGCCAGTACTGAGATGAAGATCCTCGGGATCTCGGCGCATTACCACGACTCGGCGGCTGCGCTCGTGGTGGACGGCGTGCCGGCCGCTGCCGTGCAGCAGGAGCGGCTGTCGCGCCACAAGCACGACGCCGGCTTTCCGCTCGAGGCGATCGAATGGTGCCTCGACCACGCCGGCCTGACGCCGGCCGATCTCGACGCGGTCGTCTTCTACGAGCGCAGCATGCTGAAGCTCGAGCGCATCCTGACGTGCTCGCTGCGCGCGTTTCCGCGCTCGTGGCGGTCGTTCCCGCACGCGATCCGCAACTCGCTCGGCGAGAAAGTGTGGGTGCGCGGCATCATTGCCTCGCACCTCGGCGTTCCGCGGCGCAACATCTTCTTCACCGGTCATCACGCGTCACACGCGGCCGCGGCCTTTCTCACCGCGCCCACTCGCCACGCAGCGATCCTCACGGCCGACGGCGTGGGGGAGTGGGCAACGCTCACCGTCGGGCGGGGCGAGCGCGCCGCCGGCGGCGCGACCTCGCTGTCGCTCACGCGCGAGATCAGGTTTCCGCACTCCCTTGGTCTGCTCTATTCCACCTTCACGGCTTACCTCGGCTTTCCGGTGAACGACGGTGAGTACAAGGTGATGGGGCTCGCCGCCTACGGCCGCCCCACGCTCTGCGAGGCGGTGCGGAAAGTGATTCGGCGTACCCCCGACGGCGGCTTCGCGCTCGTGCCCGAGTACTTCGAGTACCAGACGAGCGCGAGCCGGTCGTTCTCCCAGGCATTCGTCGACCTTTTTGGCCCGTCGCGCCATCCCTACGACCCCATCGATCTCGAAAGCGACGAGGGCCGCCGCTTCGCCGACTGCGCCGCGAGCGTGCAGCGCGTGCTCGAAGACACGTTGCTCGACATCGCGCGCGCCCTGCGCCAGGAGACGGGGCTGCCGGACCTGTGCTTCGGCGGCGGCGTCGCCCTCAATGGCGTGGCCAACGCGCGGCTCCTGGCCGAATCGGGCTTCGAGCGCGTGTTCGTGCCGCCGGCTCCCGGCGACGCCGGGTGCGCGCTGGGCGCGGCGCTCTACGCCGACCGCATCTATTTCAAGAACCCCGACCGCGACGTGCCCGATCATCCGTTCATGGGCCCGACTGTGGACGCCGACGAGCTCGCGCGCGTGGCGCGCGACGACGGGCAGCACGTCGAGGCGCTCGACGAGACCACCATGCTGGACCGGGTGGCCGACGACCTCGCCGCCGGCCGCATCGTCGGGTGGATGGACGGCGCGACCGAGTTCGGACCGCGGGCGCTGGGGCACCGCAGCATCCTCGCGGCCCCCCACGCCACCGAGATGCGTGAGCGCCTCAATCGCGACATCAAGTCGCGCGAGGAGTTCCGGCCGTTCGCACCCGTCGTGCGCGCGGAAGACGCCGAGCTCTACTTCGAGCTGCCCCCGGGCGGGCTCCGGCTGGCCCGGTTCATGTCGGGAGTGTTCCGCGTGCGCCCCGAGTGGCGGGCGTGGCTCGCCGCGGTCACCCACGTGGACGGCACGGCCCGGGTGCAGGCGCTCGACCCCGAGATGGCGCCGCGGCTGCACGCGCTGCTCGGCGCCTACGGGCGGCGAACCGGCATTCCGGTGCTGCTCAACACGTCGTTCAACGTGGCAGGCGAGCCGATCGTGAACCGCGCCATCGAGGGGTACTCCACGTTCCGCCGCTGCGGTATCGACGCGCTCGTGGCCGGGCCGACGCTGGTCACGAAGCGCGCGGCACAGCCACGATCGATGAAGGAGGCGTACGCATGATGACCAAACGCAGCGGTACGCATCGCCGGTTGATCATGCTCGGCACGGCCGGCGGCTCCATTGCCGACCTCGTGCGTGGGCTCTGGCGCGACGAATCCGGCAAGCGGTGGCTGATTCCGCTTGCCGTCTTTCTGTGCATCGTCGGGATGGTGCTCATCCTCGCCACCACGGTCGAGGCGCTCGCGCCGTTCATCTACGCCATCTTCTGAACGATCGATGGACCCTCGCACGGACGCTGTCCGCCGCTTCTACGAGGCGGCGCCGTTCCCCGGGTATCCGCCGCGAGACAGCCTGCAGGCCCTGCGGGCGCGGGCCGATCGGAATCCCTTCGTCCGTCTGCTGGACGAGGCGATAGCGGGCGACGCGCGCGTGGTGGAGGTCGGCTGCGGCACCGGCCAGATGTGTCTCTATCTTGCGCGCGCGGACCGCGTCGTGGTCGGCCTCGACCTCTCGCGCGCCGCGCTGCGGCTCGGCGCCGAGGCCGCGCACCGTTTCGGCGTCGGCGGCGTGCGGTTCGTGGAGTCCGATTTGCGCGACCCGGGCGTGCGGGCCGGCGCCTTCGACGTCGTGTATTCGTCCGGCGTCCTGCACCACACCCCTGACCCGCGCGCGTCGTTCGCCCGGCTGGTGCGGCTGGTGCGCCCCGGTGGCGCCGTCGTCCTCGGTCTCTACAACGCGTTCGCGCGCCTGCCGACGCGGCTGCGCCGCGCGGCGGCCCGGCTCACCGCGTTCCGCGTGGTGCCGTTCGATCCGGTGCTGCGCGAGCGCGCCGCCGAGCCGGCGCGGCGCGAAGCCTGGCTGCGGGATCAGTACCAGCACCCCGAAGAGCACGTGCATACGATCGCCGAGGTACAGGCGTGGTTCGCGGAGAACGGTGTCGAGTACCTGCGCACGTATCCGAGCGCCGTGCTCGACGACCTACCCGACCGGCTCTTCACGCCGGCGCCCGACAACTGGCGTGTCGAAGGATGGCTCGCGCAGCTCGGATGGATGCGAACGCTCGGCCGCGAAGGCGGCCTGTTCTTCACGATCGGGCGGAGAGTCTGAGGGAGGCGGGTCTTTGGAGACCCGCCTCGATCGGATCGGTCGTTTCGACGGCGTGTCTGTTTGATGACTACTGCACCGGCTTCATGAATTGGTGGACGGCATACGCACCGATCCTCCGTCCGTGGTGCACGCCGGTCTCGACGGCTTTCCGGAAGTGGATGCCGATGTAGATCCGCGACACCGCGTTCTCGTCGGCGGCCTGCGAGAAGCTCGAATACGAGCGGATCACCGGTGTCGCATCCGTGCACGTCCCGCCGGCACCGACCGTCATGCTGCACGCCGTGAACGACACATCGTCGGTGCCGAACACTTGTTTCAGGACCTCTGCTGCCACGCCGCCCTGCACCGCGTGCCCCGAATCATGGTCCGGCATCGGGTAAGTTGGCTGCAGGGGTATCCAGGTCGAGTCGCCCTGAGTCGCTGGATTGCCGTCGTGATCGCCCTCCCGGATCGCCGTGATCGGGCGCCAGAAGCTGTAGTGATACTTGACTTCCCATGACGCGATGTACCCGTCCGCCATGGCCATGTTCAACAACCCGAACAACCGGGCGTTCTCCCACAGATCGAACCCTCGGTCGACCGACACTGCGCGCGCGAGGCGGTTCCACGACAACGGCGAACTCTCGATCCAGAACACCCCGATTTCGGTCTGGTCCGGGGTTCGTGCACTCGGCGTGGTGACGTCATCGCCGCCAATCAGCTTGATCTCGTTGTAATCGTCCGCGTACCGCTTGCTCGTGAGCAGGTACGGCGGGCCGGGCCAGAACTGCCCGCTGTGCTTCAGGACGAACGGCTTGACCTCGCCATAGTTGGACGCGAACGCCAGGGGCGGACCATCGGGTGTGAAGGGCCACTCACCGGCTTGGTCCCTTGGGGACAGCCGAAATCGAACCACGCCGTCGTCTCGGATCCATCGCCGGCTCGCCGCGCGACAATGGCCGCCGCTGCGTCTTGCCCCAGGGCGACGCCCGCTGTCTTGGCCGGTCCGTTGGGGATGGGCATGAGCGCGGCCGCATACAGGGTGTGGGCCTCCAGAATTCCGCTCGCCACGCACGCCGGCGATTCGGGTAGTGTCGCGATGACCGACACGAGCACGTCACGGGCGGCCGCGGCCACGGCCGCATCCACCGACACGGGTCCGTTCACGTTCGCGTCGAAGTCGTAGGGGCGCGATCGGCGATCGATGGCATTCACCGCGTCGTGAACCGCGACGTGCACCATGGCGTACATGCGGGACTCGGCGAGGCCGTTCCCGCTCATGTGCAGGCACGCGGCCGTGGCCGCTTTGGCGGCGTTCTCATTCCACGTGATCACCGAGTCGGCGGCGAAGGCCCCCGACGATGACACGAGAAGCGATAAGGACAGTCCGATGCTCGCGGCGATCCTGTATTTCATAAAGTCCTCCCTCGGCGATATGACAACGTCCGGGCCGCTCCGTACGGCATGTCGCCAATCAGGGCAAAGGCGAACGGCGCCACGCCGCTTTCCCAGTCGGGGGTTTGCTGGGCAGCGACCCCCATGTGGAGGCTGTTGCAGCTCTATGACGATGGCATTGAGACGGCTGGTAAGATTCTGGTTTCGCACCCGACCAGGGCACGCGTGGTGCAGCGGTTACGTCTGTGAACACCAGGGTTTCGGACAACACGAATCCGCGATCTCCGATTCCGGATGCGGTCTTCGAGGTGCTGCGGACGTACCTCGCGGCACGCGCGTCGTTCACCGCGGACGAGTTTCACACCGTGCGTTCGGCGTTGACGTTCCGTCGCCTCGCGGCAGCGGAGTTCCTCCAGCGCGCGGGAGACGTCACGAGGCAGGCCGCGTTCGTCGGCACCGGCTGCCTTCGCACCTACATCATCGACGCGAAGGGCAAGGAGCACATCGTCCAGTTCGCGCCGGAAACCTGGTGGGTGGCCGACGCCACGAGCCTCATGCGGCAGACGCCGTCGTCATACTTCGTCGACGCCATCGAGGACTCGCAGCTGCTCTTGATGGATGGACCGTCGCACCAGCGTCTCGTCGACACGGTTCCGGGGTACGCGGCGGCGTTCCGCGACGGTCTGCAGCGGCACGCAGCCGCCAAGGATCAGCGCATCGTCGAGGCACTGGCCGCATCCGCCGAGGAGCGATACCTCGAATTCCTTCGTGCTTATCCATCGATCGCGGCCCGCGTGCCGCAGGCCATGCTCGCGTCATACCTCGGCGTGACCCCCGAAACGGTCAGTCGCATTCGCAAACAGCGGTCCCGTCGATGACCGGCTGTGGCAGCGGCTTCCGGGCCACGAGCACCAGTCGCGGCGACGTCTCCTCGACGAATGGGTTCAGCTCGTAGTCCCCGTAGGTCGTCTCCAGTCTCAGGCCGCACAACTCGAACAGGAACCGGAAATCGTCACGTGTGAACCTCGCCACGCGCTCGGTAAACACTCGAGAGGCTGTCAGGTGGCCAATTTCGATCCGCTTGAACAGATGGGTCGCGTCGGTCCAACGCGACAGATGGAATGAGATGCCGTCCCGAACGACGACCTCTTCAGGTATCAGCCGGCGCTCGGCGACGCAGAGGTTGAGGTAGTCCAGCACCACCCATCCGCCGGGACGCAAGGCGCGTGCGATGTTTTCGGCGACCGTGACGTGATCCGAGAGGTCGTCGAAGTAGCCGAAGCTCGTGAACAGGTTGAAGACGGCGTCGAAGACCCCCGAACCAAACGGGAGCCGCATGTCCTGCCGGCGGAACCACAAGTTCTCGGTCTGGTGCCGCTTCGCCAGCGCAATCGAGGCTGCCGAGAGATCGATGCCCAGGACGCGGTGGCCGCGCGCGGCCAGCCGGCGGGCATGCCGGCCGGTTCCGCATCCGAGGTCGGCGAGGGTAGAGCCCGGCTCGAGGACGAGCCGGCCGAGCAGTCGGTTGACGAATGCGGCCGCCTCGCGTTCGTCACGATGCGCGTACAGCGCCTGGTAGCGGCGAATCGAACCAGGACTCGTACCAACAGGGTTCGGTGGTCGTGCGACGTGTGAAGCTCGCTGCGCTCATACTGTGAACCTCCCCGAGACGGTGATCGTCTCGTGAGGTCCACAGTAGCGAGCGGCCTCGCCGCGCCAATTGATCTAGATCAAGAAGTGCTTCAGCGGACTGCGCCGCGACCTACTTGTTGCCGCGCTGCAGGTTCGGCGAGCCGGCAATCTCGATCGTCCGGTCCACACCGCTCGACGGGTGCTGGATGTTGACGTAGGCGACACTCGGCTTCCGCCAGTCGAAGTAGAGTCCAGTGAACTCCGATCCGGAGGTCCCGTTCGACGCCCACCGCGCGAGGCCTTCTCCCTCGTCGGTGATGTCGCCGTCCTTGTTCAGATCGACTGCGAACCAGATGTCGTCGTCCGACCCGCCGCCGCGATCTTCGACGATGTAGATGTTGCCCTCGTGGTCGACGGCCAGGTTGTCGGCGTTCCTCAAACCACCGCCGACGGCTGCTCCCGTCGCGAGGTCGATCGACTGCGGCGCCGCGAACAGCGTCACCTCGTTGGTGGTCAAATTGATCGCGTAGACGCGGCTCCTCCCGTCGTCGGTATTGGCGTTGACGTCGGAATCGGTGGTCGCGAAATACAGGCGCTGCGTGCCGTTTGCCAGCGTCTGCAGCACCATGTCCTCTGGGCGGTTGTAGCCCGTCGCCAGGACGTCATCGTCGTCGGCCGACGCACGACCGTCGATCGTGAGGTCGGGCAACGTGACCGAGACACCGGCGAGGGCGCCGCCCAGCGCATTGGTAATCGGGATCCACGCGCCCGGTCCCGTGATGGCCGGCCCGTTGTTCCCCTCGAACTGCCCACCGGCTCCCACCCGCAGCGCAAAGGTCTGGCCCGCGGCGAAGTACTCGTCACCGGTCGCCGCATTCGGATAGGCCGACACGTACTTGTAGATCGCGCCGCCGTTAAGCTCGTCGACGAAATACAGCGCCTTGTCCCTGTCGAACGCCAGCCCCTCATGAGACACGCGGGGGAGGATGTCCCGCCACACGAAGACGCCGCCGTTGGGCCCGGCGGTGATCGGGTTCGTCACCTCGAACAGCCGGCCCTTGGTGCTGCCCTCCCCCCACGACTCCTCGGCTGTCAGGTACCCGCCCCACGGGGTCCAGCGCGATGCATCCCCTGACACGAAGTCCTGCGTGCCCGGCGCCACGATCGTGACCGTGCGTTCTTCGTAATGAGGGTTCTGCGTGTCGATCCGCTGCACGCCCGCTGTGTCGGTCTCGAAGGGCATGAACAGGTAGCGCCCTGCGTCGGGACCGGTTTCATTCGACGTGATCATGTCCCAGTTGCCGGAATTGGAATCCGGTACCAGATCGTTCTGCGTTTTCCGATCCGCCAGCGTCTGCTGGCTCCAGTTGGGATGGGCAAGGCTGATCGGCGTGGCTTCTTCCGGGTCACCGACCGGCAATGCGGCCGCTGAGCTCGTCAGCGGACTGAACTTCGAGAACTGCGTGCTGACGGCCAGGACGGGCAGACCGGCCACGAGCGCCAGGCCAAGGGCCAGCTTCGCGCGATTCGACATTGAAAGCCTCCAGATGGATGAATCATTCGGCGTCGCGGGAGGCGGCGCCATCCAACGCAGAAGCGTAGTGACTCGGTGCGACGCTCACGTTGCCGCGGTATCGCGGCAATGAGAAGGACGCGATCAATCTGTATGGCTGGACTGTCAGTCCCTGCGAGCCGTCAGCCGTTGACCGGCTCGTCCGATTGGTCCAGGACGAGCGGCGGCTCGCGAGCGCCGTCACCTTCAGGTAGAGGTCGCGTACCGAAGGTGCAACACTGTCATCGTAGGCGCCGAGCCGATCATGAATGTGACCTCAAGGTCACACCCGGGTGACGGTCAGATGCGCAGCAAGCGGCTCGCGTTGCCGCCCAGGATCGCTGCCTTGTCCGTGTTGCTCAACGACGGGGCATTCAGTATGAAATCGATGCCGACCGGCCAGTCGAACGGATAGTCCGTGCCGTACACGATCTGGTCCACGCCGACCTCGGCGACCAGATGCCGCAGCGCGCTGTCGCGGAAGACCATACTGTCGACGAGGAGCTGGCGCCGGAAATACTCGCTCGGCTTCTTGGACAGCGCCTTGCAGTCCGCACCCAGCCGGCCTCCCCGGCCGCACAGCGCGTCCGATCGCCCGAGATACGACGGCAGATATCCGCCGCCGTGGGCGCCGCAAATCCTGAGACCGGGAAACCGGTCGAGCGTGCCTTCGAAGATCAGATGCGAGAGGAACGTCGTCGTCTCGAGTGGGTTGCCGATGGTGTTCTCCAGCCCGCCTCGCCCCTGGAATCGCGGGTTCTGGGTCGTCCCCAGCGCCGGCTGCGGGTGCATGAAGAGCAGCACGCCGAGCTGTTCGGCCTTCGCCCAGAAGGGATCGAAGCGCCGGTCCGACAGTTCCTGGCCTTCGACGCTGCCGCCGATCGCGGCGCCGCGCAGTCCCAGCTTGCCGACGGCGTGGTCGAGCTGCTCGGCGGCGAGATCGGGATGCTGCAACGCGACCGTCGCCATGCCGACGAAGCGCTCAGAATGCGTGCGGCACCACTCAGCGATTTTCTCGTTCTGCAGCGCGACGAGATCGCGCGCGAGCGCGCGCTCGGCCGAGTAACCCCAGGCGTTGACGTTGATCGCCTGGTAGTCGATCCCCTGCGCGTCCATGTCGATCAGACGTTGCGAGTTGCCAAGCGCGATATAGCCGGTGAGATTGGCCTTTGCGACCGTGGCCAGCGGTGTGTCCTTCACGAGATCCCACACCTCGGGCACGAAGCAGTGGGCGTGTAGATCCACCGTGCGAATCCGTCGTCCGCCGAGGAGCACCTCCCGGCGGCGCCCTGGCTGGGCTCCCACTTGGCTCGCCGCGGCTCGAGCGCCGGGCACCGGGGCGCCTGCCGCCAGGAGCCCGGCGGTCGCCCCGGCGGCGACCTTCAGAAAGTCTCTTCGGTTGGCCACCGCCACCTCCTCGGTGAAATCGAGATGCCGCGAGGCGGCGATTATAGGCCAGCGTCGCGTTCAGGGTGCAGCTCCAGCTCCGCCAGACGGGCTATGCTGTGCAGCCAAGGGGGCTACCCGTGCGCGCACGCCTGAGAGTTCTGCTGCCGCTCGTCACCATGCTGGTCGCGTGGTGGGTGCAATCCACATCGTCGTTCACGACCGAGCAGGCCTCCGCCGGACGTACGGCCTACGAGCAGAACTGCGCGACGTGCCACGGCGCGAACCTGCGCCAGCTGCCGGACGCACTGCTCGTGGGGCGAGAGTTCACGGCGAAGTGGGGCAGTCGCAGCACCAACGAGCTCGTCGCGCAGATGCGGTCGACGATGCCGCCGGGGAATCCTGGCGCGCTTCCCGAGGAGACCTACCTCGCCATCGCGGCCTACGTCCTGCAGGCCAACGGTGGCGGCGTAGACGGGCAGGCGCTGACCGCGCGCACCACGACCCGTATCAGCGATGTCATGGCCGGTGGTGCGCCGGCGTCAGCCGCGGGCCCATCAACTGGTCCGACAGGCGTGACGGTCGCTGGTACCGTTCCCGGCTTCGTGCCGGTGACCGACGCCATCCTGCGCAAGCCGAATGCAGCCGACTGGCTCATGATCCGGCGCGACTACAGCGCCACGAGCTACAGCCCGCTGACGCAAATCACGGCCGCCAATGCGTCAAAGCTGGAGCTCGCCTGGATGTGGCCCATGCGCGAGGGTGGCACCAATCAACCGGCGCCGCTGGTCTACAACGGGACGATGTATCTGGCCAACACCGGCGGCATCGTCCAGGCGCTGAACGCACGGACCGGACAGCTGATCTGGGAACACGCTGTCGGCGCCGAGGTCGCGCCGCGTGGGCTGGCGCTCTACGGCAACCTGTTGATCTTTCACAGCGCGGCGGCGTGGGCCCTCAACCGGCAGGACGCGTATCTCGTCGCGCTCGACGCACGGACCGGGAAGACCGCCTGGAAGGTCCTGATGCCCGACGTCTATGCGAGCAACAGCGGCCCCATCATCGCCAACGGGCTCATCGTCGAGGGCATGGGCACCTGTCAGATCTATGAAGAGAAGAAGTGCTTCATCAGCGCCTACGATCCGGAAACCGGACAGCAGCGCTGGCGCTTCAGCACGATTGCGCGGAGCGGCGAGCCTGGCGGCGAGACGTGGGGCAAGCTCCCGGATCTCTACCGTGCCGGCGGGGAGGCCTGGATTACGGGGAGCTATGACCCCGAGCTGAATCTGACCTATTGGGGCACGACGCAGGCCAAGCCGTGGATGCCGGCCAGCCGCGGCATGGCGACCGAGGATGCGGCGTTGTACACGAGCTCCACGCTGGCGCTCGACGCCACCACCGGGAAACTCGCCTGGTATTACCAGCATGCCCCCGGCGAAGCGTTCGATCTGGACGACGTCTTCGAGCGGGTCCTCGTCGATTCCGGCCGCGAGCGCTGGGTGTTCTCGGTCGGCAAGGACGGCGTGCTGTGGAAGAACGATCGGAAGACGGGCGCCTACAAAGGGCACGTCGAGACCGTCTTCCAGAACGTGTGGGAGCACTTCGATCCCAAGACCGGCAAGCCGCGCTATCGGCCCGACATCCTCGCCCAGAAGGTCGGCGAGTGGATCGACGCCTGCCCGAGCACGGCCGGCGGCAAGAACTGGCACGCCATGAGCTTTCACCCGCCGTCGCGGCAGCTCATCATTCCATTGAGCCAGACGTGCATGTCGCTGCGGGCGCAGGCAATCGAACAGCGGCCAGGCGGTGGCAGTGGCGGCGGCGCCTCCCGCCTCCTCTTCGAGATGCCTGGCACCGACGGGAACCTTGGCAAGCTGGCCGCGTTCGACGTGGACACGATGAAGCAGACCTGGGCGCTCGAACAGCGCGCGTCGTTCCTGACGTCGGTGCTGTCGACGGCGGGCGGCGTGGCGTTCGCCGGTGACCTGAATCGAAGCTTCAAGGCAGTGGACGTCAAGAGCGGCCGCGTCGTCTGGGAAACGCAGCTGGCGACGTCCGTGCAGGGCTTTCCCATCAGCTTCGCGGTCAACGGCAGGCAATACGTTGCCGTGGCGACCGGGCTCGGCGGCGGCAGTCCACGGAGCGTCCCGGCGACCCTCAGCCCGGAGATTCAGGTGCCGAACAAGGGGCACGCGCTGTACGTGTTCGCCTTGCCGGAGCGCTGAAGGAGGGCGAGAAAAGCACTAGAATCGCCGCATATGACGAAAAAGGGCACCCATCTTCTTGGCCTGGCGTTCACGGCGGTCGTGGCCACGGTTTTGACGCAGCTCGCTGCCGGCGCCCAGACGACGCCCCAGACGGCGCGACCGATGAAAATCGGGTTCATCGGATCGGGCAACATCGGCGGCGCCATCGGCGAACTGCTCGCAAAAGCGGGGCACGAGGTGCTGTTCTCCTCGCGCAATCCGGACAACCTGAAGCCGCTCGTGGCCCGCGTTGGACCTCGGGCGCGGGCAGGTACGCCAAAGGAGGCCATCGCCTTCGGCGATGTGGTGTTCCTCGGCGTGCCGTTTTCCTCGATGCCGCAGATCGGCCAGGACTATGCCCGCGAGCTGAAAGGGAAGATCGTTATCGATGCCGGTAACCCGAACGTCCGGCGCGACGGGCCGATCGCTGAGCCGGCTGTGGCCAAGGGCGCGGGCCTCGCGACGGCCGAGCTTTTGCCAGGCGCGCGCATCGTCCGCGCGTTCAATCAACTGAACTTCAAGGTGTTCCTGAGCGAGGCGCATCGCGCGGGCGCCCGCGTGGCGGTGCCGCTCGGGAGCGATGATTCAGAGGCGCTGGCGGTTGCCTCGCGTCTCGTGACCGAAGCCGGATTCGAACCTGTCGTCGTTGGGTCGCTGGCCGCCAGCAAGTCGTTCGATTCGAGCCAGCCGATTTTCCTGAAGACACTGACGGCCCGCGAGCTTCGGGAAGCCTTGAAACTGCCTTGAGTCCGAACCGCGCGATGCGCCGCACTCTTGCGAGTCTCGTCGTCATCGCCGCGATTGCTGGAGCGATCACTCCCGCTGTTGAAGCACAGGCGCCGATCGACATATCCGAGCTTGCCGACTACCAGCTGACGGCCGAGGTATTCGAGCGGTTCGTGCTTGCGACTCGTCGTGTCGAGGCGTTCGCCCGAGACGACGCTGCCTTGATCTACGCGCCCTTGTTCACGAGGGACGTGGCGCTGTCCGGCGATGTCGTCGCCGCTGCCTCATCGCTGGTGGCACGACTCGAGAACCATCCGGGCCTGGCCGCCGCGCTCGAGGCCTCGAACATCACGCCGCGCGAGTACGCCAAGTTTGCGATTACGCTGGTTGCCGCACACTTTGCTCATGGCTTCGTGAAGGCCGGGGTCATGCGGGGTGTTCCGCCGGGGGCACCCAGCGTCAACGTCGAGTTCGTGAAGACTCACGAATCCGACGTCAATGCGACCGTTGCCTCCCTCGGCATCCTTAAATGAAACGCTACGGTCTGGGCGCGCTGGCCGGGGGCGTGAGACCGTTGAGGCGGAGATACACCACCATCTGGCCGTACGTGTCCTGCGTGTGGCCGTTCAGGAAAAACATGATGCGCGCCCGGGTGGAGGCACCCATGAACGGCGCCTGAATCGTCTCCTGGATGCTCGTGTTGTTGAACTCCGCAATCACCGCCGCGCCGTAGTCGAACGCGCCAGACATCGCCTTCACGATCTCGGCCTTCGACGTCGCCTTCATGTTGATCGCCGGCTCTGGGGTCTTGCCGCCAAGAGCCTTCGTGAGCATGACGTTGATCTGCGCGATGTGCAGGACGTGCTCACCAAAGGTTCGCTGTGCGGGCGTCGGCTTGAACCCGTACTTGTCCTCGGGCATCGCGTTCGCCAGGGTTACGAGCAGGGTCTTCTGCCCGGCCCAGTCTTTGGTCAGATCGCCATGGATGGTGGCTTGTGCGAACGCGAGGTGGGGAACGGCCGCGATGACGATGGCCGCCAGCAGGCACAGACGCGTGAAAGACTTCATGTGTTCGGTGTCCTCCGGTGCGACGCCGTCCACTACGGACGGCCAGCGCGTTGCTAGAGTAGCAGCTGCGCGCCACCCGCGTGGTTTCAAGGTTGGAGCGGCTGCGGACCCTCGGCCGCGAAGGCGGCCTGTTCTTCACGGTCGGGCGGAGGAATCTGAGGCCAACGGCTCCGATTACAGTCTGCCGGCGTTGAAACGGTGTCGATACGCGATCAAGCACGCACCCGCCACACTCAACAGCGACAGCGTACTGCCTCCGTCCGGCACCGACGTCACCTCGGGATCCACGATCAGGTTATTGAACTGAAAGGCGGTGCCCCCGCCGTAGACCCCCTGAACCATGGTGACCTTCGTGACGTCATCGAAGCCAGTGAGGACGAACGACTGCAGCACGGGGGATCCTGCGTTGCGCGTCACCTGGACCGTCTGCGTGACCGTCGTCAGGTCGCTCTTGGTGCCCACGAGCGTGACGCCGAAGGTGCCTGGGCCACCGGGAGAAGGGACATTCGATTTCGCCGAAGAACCGCTATGACTCCTCCTTCACGGCAGGTCTCGTAGCCACCGTTCGGCGACAGCCGCAATCTCCAGATTGTTCTTTTCGAGCATCAGCATGTGGCCGTTGCCCCTGATCCCGACGTCGGCAAGACGAATGAACCGCACGGTCACCCGTGCCTGCCGCAGGTACGCCACGGTGCAGTGATCGTAGGCCGCGTGGTAGGACGCCTCGCTCTGCACGACGAGCACCGGGATGTTTCGCAGGTTGACGAGCGCGCGGGCCGGCTCTGCTTGCGCCCAGCACCGGACCAAATCTGCAGCGTCGGGTTTCTCCTGACGCACGAACTTCAGCTCGGTAGGATTGGCGACGGGCGGGTCGTACACGAGTGGCGGTGCCGTGAGGCCGTAGGGTTTGGCGAGGGGGCCGTCGTCGAACCAGCCGGGGGCCTCCTTCTCCACGTTGTCGTGCACCGGCGGCCCTGACGGTTCCATCGCCACAATGGCTTTCACCAGCGCCGGCCTGGCATCGGCGACGAGCCACCCAAAGGTGGCGGACTGCGAGTGCGTGAAGAGGATGGCCGGACCGATGCGGTCGAGCAGGGCCGCGCCCGCGTCGCGATTCAGTTCCTGCTGGCGGGGAAAGCTGACGAGCGAGGGATAGTTCTGCGCGAAGAACTGGTCGAAAACCGGATCACCCGCCACACCGGTCCCCGGCCACTGCGTGTGGAGCTTCGCTTGCGGCCACAGGTGTGAACGCTCCGGCGCCGTGAATCGCTGTTGCACCCGTTCCACCGGCGTGCGCGCTTGCGGACCCGTTTCGGGTTGGTGCGGCGAGCGGCCTCGCGAGGGCTGGTCGAGGATGTACACGGCGTAGCCTTGCCGCAGGAAGTACTGCATCCAGCCTTCCCGGCCGTCGGGCGTGCCCGTGTAGTTCAGCCCGCTCTGTCCGCCGCCCGAGAACATCACAATCGGATAGGGATGGGTGACAGTGGCCGGAATCTGGAACTCGACGTACATCTGCCCGGACATGGTTCGACCGTCCGCCGCCTCGAAGTACTTTCCGGCGACAAAGAAATACCCCTGTCTGGCGATGCTCAGCGGCGGCGGGGCCTGCGCCGCGACGGTGCCCGCCAGCAGGACGAGCAGGACGACGGCGAGCCCGACAGGCAGAACCCGATGACCAGTCGGGTCGCCCCGTACGGCGTCCATCACTGTTGTGGCGATGGCCGGGTACCGTTCGGGGCGCGCGTGTGCGTCCGCGTTTTGAAGCGCCATCCCTCAGGGGTCTTCACATAGACGTCCTCGTAGTTGCCGAGGCGCTGAATGCGGTTGGGGTCCCGGCCTCCGAGCTCCACGAGATACGAGTTGCCCCTCGCCCCTTCGGGCGACGGCGTGATCACCAGGTTCAAGATGAGATGGCTGACGCTGCCGTTGAACCGGGTGCTGGTGCAGCCGGGCCCGCCGAAATTCGCGCCGGACGCGATCTCCCGCAGCTTTTCGCGCCCTTGCCATCGGGTGCCGCCCTGCTTGATCGCGTCTTCGCTCCACATGTCCACGAAGACGCCGTCCGGTGTGTACAGCCGCGCGTAGTCGTAGCCGTTGTCGGAGCAGCTGTCGATCGCCTGCCCATATCGGGCGCTGAGCTGCTGTATCTCCGCGTAGTCCGTGCCAGTCAGCGCCTCGCCGCCGCGGCTCTGTCGGGCTTGGACGGCCGCAAGGGTCGCAAGACACGAAACCAGCGCGAGTGCGAACGCGGCCAGCGTTCTCTTCGTCAGCATCATCCCGTCCCTCCAGCCGCCGTCGACCGACGGGCAGCCGGGCGTAGGATATCCCCAGGAGATATCAATGAAGCGACTGTTCTTCGTGCTGCTCGTCGTGTCCGTCTGGTCGATCTCGAATCGCGCGCAGACCACGATCACGGTGTTCGAAGGCGCGCGGGTCATCGCCGGCGACGGACGCGCCCCGATCGAGAACGCCACGATCGTCGTGGACGGCTCGCGGATTGCGCAGGTCGGCCGGGCCGCGGACGTCAAACTCCCCGCGGGGGCCACACGGGTGAATCTGGCGGGCAAGACGGTCATGCCCGCGATCATCGATACGCACACCCACCTGAGCGCGGAGCGCGACGCGCTGACGCAGGACCTGCGTCGGCGGCCGTATTACGGCGTGAGCGCCGCGATGAGCCTCGGGCAGGACGTCGGCGACCTGCCGTTCCAAATGCGCGCCCAGACGCTCCCGGGCGCGGCGCGCTTCTTCACGGCCGGCCGCGGTATCACCGCGCCGGAGCCGGGACGCACGACCGCCCCGTACTGGATCACGACCGCGGCCGAGGGGCGGCAGGCCGTCCAGGAGCTCGCCAAGCAGAAGGTCGATATCGTCAAGGTGTGGGTCGACGATCGTAACGGGCAGTACAAGAAGCTCACGCCGGACCTCTACGGCGCGGTGATCGACGAGGCGCACAAGAACTCGCTCCGCGTGACCGCGCACCTGTTCACCCTGGAGGATGCGAAGGGCTTGTGGAAGGCTGGCATCGATGCCTTCGCGCACGGCGTGCGCGACCGCGATATCGACGAGGAGTTCCTCGGCATGGTCAAGACACGTCCGGCCTTCGTGCTCGTGCCGAACCTGCCCGATCGCGGCGTCAAGACGGATGTGAGCTGGCTGAAGGGAAGCCTGCCGCCGGCCGAGCTGCAGAAGCTCGAAGCCGGCAACACCGATCGGCCGGACGCGCAGGCTCAGTTCGGCATCCAGGCACGGAACCTCGCGAAGATGAACGCGGCGGGCGTGCGCATTGCGGTCGGATCGGACGGCAACACCCCGTGGGCGCCACATGTGGAGATGGCTGACATGGTCGCCGCAGGGATGACGCCGATGCAGGTCATCGTCGCCGCCACGCGCAACGGTGCGGAATTCCTCCGCATGACCGACGCTGGCACGATGGCCTCGGGCAAGAGCGCCGACTTCCTCGTGCTCGACGCCAACCCGCTCGACGACATCACGAACACGCGACGCATCGCATCGGTGTACCTGCGGGGCGTGGCGGTGGACCGCAGCAAGTAGCGCGAAATCGACGCGACGGCTTATTCGCGATCCCGCTGCCCGCGGTACTCAGGCAGCAGGAAGCAGCACGCCAGGCTGATCACGGAGCAGACGGCGATGTACCACGCGATGGCGGTCGACGTGCCGTACTGCCGCAGCAGCAGCGTCGCGATGATCGGGGCCGGCCCGCCCGCGGTAATCGACGCGAGCTGATAACCGAGCGACGAGCCGCTGTAGCGGACGGAGGCGGGAAAACTCTCGGCGATGAAGGCGGCCTGAGGGCCGTACTGGATGTCCTGCAGCGGGTTCGACAGCACGATCGCCAGGAAGACCAGCGGCAGCGATCGCGTGTCGAGCATCTGGAAGTAGATGAACGGGAACACGATCATCAGCGCGCATCCGATCGCGGTGATGGTGCGGCGGCCGTACAGATCCGACAAGTGTCCGAACACCGGGTTGGCACAGCACGACACCACCGCCATCACCATGACCATGTTCAACACCAGCCCGCGGCCGAACCCGAGCACCGTCGTGGCATAGGTGATGACGTAGGTCGTGTAGATGTAGAAGCACACCTGCTGGCTGGTGCGAAGCAGCGCCGACAACCCCACCTCCTTGCCGTGGCGGCGCAGCACCTCGACGATCGGGGCTTTCACGATCGCGCCGGTCCGCTTCAGTTCCTCGAACACCGGCGTCTCGCGCACGCCCGATCGGATGTAGAAGCCGGTGATGACGAGGGCGACGCTGGCGAGAAACGGGATGCGCCATCCCCAATCGAGAAACGCCTGGTCTGACGTGAGTCCGGTCATCAGCGCCAGCGCACCGTTGGCGAGCACCATGCCGCCCGGTGCGCCCAGCTGCGCGAAACTGGTCGTGAAGCCGCGGCGCTTCGGATCCGTCCATTCGGCCGCCATCAGCACGGACCCACTCCATTGGCCGCCAATCGCCAGCCCCTGGAGGATGCGGCCTGCCGTCAGCAGCACGGCGCCCCAGACGCCAATCACGTCGTAGCCTGGCGTCAGGCCTACCGCCATCGTCGAGGCGCCCATCACGATCATCGTGAAGACGAGGAGCTTCTTGCGTCCGACCCGATCGCCGAAATGTCCGAAGATCGCGGCGCCGACCGGCCGCGCGGCGAACCCGACGAAGAAGGTCGTGAACGACAGCATCGTCGAGATGAACGGGTCGGAGGCGGGGAAGAACTTCTGCGGGAACACGGTGGCGGCCGCCACGCCGTAGAGGAAGAAGTCGTACCACTCGATCGTCGTGCCGACCGAAGCCGACACGACGGCCCGAATCTGATGGCGGCGAACGCTGCGGTCGGCTTCGATGGACGCGGCGGTGTCGGTCACGGGCGCCATTGTATCCACCGTTCGCCGCCGCCGGGTTCATTTTCGCCACCGGCGCCGCGGCGCCGATGCCCTGCCCTGCGTGTGCCTTATGGGGAACGGTCGGGCGCGACGATCAGAGGTGTGCCTCGAGCGTTTCGGTAATCTGGGATATATCGAGTTGAAGACGACGGTCGTCTCGAGTCAGTCGCTCGCTTTTGACGCTGTTTTACGTAATTGACGGCCGAAGATTGTTCGTGGCCGCATGGTCGGCGGGGTTCGAGTGGTGTCATGCTTGGTGCATGCGACCGAGGACGCCAGTGCAAGACGACGTCGCGGACCCCCCGTTCAACGCACAAGCCTTCCTCGACTCGGCAGGCCTCGCCAAGACCATTGTCCAGTACGGCCGCGACCAGGTGATCTTCGCCCAGGGGGACGCGTGCGAGCACGTGCTCTACGTGCAGTCGGGCGGCGTCAAGCTGTCGGTGTTGTCCAAGACGGGCAAGGAAGCGGTGTTGGCGATGCTCGGCCCCGGCGATTTTTTCGGCGAGGGGTGCCTGGCGGGTCAGCCGATCCGTATGGGCAGCGCGACGGCGATCACACCCAGTGCCGTGCTTCGGATCGAGAAGGCTCAGATGGCCCGGCTGCTGCAACGGCAGCACGAACTGTCCGACCGGTTCATCGCGCACATGCTGACGCGCAACATTCGCATCGAGGAGGACCTGATCGACCAGCTCTTCAACTCGAGCGAGAAGCGGCTGGCGCGCACGCTGTTGCTGCTGGCGCGTTACGGCAAGGAGGACAAGCCGATCCGGACCGTCCCGCGGGTGTCTCAAGAGACGCTCGCCGAGATCGTTGGCACGACCCGGTCGCGGGTGAACTTCTTTCTCAACAAGTTCAAGAAGCTCGGTTTCATCGAGTACGACGGCGAGCGACCCATCAAGATCAACAAGTCGCTGCTGAGCGTCGTCCTTTCCTGATCGAGGCGACGTCACACGGCCGGTGAGGTCGACCGTGCGGCACCCAGGGCGGTCAGGGCCGCGATACGCTGCCGGACGACCTGCGTATAGGCCTCGACGTCCTCGGGCGGGAATCCGCCAGCGCGGAAGCAATCCGCGATCTGCCCCGTCGACAACTGCTCGAGCCGGGCGCCGATCCAGCGGGCGTCGGCGATCGGGATGTGCTTGACGACGGTCTGCATCCGCGTGCGGAAGCGATAGTTGGGCACGTTGACGGCGCTCAGGAAGAATGGCCGGCTCCCCAAAGCGAAGTCGACGTGCGTGGCGGTCACCTGCATGATGAAGCGCGAGTCCGCGTAGTCCTTCGACACGCCCTTGGTGCGGGCCAGAGAATTGCCTGTGCGTCCGAACGTGGCGCCGAGGTCGCTGATCCTGTACCACGCGACACCGGTGTTCGCGTCAGAGACCACGTTGTTGACTTCCTTCAAATCCCAGTTGTTGATGAGGGCCATCATCACTCTGAGGCCGTTGAACTCGCGGGTACCGGTGAACGAGTTGTCGTACCAGCTCCAGGTGCTCGACGTAGCTTTGCCGCCGGCGGGCACGCGCTCCAGCCGTGCCCCGCTGACGATGCCGTCGGCAGAAACGAACTCCTGTCCGCGCGCGAGGCGAGGCAGCCCCGCGACGTGAATCTGCGGCCGGTAGTAGTTCTCGTCGACCAGGTAACCCGCGGCCCAGAGCAGGCGCGTCGCCGCGGTCTCCGACCTGGCTTCCTCCCCGAGCTTGACCTTCCATTTGGTCCCGCGCTCGTCTTCGACCTCGAACTTCGGAGACGTCCCGTCGCGAGACTCTTCGAGGAATCTGAGCGACGTGCCCGGCTCGTGATCCTTGCCGCCCGATCCGCTCAGAAGATCCAGCGCCGCGGCATCGCCGCGGTCCTGCCAGATCACGGAGCCGCCGCCCGACTGGCGACCGGACAGGGGCGCGGCGACACCGAGGAGGAGCATGGCGACGATTACTCTCCGACCCGCCCGCACAGGATCGCTCCTCATCCACCCAGCCTATGGCGGCCGCAGGGCGGCTGTCCGTCCCGATTTGAACAGACGCGCTCCGCCCGTCGCGGTAGCGTGGGTGGACGTGGAGTTGCGCCAGTGAAACTGTTGATCCAGCCCGAGGACGGCGTCGCGCCTCTTGTCGCGGCGCTCAAGAAGGCGAAGAAGAGCATCGATATCGTCATCTTCCGGTTCGATCGCGCGGAGATCGAACAGGGGCTGAAGGCCGCCGCCGAGCGGGGTGTGTCGGTGACGGCCCTCATCGCCTACGCTAACCACGGTGGCGAGAAGAGCCTGCGCAAGCTCGAAATGCGCTTGCTGGAGGCGGGCGTCACCGTGTCGAGAACAGCCGACGACCTGTCGCGTTATCACGACAAGCTGCTGATCATCGATCGTCGCGCGCTCTACGTGCTGTCGTTCAACTTCACCCATCTCGACATCGACCACAGCCGGGGGTTCGGGATCGTCACGGGGAAGCGCGCCCTGGTCAAAGAAGCCCTGAAGTTGCTGAAAGCGGACAACGATCGCACACGCTACACGGCCGGCCTCGACACGTTCGTCGTCAGCCCCGTGAATGCCCGCAAGCAGCTGCTGTCGCTCATTCGAAGGGCGAAGAAGGAGCTGTGCATCTACGATCCCCAGATCGCCGACGTGGAGATGCAGCGCGCCTTGGATGAGCGGGCCCACAAGGGCGTGGAGATCAGGGTGATCGGGGCGGTGGGCAGGAAGAGCCTTCGTTTGAAGGTTCGGCGGCTCAGCGGATTCCGGCTGCACACCCGGACGATCATCCGGGATCGGCGCGAGGCGTTCGTCGGCAGCCAGAGCCTTCGACGAGCGGAGCTGGACTCGAGACGCGAGGTGGGCCTGATCGTCCGCGACAAGAAAGTGGTCAGCGGATTGGTCGATACTTTCGAGGCCGACTGGGGTGTGGAGCTCACCGCACAGGCCGTCCAGCCCTCACCACGGGCGCTGAAGGCCAAACTGAAGAAGGCGGTCAAGAGGCTGTCGCCACTCAATCCCATCGTGAAGGAAGCGGTCAAGGACGTGGTGTCGAAGAAGGGCAACACCGGCCTGAATGCCACGGAAGTCAAGGCAACGGTAGGCAAGGCGGTAAAGGAAGCCGTCCGCGAGCGCGTCGCCGAATTACTGAGCGAAGTGGCCGAGACCTGACGGCGGGCCTTCCAGCGAAAGCTGAGGGGTTATGGCGTCCATGCCGGTCCCGCGTCGAGCTCCACGCGCAGCGACGGCGGAGCGCCGACCCGGTTGACCAGCACCGAGCACGGGGCCGAGTCGATCACACCGGTGGCCGTGCTGCCGAGTGTGAGTTGCGCGAAGCCGCTGCCGCCATGCCTTCCCACCACCACCAACCCGGCGCCGACGCGCTCGGCGTACCATACGATCGCGCTCGCGGCCCGACCGGTCACTACGGCGGTCTGCCCCTCCACGCCGAATTCGCGCAGCAGATCCTCCAGCCGCTGTTCCGCGGCGGCTTGCAGTTCGTCGATCCCATCGAGCGCGACGCCCGCGAGTCCTTCGAGATAGGGCTGCGCGACGGGGCCGCTGCCCGGCGGGTGGAGGCCGAGGTCGAGGACGTAGACGAGGTGGAGCGGGACACGCCGGCGACGGGCTTCCGCGGCGGCCACCTGCAACGTTTGCAGAGAGGGATCAGAGAAGTCAGTCGCGCCGACGACGCACCCATCAGGTGACGGCCTGGCCACCAGGACCAGTACCGGAGCGTGACGCGCGATCTGCGCGGCAACGTGTCCTGGTCCGATCACGATCACTCCTGCGCCGACCTCAGCCGCCTGCGCGAGAATACCGACGTGGGGCGTGCCTGAGTCCAGCACGATCTCGGTCGCGACCGGCTGATCACCGAGGATCAAATCCAGCTCCCGGCGGACGGCCTCGTGTGCCTTGGTCGTCATCGTCTCCACCACCCGTGGGTCGACGCCGCGCCACTGCGGAAACAGCATGCCGATGCGGAGCAGTTCCGGCATGACATGGCAGACGATGAGCGTTGCGCCCAGATCGCGCGCGAGGCCCGCAGCCTGTCGAAGCGCGCCTTCGGCTCTCGGCGTCAGGTTCGTCCCCACCAGCACGGGGCCGTGCAGCATCTCGTGCCTCCAGGCGTCGGGTGGTGAAACAGAATCCGGCGCGCGCCGACGCGCGCGCCACTCGGATAACCCTAGCGCCGGGGGCTGGCGTGTCGTGTTCACAACAGCACAGCCCACCGCGTCGCCCGGCCTTGTGTCGTTATGAACATCGCCGTTGCGCGATTGCTCATACAGTGCTGCCAGGAGCACGACACACATGAATGCACCAATGGATCGCCCTGGAGACTCTGGCTTTGGACTCGGTCTGCTCATAGGCGCGTGCGCTGGCGCGGGTCTCGCCCTGTGGCTTGCGCCACGGATGGCTGGTAGGGTCCGCCAGCGCGGCGGCGCCGACCGGCTGCGGCGACGCGCGGCGGCGCGATACCGGCGCATCCGCGAGGTCGTCGACGAGATCACTCGCAAGGGCCAGGGTATCCGCGACGGCGTCGCCGAGGCTGTTGCGCACGGGGCCCAGACGGTGGAACGCGTCGCGACCGCCGCCAAGTCCTGACGAATCGACGGCCTGCGCGGCCCGCCGTACACAAGTGAACAGCCGGCTGCAGCGGGCCGGGACATCATGGAGTATGAGACTGACAGACCTGTTTGGAGAAGGCGGCTCGTTCGAATCACGCGTCGATGGTGCGGTCACGCGCCCGGCGGCATGCCCCTCTTGCCGGGGAAGCGTGATCGACACCCTCGCGAGGGTCATCACCGCCACGACGTGCTGGCGTTGCCGCGGTTGTGAGCACACGTGGACAATCGCGGGCGCAGCATCGCTCCGGCCTTCCAGGTACTGAGCGTCCCTGCTCTTCAGTCGCCTTTCATGCCTGAGGAGGATTCATGGATGAGGCGTTCTGGTTCGGAGTCGACGCGAAGGGGATTCCCATCGCTCGGTATGTGCTCGAGAAGGCGTGGCCGTTCAAGCTTGCGATTGGTCCGCCCGAGCCAGGCGGGAACGACCTGACCGAAGCCGCGACGCTGCTCGGCGACAACCTGCGCCGCGTGGCTCTCTGACAGACGTTCAACCTCGAGCGCGGGTACCATAACGGCGGAATGAACCCGCGTCTGTCGTGCCTGCAGCCCTACCCCTTTGAACGACTGCGTGCCCTGCTGTCCGGCGTCGCGGTACCGCCGCTGCCTCCGGTGCGCCTGTCGATAGGTGAGCCGCAGCACGCCACGCCGGACCTGGTGCGATCGGCGCTGGTGGGTTCGTTGTCGGGTCTCTCCACCTACCCGGCCACCGCGGGGCTCGACGCGCTGCGCGAGGCGATGGCGGCCTGGTTCACCCGCCGATTCGGCCTCCCTCGCCTGGATCCCGCCACGCAGGTGCTTCCGGTGAGCGGCACACGCGAGGCGCTGTTTGCATTCGCACAGGCCGTGATCGACCCATCGCGCCCGTCGCCGGTCGTGGTGAGCCCCAACCCCTTCTACCAGATCTACGAAGGGGCAGCGCTGCTCGCCGGCGCCGAGCCGGCGTTTCTCAACCAGATGGTCCGCAACGCCTTCGATCTCGACCTCGAGTCGCTGATGCCCGACCAGTGGCGCCGGGCGCAGCTGGTCTACGTCTGCTCGCCGGGGAACCCCACGGGGCACGTCCTGGACCTCGCCGGCTGGCGGACGCTGTTCGAGTACTCCGACCGCTTCGGCTTCGTCATCGCGTCCGACGAGTGCTATTCGGAAATCTACCCGGATGAAACCGCGCCACCGATCGGTGCGCTCGAAGCCGCCTGCGCGCTGGGTCGCGACACGTTCCCGAACCTGGTCGTCTTCACCAGCCTGTCGAAACGCTCGAACGCCCCGGGGCTGCGGTCAGGCGGGATCGCGGGCGACGCGGCGCTGCTGAAGCAATTTCTGCTCTATCGCACTTATCATGGATGCGCGATGAGTCTCCCCGTGCAGCACGCCAGCATCGCGGCGTGGGGCGACGAGTCACACGTGCGCGACAACCGGGCACAGTACCGCGGGAAGTTCGAGGCCGTCGTGCCGATGCTCGATGCGGTCCTCGACATCCGCCGCCCCGACGCCAGCTTCTATCTGTGGGCCGGCGTGCCGGGGGGCGATGACGAGGCGTTCGCGCGCGAACTGTTCGCGCGCACGCACGTGACCGTGCTGCCGGGACGTTATCTCGCCCGTGACGCGCACGGCGAGAACCCGGGCGCGGGCTACGTTCGCATCGCGCTCGTACCGGGAATCGATGACTGCGTCGAGGCTGCGCGACGCATCGTGGAGTTCTGCCGTTGATGTTCAACCAGACCGAACACACTGCCCAGTCGCTCGAAGCGGTAATCGACAGCGCCTTCGAGGCCCGGGCCGCCATCACACCGTCCACTGCCGAACGGGCGCTGCTGAAAGCGCTCGACCGCGTCATCGACGAGCTGAACGCCGGCACGCTTCGCGTCGCCGAAAAGCGGGACGGGACGTGGGTGACAAACCAGTGGATCAAGAAGGCCGTGCTGCTGTACTTCCGCACCCACGACAACGAGGTCATGCCGGACGCGGGAGGCGTGGCCAAGCACGCCGTCGCGACGCGCTGGTTCGACAAGGTGCCGGTAAAGTTCGACAATTCCTACAGCGCCGCGCAGTTTCGCGAGGGGGGCGTTCGCGTGGTGCCGCCGGCGACCGTCCGCACCGGGACGTTCATCGGGAAAAACGTCGTGTTGATGCCCTCGTACGTGAACATCGGCGCCTACGTGGACGAGGGCACGATGGTGGATACATGGGCCACCGTCGGGTCGTGCGCGCAGATCGGCAAGAACGTCCACTTGTCGGGCGGCGTCGGCATCGGCGGCGTCCTCGAGCCGTTGCAGGCCAACCCCACCATCATCGAGGACAACTGCTTCATCGGCGCCCGCTCCGAAATCGTCGAGGGCGTGATCGTCGAGGCTCACTCGGTGATTTCGATGGGCGTATTCATCGGCCAGAGCACGAAGATTTACGACCGCTCGACCGGGGAGATCGTCTACGGCCGCGTGCCGTCTGGATCTGTCGTGGTGCCCGGCAGCCTGCCGTCCGCCGACGGCAAGTACTCGCTCGCATGTGCCGTCATCGTGAAGCGCGTGGACGAGGCGACGCGCGCGAAGACCTCGATCAACGAACTCCTGCGGGCCTGACCGGACCGTGGCTCGCAGCGCCTCCGCGCCGGACGTCCACCAGCAGACGCTCGACCTCGCAAAGCAGCTGATTGCCTGCCGCTCCGTGACGCCGGACGATGCCGGCTGCCTGGAGTTGATCGGCGCGCGATTGACGGCGGCGGGATTCGCGTGCGAGCGGATGGATCGCGGCGCCGTCCGCAACCTCTGGGCGCGGCGTGGCACGGCCGCGCCGCTTGTGTGCCTGGCAGGGCACGTCGATGTCGTGCCGCCGGGCCCGGTCGAGCGATGGACGAGCGATCCGTTCACGCCGACGGAACGCGACGGTTACCTGTTCGGCCGCGGCGCCGCCGACATGAAGGTGTCGGTGGCCGCGATGGTCACCGCCGCCGAGCGATTCATTGCGCTGCTGCCGGCGCACCGCGGGTCACTGGCCCTGCTCCTGACCTCCGACGAGGAGGGGGCCGGTGTCGACGGCACGAAAGCCGTGGTCCACGCACTGCAGGCCCGAGGCGAGCTCATCGACGCCTGCCTCATCGGCGAGCCCACGTCGACGTCGCGGCTCGGCGACACGATCAAGAACGGCAGGCGCGGCTCGCTCAACGGCGTGCTGACGGTCAAGGGCATCCAGTGCCACATCGCCTATCCGGATCGCGGGCGGAGTCCGATCCTGCCGGCGCTGCCCGCCCTGGCGGAATTGGCGGCAACCGAGTGGGACCGGGGGAACCAATATTTTGCCCCCACGAGCTTCCAGATCTCGGACATCCACGCGGGCACCGGCGCCAACAACACCATTCCGGGCTCGATGGAGGTGCAGTTCAACTTCCGCTTCTGCACCGAGTCCACGGAAGACGAGCTCAAGGCGCGCGTGCACGCCGTGCTGGACCGGCATGGGCTGGAGTACGACCTCCGGTGGTCGCTGTCGGGGCCGCCGTTCCTGGCCGCGCGCGGCGGCCTGGTCGATGTCGTCAGTGAGGCAGCGCACGCGGTCACCGGCGTCACCCCCGAGCTGTCGACGAGCGGCGGCACGTCGGACGGGCGCTTCCTCGCCGGCGTGTCGCGCGAGCTGGTCGAGTTCGGACCGGTCAGCGCGTCGATTCATGGCATCGACGAACACGTGAGGCTCGCCGACATCGCGCCGCTGTCGCGGGTGTACGAGCAGGTGCTGCAGACCCTCCTGCGCCACTGAGCGAGAGGTCGACCTTGACGTAAGGCTCAGGGTCCGGCTGGCGCGGTAATCGAGATCGAGCGCGGACTGCTGTTGTTGTTCTCGAGCGCCTCGGCGATCGTGCTGTCGCCGTCCGCAACCGCAAGGATGAAATACGTACGGGCTATCGTCTGCGGCGGAATCGCCAGCGTCAGCGATGCGGCCTGACTCGCGCCCGGGATCAGGGCGAGAACCGGCCGGCTGCCCAGGAGCACGTCGCTCGCGTCCAAGGCGGAGTTGATCGACAGGTAATACCGGGTGGTCGAGGCCGGCACCGCATCGGCGCCCTGGTTCTTCGTCGTATCGCCGACGGTGATGCTGCTTCCGGCCATCGCATAGGACGGCGCCGACAAGGCCGTGATCGTCAGATCAGGGCCGATGCGGATGGTCGCGAGACGGGTGTTGTTGGACTCGTCGCTCTCTGGCACGACACCGGCCCGGTCAGCTTTGGCCACGATGGAATAGCTGCCCGGCGCGGTGCCCGGTGGTATCTGCAGCGGTGTCACCGCCGTGGACGTGACGCCGGCCCCCAGCGCGCCCACCGGCCGCTCGCCGAGAAAGACGTCAGAAGCATCGAGCACGGAGTTGACGGACAGATAGAAGCCGGTGGACGACGCGGCCGCAGGGTCCAGGCTCTGATTCCTGGTGGACTCGGTCACGCTGATCGAGCTGTCCAGCGCCGCGATCGCGGGCACCGTGAGCGCGCTCACGATCAGGTCGCCACCGACCTTGAAGGACGTGGTCACCTTGTTGTTGTTGGTCTCGGACGTTTCCGCCACGGTCTTGCCGCTATCCGCCTGCGCAATCAGGTAATACAGGCCGCCAGGCGTGGCGGCCGGCAGCGTGAGCAGAGCGCTGCCGGCGTGCGAGGCCGCGGGGCCGAGGGCCGGCACGTCGCGGCTGCCGAGCAGCACGTCGGTCGCATCCAGCGTGGAATTCACGGAGAGGTAGAAGCGCGTCGTGGTGGGGCCGGCACTGCCGCCGCCCTGGTTCACGGTCGTATCGGTCACGCTGAACGTGCCGCCGACGATCGCGCTGGCGGGCGTTGTCAGCGCCAAGATCAGCAGGTCCGCGCCAATCTTGATCGAGGACGTGGGCTTGAGGTTGTTCGTCTCCACGCCTTCTGGCACCTGGGCGTCCCAGTCGCTCTTGGCGAGCACGTAGTACGCGCCAGGGACGGTTGACGCCGGAATGTGGAGCGACGTCGACGCCGCGTGCGTCGCCGACGGATCCAGCCGCAGCACGGGACGGCTGCCGAGGAACACATCGCTGGCGTCGAAGCTGGTGTTCACCGACAGATAAAAGCCCGTGGCCGACGCGGTGGCAACCCCGGCGCCCTGGTTCTTCGTGGTGTCGGTCACGACGATGTCCGCGTCGGCGCCGCCGACTGGGGGCGCTGCTGCCGACAGGACCACGAGATCCGGTGGGAGATCGTCGCTCACGATGGAGATGCTGCCGCTCGCGGGGGCGCCAACGCCGTAGCCGTCACCCGCGCTCAGCGTCAGGACGACCGCCTCGTTGCTCTCCAGCAGCTGGTCGTCGATCGGCGTCACGGCGATGGTGGCCGTTGCCGCACCAGCTGGAAGCAGCACCGTACCGGGAAGTGTTTGATAGTCGGCTCCCGCGATCGCCGTTCCGCTGACGACGTAATGAACCGTCAGCGGCGCGCTGGGGTCGCCGTCGCGCGTGACCGTGAAACCGCCAGGCACCAGGCCCGCCTCACGCGCCTCAGACGCTGTTACCGCCAGCGTGACGATGCTGGCAGGAGTCACCGTGACGACCACGGTGTCGGTCCCGGTCCGGCCGTCGTTGTCGGTGACCTCGAGTGTCACCGTGTGCGTGCCGACCGTCAACAGAACGGCCAGCTGTGCGCCCGAGCCCAGGATGGCCGCGCCGTCACGCCATTCGTAACCGACGATCGTGCCGTTGGGGTCGTGCGACGCGCTGCCATCGAGCGACACGAGTTCCACACCGTCGCCGCCGGCGTCCTTGACCGTCTGGTCGGTTCCGGCGTTGGCCACTGGTTTCCCGGTCGCGAGGCCGTCGCTCATGGCGTCGTGCAGGTTCAGGCCGCCGTGAATGGTCCAGGAGTCGAGCCGCACGCTCGACACGCCCGCCGGATCGGCGTTGCGAAGCAGGAGATCGACGACCTGCGCGTTGCTGGTCACGTCGCCGCGCGACCAGATCAAAGCCGCAGCGCCGGCGACGTGGGGCGTGGCCATTGACGTGCCGCTCAACCAGGCATAGCACCCGGTGTCTCCCGGCGTTCCGGCTTCCTCGCACTTGCTCAGCGGATAGGTGGAGAGGATGTAGTTGCCCGGCGCCGCCAGATCGACCCAGCTCCCGTAGTTCGAAAACGAGGCTCGCTGGTGGTCTTCGTCGAAGGCGCCGACCGAGACGACGTTGTCGAAGGCGGCCGGATAGAACGGCGCCGTCGTGCCGTCGTTGCCGGCGCCGGCCACGATGACCACCCCCGCGTTCCACGCCTCCTGCACGCTCTGGTTCAACGATTGCGAGAAGGCGGTGTCGCCGAGACTGAGGTTGATCACCTTGGCGCCGTCCGCGACGGCGCGGGCTACGGCCTGCTGAATCGCGAAGTCGCTGCAGGTGCCATCGGCCGCGCACACTTTGTAGGCGAGGATCCGAGCCTGAGGCGCTACGCCAACCACGCCTTCGGCCGTGGCGGGGCTGCCGGTGAGATTGTCGAGGCTGGCGGCAATCGTGCCCGCCACGTGCGTTCCGTGCCCGTGATCGTCGAGCGGATCGAGATCCGAGGACACGAAGTCGTAACCCCCGGCGTAGTGGCCCGCGAGGTCCGGGTGCGTGTAGTCGACACCCGTGTCGATGACGGCGACGGTGATTGTCGGCGTGCCGGTCGAGATCGCCCAGGCCTCCGGCGCCGCGATGTCGGCGCCGGCCGTGCCCTGGAAGAAGCACAGATCGCCGAACACCCAGGCGATGCAGTAGAACTCCTGGCCGGTATTGTGCAGCGCCCACTGCTGGCCGAAGTATTTATCCCCGGGAACCACGGTTGTTCCGCCATCGTGCGAGACCGGCTCGGGAACGCGGCGGATGTAATTCGGCTCCGCGTAGAGCACGTTGGGGTTGCCCCGGTACCGCGCGATCGCGGCCGACTCGTCCCCCTCGGGCACGGCCACCAGGGCGATGCCCCTCTCGGCGATCTCGCTCACCAGACGTCCGCGCGCGACCCGATGTGCAGTGGCTCTGACGTTGGCGTTGGCCGACGGCGCGAACTTCACGAGCAGCTGGCCGGCGACGGCCCGGCCTCTGGCGGGCTGCGCGGCGGCCAGTGCCACGACGGCAAACAGGGCGAGCGTGAAGCAGGCGGCGACCTTGCCGAGGCGCATGACGTTCCTCCGGCGATGGGAGTATCGCGATGGGCTGGGTGGGGTGCCCCTGGATGGGGCAATTCCGCTGCCACGCGTCTGCACGGGGGCGGCCGGCGCAACATGTGCCGCGTCACGGCTTTAGTGAGGCGCATGACGCCGAAGGCACACGACGGGTCGAGCGCACCTTACGGAAATCGCATGCCGCGCTCGAAACGGTGACGCCGGACGCACCCGCCGATTTCATCGGTCGCCCAGCCGGAACACGTAGAACTTGTTGTTGCCCACACCGCCCGTGCGCGCGTAGCCCGAGCCCCAGTAGAGCGCGCCGCCGACGACCGCTGGTCCGCCGACGACCGAACCACCCGCGGCAAAGCGCCAGAGAATCCGGCCAGTGCGCGTGTCGAGCGCGTACATCTGATCGCCGGTGTGCGCCATCGAGCCGCCGTAGAGGATGCCGTTGGCCTCGGTCAGCGACGCGAGATCGGGCGCGCCTTGCGGGTCCGGCGTCTGCCACAGGATCTCGCCGGTTGCCGGGTCGAGCGCCGCCCACGATCCGCCCGTGATCACTTCGCCCGACGGTAGCGTGTACGGCTGTCCCGTGTTGTGACCGATGGCTGCGTAGATGCGGCGGCCATCCACCGCCGTGCCCCACTGAATGCCACCAGGGTCTGAGCCGGGACCGACCAGACGGCTCCAGAGCAGTTCTCCGGTGGCTGCGTCGAGCGTCCAGTAGACGCCGGACTTCTGGCCGATACCCACGACCCTGCGCCAGCGGTGGCCGATGTGGGCCGTGAAGACGTTGGCTCCCGAGCCCGCGAAGTCCCACACGCTGAACTGATCGGCCGGCGGACACCACGTCACCTCGGGAGGCAGGCTGCCGCACGCAAGCCGGCGCGCATCGGCGCCAGCGCCCCGGAACGACCAGCGCGGTTCACCGGTGCGCAGGTCGAAGGCGACGACAGAGTTGAAGAACGCGCCCGGCGGGAAGCAGCTTTCACTCCACCCCTCGGGCTTGGCGCTGAGACACGCCGTCACTGCCTCGGGCTGCGCGTAGAGGTTGCCCGCCGCGCCGTAGATGAGACCGTTCTCGAGGTCGATCGCGGGAGGATTCACGAAGGCGCCGCCGGCAAAGCCGCCGGGCACGCCGAGGTTGTCGGGCAGCACGTAGCTTTGCCAGAGAATCTGGCCGGTGTGCGCATCGAGCGCGAGCATGCTGCCCCTGAACACGAGGCGCGCCGGAGGACCACCGCTCGACGATGTGTTGGTGAAGAGACGGTGACCGAGGATGACGGGCGAGGCCGTGACGATCGTGTTGGGATTGGGATCGAGCCGCGTGAGCCAGCGCAGCTCGCCGGTGGCGGCATCGATGCCCATCATGTTGCCCCTGAGATCGCCGACGTAGAGCAGGCCGTCGTGGAGCGCCGGGCTCGTCCGCGAGATCGAGCCGGCGATGCCGTTGTAGCTGCCGATCAGCCGCGTCCAGACCACCTGCTTGGAGTCGGCGTCGAGTTTCCAGAGATTGCCGCCCCAGTCCGGAAAATAGACGACGGTGCGGGTCCGGCCCGACTCGTCGCGTTCGACGTCGACGGCCGGCGTCGCGGACACGTCGCCCCCCGTCACGAACGTCCACGCCGGCGCGAGCCGGTCGACGGTGCTGCGCTTGATGAGCCCCTCGTCCGGTTGACTGCGCGAGTTCTCGACGTCGTGGCCGATCATCGGCCACGTGACGAGCGAGTGGTCCTTCGCGCCCAGCGACCACGCGCTGACCGCGAGCGCCACCGCGACGACAGCACCGAACGCGACTCCGTGTGTGAGTGATCCTCCCCGCATCCGTCCTCCTCGAGTGCCTGGGGGGCGGCGCGAACATACTACGAACGCGTCCGACCCGCAGGCGCCCTTGAAAGCACGGGCCTCCCCCAAGCGAGGTAGTGGCAGACACAGACGCAAGCGGTATAAAGGGCCGTTCGGGACGAACCCGGGCGACCACCCATCGACTCATGCTGACCTCTTCACGAGTCCGAGTTCTGCTCGTTCTCACCCTCGCAGCCTGGGGCGGGCTGGTCTACGCGCAGGGCGGGGCGGTGACGCGCCCACGTCCAGTGGCGGTTCAGCCGGCTGCGCAGGCTCGCGCGCCCGCCGTGGCCTCCGCTGCCGCCGAGCGGGCGCTGCTCGATCAGTACTGCGTCTCGTGTCACAACACCAAAGCCAAGGGCGGGGGGATGGATTCGTCCGCGCGGTTGACGCTCGACGACGTCGATCTGACCGCGGTCGGCTCGCACGCACGAACGCTCGAGCTCGTGGTGCGGAAGATGCGTGCCGGCATGATGCCGCCGCCCGGTGTGCGCCGGCCCGATGCGCCGACGTACGCCGGCATGGTCGCCTGGCTCGAAGCAGAGCTCGATCGGAACGCCGTTCCGCACATGGTCGCGCCGGGGCCTCACCGCCTGAACCGCGTCGAGTACGCCAACGCGATCAAGGACCTGCTGGATCTCGACATCGAGCCGGCAAAGTACCTGCCCTCGGACGACTCGACCAGCGGCTTCGACAACATCGCCGGCGCGCTCGGCATTTCTTCGACGCTCGTCGAGGCTTACGTGTCGGCGGCCCAGAAGATCAGCCGCCTCGCGGTCGGCGCGCGCGAGCGAGCCTCGCTCGTCATCCTGAAGGCGCCTGAGGACTCGTCGCAGAACTATCACGTCGAGGGGCTGCCGCTCGGCACGCGCGGCGGCATGCTCGTCAACCACCTCTTTCCCTCGGACGGCGAGTACGTGCTCAGCGTCTTGCCGATCTACGGCGACAACCAGACGCCAGTCGGGTTCGGCTCGGTGCCGTGCGAGCGCATCGAGATCAGTCTCGACGGCGAGCAGCTCGAGGTCATGGACTGGCGCGGCGGCGGGCAGATTGGCGCCGCGAGCTGCCGCGGCGAAACGCGGGCAGCCGTCGATCTCGACAAGCAGGGGCCCGACGGCTTCGTTGCCGGCAAGATGGACATGCGCTTCACGACCACCGCCGGGCAGCACGCAATCGGTGTGACGTTCCTGCAGACGAACCTCGCACCGGTTCTCGATTTCGAACGGCAGTTCGCCCGGGCGACGATCCGCACGGGCGTGACACCCGGCTACACGTTCTTCCCGCACGTGGGGTCGCTTCGCATCGAAGGGCCGTTCAACGCCAGGCAGGCGGCGGATTCGCCGAGCCTCCGCAAGGTGTTCGTGTGCCGGCCGGCCACGGCTGCGGAGGAGCGGCCGTGTGCGCGGCGGATCATCGGGAATCTCGTCACCACGGCGTACCGGCGTCCGGCGGCGGCCGCCGATGTGAACACGCTGTTCGCGTATTTCGAGCAGGCGCGTCAGGGCAAGGATTTCGCCACCGGTATCGAACTGGTCCTCGAACGCATCCTCGCGTCGCCGCAGTTCGTCTACCGGATCGAACGCACCGACGTCGCGCCTGCCGTGCTCAGAACGAATCAGTCCGCGCCGGTCCGCAAGGTCGCCGACATCGACCTGGCGTCGCGGCTGTCGTACTTCCTGTGGAGCCGCGGTCCTGATGCCACGCTACTCACGATCGCAAGCGAAGGCCGGCTCAACGATCCGGTCGTCCTCGAGCAGCAGGCCAGGCGCATGCTCAAGGATCCGCGCGCCGCGGCGCTCACGACGAACTTTGCCGGGCAGTGGCTCAACCTGCGCGGTCTCGACGGGCACGCGCCGCTGGCCGTCGTCTATCCCGATTTCGACGACCCGCTGCGCCAGGCCATGCGCACGGAGGTGGAGCTCCTCTTCGACAGCGTGGTCCGTGAGGACCGCAACGTCCTCGACCTCCTGACCGCCGACTACACCTTCCTGAACCAGCGGCTCGCGACGCACTACGGTGTCCCGAACATCACCGGCAGCCGGTTCCGCCGGGTGACACTCGGCCCCGCGCTCGACGTCCGCCGCGGCCTGCTGGGCAAGGGCGCGTTCCTCACCACGACGGCCAAGCCCGATCGCACGTCGCCGGTGACGCGGGGCAAATGGATCATGGCGAACCTGCTCGGGATGAGCCCGCCGGATCCGCCGCCCAACGTGCCGCCGCTGCCCGAGCGGAGCGCGAGCGCCACCGGCAGCACGAAGCCGCCCACGATGCGCATGAAGATGCAGGAGCACCGCGTGCGCGTGGACTGCGTCCAGTGCCACCGCCTGATGGATCCCATCGGTCTGGCGATGGAGAACTTCGACGGCATCGGTCTGTGGCGCACCGAGGACGAGGGCACGCCGATCGACGCGAAGGATCAGCTGTTCGACAACACCCGGGTCGATGGTCCAGCCGCGGTGCGTGACTGGGTCGTGTCGAAGTACGGCGAGGTCTTCGTGCGCGTGGCGGTCGAGAAGCTGATGACCTATGCGCTGGGTCGCGGGCTCGAATATCAGGACATGCCGGTGGTGCGAGGCGTCGCGCGTGACGCGGCCCGCGCGAACAATCGCTTTTCCGCTCTGGTCCTCGGCGTGGTCAAGAGCGAGCTGTTCCGTATGAGCATGGTGGAGGAGCCTTCCGCCGCTGGTCAGCGGGCGGCGCGGTAGCCGTCGGTCGCCGGTCACTGGGGACGAGGACATCTCGATGTACATCACCAAACGACACCTTCCGCGCCGGACATTCCTGCAAGGCGCGGGCGTCACGCTGGCGCTTCCCCTGCTCGACGCCATGGTGCCGGCCGGCACCCTGCTGGCCCAGACGGCGGCGGCGCCGAAGAAGAGCCGTTTCGTCGGCATCTTCTTTCCGCACGGCATGACGCCGGGACGCTGGGTGCCGGAGCGCGAGGGTCCGCTCGGTACGCTGCCGTACATCATGGAGCCGCTCGAACGCGTGAAAGATCAGTCGGTCGTCCTCAGCGGTCTCTGGTCGAAATCGGCGGAGTCTCCGCCTGGAACGTCGGGGGCGGACCACTGGGTGGCCGCGGCGTTCCTCACGGCGATTCCCCCCCGCAAGACGGTCGGCTCCGATGCCACCGTCTACAGCCCGACGGTCGATCAGCAGATCGCCGCGCACATCGGTCAGGACACGCTGCTGCCGTCGCTGCAGCTCGCGACCGAGGATCCCAACTCGAGCTCGAGCAACTGCGGCGAGGGCTACAGCTGCTCGTACACCAACTCGATTTCCTGGGTGGGGCTGCCTCCAGCGCCAGGCGATCCGCTTCCGCGCACGAGCCCGCTGCCGATGGAGCTGAGCCCGCAGATCGTGTTCGAGCGGATGTTCGGCAGCGGCGCCACCTCGGAGGAGCGGGCCGAGCGCCTGCGCCGCAGCCGCAGCGTGCTCGATGCCGTTCGCGAGGAGCTGGCCACCCTGCGCAAGGACATCGGCACGGTCGATCGCCGCACGGTGGATCAGTACGCCAGCGAGATCCGCGAAATCGAGCGGCGGCTCCAGATTGCCGCCAAGGCATCGAGCGACACGCCGGAGCTGGATCTCCCGCCGGGCATTCCCCAGCAGTTCGACGAACACATCAAGATGCACTACGACCTGACCGCACTGGCATTCCAGGCCGACATCACGCGCGTGGCGACCCTGCTCGCGGCCCGTGACCTGACGATTCGCGCCTATCCCTACCCGCGCAACGAGTGGTTCCCCGAGGGCGGCACGAGCCCGAGCTTTCATACCGCGTCGCACCACAACGACAGTCCGGCGCAGATGGAGCAGTTCGCGAAGCTCAATCGCTATCACCTCTCCACCACCGCGTACCTCGCCGAGAAGCTGAAGTCGATTCGCGACGGGGACGGCACGCTGCTGGATCACTCGCTGATCCTGCACGGCACGAACATGGGCAACTCGAATCAGCACCAGCATTTCGACGTCGCGCACGTGCTCATCGGCGGCGCCAACGGGATGTTGAAGGGCGGCCGCCATCTGGCCTACGAGCGCAAGACCGTGACGAGTGGAAGCCTGTTGTTGAGCGTGCTCGACATGTTCGGGATCAGCAAAGAGAGCCAGGGCGACGGCGCCAGCCGGCTTCCGAAGTTGTAGCGAGGTCCTGATGCACCGACGCCACGTCCTCACCAGCGTTGCCGCGCTCGTCATGTTCGCGGCGGCGTTCCTGCACGGCGCCGGGCCCGGCAGTGCCCTTGCCGATGCCGCCATGAAGGGCGACGTGGCTGCGGTGCGCGCGCTTCTGGCGCAGAGGGCCGATGTCAATGGCGCACAGCTCGACGGCTCGACCGCCTTGTCGTGGGCGGCGTACCGGGGCGATCTGGCGATGGCCGATCTGCTGTTGCGGGCCGGCGCGAACGTGAAGACCGTGAATCGCGTCGGGATGACGCCCCTCGCGCTCGCCGCGCTCGACGGCAATGCCGCCTTGATCGACCGGCTCCTCAAGGCCGGTGCCGATGCCCGGGAGCGCGGCCCGAACGGCGAGACGATGGTGATGTATGCGACATCGAACGGGTCCCCGGCCGCCATCAAGGTACTGGTCGCCGCGGGCGCCGACGTCAACGCCAGGGAAAACCTCCGGAACACCACCGCGCTCATGTGGGCCGCGGCCGGCAAGCATCCAGCGGCGGTCAGCGCGCTGATCGAGCTCGGCGCGGACGTCGGGGCGACGTCGGGCCTCTCCAGCCTGCCGCAGTACCGCAGCGAGGGGCGCGTCAACATTCCCGGCGTCCAGGCCGCGCGGGCCGTACGACAGCGGGCCGCGGCGGCGGGCCGCACCTACCAGGAACAGCGGGAGTTCGAGATGGCCAGCGCGGTGGCGCGCGGCCGGGGACGTGGCGGGCGCCGTGGGGGCGCCGAGACGCTGTCCGAAGACAAGGTCAGCGACGCGCTGTTCGCGGGCCTGCTCGGCACCGACACGGGCGGCCTGACGCCGCTCGTGTTTGCGGCTCGTGAAGGCCAGGTGGAGGCCGCTCGTGCGCTGCTGGATGGCGGCGCCGACGTCAATCAGGTCACCCAGTACGGATGGAGCCCGCTGCTGGTCGCCACCAACAACCGGAATTACAGGCTCGCGCAGTTGCTGGTCGAGCGCGGCGCGGACGTGAACCTGGCCAACAAAGCCGGCTGGACGCCTCTCTATCTGGCGACCGACAACCGCAACATCGAAGGTGGCGACTATCCGGTTCCGAAGCCAGACGTGGACGACCTCGACTACATCACATTCCTGCTCGACCATCGCGCCAACGTGAACTTCAACGGTGTGACGCAGAACACGTCGGTCCGATCGAACTTCACCGACGGCTGGTTCCTCGAGGCGGGCGCCACCGCGTTCGTGCGCGCGGCCCAGTCGTGTGACGTCGAGCTGATGACGCTCCTGCTCGCGCGCGGCGCCGATCCCAAGATGCCGACCGCTCACGGCGATACCGCGCTGCTGGTGGCGGCAGGCATCGGATGGGTAGATGGCCTGCAGTTCGAACGCTCGCCCCAGCAGAGCGTCGAGGTCGTGAGGCTGCTGCTCGATCTGGGGCTGGATCCCAACTACGCGAACCCGTGGGACGGGCGCACGGCGCTGATGGGCGCGGCCCTGAAAGGCCGCAGCGCCGTCGTGCAGCTACTCGTGGATCGCGGAGCGAAGCTCGAGACGCGCGACAAGGGCAGCCGCGACACGTCGCAAGCGGATTCGGTCGCGGCCGGTCACACGTGGCAGGCGATCGACTACGCCGACGGTCTCATCCGCTTCGCGACCCAGATGTCGCAGGCGAGGCCCGAGACGGCGGCGCTGATCCGCAAGCTCATGGCCGAGCGCGGCTTGAAGGTGCCGCCGCCGAACCGCGCCTTCGAGACGATCTGCCGCGACGTGCTCTGCGAAGACTGAGGCGGACGGGCCTTCAACGAAAGGTCTTGAGATTCTGGTAGGCGGCCGCGATGTTGGCGGTGCGCAGGCGCTCGTAGTACGCCCACGATTTGTAGCGGTCGAGCGTGATCGTTTTCTGCAGTTCCTCGAGGCTGCGGCCCGCCGCCATGCCCGCTGACACCTCGCGCCGCAAGTCCTCGAAGAACTCCCGTGCCTCGGTCACGTCTGCCTTCTTGAACAACGCGCCGTGGCCGGGCGCCAGGATGTCGAAGTCGAGCGCCTCGACGGTCCGATACGAGCGGATCCACTCGGCCAGCGGGTTGCCGTCGAAGCCGCCGCACGCGCTCGGCAGCGAGTGCATCGACGTCGTGACCAGGGCGTCGGCGAGGAACTCCGTGGCGAACACGACGCGCTCGGCCGGGAAGTACATCACCGACGCGTCGTCGGAATGATTCAGTCCGGGATGAATGATCTCCACGGTCCTGCCGCCGAGCGTGAGCCGCATCCGGTCCGAATAGACGATGTCGGGACGGCGAATGTCGGCCTGCAGCTCCGCCGGCGGAATCCGGCCGTCCTTGTCGCGATCCATCGCCGCGAACGAATTTGGTCCCAGCCCGCAGATGCCTGGCCACGCGTTGGTCGGGATGAGGATTTCATCGGGGTCGATGACGCCGTTGTTGTTGCGGTCGTACATGTCGCCCGGCATATGGGGATAGCGGCCGTCCATGTTGCGCGCCATGTTCTCGTGGGCGACGAACGTGGCGGTGCCGGCAAACGCCGCACCGCCGGAGGCGTGGTCGTAGTGACTGTGGCTGTAGACGACGTAGCGCACCGGCACCTTGAATCGCGCATCCAGCTCGGCCTTGAGCCATGAGGCGAAGTCGGCGTTGATCGGATCGCCGAGGACGATGCCGGCGGGAGTGACGAGGAAGATCGTGTACCAGTTGCCGTTGTGCGCCCGGTACAGATCCCCGGTAACCGGGAGAATCTCGCGCACCGGCCCTCTCGCGGGCGGCGGCGCAGGCGCGGGCTGCTGCGCCAGCGCGAACGTGGGCCCTAGGGTCACACCCAGCAGGAGAATGGCGAGCCGTCGCGTGCGTGTCATGACGGCTCGATTCTCGACGATCCCCGGCCGCGCTCCAAGTCGCGCGCCGGCTCGAGGTCCTGTGCCGAACGGTCCATGACGTTACGTTTGTCTTTGATCCGAGGCCTCGACGTTGCCTGCATGCCGTATCCTTTTCGCTCCGAAAGGAGGCGCGCGCATGTGCAAGATGTGCGAGGAAGGCAGACCGCAAGACCACACGCGTGCTCAGCGCAGCTCACGTCGGGATTTTCTGAAGGCATCGGCGGCCACTGGTGCGGTGGCTGGATTGACGCTGTTCAACGCCAGCGACGCGTCGGCCGGCGCCCAGGACGGCAACGCCCCTGAGGACCACGGCCGGCCCGGACGGCGCTACCTGATTCGCGGCGGCCACGTCATGTCGATGGACCCGGCGGTGGGCGACTTCGCCGTCGCCGACGTGCTGGTCGAGGGCAAGACGATCGCGGCCGTCGGTCCCGATTTGAAGGCCTCAGGCGCCGGTGTGCTCGATGCGCGAGGCCACATCGTGATGCCGGGCTTCGTCGACACGCATCATCACCAGTTCGAAACAGCGCTGCGCAGCTTCCTGGCCGACGGGCTGCTGTTCGACGACGGCAAGCCCCACGGCGCCATCAACTACTTCGGGCACATCCTCGGCAAGTTCGCGCCGGTCTACCGGCCGTCGGACGTCTACATCAACGAGCTGTTCGGGTCGTTGAGCCAGCTCGACGCCGGTGTCACGACGGTGCACGACATCTCGCAGATTCACCATTCGCCGGAACATTCGGACGCGGCCATCAAAGGGATCGCCGACTCAGGCCGGCGCGCGGCGTTCGGCTATTTCGAGAGCGCAGGCGGCGTGCCCGGCAACCAGTATCCGGCCGACGCGAGGCGCCTCAAGAAGCAGTACTTCTCCTCGAGCGATCAGCTGATGACGATGATCATGGGCGGGGAAATCTACCTCCCCGGATTCGAAACGGCGTGGGAGATTGGCCGCGCGCTCGGCATTCCGATCGCCGCCCACATCGTCGGCAGCTTCGGGATGGGCCCCACCTTCGATGCCCTGGCCGCCTCGGGCCAGTTCGGACCGGACAACCTGTTCGTGCACATGACCGGCATGTCCGACATGAGCTGGGACAAGGTTGCCGGCGCCGGCGCCAGCGTGTCGCTCGCCGTGCCGATCGAGATGAACATGCGCCACGGCCTGCCGCCCATCCTCAAGGCCATGTCGCTCGGCATCCAGCCGTCGCTGAGCGTGGACGTCGAGTGCACGCTCACCGCCGACATGTTCACGCAGATGCGGACCGCCATGGCACTGCAGCGCGCGCTCGTGAACCAGCTGGCGCTCGATATCGGTAACCCGCCCGACCTGCCGGAGCTCCTCACCACCCGCGACGTCCTGCGCTTTGCGACGATGGAAGGCGCGAAGGACCTGCGGCTCGATCACAAGATCGGGTCGCTGACGCCGGGCAAGGAGGCCGACATCATCCTGCTCGATGCGCAGGCGATCAATGTGGCGCCGCTCAATGTCGTCCCGGGCGCCGTGGTGTCGTTGATGGAGCGGTCGAACGTCGAGACGGTGATTGTCGCCGGCAGGATCCGGAAGTGGAAGGGGCGCCTGGTCGACGTCGAGCTCAATCGCCTCCGCCGCCAGCTCGAGGAGTCGCGCGACTACCTGTTCGACGCCGCGGGAATCGCCCAGAATCTGTTCCGCCCGAACTGAGCGCCGGGCGGGCAGGACGCCGCTCGACCGTCAGGAGCGGCCGAAGCGTGGCGAGGCGACCACCTTGCCCTGCTTCGCGTAAGCCTCATGGTTCCGTTCGACGTCGGCTCGGTTGTAGACGTAGTTCACCATGAGGCCAAGCGAACGACGGATGCCCGCCTTCGAGGGATCGCCCATCCAGTTCAGGCGCTCGAGGCGTGCGCCGTTGGCGAGGTGAAATCGTGCCACCGCGTCCATGGGGACGCTGCCGCTGCGGGCCCCAAGCAGATACCCGACGCACTGGGCGGTGATCTCCGCGCGCACCGACGGTGAGATCCCGTCGACGTTGGGGACGGTCCCCTTCCGCAGGTCGGCGAGCAGGTCGGTGAGCCCGCGCGAGTGCGCCGTCCCGTGCTCGTCCTGCTGCAGCCACCGGCAGAACCCCGGGATCGGCGAGAGTGTGGCGAAGGTCTTGAGCCGCGGGAAGTCGCGGCCGAGGTCGTCGACGACCTGCTTGATCAGGAAGTTGCCGAACGACACCCCGCGCAGCCCCTCCTGGCAGTTGGTAATCGAATAGAAGATCGCGCAGTTGGCTTTGGCGACGTCGCCGATCGGTGACTCGGGGTCGACCAGGGCCTGCACCGTGGCCGTCATCCCGCGCGTCAAGGCGATTTCGATGAACACCAGCGGTTCGTCGGGCAGTGCGGGGTGGAAGAACGCGTAGCAGCGCCGGTCCCCCTCGAGCCGCCGCCGCAGGTCGCGCCACCCCTGAATTTCGTGGACGGCCTCGTATTGAATCAACCGCTCCAGGATCACGGCGGGCGTATGCCAGTCGATCCGCTGGAGCACGAGGAACCCGCGATTGAACCAGGACCGGAAGAGATGGATCAGATCGGCGTCGATGCCGGCGCGTTCGGGATGCGAGGCCAGGGTTTTCAGCAGCTCGCGCCGCATCGCCACGAGCACCGCGGTGCCGCCGGGGGCCATGTTGGCGCGCCGGAAGAGTTCCTGGCGCGGCGGTTCGACGACTGTCTGCAGTCGAGCGAGGTTGGCGGGGGACGGGTTGGACCGGTAGGCAGCCGCGGCATTGTCGACGGCAGCTGCGTCCGGCGCGAACTCGGTGGCCAGGCGATCGAAGAACAGCTCGCGCGCGTCTGGCTGGAGCGATTGGTACGCCGAGAGCGCATACGTAGCGAGGCGCGCGCCCGACACTTCCCCGTGTTCGGAGAGCAGGGCGTCACAGAGCGCCAGCACCCGGCTGACGTGTTGTTCGGCTCGGGTAATTCGGGCTGGCGATCGCACGGAGGGCCGGCGGCGGCGCGCGCTTACCTGGGCGCGCGGCATGTGAACGGACCCGGCGCCGCCGGGCTGGCCGACGTGATGGTCGTGTGCAGCAGCGTGAACGACAAGAGGCTTTCGCACGAGGCGGCCTTCGAGGCCCCGGGCGCCGCAATCGTCACGACGATGGCGATGGCGAATGAGACAGTCGTCTTCGAAGACATGCTTTCACGACGCTAGCACGGCCCCTTCTGCCGTGAACTACCTAAATTGGTAGGTCATCGACGACGACCGCCGACGCGGAGCCCGTTCCACTATCATCTGTCCGCTCGCGTATGAAGGCATCGCCCCTCTCGACGATCGCACTCGGCGTTGTCATGACCGTGTCGGCGGCATTGCCGGCCCTGGCACAGGCCGACTTCACGGGCGTCTGGATTCCGCGCTATCACGAGGACTATCCGGAGCGGATTCCCGGCCCGGACCTCGGTGATTACCAGGGGCTGCCGCTCAACAGCGCGGCGCGTCAATACGCCGACAGCTGGCACCCCGACCGCATCACGCTGCCGGAAGAGCAGTGCCGCGTTCACGTGTCGCCGTACATCTACCGCGGTCCGGTCCGGCTCGGCATCTGGCAGGAGCGGGATCCGATGACGCGGGAGCTCGTCGCCCTCCGGCACCGCATCAGCACCTACGACCAGGACCGCACGATTTACCTCGACGGGCGCGCGCACCCGTCACCCTACGCGCCCCACACGTGGATGGGCTTTTCGACCGGGACATGGGAAGGCGAGAAGCTCACCGTCACGACCACCCACCTCAAGAAGGGATGGCACCGGCGCAACGGTGTGCCGATGAGCGATCAGGCCACCTTGACCGAGCATTTCATCCGGAACGGCGACGTGCTCACCCGCATCAGCATCGTCAACGATGCGGCGTACCTCACCGAGCCGCTGGTCAAGAGCGAGGATTTCGTGTTGCAGCGCGAGGACATCGGGACGCGCGCGTGGATGTTCAACTGCAAGTCGGTCGTGGAAGTAGACCGGCCCGAAGGGGTCGTGCCGCAGTTCCAGCTCGGCGAGAATCCGTTCCTCGACGACTATCGCAAGCGCTTCCAGATCCCGGCGGTCGGCATTCGCGGCGGCGCCGAAACGCTCTATCCGGAGTTCGCTCGCAAGGCAGGCGCGTCAGCCCCCGCCAGCGCGCCACGGCCAGCGGCCGCCAGCACCGCGGCCGCCTCTCCTTCGGCCGGGGACACGGTCGAGATCCTGAAGGTTCAGGGCGACGTGTATCTGCTGACGGGCGGCGGTAGCAACACGGTGGTGCAGGTGGGCAGTCAAGGCGTGCTGATCGTCGACACGCAGGTGGCCGCGCTCGCCGACAAGGTCCTGGCCGCCATCCGGACGCTGTCGGACCAGCCGATTCACTACATCATCAACACGCAGGCCGATGCCGACCACACGGGCGGCAACGCGCAGCTGGCCAAGCTCGGCCCGACCCGGCCGGGCCGGGTGCCGCTCGCCGACAGCGTCGGCGGCAACAACACCGCGACGACGAGCGTCATCGCCCACGAGAACGTGCTGAATCGGATGTCCGGGCGGGTTGAAGGCGAGGCGGCGAAGCCGGAAGGTGCGTGGCCCACCGACACGTTCTTCGGCGAGAGCACCGAGGTGTTCTTCAACGGCGAAGGGGTGCAGGTCGTCCATCAGCCGGCGGCGCATACCGACGGTGACAGCATCGTCTTCTTTCGCCGCTCGGACGTGATTGTGGCGGGCGATGTGTTCCTGACCACGGGCTACCCGGTCATCGATCATGCGCGCGGCGGCAGCGTCAACGGCGTGATCGCGGCCCTCAACCACATCATCAAGCTGGCAATTCCGACCCACAACCAGGAAGGCGGCACGATGATCGTGCCCGGCCATGGCCGCCTCTGCGACGAGATGGACGTGGTCGAGTACCGCAACATGGTGACCATCGTGCGCGATCGCATCCAGCACCTGATCGAGAAAGGGCTGACGCTCGAGCAGGTGAAGGCCGCGGGGCCGACGGCCGACTTCGATCCGCGGTACGGTGCGGCGACGGGCGCCTGGACGCCGGCGATGTTCATCGAGGCGATCTACCGCGACCTGTCTCCAGCGAGGGGCAAGTCATGATCGGCCGGCGGGGAGGGCGGATCGCGCTGATTGCGATGACCGCAGCGATCGCGATGCCGGGCGTGCCGCCGGCCGCGGGGCAGCAGCCGGCCGCGCCGCCGCCGCCCGGTCGCGCCACCGACACCCGTGCTTCACGGGTCGAGACGGCGCCGATCAAGGGCCGCCAGGGTGCGCCGGTGGACTTGACCGGTTACTGGGTATCGGTCGTGACCGAAGACTGGCAGTGGCGCATGGTGATGCCGTTGAAGGGCGATTACTCCAGCGTGCCCCTCAACGACGCGGGCCGCCGCGTGGCCGACACGTGGGATCCGTCGAAGGAGAACGCCTGCGACCAGTACGGCGTGGGTGGGGTCATGCGCATCCCTGGCCGGCTGCACATCACCTGGGAAGACGACCAGACGCTGAAGATCGAAACCGACGCCGGTCAGCAGACCCGCCGCTTGCGGTTCGATCCGGCGGCGCGTCCATCGGCCACCCGCACGCTGCAAGGCTTCTCGAAGGCAGAGTGGAAGGGCGTGGCGGGCGAGGGGCCCTGCGGGTTCGACGGGATCGGGCCGTGCACGCCGCCGGCCGGGCCGCCCCCGAGGCCGAAGTGGCTGCCCCTCAAGGTGGTCACGACGCAGGTCCGCCCCGGGTGGCTGCGCCGGAACGGCGTCCCGTACAGCGAACACGCCGTGATCACGGAGTCGTTCATGCGCTACGAGGCCGGCGACCAGCCGTGGTTCACGGTGATGACGATCGTGGACGATCCCGCCTACCTGACGCAGCCGTTCATCACGAGCACGAATTTCAAGCGCGAGCCCGACGGCTCCAAATGGAATCCGACCTCGTGCCGCGCCGGGACATAACGCCGATGCGGGCGGTCCTGCTCACGGCGGCGGCGCTGCTTTCGTCCGGCCTCTTCGGGGCCACCGCCTCGCTTCAGAACACGCCCCGGAACCCGTACACACAGCCGGCCACGGCCTTCTACGAGGTGGAGCGATGGCCGGCACCGTTTGCCAGCCCGGGCTTCGTCTCGGCGTCCAACACCGGCATCTTCGTCGAGTCGCCGGAGCGCATCTTTCTCTTGACGCGGGGGGAAGTCCGGGTGCCGGACCGCTTGCCACCGGACTTCAACGGCACGATCGCGTCACTGCCACCGGAGGGCAGGGCGAAGGCGGAGCTGCGCAACTGCATCGTCGTCGCCAACGGAAGGGGAGAGGTCCTCGAGCGCTGGACGCAGCACGATCATCTGTTCGCGGCCGGCGGACGCGGGCCGCATCGCGTCAAGATCAGCCCCTACGATCCGCAACGGCACGTCTGGGTCGTGGACGACTCGGGCAACCAGATCTTCAAGTTCACGAACGACGGCAAGACGCTCGTGATGCGGCTCGGCGTCGCCGGCGTCCGTGGAGCAGACGCCACGCATTTCGCCGGCCCGACGGATCTCGCCTGGCTGCCCGACGGCAGCTTCTTCGTCGCCGATGGCTACGTCAACTCGCGCGTCGTGAAGTTCGATGCCAACGGGAAATACCTCGCGTCGTGGGGCACCAAGGGCACCGCGCCCGGACAATTCGACGTGCCGCACGCCATCGACGTCGATCGCAACCGCCGTGTGTACGTGGCGGACGCGCACAACAGCCGCATCCAGGTGTTCGACGAGCGCGGGCAGTTCCTCGACCAATGGCCGAACATCTGGCGCCCCGACGTCATCATGGTCTCGGCCGATCAGCACCTGTGGATCGCGGCTGGCGCCACCAACATGCTGCTGAAATACGACCTCAACGGAAAGCTGCTTCAGGCGTGGGGCACGGCGGGAACGGCGCCGGGGGCGTTCCAGGACATCCACGGGTTCGGCGTCGATTCGAAGGGCACGTTCTACGCCGCCGAAGCCGCCGGCGGCCGCACGCAGAAGCTCACGCCCAAGCCGGGGGCCGACCCGGCGATGCTCGTCGGCCTCCAGCCGCCGTTGGCGTCGAAACGATAGCAGGGCGGTCTAAAGACCGCCCTCTACATGCGCGGCGGGCTCAGCGGCGCGGGCCCGGCATCACGCCCGCCACCTTGAGGCGGATGCGATACACCGCGTCGCACGCGGTGACGTACAGACCCTTCCCGTCCGGATCCCCGAACGCGACGTTGGTCGCGCAGATCTGCCGTTTCGGCTCGCCGCCCACGATCTCCAGGTTGAGGTAGCCGAGTAGCGTCCCGGCCGGGCTCGTGATTCGGACGATCCCGGGCCCGGCGCCGCTCGTGGAGTAGACGTTGCCGTTCACGTCCACCTTCATGCCGTCGGCGATGCCCGGCCCCTGCGTGAACAGGCTGCCCGGACCCAGAGTGCCGTCCGCCTTCACCTCGTAGCGGAACATCCGTTGCCCGGCGTTGGCGTAGAGGTAGCGCTCGTCTGGCGACAGCACGACGCCGTTCGGGATGCCGCCGAGCGTCATCGCATCCAGGACCATCGTGGACTTGCCGTCCTTGATCCGCCAGATGCCGTTCGGCATCTGCTTGTCGGGGTTCTTGCCCCCGTCGCGGAGGCCGAAGTCGTTGTCCGTGAGATACACCGCGTCGTCCTTGGCGACGACGATGTCGTTGGGGCCGCTGAAGCGCTTGCCGTCGTCCGCGCCGCCGGACAGCTTCGTGCGTGTCGTGCCGTCCTTCTCGAGGCGCATCACCGCGCGGTCGTTGTCCGCGCACCAGATCACGCGGCCCTGCGAGTCGAGGCTGGCACAGCTGGGCCCGATCAGCAGCACGTGCGAGCGGCCGCTCCGGGTCTGCGCGCCGGCGTGGTCCACGTCGGTGCCGGTGTAGCCGGCCTTCTCGAGGAATATCGAGACGGTGTTGTCGGCGGCGATCTTGTAGATCACGTTGTCGAGCAACCCGCCGACGAGGAGATAGCCCGAGTTGCCCTCGCGTACCCACACCGGCCCCTCGTTCAGCCCGAAGCCGCGCGCGAGCAACTCGGCCTTGGCGTCGGGGGCGACGATGGCATCGAGCGCGGGGTCCGACCGCGTGATGCTGAACGGTTTGGATTGCGGCGCGGGGCCGTCGCCTCGCATGCCCGGCGCCGGCGGCTGTTGCGCCGAGATCGCCACGGCGGAGAGCGTTACGGCGGCGACGAAGCCGATCTGGAATCGACGGTGCAGGCGCATCAGGATGACTCCTTCTGTTCTTTTTGCCGGGCCCGGCTCTCTCGAAGGTAGTGCGGGCTGTAGGGAATGCCGTATGGCGTCGTGACCTGCGCGGCCGCCTTTTCGCGGCTGAACTCTTCGTCCGACCGCTGCATGGCGTCCAGTTCCTCGCTCGTGCAGTCGCTCAGGGTGATCTCCTCGCGCGGGACGAAGAACACCTGGCCAATCGGCATCGTCCGGTTGGAGGAGATGCCCTCGCCCGGCTGCAGCACGTAGCGGAACTCGGTTTCGTGTTTGTACCAATCGGTCTCGACGCGAACCACCAGCACCGGCGGCGCCGGCCGCTCGATGGAGTTGAGGACCGACGTATACACCGTGTCCCACCCCTCGGGGGTGCGGAAATTCGTGGCGCCGCGCAGCGTGACGGCGCCCGGCGGCGTGCCGAGGTCTTCGGGCACGATGAACTTGCGCATCAGGAGCAGCGCGTCCTCGCGCGACATCTTCACGTCCTTGGCCTTGAGGTCGACCTCCTGCATCGCCTGGCCGACGCCGCCCACCGGCAGCGCGAGCCTGACGACGAAGATCGGGGTCCACTGGCCCTTCTCGGTCTGGAAGTAATAGACGAACTGATAGCGCCCCTCGCCGTAGTAGCCGATGTAGAACGACTCGAACGGTTCGAGCGGCGGATAGACCAGGAACCCGAGCGCGCTGCCGGCTTCGAGCACTGGACAGTGGCGCGCATGCTGCGGCAGCAGCGGGCGCTGGCTCTCCCGCCGTGGCGGCAGGCCCACCCCGGGGCGCGCCGAGTTTGGAAACGTTCGGATGTCCACGTTGGCTCGCGTGCGCCGTCTCGACGACGGCCTCCGCCCGCGCATGATAATCCGAAGCCCGGGCCCGCGCGTCCCATCCGACTACCAGGGCGGTCTGAAGACCGCCCTCTACATCTGCTACTGGCGGTCGTAGACCAGGGTGTTGTTGACGTCGCGCCCGCCCACCTGCGTGCCGGTCTGGCGCACCGTCCGGGTCTGGCCGTCGGCCGAGATCGTGGCCGTGGAAAGCGTGGTGCGCACGCCATCCTTCTTGGCGATCACGGTGTAGGTGCGGTCGTCGATGCGCTGAATCTGGTAGCTGTCCACCGGGGGCACGCCGGTCACCGGGTAGTCCTTGTAGTCGAACTTCGCGCTCCACTCGGTGTGTCCCTTCTGCCCTTGCGGGTTCACCGAGTCGGTGACGTACTTGATGCCACCCTCCCAGAGCTGCACCTGCGTGATCGAGCTCTGGTTGCCCTGGAATCCGTTGACGTAGTGCGACTTCGAGGGATTGAGCTTCCAGGTGCCGTACCACGGCTCCTGACCGGTCGCGACGTAGTCCAGCCGCGCCTCGCGCGGCGCGCAGCCGTCGCACCCTTCAATCAGCGTCAGGTACAGGTTGTCCATGTCCGGCACCATCACGCCGACGAGGTTCGGCGGCAGCTTCACCGGCCTGTCGCCCGTGGAGATCGGCTTCGATCCCGTGGCGGTCACCATCGCGAGCACCTGGTCGATCTGCCGCACGCGCACCTGAATGCGCGCCGAGCCGGGGTCCTGGAGACGGGTGCGCAGCGGCTTCTGATCCACTCCCTTGAACTCGACGAGCTCGATCGTCATCTGGCCGCCGGGCGCGGTCATCACGCTGTGGCGCACCTGCCCCTGTGCGCCAGTGAGCGCCTGGTACAGCGGCTCTGCTTTGAACGACGGCGTCGTGGCCTCGAAGGCAAAGCCGAACCGGTCGTGGTAGAGGTCCTTCGTCTTGTCCCGATCGGCGATCGTCATCGACAGGCGCGAGCCCACGACGTTGCTCTCGGCGGGGGCGCTGGTCTGCGGCAGCGGCGTCACCTGCCGCACCTCGACGGGGCGACCGTCGGGATCCTCGATCAGCACGGCGCGGCCGTTGGCGATCGCCACCGGCCTGCCGCCCGGCGTGAGCACCGGCACGCCCGCCTGCGTCGCCTTCGACAGCAGCGCGTCGAGGTCGCGCACATAGACGACGAGCGTGATCGCGCCCGGATCCTGCACCCGTGGCCGCGCCGGGCGCTGGTCGATGTTGGCCAGTTCGATCGGCTCGAGCGCGAAGCCGCCCGGGATGCGGGCGTTGACGTGGCGTTCGTTGGCGCCGTTGGTGCCCATCATCGAGTGCAGCCGCGGATTGAAGGAGAACGGCTGCGGCGTGGTGGCGGTGCCCTCGGGGACGGTGAACCCGAGCAGCGCGTAGAAGGTGAGCGTCTTTTGCAGGTTCGCGACGATGGGGCTGAAGGATCCCGCGCCCACCGCGCCCGGCGCGGTGATCTCGCTGCGGGCGGGCGCCTGCCCTGACACCGTGCCGCTACTGAAGGCGATCGCGACGCCGAGAACGGCGGCGATGGCATGCGCGTGCCTCATTCGAGCCATGGTTCCTCCGCGCCACGTGTGTAAGATGCGCGACGCGGGGAGCAGCATGATGCGAGAAGTCGCGTGTGTGAAGTCACCTAAAAAGGTGATGCCGCTGACGGCAGTCGCCGTCGCGGTACTGGTGGCGTGGGTCGCGGGTGCGAGGCCGGCAGCCGCCGCCTCATGCGAGAGCCTGGCCAGGCTCTCGCTGCCCGACGTGCGCGTCGATGTTGCGGAACCGGTGGCCGCGGGCGCGTTTCAGCCGGCGCCGGGCGCGATCCCGAATCCTGCGGCCGCGCCGCGGTTTGCGGATCTGCCGCCATTCTGCCGCGTCGTGGCCACGGCCAGGCCGAAAAGCGAGGCGCCGGTCACGATCGAGGTCTGGCTGCCCACGACGAGATGGAACGGGCGGCTGCGCGGCGTGGGCAACGACGGCTTCTACAACGCGGCCCCCGTGACGCTCGGCGGGCTCGCGGATGGACTTCGCGCGGGCGACGTCTCGGTGGGGAGCGATGGCGGCCGCAAGGGCGACGCCAGCTACATCCTGCGCCAGCCCGAGCAGTTGACGAACTTTTCGTATCGCGCGGCCCACGAGATGACGGCGGCGGCCAAGGCGCTTGCCGCGGCCCTCTACGGCAAGCCGCCGTCGTTTGCGGCCGTGGCCGAGTGCGCCGGACGCGGTGCGGTGGGGCTGAGCTCCGTGCAACGGTATCCCGCCGACTACGACGCCGTGGCGGTGGGCGAGTTCATCGGCGACAACACGCGGCACTTTGCCAACCAGTGGTGGGTGTGGCAGGCGCTGCACCAGGACGCCGCGAGTACGATTCAGTTCGAAAAGCTGCCGCTGATTCAGCGCGCGGCGGTGGCCGCGTGCGACATGGACGATGGCCTCGCCGACGGGCTGATTGGTGATCCCTCGCGGTGCGCGTTCGATCCGGGCGTGCTGCAGTGCACGGCGGGCGATCAGGCGGACTGCCTCACGGCGCCCCAGGTCACCGCCCTGCGAACGATCTACGCGGGCGCGCGCAATCCACGCACCAACGCGCTCATCGCGCCGCCGCTCATGCGCGGCGGCGAGACGAACTGGACGCCGATCGTCGGGCCGAAGCCGAATCCCGTTTCGCTGGATCACTTCAAGTATTTCGTGCTGCGGGATCCAGCCTGGGACTACACGACCCGTCCCGTGAACTTCGACGCCGACATCGCCGCCGCCAGCGTCCAGATGGCGCGCCTGCCCATGAGCCTCACCAATCCCGACATTCGGCGGTTCACCGCGCGCGGCGGCAAGCTCCTGCTTTACGCCGGCTGGAGCGATCCTTTCGTGCCGCCACAGATTTCCGTCGAGTACTACGAGCGCGTGGTTGCGGCGGTGGGCAGGAAAGTGGCCGATGCCTCCGTGCGGCTGTTCATGGTGCCCGGCTTGCGGAACTGTGCTGGTACCGCCGGCGCCGACAATTTCAGCTTCGACACCATGGCCATCCTCCAGCAGTGGAAGGATTCCGGGAAGGCCCCGGACCAGTTCGTCGCCCGGCGCGTTCAGAACGGCGCCGAGGTGAGCACGCGGCTGATCTGTGCCTACCCCAAGGTGGCCATCTACAACGGAACCGGCAATCCGCGCGAGGCCGACAGCTTTACGTGCCGCGCACCGCAACAGCGCGCGGCCGCCGTTACCGCGACATCCCCTTGAAGGCGAGCTTCTGCATGCCGGCGCCGGTCTGGGCGATATAGAGATTTCCTTTCGAGTCGGTGGCCAGGTGGTGCCCGCCGCCGATCTGGCCGGGTACCTTGATCGCGCCGACGATCTCGAGCGTCTTCCGGTCCACGATCTGGATGTCGTCACCGTTGCCGACGTAGAGGAACGGCTGATCCGCGCCCGGCGACAACGCGAGGTCGCGCGCGAACGTCGTGTCAGCCTTGATCAGCTGCTTCAGGAACTTGCCCTCGCTCGTGAACGTCTGCACGCGGCGGTGCTCGCGGTCGGCCACGTACACCGTGCCGTCGTTCGCGACCCGTACGGCGTGCACGATGCTGAACTGCGCGGGCCCCTCGCCGGTGAGCGGCTGCGGCGGCGCCAGGGCGCAGTGGTCGTCGTCGGCGGGTGGCCGGCCGAACGCGCCCCACGAGCGCTTGAACCGGCCGGTCTCGGCGTCGAACACGGCCACCCGGTGGTTGCCGTAGCCATCGGCCACGAACAGTTCGTTGGTCCGCGGATTCACCCACTGGTCGGCGGGCCGGTGCAGGTTGCGCTGATCGGCGTTGCCGGCGCTCTGGCCGGCGTGGCCGATCTGCAGGACGAACTTGCCGTCGGCGGTGAACTTCAGAATCTGATCGTCGCTCGTCCTGATCTTCGCCTGCGCGTCCGCCGGGCAGTAGTTGCCCCCGAGCCAGACGAAGCCGTTGTGATCGATGTGAATGCCGTGCTCGCGCTGCGGCCACTCGTAGCCGGCGCCGTCGCCGCCCCAGGTCTTGACGACCTTCCCCGCCTGGTCGAACACGACGACCGGAGGCGCCGCCGCGGCCGCGTCCTCGGGCTTGAGGGTTCTGGGACGATGCAACAGCCACACGCGGTCCTGGGCGTCGACGGCGAAGCTCGAGGCGTCGCCGACCTTCATCGTTGCCGGGAGTGACGGCCAGTTCCGGTCGACCTCGAACACGGGCAGGGGCCTTTGGGCCGCCGCGGCGGTCTGCGCGTGCAGCGCGAGGCGAGGGCTCGATGCGGCGAGCACGCCGACGACCAGCACCGCGGCGGGAAGCGCGAACAGGTGGCGAGCGCGATTCATCACGTTTTCCTCCGTAAAACGACCCTCAGGGGCCGGTCTGAACACCCGCGGCCACGTGTGACGGCCATGAGGATACCCCCTGATCTGGTAGACCGCGGCGCCGTGTTTTCGGAGGGCTGGTGCGCTACGATCGCGCCGCGACTCCAAGGAGAGCCCATGAACCTGAAGCTGACCGGTACTGCCCTCGCGCTGTGTTTCTTCGTCGCGGCCTCGCCGAGCACGGCGCAGCTGCTTGCCGCCAAGGACGCGCCGGTGGCCTACGGCCACCATCACCTCAACGTCACGAGCATCCCGGCAGACGTCAAGTTTTTCGCCGATACCCTCGGCGGCACGGCGATCACGGTGGCGGGCCGGCAGATGGTCAAGTTCCCCAACGTCCTGGTCATGCTCCGCGAGCAGAAGCCGACCGGCGGCACGAAGGGCACCTCCGTCGATCACATCGGGTTCTCGGTGCCTGACCTGCGCGCGACCGTGGACAAGGTCAAAGCGAGCGGCTACCGGATGGTGACGAAGGAAGAGGCGCCGGCGCCGTGGGTGGTCGCGGACGACCTCGCGACCCAGGCGGGCCGCGACATCCGCATCGCGTTCGTGATGGGTCCGGACGATCTGAAAGTCGAGCTCGTCGAGGTCAAGGCCCAGCAGACGCCGATCGCGCTCCACCATGTGCACTTCGCCGGCCCCGACAACAAGGCCATGCAGGAGTGGTACGTGAAGGTGTTCGGCGCCAAGGCCGGCGCTCCGGGCGGCACCTTCCAGTCGGCGACGCTGCCAGGCGTGTCGCTCAACTTCAATCAAGCGGCCGCGGCCGTCGTCGGGACCCAGGGACGCGCGGTGGACCACGTCGGTTTCGAGATCGACGGCCTCCCCGCCTTTCTGAAGAAGGTCGAGGCGATGGGGATCACGCCGGTCAACGTCCGTGACGTGCCGGATCTGGGCGCGTCGATCGGGTTCATTACCGACCCGTGGGGCACATACATCGAGCTGACCGAAGGGCTGGACAAGATTCAGTGAGCACGGGCGCGAGCGGTCGACGGCGTATGGCGGCCTCGCGAAGCGTCCGCTCGATCGTGCTGGCGATCGCCCTGGTCGTCCCGGGCATCGCGTCAGGTCAGAGCGCGCTCGACGCCGCGCCGTCGCGCTTCGCGACCGTGGACGGCTTCCGCGTGCACTACAAGAGCCTTGGCCGTGGTGACACCGCGGTGGTTCTCGTGCACGGCTGGACGTGCGACCTGACGTTCTGGCGCGACCAGGTAGAGGCGTTCACCGCCAAGGGGCGCGTCGTGCTCGTGGACCTGCCCGGCCACGGCAAGAGCGACAAGCCGATCGTGGACTACACGCAGGACCTGTTTGCCCGCGGCGTCCATGCGGCCCTGGCTGACGCCGGCGTGAAGAAAGCGACGCTGGTCGGCCACAGCATGGGCGCGCCGGTGATCCGTCAGTTCTATCGCCTGTATCCGAACGAGACCGCGGCGCTGGTGGTGGTCGATGGTGGTCTGAGCGATCCGCTGCCCGATCCCGCCGCCCAGCAGGCGCGCATCGCGCTGCTCAACGGCCCGGCCTTCGAGAGCGAGATCGAGAAGTCGATCGAGGGGATGTTCGTGCCGACGACGTCGCCGGAGATCCGCACGTTCGTGAAGTCGAGAATGATCAAGGCGCCGAAGTACGTCTCCGTCGGCGCCATCAAGGGGCTGTTCACGCCCGGCCTGTGGAAAGAGGATCCGATCACGGTCCCGATGCTGGCCATCATGGCCAACGGCCGGAACGAGACGCCGGAGCGGCAGGCGCAGTTCCGCCGGCTGGCGCCGCGGGTGGAATATCACGCCATGGACGGCGTGGGCCACTTCCTGATGATGGAGAAGCCGGCCGCGTTCAACGAGCTGGTCACGCGGTTCCTCTCGGCGCACCGGCTGATATGAGCGACGTCCCGCACGATCACCACATGTACAGAACGACGCACGTAGACGACCGCGCCCGCGGAGGGGGCATGCTATGGCACTCCTGACCCGTTCATCGATGTTCCTCGCCACGATGGCGCTGGCCTTGATTGTGTGCGTCACGACGGCGTCGGCCCAGGGCTGGAAACCTGGCCGCACGCCGGACGGGCAGCCAGACATCCAGGGGACCTGGCTCAACTTCGACTCGACGCCGTTCGAGGCGCCCGCGGCGGATCCAAAGGTGCCAGTGGCGGCCGGCACCGCGCAGGCGGCGTCGAACATCAACCCCGCGCCGGAGTTCGCCGACCACACGCATCGGGTCAGCCAGCAGCGGCGCTCGATGGTGATCGAGCCGGCGGACGGACGGGTGCCGGTCTTGAAGTGGGCCGAGGACCGGCGCGACTACGACCTCGAGCACATCCCCGACGCGCCCGAACACGAAACGCCGTGGGTCCGCTGCATCACGCGCGGGTATCCCGCCGGCATGTTCCCGGCCGGCTACAACAACGCGTACCAGATCATCCAGACGCCCGGATTCGTCGTCATCGTGCTGGAGATGATTCACGAGACCCGGATCATCCCGATCGATGGCCGGCCGGCGCTGGGCGCCGCGATCCGGCAATGGAACGGTGAGCCGCGCGGGCACTGGGAGGGGAACACCCTGGTGGTCGAAAGCACGAACTACAACGACAAGGGATCCATCGGCACCAGCGCGGCCACGGGCCGCATGCGCGGCATCCCGCAGACCGCGTCGATGAAGGTCGTGGAGCGGTTCACGCCGGTCGGCCCCGACACCATCGACTATCGCGTGACGATCGAGGATCCCAAGGTCTACGCGAAGCCCTGGACCGTCGCCCTCCCGCTCAACCGGGACGAGACCTACCAGATGTTCGAGTACTCCTGCCAGGAGGGGAACTACGCGATGGCCAATGCGTTGAGCTTCGGCCGGCAGCGGGACCGGGAGGCCGCGGCCTCCCAGTCCAGCCGGTGAAAGCGCGGCGATTTGCGGGTCGAATCCGGTTTTCGCCCCCCTGAATTGGGAACGGACGGGGCGAAAGCCGTTTGCTAAGATCCATCGCGCGTTCAACTTCCAGGACGAAGAAGAGGTCCGCTCCAAGTGCTCGTCGACCCGCGTTGGCGTAACCGATCGAGGCTGACCCCGCGCCGCGTCAGGACGATGCGCAAGACGGGCGCGTCTGCCGCGGTGGCGCTGTTTGTCGGCACCCTCGGCTGGTCGGCGCTGAGCGCCGCGCCGCAGAGCTCGCCCGCCCCGGCGCCGGTGCGCGCCACGACGGAACCCGACGGGCGCGCGCTCCTCACACGCTACTGCGTCACGTGTCACAGCGCCCGGGCGAAGACCGGCGGACTGTCGCTCGAAGGCGTGGACCCCGCCGACGTCGTTGCCCACGGCGAGCTGCTCGAGAAGATCGTCCGCAAGATGCGGGTCGGCATGATGCCGCCGGCGGGCATGCCCCGGCCCGACGCCACGACCGGCCACGCGTTCCTGACGTCGCTCGAGTCCTCGCTGGATCGCGCGGCCGCGGCGCGCCCCAACCCGGGGCGGCCGATGGTGCATCGGCTCAATCGCGTCGAATACGCGTACGCGATCCGGGACCTGCTCGATCTCGAGATCGATCCCGTGCCGCTTCTCCCGCCGGATGAATCCGGCTACGGTTTCGACAACGTCTCCGATCTCCTCGGCACGTCGCCATTACTCCTCGAGCGCTACCTGAACGCGGCCGGACGGCTGAGCGCGCTGGCTGTGGGAGATCCTGGCATCGTGCCCGGGAACCAGACCTTCATCATTCGCCAGGACCGCTCGCAGGACACGCCGATCGACGGGATGCCGATCGGCACGTTCGGCGGCGGCATGGCCCACGTGAACCTGCCGCTCGACGGGGAGTACGTCATCAACGCCAAGCTGTTTCGCACCAACCTCGGCGCGATGCGCGGGCTCGAGCTGCCCAATCAGCTCGAGTTCAGCGTCGACGGCCGCCGCGTGCTGCTCGTCAACCTGGGTGGCGAGAAGGATCATCTCGCGCACCTGGCCAACCCCACGGTTGCCGCCGACGAAATCGACAGCCGCCTGAGCGCGCGCGTGCCGCTCACGGCGGGCCCGCACGTCGTCGCCGTCGGCTGGATCCAGCGCGGCGCCGAAACGCCCTGGAAGCTGCAGCCCTTCACGCGCAGCTCGATCGATACCATCGACATGACCGGCCGCCCGCATCTCGATCGTTTTGCGGTGACGGGGCCGTTCAACCCGACCGGCCCGGGAGACACGCCGAGCCGCCGCCGCGTGTTCACCTGCCGCCCCGCGGCAGGGGTGTCCGAGGACGCATGCGCGCGCCGCATCGTGTCCGCGCTCGGGCGCCGCGCCTTCCGCGGTCAGATGACGGACGGCGACCTCGCTCGCCTGATGGAGTTCTACCGGCGCGGATACCAGGAGCGCGGCTTCGAAGGTGGCATACAGCTCGCGCTGCAGCGCATTTTGGCCAGCCCGAAGTTCGTGTGGCGCGTCGAGCGCGATCCGGCGAACGTGGCCGCCGGTACGTCGTATCGGCTGAGCGACCTGGAGCTGGCGTCGCGGCTGTCGTTCTTCCTGTGGAGTTCGCTCCCCGATGACGAGCTGCTGGAGCTGGCGAAGCAGGGGCGGCTGAGCACGCCCGCCGTGCTCGACCGTCAGGTGCGGCGGATGCTCGCCGACCAGAAGATCGACCGCTTCGTCTCGACCTTTGCCGGGCAGTGGCTCTATCTGCGCAACCTGAAGAACCAGATTCCGGACTCGGTGGGCTTTCCGAATTTCGACGACAACCTGCGCCAGGCGTTCCTGCGTGAAACCGAGCTCTTCGTCGCGAGCATCGTCAAGGAGAACCGGTCGGTCCTCGATCTGATGACCGCCGACTACACTTTCGTGAACGAACGTCTCGCGAAGCACTACGGCTACCCGAACGTCTACGGCAGTCAGTTCAGGCGCGTCACCCACCCCACCGAGGCGCGGCGCGGGCTGCTCGGGCAGGGCAGCATCCTGATGGTCACCTCGCACACCGACCGCACGTCGCCGGTGGTGCGCGGCAAGTGGATCCTCGACAACCTCCTCGGGGCGCCCCCGCCGTTGCCGCCGATGAACGTGCCGCCGCTGCCCGACGACGAGCGGAGCGGCCGGCAGCGCGTGCTGTCGGTGCGGGAACGGATCGAGAAGCATCGCGAGAACCCGGCCTGCGCGAGCTGCCACAAGATCATGGACCCGATCGGGCTGGCGCTCGAGAACTTCGACGCGGTGGGCGCCTATCGTGAGCGCGACGGCCAGTCGCTGAGCTCGATCGGTTCGCCCATCAATGCGTCGGGACAGCTGATGGACGGGACGCCGGTGGACGGCGTGGTCACGTTGCGCAAGGCGCTGCTGAAGGAGCCGGAGATCTTCGTGGGTGCGCTCACCGAGAAGCTCCTGACCTACGCGACCGGACGTGGCGTGGCCTATTACGACATGCCGACGGTGCGCGGCATCGTGCGTGACGCCAGGCAGACGCATTATTCGTTTGCGTCTCTCGTGTCTGGAATCGTGCACAGCGCGCCGTTCCAGATGCGGATGAAGAGTGCGGAGTCGGAGTCCGGTGCGACATCGACGGCCGACTGACCGGGAAGCTTCGTGAATTCGACAACCGAGACGGCGAGGAGCGCATAGCGATGTTCATCTCGAAGAAGTTTGTCTCCCGGCGAGCGGTGCTGCGTGGCGTGGGCGCCGCCGTTGCCTTGCCATTTCTCGATGCGATGGTGCCGGCGCTGACCGCCCAGGCCAGGACGGCCGCCAACCCGGTGCGCCGCTTCGGCACGGTGTTCGTCGGCCTCGGCGAGCGGCCGAGCGCCTGGCGGCCGCTCACCGACGGCGTCGGCTTCCAGATGAACGAGATCATGAAGCCGCTCGAAGGCTTCCGCGACCACGTCACGGTGGTGTCCGAGCTCTGCACGCCGATCAACGGCCATGCGCCGACCGCCGCCGCCTGGTCCACGGGCGTGCTGGCCAAGGCGACGATCGCCGAAGACGTGCTGCTCGGGCCGTCGATCGACCAGATCGTCGCGAGGGCGATCGGCGGGGAAACGGTGTTCCCATCGATCGAAGTCTGCACCGAGGACGTGACCGGCTATCTCGGCGGCTGCGACCCGGCGTATGCCTGCGCCTACATCAACACGACCTCGTGGGCGAACGCCACGACGCCGCTGCCGATGGAGATCAACCCGCGCACGATGTTCGAGCGGCTGTTCGGCCGCGCCGGGACCGCGGCCCAGCGCCTGGCCGCGCAGCAGACCGATCGCAGCATTCTCGATTCCCTCCGCGAGGACGTGCGCGAACTGCAGGCCGGTCTCGGCCGCCGCGACCAGGGCCGCCTCACCGAGTACCTCGACAACGTGCGGGAGATCGAGCAGCGCATCCAGCGCGCCGAGAAGCAGAACGCGACGTCGGTGACGGTGCCCGACGCGCCCGTCGGCATTCCGGAGACCTTCTCCGAGCACATGATGCTGATGTTCGACCTGCTGGCGGTGGCGTGGCAGGCCGACATGACGCGCGTCTTCAGCTACATGCTGAACCGCGACGTCAGCCAGCGCGTGTACCCCGAGATCGACGTCAGCGAGCCGCACCACGCGATGTCGCATCACGGCAAGGACGCCAGGAAGCTCGCGGACCTGATCAAGTTGAACACCTGGCAGGTGAGCCTGTTTGCCAGGTTCGTCGAGCGCCTGAAGAACACGCCCGATGGCGACGGGTCGTTGCTCGATCACTCGGTGATCCTGTGGGGCAGCGGCATGAGCGAGAGCGATCTCCACTACCGCATCGACGTGCCGACGCTGCTCGTGGGGCGCGGCAACGGCCTCTACAAGGGCAACCGGCACCAGGTGGCGGACAAGGAAACACCGATCGGCAACTTCCTGGTGGACGTCGCCCAGAAGTTCGGCGCCGAGGTCGATCGCATGGGTCTCAGCACCGGCCGCCTGCAGGTCGTGTAGCCACCGGTCGCGTGTCATTCCGCCGGATGCCTTCGATGCGTGTCGTGCCTCTGCTCACAGTCGTCGTCGCGGGTCTTCGGACCCGCCTGGCGATCTCGATGATGGCGGCCGTGCTGTCGGCGGCGCCGGTCATGGCCGCCGAGCCGGGCGCCGACGTGGTGGCCGCGGCCAAGAGCGGCGATCACGAAGCCCTGCGCGCGCTCGTCAAGAAGCGGGCCGACGTCAACGCCGCGGAGGCCGACGGCACCACGGCGCTGCACTGGGCGATTCGCGCCCACGACACCGCCTCGGCGGCGACGTTGATTCGTGCCGGCGCCAACGTCAACGCCGCGAATCGCTACGAAGTGACGCCGCTGTCGCTGGCCGCGGTGAACGGCGATGCCGCGATGATCACGGCGCTGCTCGACGCCGGTGCCGATGCCAACTTCACGCGCAGCGACGGCGAGACCGTGCTGATGACGGCCGCCCGCACCGGCAGTCCCGAGGCAGTGAAGGTGCTGGTGGCGCGCGGCGCGCGGGTCGATGCCGTGGAGAAGACGCTCGGGCAGACGGCGCTCATCTGGGCGGCGTCGGAGAATCACGCCGCAGTCGTCACGCTGCTCGTCGAGGCCGGGGCCGACGTCAACAAGCGGTCCGCGGCGCTCACCTTCCCGCCCTTCAAGTGGGGCGTCAACGGCATGGTGTCCACGGTGCTGCCGAAGGGCTCGTGGAGCCCGCTGATGTACGCGGCGCGGCAGAACTCGGTGGAGGCGGTGCGGGCGCTGGCGGCGGCGGGGGCGGATGTCAACGCGGCCGATCCCGATGGCGCGACGCCGCTGCTCATTGCCCTGGCCAACGCGCACTACGACATGGCCGACGCGCTGCTCGACCTGAAGGCCGATCCCAACCTGGCGGATGTGTCGGGCCAGGCGCCGCTGTACGCCGCGGTGGAGATGCACACGCTGGCGCCGATGGTGGGCCGGCCGTCTCCGAAGCTGTTCGGAAAGGTCGAGGCGCCAGCGATCGTCACGAAGCTGCTCGAGCACGGCGCCAACCCCAACGCGGCTCTCAAGCGGCCGGCGCTCGGACGCCATCACGATCTGGGCGGCGATGCCTCGATGGGCGAGGGCACCACGCCGCTGATGCGCGCCGCGCGCACGGGCGACGTCGAGCTGATGCGCATCCTGATGGCCAACGGAGCCAGCCCCTATGTGCGCCGGCGGGATCTCAGTACGGCCCTGACCCTCGCGGCCACCGGCCGGGGCGGCGGCCTGCCGACGGGGCCGAGCACCATTCCGGGCGCGAGCAGCCTCGACGCGGTGAAGATGCTGCTGCAGGTCGGCGTCGATCCGAATGGATTCAACTTGAACGGGCAGACAGCCCTGCACATCGCCGCGCAGCGCGGCTCCGACCCCCTGGTGACGGAGCTCATCGCGGCCGGCGCGAAGCTCGACCTGCGAGACAAGCAGAAACGGACGCCGCTCGACCTGGCGCTTGGCGTGGGCCTCAAAGGACGCACGCCAGACGAAGAGACGCCGGTCAGGGTGAGCACGGCCAAGCTGCTTCGAGAGGCCATGGAGCAGCGGGGCATTGAGGTTCCCGTTTCCGCCCGCTAGGTTCGTGCAGGCCCGGCCCGTGGCGGGTCGTCGCGATCGCGACTGAGTTACAGGAGACGACACGTGGAGCACCAAAGGCGCGGCAGCTGGAAGACGCGGGGAGTCCATGCGATCGCGGGCGCGGCCTTCGCGGTCGCGTTCGGCAGCGCCATGACGCCGGCGACGCGGGCGCAGGAGAACGACGTGCCGATCTACTCGGGTGTGTTCTCGCCCGAGCAGGTGGCGCGGGGCAAGGCCGCCTTCGAAGCCAACTGCGCGCGGTGCCACCGGGCCACTCTCGAGGGCACCGAACGCGGCCCCGCGCTGAAGGGCGACAACTTCTGGTCGCACTGGGAAAACGAGACGGTGGCCACGCTCTTCACGAAGGTGCGAGACCAGATGCCGCCGAACTTCACGGGCGCCGAGCTCGAGCCGCAGACCAAGCTCGACATCGTGACCTACCTGTTGAGCTCGAACGAGTTTCCGACCGGGCGCGGCGAGATGAAGCCCGATCGCGATGCGCTCGACGAGCTGCAGATCGTCAAGAGAGGTGCGGCCGCCTCCATGCCGAACTTCGCCATCGTGCAGGTGGTGGGCTGCCTCGCCAAGGGTAGCGGCGACACGTGGACGCTCACGCATGCCGGCAAGCCGGCCAAGCAGGCGTCGCCCTTCCCGACCAAGGCGGCTGCGGGCGGCGACGGCGCCCTGGGCGACGAGACGTTCCAGCTGACCAGCGTCAAGGGCTTTGGTCCCGACGAGCAGGCGGGGCACAAGGTCGAAGCCGTCGGCCTGATCTATCGCGCCCCCGGCGACGATCGCCTCGACGTGACCGCGCTCCGGACGCTGGCCTCCGGCTGCGGCCAGGGGCAATGAACCAGATGATGCCAGGCAAGGCCGGTGTGCGAACGGGAATCGTGGCCGTCGGCCTGGCGGCCGGGGCGGTGACGGCGGCGTGGAGCGGTCACTCCGTGTCGGTCAGCGCGCAGGGCACGGCGTCGGTCTGGGATGGCGCGTACCTCGAGGAACAGGCGACGCGGGGCAAGGACGAGTACGAGTACAACTGCGGCAACTGCCACATCCACGACCTGAGCGGCGATTCGATCAAGGACGTGCCGCCGCTCGCGGGCAGCGACTTCCTCGCCAAGTGGCAGGGGAAGAGCGTGAAGGAACTGCTCGACTACACCACCGCCACCATGCCCCAGGACAGCCGCGGCAGCCTCGGGGCCAAGACGTACGCCGACATCACCGCGTACATCTTCAAGGTGAACATGTTTCCTGCCGGCAAGCAGCCGCTCGAGGATGGGCCTCGTCTCGCGACGACCATGATCGAGCGCGAGAAGAAGTAGTGCTGGACCGGCGCGAGTTCGTGTGGCGTGTGTCCGCCGCGGCCATGGCAGTGCCAGGGCCGCTGCTGGCCCTTTCTGCCGCGCTCGAGGCGCAGGTCGAGATTCCGTCCGAGTTCGACACCTCGCTCGACTCGATCGCGGTGGCATTCCGGGCCGGCACCGCCACCACCATGGGCTATCTCTCGCAGCCGAAGAAGGCCGGGCCGTATCCCGGCCTCGTGCTGCTGCACGACGTCGCCGGGCTGACAGCGGGGACGCGCGGCGCGGCGCGAAATGTCGCGACGTCCGGCTATGCCGTGGTCGCGCCCGACTTTCTCTCGCCGCAGGGCGGCGTCGCCAGCTTCCGCGGCGTCAACGCCGAGGTGACGAAGGCGATCGCGGCCATGACGCCGGCGGCCGTGGCACCGCAGGCGATCGGCGCACTGGCCTTCGTGAAGTCGCATGGCGGCTCCGGTGGTCGTGGCACGGCGCTGGTCGGTTTCGGCTGGGGTGCAACGCAGGCCGTGTTGTTCGCCGCCGGCCGCTCGGACGTCGCTGCCTGCGTGGCCTTCTACCCGGATCCGCAGCGTGTGCTGCCCGTGCTGGCGAAGACGTCGGCGCCGGTGCTCGCGATTCTCGCCGGCGACGATCCCGAGACGAAAAACTCGGCCGAGCGCTTCGCGCAGGTGACGGTGGCCGGGCGGCACCCGCATGCCGCCAAGGTGTTTGCCGGCATGGCGCGCGGCTTTCACGATCCGGGTGAGACGAAGATCTACAAGCCGGAGCCCGCGAAGCAGGCGTGGGCGACGGCGATCGAGCATCTCGACGCGCATGCGAAGCCGGCGTCCACGACTGGCGCCTGAGCGGCGGCAGGCGTCGTCAATCGACTGGGGTCAGCGGGAGGTTCGCTGCATGGCACGGCGGATGTTGGTTGCGTGGTTCGCGGTGGCCCTCGTTGCCGCGATATGGATGTCGCGGCAGCCGCCGGTCGGGGCCCAGGAACGCAAGACGGTGTGGGACAAGGTCTTCACCGCAGAGCAGGCGGGCGAGGGCAAGACGACGTACGAGGTGTCGTGCGCGGGCTGTCACGCGAAGGACCTCACCGGCCGCGACGGCGGCGGACAGGGTCCGGAGCTGGCCGGGCCGGCCTTCACCAAAAAGTGGGAGCTGCAGACGCTCAACCAGCTGTACAGCGAGATCAAGACGCGCATGCCGCGCAATCAGCCGGCCTCGCTCACCAACGAGGAGTATCTGAACATCGTCGCTTACATCCTGCAGGCCAACAAATTTCCGGCCGGTGAGCAGCCTCTGAGTGCGGATACCGCGATCCTGACGAATACGTTCATCCAGCGCGAGGCGGCGGCCAAGGCGGCGGCCGCCCCGCAGCCGATCGGCACGGGCACGCTCATCCAGGTTGTCGGATGCCTCCAGCCCGCGGGCGGCGGCTGGGCGCTGACGCAAGCGTCGTCGCCGGTGCGCACCGAGAGTCCCGATGCGTCGCCCGCAGATCAGCGGAGCAAGATGGCCTCGACCCCGGCCGGCACCACCACGCTGCAGCTTCTCGGCGTCTACTCGGAGGTCGAGGAGCACAAGGGCCATCGCATGGAAGGGAAGGGCTTCCTGGTGAAGGATCCGGCCGGCGATCGCCTGAACATCGTGGCGCTCGAAATGGTGGCGCCGTCGTGCGCCGGGTAGGAGACGCGTTCATGTCGATGCGCGGCGAACGTCAGGGGTGGCTCGCGCTGTGTGCGGTCGTCGCCGCGGCGAGCGTCGCGGCGGCGGAGGAGCGGACGCCGGCGCTCACGGCCCAGGATCGCGCGGCGATCCAGCAGCTGGCGGTCGATTACGGGCGGGCGCTTGGCACGTGCGCCGCCGAGGACTACGCCCGGCTCTTCGAGCCGGACGGCGTGTTCGCCAGCGGGCCGCGCGGCACGGTCCGCGGCAAGGAGAAGCTGATGGCGCTCGTCCAGAGTGAGCGTCACTGCAACGGCACCGGCGAGAAGAACCCGCGTCCGGCGCCGACGATGGAGATCGAAGCCGCGCCCGGAGGCGCCGTCGGCAAGGGGGCCCTGGGCGCCGACGGCAGCTACGTGGACGACACCTACGTGAGGACCAAGGCGGGGTGGCGGTTCAAGCTGCGGCAGGTGATTACCGGCCAGGAGAAGGCGGCACACCTGGCCGGCGACGATTTTCTGGCCATCCGCCGGCTGGCCGGCGACGGGTCGCCCGACTACGGCGACCTGTACTCGAACACGGCCGACGGCTGGCGCTTCCGGTCGTCCGGGGTGGTGATCGCGGCCAGCCCGGCCGGGGTGACCGGGCGGGTCTACCTGAAGAGCGGAGGCCGCTACGACGACGTTTACGACAATTCCACGAATGGCTGGCGGTTTCAGTCGCGGACGTTCGCGGCCGATGTGTTGCCGGGGCAAAACGGGCAGGCCCAGCAGGTCCGGTAGCTGCCTGCGCTGGCGATGACCAGTATGTGTAATTGCGGACGGTCCTGTGCCGCCGTACCATTGCGGCAATCGTGCTCGGGGGCCTGTGCCCGGCGGTGGCGGTCCCTCCAGGTAGCGGGATTTCGAGGGTCTTGGTCCTGATGAGGCGTAGCGCGTTCCTGTTCGGCTTGTCGGTGGCGATTGCCGTGCTCGGCATGAGTGCGCTCCCGTACGCACAAGCCCCGGCTCCCCGGCCCGTGCCGGCGAGTGCGACCGCGCCCGCCAGCGCAGAAGACGCCACCCGCTACGCCGCCGTCATCACGCAGTACTGCGCGTCCTGCCACAACGGTCGCGCGGCGACGTCCGCCACCGCGTCCGGAGTGATCTTCGACACCATCGACCTGCGCAACGTGGCCGGCAACGCGGCGATGTGGGAGCGCGTCGTGCGGAAGCTGCGCGCCGGCGCGATGCCGCCGTCGGGCATGCCGCATCCGGATGGCACGACGCAGCAGGCCCTCCTGTCGTGGCTCGAGCAGCGCCTCGACGAAGCCGCGGTCACGCCCAACCCCGGCCGGCCGGTGCTCCACCGTCTGAACCGCACGGAGTACGGGAACGCCATCCGCGATCTGCTCGCGCTCGACATTGGCGACGTCTCGTCGCTGCTGCCCGCCGACGACGCGGCGTACGGCTTCGACACGATTGCCGACTTCCTCGGCGTCTCGCAGACGCTCCTCGAGC
>Ga0210380_10000043_pt1 | contig 88752 bp, 87 predicted proteins | sample PLM4_5_coexredo_FD_155476 | JGI IMG/M metagenome (GOLD analysis project Ga0210380, IMG submission 155476) | Groundwater sediment microbial communities from an aquifer in East River, Colorado, USA - PLM4_5_coex redo | ecosystem: Environmental > Terrestrial > Soil > Riparian zone | place: USA...
ACGCCGCCGCCTGCTGGGGCGTTCCGACGCGGGCCCGGGGTCCAAGCTGCTTCGCCAGCGGCGCGAGCTCCTCTGGATGGCGCGACGACATCAGCACCTCGTGGCCGGCCTTGGTCCAGTGCGTCGCCAACGCGCCGCCGATCCGGCCCGTGCCGATGATGCCGATACGCAGCGGTTTGGCCTGCGCCGATACCGCCGCACCCGACGCCGAGACCGCCGCCAGCGCGCCCAGCAGCTGCAGCGCCTCCCTGCGTGTGAGCCCCTCGTTTAGCTGTGCACTCATCGTGTCAAAGCCTCCTCTCCTGATTCGAGCGTCTTCCGGAACGTCAGCGACACACGACGCGCACGGGGGAGCGTCCGGCCTTCCCATTCATCCTCGGTCCGGGCCGGAATGGCGTGCTGCCACTTCTGCCGGGCCTCCCCTGCCAGCACCACCGCGCTGCGCGGTTCGAGCAGCACCCCCTGCGTCTGGTGGCCAGCCCGGGCGAACTCCATGACGCAGGTCGAGCCGAGCGTCACGCCGACGATAACGTCGGCGAATAGCGAAGCGTCCACGTGCGGCCTGATCCCCTCACCAGGCTGATACTCGGTAACGATCAGCTGGTCGGCCACGTAAGGCATCAACCCGTCGTGGCACAGACGCGACGCGAGGGCCAAGGCCCAGTCCGGCAGGTCGCCGACAGGGTACACGCCTTTCGTGTGGTGGTACCAGTGGCCATGGAACCGGATCCGCCGGCCGCCCGCATCCTGCCAGCCCGGGCCGCCGACGATGCCGAGCACGCGATCGTGTTCGCTGGCACCGAGGTAGCCGGGCACGTAGCGGAGCCCCGGGATCACGGCGTGCCGTCCACACGCGGCACGAACCGGCCGGCCAGCGCCTCGCCGCTCAGCGGGCCATCAGCTGTTCGAGGCGTGAGATGAGATCCGTCCACCGGCCCTCCTCGAGCTGGAGCGCCTGCAGGAGCTCCGTCTCTTTCGCGCGCGCCTGCTGCAATTGGGCCGTGAGCCCTTTCTGTTCGACCGTCATGGCGCGAGCGGCGTCGGCGATCGCCAGGCGTTCGGACGGCGACGCATTCGGCAGCCCCTCGTTCAGCTGCGTGAGCTTCGCATCGACCTCCTCGGCTCGGCGGCCCGCCGTATCGAGGTCCTTCTGCACGGCGTCGAGGCGTGCCGCGGTCTGCGTCACGCGGCTTTGCTGCGCCGACAGGTAGACGCCGAGTGCCTGCGTCTGCGCCTGGACCTTCGTCAGCGCCTCGACCGCCTCACGCAGCTGCCGGAGCTCCGCGGTGAGCGAGGCCATGGAGCCGTCCGGCCGTTCGCCGGCCGTCTGGGCCATCAGCGCCGTTGCGCAGCAGGCGATGACCATCGCCGCCGTACCCCATGCAAGCCTGCGCGTTCGTGCCGTCATGCCGTCCTCCTTCGAACGATGGCGCGTCGCAAGACGCGCTACGACCGGGGCACCGGATGATCGGTGAGCACCGGCAGATACGCCACCCATGGTCCGACGGCGTCGTAGTACTGCTTTGAGAGCACGCGTGCGGTCTGCGCGATGTGCCCCAGATCGTGCACCACCCAGGCCGCAAGCAATTGCCGCAGCGTCACCGGGCCGAGGGCGGGATGAACGCCGGGCAGGGCGAGGTCGGCGGACGTGAGCCGCCATCCACGCAGCGTCTCGAGATTGCGCGCCCGCAGCCGGGCGAACTCGTCGAGCAGCGACTCCAGCGACCGCCCGGTGTTGCGCGTATAGTGGCGGAAGCGATCGTACGGCTCGAACTGCAGGTTGGTGCCGCGCGCGAGAATCAGACGCGCGCGAGGAATCCAGTCGGTCTCCTCGCCGTCGATCAGATGGCCGACCCCGTCGAAGGCGCTGAACGTCGAGGGACCTTCGGTCCCGCGCACCCACGACTCGCCCAACCCGTCGAGCATGGCCCGCAGCGCTGCCGGCGTGCGGCCGAGCACGCCCGTCGCCTGTTCGAGATCGAAGTCCATGGGCTCCTCCGGGACTCGTGTCGGGGCATGCGTTTCACGGCATGGCCGACCCATCGTACGTCACGAGCGTCAGGCGGCCTTGCGTCCCACCGCGAGAAGATGGGCGCTGGCGCCAATCACGGCGGGTTCGCGTTCGAGCGCGGCCGCCACCTGCAAAAGGTCGCGGCGCAACACGGGATCCTGCCACTGACGGTCGAAGTCCACCAGCATCCAGCCCGGTCCCTCGACCCCGTAGACGGCGACCTGCTCGAATCCCGCGGCTTCGAGCTCATGGTGCAGCTCTTCGGGCCGATGCAAGTACGCCGTCGTGAAGTAGCCGTCGTGCCCGGTGTCGTTGCGATGCTGCCCGTCGCGCAGGTCACGATCGCGCATGCGGACGAACGCCCCGTCGCCGCCGCGCCCACTTCGCAGGCCGTCGAGCGCCGACGCGAAACGCGAAATGCCCGCCGCCGCCAGCACACCCGACGGCGCCAGCACCCGGGCCGCCTCTCGCAGCGCCGCAGCGCGATCGGCGGCTGCGGGCAGGTGGTAGAGCGGCCCCATCAGCAAGACCGCCGCGGCACTGGCATCGGCGTGCGGCAGCGCCCGGGCATCGGCGACATCGAGCGAGGCGATCGGTGGGGTCAGTGTGGCGTTGCGTCGCCGCGCCTCGGCCACGAGCCGCGGCGAGGCGTCGAGAAGATGGACGTCGTATCCGCGGCTCGCCAGCCACGCCGAGTAGGCACCGGCCGCACCCCCGACATCGAGGACGCGGGAGGGCGGGGGCGGCAGCGCCGCCGAAAGGATGACCTTGGTGCGCTCGAACTCGAGCTGCGACGGGCCTTCCTGCAGGCGCGACTCCTCGCTGTAGCGGTCGTAGAAGTCGACGACTTCAGGCGGCGGCTCCATGCCCGGCTCCTCGACGGCCATAGTACCGACTACAGCACCCGTGCGTCGCGCAGCGAACGGGCGGCCAGGTCGATTGCCGCGTTGGCGGCGAGATCCGGCGGGCCAACGACGCAGCTGACGAAGACCAACGAGCGGCGTCCGCGCACCACGTGGCCGGCGAGCCAGCGGACGCCGCGACCGGAACGGTCCGTCGCGCTGCCAGTCTTCGCGCTCACCACGGCGCCGTCGGGCCACGGCTCGTCGAATCGCTGCTCGCCCGCGGCGTTGACCACGACGCCGGCCGGCTGGACCAGCAACCCTTTCACGGTCTCGACGGCGGACGCGGCAATTGGGAGCCGGTTCTCGTACAGCTTCACCCAGAAGGCCTGCTGCTCCTCCGGCGTGAGCAGCAGCGAACCGCCAATCCAGAACGTTGTCAGGCCGCTGCTCGAGTCGCGGTTGCCGTACTCGAACCGGCGCAGATAGGCCTGCTCACGCTCGGGTCCGAGGCGCTCGGCGACATGCTGGAAGTACCAGACCACCGAGTGCCGGAGCGCGGAGGCGAGCGTGTGATCGCGCCGCGCCGACGGCGGCCCTGGCGTGGTTCCGTCGTACGCGAACTGCTCCTGGGGGCCACTGACGACGCCCGCGTCCAGCGCGGCGAGCGCGTGCGGCACCTTGAACGTCGATGCTGGCGTCAGAGGAGTGCGACAGGCCTCCGACGGGTTGCGCCGCACTTCCCCCACCCCGAGCTCGAACAGCAGGAAGCACGACTCCACCGCTGCCCGTGGGGGCGAAGCGGCCGTGTGTGTCGCGTACTCGCCACCTCGGGCCGGCGCGTGGCAACCGGCATCGATCGTGGCCGCGGCCGCGCAGATGAGCACGGCGCTCAACGGCGTCACACTCCTCATAGGCTCCTCGAGCGGCGGGAGTATAGCGTGGACCCGACCGCGATCTGGTCATGCCGGCTCAGTGAATCAGCAACAGCAGCCGCGGAGTCAGCGCCATCGCCAGCAGACAGGTCGCGAGGCACCACGCGGTCTTGATCCATGCGCCGGGGCTCACGCGTTCGCCGAGCTCCGTGGCGACTCCAGCCGCCGCGACGAGCAGCCCGGCCAGGATCGCGAGTCCGGCGATGTCGCGGGCGTGGATGTCGTTGATCGGATTCCGCGCGGCGAGCGCCGCGGCCGCCGCGGCGACGGCGGACGTGGCCAGCGCCGCGCGCGCCACGAGGCCGCGCCAGGGTCGCGGATCCGCGGCGATCGGTGACGTACTGAACATCACCATCATCCCGGCAGCGAACAGGAACGGCCAGAAGATCGGGGTGCGGTAGGTGTCCCAGCCACCTTCGCGCCAGAACAGCCACACAGTCACAATCGGAGCCGTGAGCCCGGCAGCCAGCGCGGCCGGCTCAGGCCGCATCAGCCTCGTCGACCTCTTGACTGATCCGGAACACGTGGCCGTCGGGGTGACGGACGTGCATCTCGCGCGCGTTCCATGGCATGTCGGTCGGCGGCCACGTCACCTCGAGGCCCTGCTCGAGGCAACGCTGGTGAATCACGTCCACATCGTCCACCCAAATCGACATCCACACCGCCTTTTCGGCTGCTTCGTCCGACAACGGTCCGAAGGTGGCCGGGAAGCGGCTCCGGCCGCGGCCGCCCTGTCCGCCCTGGCAGAGAAAGATCTCACAGTCGCCCGAGCAGACGCCGCCGAACGAGGGCGGGGCGCCCCACTCCCATGCTTTCGTCCACCCGAGCTTCTCGAACCACGTGAACGTCTGTGTCAGGTCCGACACGTTCAGGATCGGGGTCAATCGTCGTGCGAGCATCGACGGAGCCTCTCGGTGTCACTCGCCAGGCGCCAACAGTGGCGGCGGTGCATCTTTGTACTTGCGGTACTTCCCCGCGAGCATGCCGACCGCATAGACGACAGGGATGACAAGGCGGCGCACAAGCGCTGGAATCTCCAGCATCGCGTACTCGCTGCGATAGCGGGTCATCAGGAAGGCGGCGTCGAAGAGCGCGGGCCGGCCGCCGTTCTCCTTGACCGAGGCGAACAGGGCGCTCAGAAAGAATTCGATATTGCCAGGCGGGCGACACCAGCCGGTCAGGCGCAGCTCGTCGGTGCCCGCGTTCCACCATTTGTGTGCCGTGCCCGCGGGCCAGATCACCAGCTCTCCGGGCCCGGCAAACTGTGGCTCCCCGCCGAGAATCTGATACCCGAGCCGGCCGCTGAGCACTCGCGCCGCTTCCTCCTGCAGATGATGCACGTGCATCGGTGGCCCGGCACCCGGCTTGGCCGCGCCGTCGGCGCCGGCACGCTCACCATCGGGCCCGCTCGTCACACCAGTGAAGGTGAGCAGCTCTCCCTGACCGTTGTCGATCGTGTATGGGTAAGTTTTCATGATTGTGCTCGCGACGCCGGCCCCTCGAGCAGCGCGCGCTTCAACATCCGAAAATAGCACAGCGCCCGGACACCGCTTCAACCTGCGAGGACGGCGATACTACTGCCATGGTTGCGAAGCCGCGGGCCAGCGCGAACGATGCGTATCTCGAGAAGGCGATCGGGCGCTACTCGCCTGAAGTTGCGGCCGCGGCCTGGGCCGGGCTGAAGAAGATGCGGACACGGTTTCCCGGCGCGCGCTGCCTGGTCTATGAACGCCGGCAATCACTGCCGATCGGATTCGCGCCTTCCGCGGGTGGCTCGCCGGTCTTCTCGCTGGTGCTCTACCCACGCTGGGTCCGGTTCTTCTTTCTGGAAGGCGTGGCGCTCGACGACCCGGAGGGCAGACTCGAAGGCACTGGCAACCAGGTCCGCTCGGTCCTCCTGGACCAGCGCGCCGCGATTCTGGACGACCCGTATTTCCGGCAGCTGATGACGCAGGCGCTGAAAGTGGCCGGCGCGGATCTGAAGGCGGGCGATGGTCAGGTGGTGCTGCGGTCGAAGGTCACGACGTACTCACCGGAAAAGTCCGGCTTCGACTCTGTCATGGCGACACCTCAAGCCTGTGAATCGGCGAGCAGAGCCGCAACCAGGTCACGCGCATCGTGCAGTGATGCGACCACGCGAAATGCCGCCCGCACCGCCGCATCCGACGGGGGCGTTCCGTCCGGGATCAACAGCGTACGCATGCCAGCACGACTCGCCGACAGTATGCCAGCCTCCGAATCCTCGAGTGCCAAGCACGCCGCCCGGTCTACCTGAAGGCGACGCGCGGCCTCGAGATAGATATCAGGAGCCGGTTTGCCACGAGCCACCTGGTCGCGGGTCACAATGACCTTGAAGCGCCCTTCGAGCCCCGCATGCCGGAGACTGAAAGCCGCATAGTCCGCCTCGCTGGATGTCGCGACAGCAACGGGAAGTCTCTGCGCGTCCGCGAACGTCAGGATTTCCAGCAAGCCAGGTTTCTGCTGAATCCCGTTCGCGGCGACTTCTGCCTGCCAGCGCTCTGGCCATCGCACGCGAAATCGTTCCAGCGGAAAGCCCGGCCCGAACCACCGCACGAGCTCCCGCTCACAGTCATCGGTCGGACGCCCGACCAGAGTTGCGTAAGACGGATCGTCGAGTACGTGGCCGAGTTCCGTCGACGTCGCTTGCCACGCGACTTGGTACAGGGGCTCGGTATCGAGCATGAGCCCGTCCATGTCGAAGACGATCGCCGCGACTCGCTGCATGGCTCAGAATCGGCCCTCGGGTGGCGCAATTCACGGCGCGCAGTCGCAAACGGCGCGATCAGACACTAGCCGAGCTGGTCCGGTGGCGCAACGATCGCCCCGGGAATGTTAGGATGCGCGGCATGACATTGGCTCTCATCCGAGTGGTGCTGGTGCTGTCATTGGCTGTCGCGGGCGGCGCCGCAGCGCTGCGGGCACAGGCACGGGACCAGGCGGCCAACCAGCCGGCCCCGCGCACGGCCGATGGACATCTCGTGCTGGGCGGAACGCAGACGCTGAAAGGCGTCTGGATCGGCAGCACGCTCGGCTTTTGCAACTCCAACACCGTGGCCGCACCGGCATCACTGAATCCGGGCGCCGTCCAGGGCGCGCGCGGCGCAGGCGCCGCCGGGCCGGGCGGGCCGGGCGGTCCGGCTCGGGGGCGAGGGGCCAACACCGGGCCGTGTACGCCAATCCCCTACATGGCATGGACGCGAGGGGTGTCGGACGATCGCCGGAGGAACGAACTCGAGCCGCACACCCGGTGTAAGCCGTCCGGGGGACCGCGCCAGTGGCTCACGCCGTACGGCGCCGAGTTCCTCGAGCTGCCGGAGCAGAAGGTGGCCTACATCTTCGACATCGGCGGCCCGCACACCTTCCGCACCATTTTCATGGACGGCCGCAAACATCCGGAGAATCCGGTACCGACCTACTACGGACACTCGATCGGCTGGTGGGAAGGCGACACGCTGGTTGTGGACACGGTAGGCTTCAACGAGCGCTTCTGGATCGATCGAGGCCAGCTCCCCCACACCGACCGGCTGCACCTGATCGAGAAGTACACGCGCACGTCGCTCGACTCGATGAAATACGAGCTGACGATCGACGACCCGGGTGCCTATACCGCCCCTTTCACCGGAACGTCGAACCTGCGCTGGCAGAACGGTACGGAGCTCTTCGAATACATCTGCCAGCAGGCGAATCAGGCGCACACGTTGATGGTGGGCGACGGCAGCTCAGTCGACCGCAGCAGCCTCATCGTTCCATAGGCCTGGAGCCGAGCCGGCCTTTCGCACCACCAGCATCAGCCCCGACGCCCACGCCAGCCTCACCGTCGCGAATTCGTCACGGCGCTCGATGTCGTCGATGAGCACTGGCACTCTCGGCGCGTGGCCTTCAGGCCAGTTCGGCTGCGGCAAAAGGTCGTCGATGACATACACCCCTCCGGGGAGATGGCGCTGCGCAACGGCCACCACGTTCGCATCGCTATCGACCGTGTCGAGGGTGGCTGCCGCATCCATGCCGGCGAGAAGCCACGCCGCTCCATGGCCCGTGCCGGTTCCGAGCTCCAGCACTCGGCCCCCTGGCTTCGACGCCGCGAGCACCGCCAACAGCGAGCCCACCCTGGGCTCGGATGCCATATCGAAGCCCAGCGCGTGGGTATCGCGCAGGATTGCGGCGACTGCGCCCGGCTGCCGGCGAATCTCGGAATCGTCCACGAATCGACCTCTTCTACAGGTCGGTTGGATGCGCCGTGCCTCTACTCCACAACCGGCAGCACCGCGGGCGAGGTCTGGAGACTGCTCGATCCCACTCTCTCCCTTCGCCAGTGCTCCTGCAGCGCATATGCGCCACCCGATACGACTACAAGGAACATCGCCGCAGCCAGTTCCACCCAGGCGAGCGTCGACAACAGCCACAGGATCAGTGCGGATGCGGCCAGCGGAACCAGCGAGCCGCCAGGTGCACGAAACGGTGGACCCGCGGTGGCCACACCCCGCGCGCGAAGCCGAAGCAGCCCAAGACAGCACAGCAGATACAGCACCAGCGTCCCGGCCGTGCTGACCACGACAAGCTGCCGGAACGATCCAGACAACGCGACCGTCGCACACATGAGCGCGTACACACCGACCGCGATCGCCGGTGTCTTGAAGCGCGGATGCACGGCCGCGAGCACCCGCGGCAGCTGTCGACGCTCCGCCAACGCGGCCAGGTTTCGCGGAGAACACAGCACGTCCGCGGACATATACCCGGCAACGGAGAGCAACGTCGTCGCAAACAGCAGGCCTGTGCCCCACGGGCCGAACACAGCCGTCGCCGCCGCGACGAGCGGAGCCGGCGCGCCCGCCAGGCCAGTGCCGAGCACGCCCTGTGCGACCACCTGCAGTCCGATGTAGAGCGCCGCAACCAGCGCCAAGGCAAGGAAGATGGCACGAGGCACGGTGCGTGCGGGGTTCGTCACCTCGCCGCTGACGTTCAGTGCACCCTCGACGCCGATGAAGGCAAAGAACAGGAGCACGGCCGTCTGGCCGACCTGGGACGCTGCCGGCACAGCGACCCAATGCAGGTTCGACGTTTGTACGGCAAACGCGCCAACGACCACGAGCAGCACGAGGGGCGCGATCTTGGCCACGGCCAGAGTCGTCGACAATCGCGTGCCGGACCGCGACCCCCGGATGTTCACCGCCGCAAGAACCGCATACAGCGTGACGACAGCCACGACGCGCCACAACCCCACACCCAGCGCGGGAATCGCCAGGGCGACCGTGTCCACCAGCAGGTTCGCCACGGCCGCTGCCGAGACGACCGAGTTCGCCGCCCAGAGGAATGTGCCTGCGACGCCGCCCACGACCGGACCGAATGCCTCGGTCACATAAGCGTAGAGCCCGCCGGGGTGAGAGACGCGACTCCCCACCTCGGCCAGACAGAGGCCGATGAGGCTCACGAGTACGGCGCAGAGTAAATATGCGAGGACCGCGGCCGGACCCAGCACGGCGGCGGCGATTCCAGGCAAGCCGAAAATTCCCGATCCGACGATGCAGTTGACGGCGGAGGCTCCAAGACCGCCAACGCCGATCACTCGCTCGAGATGCGGCGCGGGCCCATTCCCGACGTTCTTCAAACGGTTTCCTCAGGCCCAAAGAGGCGGGCCGACACTCGTCGCCATCAGTCGGTGAACACGGTCAGCTTGCGCCACTGAATCAACCACTTGCCGTTCCGCTTGACGAGTCGGTCCTCGGAGCGGCCCATCGCGGCCGCGATCATCTTGCCCTCCTTGTCGCGACGCACGGTCTGCCAGTACGACTGGTGCAACGCCTCGCCGGGTTTCGGGAACGTGATGCGCACGCTGCTGATCACATGGTACAGATTCGACGCCGGCAATCCCTTTGCCTTGTTGTCGTCGCGCCGCTGCATGAGGCCGGTGACGATCTTGCGAATCTCCGCGTGTCCTTTGCTGATGCTGCCGTTCGAATCAATCGTGGCGTCGTCGGTGAACACGGCAACGTAGCCATCCGGATCGAGTGAATCCACCGCCCACACATACCGCGCCATCACGTCCTCGACGGCGATGCGGTCTTCGTAGGTACCCAGATTCTCCTGGGCCGTGCTGAGCACCGGCACGAGGAGTAACGCGATAGACGCGGCGTGATGCAGTCGCATGGCTGGTCTCCGGTTTCGTCCCAATGACGTCCTCAGCTCACCGATTCACTCAGTTCCCCACGGGTTGTCGATCACGAAGCGCCAGGAGCCGTCGGCTTGATGCCGCAGAACATCCGCATTGTGCCCCGTCAGCGTTACTGGTCCACCGTCTGGCCCCGTTCCGGTAAACGACCACACTCCAACAACCAGGGCCAGATCACTGGCCCGCAGGACTCTCGTCACCTTGAGATCCAGCGTGCCCTTCATCGCAATGAAACCGGCGAGCGATTCACGGACACCCGGCACGCCGTGCCGGAGGCTTCCCGGCTGACTCGCAAAAACGGCCCCCGGCTCGTACAGCGACATGAGAGCCTCCAGGTTGCCCGCGTTGATGCCATCCACGATCGCTTTGAGGACCTGCTCAGGCGTTCCCATGGGTATGCCATTCTCCTGATTTGTTTTGCCTATGCGCCTAGCTGACTGGCCAGGTCGTTGAAGTCGTGCGCAGACACGTCGACGGTGGAGTCAGCCTTGAGATCAGGCTTCCCGTTCGGCCCGAGCTCGAGCGGCCTGACGACGAACGCTGTCCGCAGTCCCACGCTCTTCGCTGCACGCAGGTCACCGAGGTGGGCAGCGACCATCATGATGTCGGCCGGCTGGAGGTCGAGAATATCGGCGGCGGACTGGTAGACCTCGCGATCCGGCTTGTAGTGGCGAGCGAGCTCGGCCCCCAGGATGCAGTCCCAGGGCAAACCAGCATGCTTCGCCATGTCGGTCATCAAAGAGATATTGCCGTTCGAGAGCGGGGCGATGATGAATCGCTTCTTCAACCGCGTGAGCCCAGCGACCGTGTCTGGCCAGGGCCGTAACCGATGCCACGCACGATTGAGTGCGTCGGTTTCGGTCTCTGACAGTCCCGTGACACCCAAGTCGACGAGAATCGTGTCGAGCGTCATCCGGTGCAGGCGATCCAGCTTGGTCCAAGGCAGCTGACCGGTTCGGACCCGGTCCATGCTTGGGCCGTAACCGGCGCGCCACGCGTCGGCGAATTTCGCGCCGTCCACGGTGAGCCCCTTGCGCCGGCCCAACTCCTCCACCTCCCGAGCCACCGAGGTGCGCCAGTCGACGACGGTTCCAAAGACATCGAAGACAAGCGCCTTGACCGCGGGCGTCTGGGAGGTCGGCCGCCCGCTGCCTTGAGCGATGCCGGCCGCAGCGGCGGGGCCAGCGCCGAGTTCTGCCCCGATCATGGCGAGAGCGCCGGTTTGCAGGAACGCGCGACGCGAAGACGACACACCACGACGACGCATGTTTCCTCCATTCTTACCGGGTGTCCAGAACCCGCAGTGCCGCCGACATGGTACAGCCGTTCGTTCGGCACATTGATGCCGATTCGTGTACGCCGGAGCATGATCGGAAAGGTGGCCTTTAACACGCCGGCCCGACACGAGCTCGAACCAACTGCGGCGAATTCACATCAATCCATACCACTGGACGGCAGACTCACGTGTCGTTCAAGTGTTCCGACATGACGGACGATGCGCTCGTCTGTCGCCCGATTCCTTGCCGCCGGCGGCTCGGATGCACCACCAAGCGGTACATGTTGCCTCGCCAACCGTCGAAGGCTCCAAGCAACGTTCCGATGATCTCGTCTTCCGCCACCGCCACGATCAGAGCCGCCGCCGGATTCGCCACCACCCGACGTACGTCCTCCACCTGATCGGTCGCGCCCATACTTGCGCCCGACTCGTGCCAGAACCGGAGAATTCGTTCTACGTCATAAGGTGTTGCTGTTCGAAATTCCATTGCTTCCAACCGTCTCTACGGCCCCAACTGTCTCCGGATAGCCACTGCGCAAGGCCATCGCCACCACTCGCTCGATGAAGTCTGTCTTCGCACGGGCGTAGGCTTCACGAGATTCGCGATTGGTCGCCCCGAGCTGCCTGACCAGGTCCAGCTTGAGCTGCTCATATTCGCGAGAGCTGGCGGCGTTTCTGCGGAGGTAGTCGCGAAACGCCAACGTTCGCCGCTCTTCAGCCCCGCCGTGTTCCACGACGTGAACGTGGTGGCTGTGCGGCCAATGGAGCGGCCGATGAAGAATGGACAGAACGAGTCGTCGGGGTCAGGCACGTGAACGTACCCGATGGCCTGAAGCCGTTCGCCATAGGTCGCGATTGGGTGAAGCGCCGCGACGGACACCTGGATATCGATGATCGGCTTCGCGCTCAGCCCGGGGACGGCGGTGGAACCGTTGTGGTCGATGCGGAGCGCCAGCGTCCCGAGAACTGTCCGAAGGCGGACCGCCTCTGATTCAAAAGCCGCCAGCCAACCCGGATCGTATGGCACGACCTTGAATGGTTCGTCGTCTTGAGCCGGCATGCTGGTCCGTCGTGTCGTCTACCCGCGTGGCGATCTGCCCCAGAGGATAGCTCCTGGCGCTCAGTTCTCTGTCGGGGCCCTCTCCACGGTGTCCACGACAACCACATCGACGGCCGCCTTCACCGGTTCGAGCCGCAAACCCCACTGTTCCTGAATGGCGGTGAAGATCGATACGTCCGGCTCAGCGCCAGCAGGGCTGCCAGCCGACAACAGCTGCGGAGTCCACTCGAGCCTCACGTCATACCGACGATCGGGGGGTAGAGCGGTCTGGTCCGACACGGGCGCGGCAACCGCCTGTGCCAGCAACGGCACGACGTCGGCAATCGAGCGGCCGTTACCTGCGATGAGGCCCGGGCGCCCCGTCAGAAAAGTTCGCTCGCCCTTTGCCTCAACGAGGCGGTGGCCTCCGGGACCCGCTCGTAACGCGAAGCCGGCCACTTCTCTCGGTTCTCGATGGGCCACGAGCTTGAATCGGTCGGCAAGCAGGTTTCGAAGCAGAACGGGAAGTTGCTGCGACTGATACCCAGCCGGCGGCTTTGCCACGATATCGAAGACAACACTGTCGAGCCAACTCGGCCCGACGATTTGACTGTCCATCACGCTGTAGGCGATTCGAAGCAGCGCGCGAAGGGACAGATTTCGTATGCGGACGCTACTCGGATTCTCGTCAAAGCCAGCCTCTACACCGCCGGTATCCCGATGAGGCGAGATGGAAGCGACTTCGAACCGGGGCTCTTCCAACGCGCCGTTCGCCTGCGCCGGAGACGCGCCAGCCCCTTGTGTGGAGACGACGCTCGCAAGCACGATCATCAAGAGGCCGACAGTCACCACAGCGCTCCGCGTAGCGCCATCATCTCATTGCGCCACTCCTGCGCACGATTCCACAGAAGCCGCGCGAACCACGCGCACCGCTCGGTACGACACGGTCGTCAACCCGCCCAGCGCAACCGCCGCGATCGCGGCGACGACGAACGACGCGTCGACGCCGCTCTCCCACACGAGCGCCGGTGCTGTGGCAGCGACCTGCCACTCAGGCCGCCCGGTGTGCCACCAGCGTGTCAGCACGACGATATCGCCAACGGAGTGCAACAGCACAGCGGGCAGAATGGAATCCGCTGCCCACGTCAGCCCGCCGTACACCGCCGACACGGCAATGTAGTAGGGCAGCATGAGCAAGACGTCGCCGGGATGATTGCCAAAGTGCAGGAGCCCGAAGAGGGTTCCATTGGAGAGAATGGCCACCACGAGACCGTAGCGTTGTTCGACCATGCTCTGCATGTAGCCGCGGAAGGCCGATTCCTCGGAGACGCCCGCGACGATTGACTGCATTGCGAGCAGGACTACCGCGGTGATGGCGGGCATGTCGGCCGGGGTACTGATGGGCGAGCCCGCGGGAAGACGCACCAGACGTGACGCCAACACGAGGAAGGCGAGCAGCGCGGCGAACCCGACGACTCCTGCGCCCAGAGCCGCACCCCAGAGGCGAGCGGACATGGGCTTCGCTCGGAGGTTCGATCGACGCCACGCGGCCCCGTCGGTCGGTCCCCACGCGCCGCCGATGACACGCCAGTACGCCCACAGGTAGAGCGCTGCCGGCACTATCGCCCACGGGAGTCTTGTGCCGACGCGCAGGTTCCATGCTCCGAGGCCGCTGGTGGGCGCGTTGCCGGCCAACAGCACAAGGATGCCGACGCCCGCCGCCGCAAGAAGCACCATGGCTCAATCCGGACCGGCTCGTTCCAACCGCGACGGCCTGATGTTCGGTCCCAGCCGCTCATCGCTCGAACGCACCAACCGGAACGCCCTTCTGCTGACCATGGGTCACACGTCCCTAATGCAAGTCAAGCGCCCGCTCGATCAAGACTTCGTCGATATAGCGACCATCGATCTTGAGGTGTCGGCGCGCCGATCCAATCACATCGAACCCCTGGCTCCGGTAGGTGGCGAGCGCAGCGGGGTTGTCTGCTCGCACAAAGGTGAAGATCTTTTCGTATCCCTTCTGACGAGCAGCTTGGAACGTCGCAGGAAACAGAGCCTTCGCGATGCCTTGGCGTCGTAGATGAAGGGCGACGTAGGTGCCAAGCGTGCCAACATGGTCGAAGGCTCGCGTGTACGGGCCAAACGGTTCCAGAACCTGAAACCCGACAACCTGCTCGTCCACCCGACGCACGACGACCTTCCATACTCCCCGCGAGGGAAACCGACCGATGTAGTCGCGCTCGGCTTCGACGCTGAACGGGATGTCAAATGCGGTATAAACCCGCGCCTCGATAATCGGGTTGAGGATCCCGATCACAGCCTCGGCATCGGCCGTCACGACGTCGCGAATCAGGAACGCCATTCACCGCCCGGGTTGGACGACCTCCTCGCCTGCCAAACCAAAGCGACGCATCTGCGCCGGCGTCGTCGTGAAGTCGCTGAAACTCAGCCAGGCTCGATTCTGTTCGTCGAGGTACATGCGAGATGCGACACTGGTTCGGCGATCGAGAAAGCGAATGTACGCCCCGCCCTTTTCGTCGGCGACAATGTTGATGCGCTCGCGGTTCCGATCGTCTCCCGTTCCGGGCGGCGCGTCGAACCCCATGCCCATCGCGCCATCCTCTCTGAACGACAATCCGAAACGCTCGGCTCCCTTGGGGTCATTGATTTTCATGCCGATCCGACGCGTGTTCCCAGGGGCGTCAAGATAGCCCAAGACCACCCGCTCTCGTCCGTCCTTGTCCTCGACGATCAACTGGCGCACACGGATGGAGTCGGCGACCTGCTGTGCCCGAGGACGAGGCATGACCGCAAGCACGATCGCAAGGGCAGCCGTAGCGGCCACGAGCACCTTCAGCGTCCGGACCTGAGTCTCCAACAAGCTTATCCGCGCACCGACTGTGCATTGTTCGTGCGTCATGGTCTTCCTCCAGTCCAGGACTCAGGCGCTCGGAAAGAATTGACTCGTGCGATTGGATCCGCCTGACGCCCAGCGGCTTAACCGCGAGCGGCGCTCACCGATGTCGCACACCAGGTGGAACTCGGAAGCGCGGGTTAGACGGCGTCTGCAAACCCGCTCAGAACAGGGCAATCGGGTTCACGGGCGAGCCCGTTCCATTCGGTATCGGCAACGGCGCGACGGTCAACATGAACTCCCAACGATTGCGCGCCGCCGCAGCCGCGCTCAGCGCCTCGAAGTCGGCACGGTCGAGCAAGTGCACTCCCAGGATCGTCAACACGAAGTCGTGCACCGCAAGGCGCGGCAGGTCTCCGGGTGGCTGCGGCACGTAGCCGGGCGTTTCCCACCCGAGCAGCGCGATATCGCGGCGCTTGAGCCAAGGAATCACAGACACGTCAAGCCCCGCAGCCCCTTCGTCGATCGGCCACGGTCCAAGGGCCTCCCTGCGAGCCCAACGCCCCCACCGAAGCAGCAGTGCATCGCCGGCCCCGACCCGCACGCCGACCTTCCGCTCCCAGGCCTCCAAGTCTGCCGGAAAGATACGCGTTCCCGGTTCCAGATACGAGACGCCCTTCAAGCGAGGAATGTCGTACAACACCGCGCGCGTCACGATTCCACCCTTCATCGTGAGCACGGAATTACGCGCAGCGCCGCCCTCGGGAGTCACCAACCCGGATACGGGATAACCGTTCCACATTTTGCCGCCGAAGAACCTGTGTGCGAAGGAATCAAGGTGGGTTGTGCCTGCCCCGTGAATGCATGGGTACGCGATGCGGTCCGTCGCCCCAGCCTCTGATGCCGTTAACATTGCCCACTCATTCGGGCACGGGACATCGACCGCTTTCACCGTCTGGGCGTTCGAGGCGAGCGACACGGTAACGCCCTCCCGAACCAGCGCCGCAGCCGCCCTGCGTTTCGCGGGTGTGATCAGGTTGAGAGTCCCGAGCTCGTCATCCTTTCCCCATCGCCCCCAGTTCGACAGTTCCGTCTGCCAGCGGTCATAGTCGGCCTGGGGAACCACAGCGGGTGCAAGTCCACCCGACGCAACGCCCTGAGACTCCGCAGTTGGACCGATGGTGCCGATCACCATCAACATGAGAGCGCCCGCAGCCAGCCAACGCATTGCTCCTCCTGTATGTGGACTCGCCGGTCTAACGTCTTGCCGCTCAGCCGCGAGCGGCGCTCACGATTGTCTCGACCCGAGCCGCCGCGTCGCTCGTCGGCTACAGCGGCCTGTTGGCCAGCTTGCCCATCGCATTCCCACCGTGGTAATACTACGGTATGAAAGTTGCGGTTTCGATACCTGACGACCTGTTCGAAACCGCCGAAACCTTGAGCAAACGGCTGGGCCTGAGCCGAAGCCGCTTGTACGCGACGGCCTTGGCCGACTATGTCGCCAAGCATCGCGGACGCAAGACGACTGACCGGCTCAACGCCGTGTACGCCGATCAAACAAGCCGCCTCGATGCGCCCGTCCGCCGGGCACAACGCCGCTCTGTCGAACGAGACCGATGGTAGTCGAACGCGGCCAAGTCTGGTGGGCTGACCTCGACGAGCCCCGCGGCTCCGAACCGGGTTTCCACCGACCACTTCTGGTCGTACAGGACGATGCCTTCAATCGCAGCCGCCTTCGCACGGTCGTCGCCGTCGTGCTGACCTCGAACCTCCAGTTGGTCGAGGCGCCAGGCAACGTGCTTATTCCAGCCAAGGCCGCGGGACTTCCGAAGGATTCGGTTGCCAATGTGTCGCAGATCATCACAATCGATCGCGACTTCCTCACCGAGCCGGCTGGCAAGCTGCGAGGCCAACTACTGAAGACCATCGAAGACGGACTTCGTCTTGTCTTGAGCTTGTAGTTTCCGCCACCTGGCTAACGCCCAGCTTCAGCCGCGGCGGCTCATCTCGGCGAGGACTCAGCTTTGTTGTGTTGATCCAGATCCACCGCTTCGGGGAAGAACCGGCGAAATCGCTCCGTCAGATCGTCGAATGTCATCGCGCACCCTCTAAGCGTGACCTGGGTTGTTTGGGTCCGCCCAACGTCTGCAACTGAGCCACGGCGCGATTCGCTCTTGTCAGTCGCGCCGTCGGCTCCACTTGCTGTGACCGGCACTCAAGACTGTCAGAACCGCTCCGCTCGATGCCATACGATGATCCGCGTGCGTATTTCGCCGTCGTCGGCAGTCACTGGATATCGAAGCTTGAGCTGGTCGCCAGACAGCTCGAAGGGTCGCACGTAGTCCACACCCACTTCGTGCGATCGAAGACTGGCCTTGACGTGATGCGTCACCGCCTGCGCGCGCTCGTCGACTTCGTACGTCCCAAAGTACGCGTAGTACCCAGTAAATGCTTCCTGGACTTCAGCAGCCGATGCCGCTGAAAGCAACCGTTGATTATCGGGCCCCCACACGCGGCCGGCCGCGAAGGTGGGGCGAGGATCACGCATGAACTGCACGGTCATTCGCCCTGAAGGCGAATAGGTAAGAACCCCCGATGGATGCGGTCCCCACCAGGACAGGACTTCGCCGTTCGGCCTGTGGTCTTCATAGGACACCAGGTCCCATATTCCGAGGAGCTCTCGCGCCGTCGCTTTCGGTGCCACCTGACGCTCTCCAGACGCCGGCGTGCCGAGACAGCACACAAGGACAACGCTCAATGTCAACGCGGGCCGGGAACGCATGCTTGTCCCCCCAAATCTCAAGTCGCTGCGGTCTCTAACGCTGCGGTTCAGCCGCGCTCATGCCCGCACCCGCGGCCGACGGCTGCAAACGCCATGTTAGCTGCCTAGGTTTCGTTGAACGCACCCGACACCGCGTAAAACGCCGGTCCGAAGTGCTCGATATTCAGCCTGACGTCGTATTCTCGGCTCCAACGGGAGACGTCGCCTCGATCACAGTACCGCTTGTAGATCTCGAATGCCGTTCCGTCGTTCAACTGCCTCGGCTGCCGCTCTTCCCTTGCGTTGAATCTGGCCCGTTCCGTGCTCCATGCTGAATCGAGAATGAGCAATCGGCCGGAAGGGGCGAGGAGTGTGCGAACCGCATCGAACAGAAGCGGCTCCTGAGCCTTGGTGAGATGGCTCAAGAAGAAGCCGACGAGCACGGTGTCGTAGACGTGCGGCTCGAATCGCTGCTCGAAGAAATCACCATGGATGAAGACACACCGGTCGAGCATACCAAGGCGATTCGCCTTTGCTCGGCTCTCAGCAAGCATCCTGGCCGATTGGTCGAACAGAGTAATGCGGGAACAGTTCGGAGCGTAGTGAGGCAGCCAGTACGCCGTTCCGCACGCCAGATCCATGATCCGACCGTGAGCGATCTGGCCGACGATGCCGGACAGCGCCCGAGCCTCTGCCTTGAACACTTCGGGATCGGGTATAGAGGCCGTTCCCGTTCCCAGCGTGTATGCCTCCTCATACTCGGGAGCTCGCTCGTCGTAGTAGGCGAGCATCCGCTGGCGAAGGTCTGCGTCCATGCGTCTATGTGCCTCCATCCGGCGGTCTCGATCAGTGCAGCTAACGCTACGTTTCAGCCGCGGCAGCTACAGCGCTGCCGCCGACGGCTGCAAACGCTGGTTAGCCGGCCGCTCATCGTCCGCACGGCCGCCCCACACACAGCCGTATTTCACTTCGCAGCAACGGGGGCAGGCGGGCCGGAGCTGTTGTACCTCGCGCGCGAACTTCCAAGTCTTGGAGAGCAGTATCGCGCTTGTTGGAACTGTGGGCCATCAGCGCCTAAAGCCGTTGTCCTTCAGAGCCGGCTCGATTGCCGGCCCTTGAAGGAACCTGACCAGCGCCTTGGCGGCTGCCGCGTTCGGCGTGTTTGCGGAGATGGTCGCCGTCACGACTGCGGGCACCTGCAACGCCGGAATGACCGGGCCCGTGTTGCGCAGATTCTTGTTCGGGAGGATCTCGCTCAGTGGGTAGATGTTGATCTCGTATTCGCCCGGGTCGAGTGGCACGGGCGCCGGCACTATGTTGTGCTTGGCTTGCACGGCGTCGCGGATCTTCAGCGTGTCAAGAATCTTGTTGACGGTAAACAGCGCGGCGCCTGTATCGGCCCACCGCAGGGATTTGGCGTTCAGCATGGCTGTCTTGATCTTGTCCGGCGTGCTCAGGTCCGGCGTCCCGTCACCACGAAGCCCGATGGCCACGTCCGTCTTGGCGATAACGACTCCGAGAGACGTGATCTTTCCTGCTTTCAACAATTGCTCATCGACGTCCGGAAGGAGCAGGGCGACCTCAAACCCCGTGCCCTCCATCACCGCGTTCTTCAGGTTTCCGCGGGCGGACCCATACTCGATCACCAGCGGGCGACCGATCGCCTTCGATGCCTCCGCACGAACGGCATCGAGCGGAATCCTGATCGCTGCTGTGGCCAGGACGCGCACGTCGCCGGGCTTAGCGTCGGCCATCCGTTCCGCAATGCCCCCTTGGGCCATTGCCGGAGGTCCAGGCGCCAGCAGGGACACCAGCCCAACACCGATCGCCGCTATGGCCACCTGCATCGGCCACGCTCTCATGATGGAGTCGTCCGTTCCGTTCTTGGTGTTGGCGTAGTGATGAGATCGGAGTTTCAATCGGTGCGCACCTTTCGGCTGCCTAACGCCTCGGCTTCGACCGCGGCGGCCTCACGATCCCACGGGCCGCCGTCGGCTGCAAGCCGTGGTTAGTTGCCGCTGCCCCACTGCACTCGCCCTCCTCGATAGCTCAAGTGCGTGTTACCGACTCGCACGATTTCGATCACGGCTTCCCAAAGGGCACCGAGCCCCATCGTCGCGCTGCCAACCAGCACGGACACCAGTATGCAGTGCTTCGCGCGAATGGGGGCGCTCTGCGCTACTTGCTGGAGCTGGGGCGACGCTCCAGCAGGATGGCAAGCTCGGTCCGCCGGTGCGCGAGCTCACGCTGCAGCGGCGCCCGTGCTGCATCGTCGCCGGCCGCCGCCAGGGCATGCTCGAGGCGGGCGATCTCGTTCAGCAGCTCCACTTCCATCGGGCGGCAGTTGGCGTTCTTCAGAATCGAGTGCGCCATCCGGAGGTCTTCGGGGGTGTTGAAGTACTCCTCGAGGCTGACAGGCTTGCCGGCACCGGGCAGGTTGTCGAACTCCCCCTGCTCCATCGCCTCCCGGATGCGGTTTTCCGCGATGCGGTCGAAGGACATAGCGGTTGGGCCGCCTGAAGGCGGCCCCTACGAAATCCCTCCGAGGCAGAGGTACTTGATCTCGAGGTATTCCTCGATGCCGTACTTCGAGCCCTCACGCCCGAGGCCGCTTTCCTTCACGCCGCCGAACGGCGCCACTTCGGTGGAGATGAGCCCGGTGTTGATGCCGACCATGCCCGACTCGAGCGCCTCGGCCACGCGGAACACGCGCGCCACGTCGCGGCCGTAGAAGTAGGCAGCGAGCCCGAACTCGGTGTCGTTGGCCTGCGCGATGGCCTCGTCCTCGGTCTTGAACCGGAAGAGCGGCGCCACCGGGCCGAAGGTTTCTTCCTTCGCCACCATCATCGACGACGTGACGTCCACGAGCACGGTCGGCTCGAAGAAGCGGCCGCCCTTGGCGTGCCGCTTGCCGCCGGCGACGATCTTGGCGCCCTTGCCGGTCGCGTCGGCGATGTGCTCCTCGACCTTCAGCACCGCCTTGTCGTCGATGAGCGGACCCTGATTGGCACCGGTTTCGAGCCCGTTGGCCGGATTCAGCTTCGCCACGGCCGCCGTGAGCTTCCGCGCAAACGCGTCGTAGACGGTGTCCTGCACGTAGATGCGATTGACGCACACGCACGTCTGCCCGGTGTTGCGATACTTCGACGCCATCGCGCCCTCGACCGCAGCGTCGAGATCCGCATCATCGAACACGATGAACGGAGCGTTGCCGCCGAGCTCGAGCGACACCTTCTTCACCGTAGCAGCGCACTGCGCCATCAGGAGCTTGCCGACCTCCGTGGAGCCGGTGAACGACAGCTTCTTCACGATCGGGTTCGACGTCAGTTCACCGCCGATGTCGCCGGCCGAGCCGGTGACCACGTTGAACACGCCCTTCGGGAGGCCGGCGCGCTCGGCGAGCTCGGCGAGGGCCAGCGCCGAGAACGGCGTCTGCGAGGCGGGCTTGAGCACCACAGTACAGCCAGCGGCGATGGCCGGAGCGGCCTTGCGCGTGATCATCGCCAGGGGGAAGTTCCACGGCGTGATGCACGCCACGACGCCGATCGGCTGCTTGATCGCCAGGATGCGCTTGTCGGCCTGGTGGCCCGGAATGCTGTCGCCGTAGACGCGCTTGGCCTCTTCGCCAAACCATTCGAGGAACGCCGCGGCATACGCCACTTCGCCCTTCGACTCGGCCAGCGGCTTGCCCTGCTCGACGGTCATCAGCTTCGCCAGGTCGTCCTGGTGCTGCAGCATCAGGTCGAACCACTTGCGCAGCACCGCGGCCCGCTCTTTCGCGGCCTTCTTCCGCCAGGCCGGCAGCGCCCGGTTGGCGGCTTCGATCGCCTCGTGTGTCTCCGCCGCGCCGAGCTTCGGCACCGTACCCACGATCTCGCCAGTGGCCGGGTTGTCCACGTTGATGGTCGCGTTCGAACGGGCATTCACCCAGGCGCCGTCGATGTAGCAGGCCTGGCGGAACAGCAGGGAATCGGTGAGCGTGACGCCGGTCAGCGCGGAAGTCGAAGTCGTGGCCATGAGCGTTCTCCAGCCGGCCGTCGAGGCCGGTGCGTGCGGGTCGCGCGCGTCAGGCGCGCACGTTGATCGTATAGCCGCCGTCGACGGGAATGCGAGCGCCGTTCACGTAGCTGGCCCGGTCGGAGGCGAGGTAGACCACCAGGTCGGTCACCTCTTCCATGGTCGCCCAGCGGCCCGACACGATGCCCCACTCGCAGCAGACGTCGTCGAGGAACTGCTGCTTGCTGACCCCGCGCAGCTTGGCCTGCGCCTCGGCCCAGCCTTCGCGCCACTCCGTGGCAATGAGGCCAGGAATGACGGCGTTCACCGTGATGCGGCTGGGACCCAGGTCCTTGGCCAGGTAGGTCGTCACCTGGTTCATCGCCGAGTTGTTGAGGCCGTGCGTTAGCGCGGAGGAGAGCACACTCGAGCCGGCGATGCCGCTGATGTTGATGATGCGGCCGGTTCCGTCGGTCGGCATCGACGGCAGCAGCGCCTGGATCATGCGCAGCATGCCGATGGTCTTGATGTTGACGTCGTCCTGCCAGTCGGTGTCGGGCCAGGTGATCTGCCGCTCCTGGCGCTTGATCGGTCCGCCGGCGTTGTTCACCAGGATGTGGACGGTGCCGAAGCGATCGGCGGCCGCGGCCGCGGCGGCCTTTACCGACGCGGTGTCGCGCATGTCGGTGGGCACCGCCATCACACGCACGCCGGTGGCGTCGTGGATCTCTTCCGCCGCGTGCTCGAGGGCGTCCTTGCCCCGCGCGAGCAGGATCACGTGGACGCCTTCGTTGGCCAGCCCGCGCGCGATGTTCCTGCCGATACCTTTGCTGGCACCGGTGATGAGCGCGACGCGGTCTTTGAGTCGAAGGTCCATAAAAGGTTGGGCCACCTAAAGGTGGCCCCTACGAGGTGGCCCTTGCGAAAACGGGTAGGGCGGTCTAAAGACCGCCCTCTACAACCACTTGTCGGGGTCGGACAGGCCGGCCACGACGTCGTTGAGGAACTCGGCGGCGCGGGCACCGTCGATCACGCGGTGGTCGGAGGTGAGCGTCAGGTTCATCATCGGCTTGATGCCGATGAATCCGCCGCTCGCCACCACCTGGTCCTTGATGGCGCCGACGGCGAGAATCCCCGCCTGCGGCGGCACGATGATCGCCGTGAACGCGTCCACTTCCATCATCCCGAGATTGCTGATGGTGAAGGTGGCGCCGCCGATATCGGCCGGCGTCAGGCGGCTGGCCCGGGCGCGCTCGGTGAGGCCCTTGCGCGCCGTCGCGATGGCGCCGAGCGGCAGCGTGTCGGCGTTCTTGATGACCGCGGTCACGACGGCGTTCTCGACGGCCATCGCGAGGGCGACGTTCACCTCGGGATGCATGGCGATCGAGCCGTTGTTCCAGCTGCCGTTCATCCGCGGGAAGTGGCGCAGCGCACGCGCGACGGCGGCCACCAGGATGTCGGTGTGCGTCACCTTCACGCCGTGCGACCGCTCGATCTCCGGCACACGGCGGGCCCGCGAGACGTTGAGGTTCGACGCATCGACGGCGCGGGTGACGTAGAACTGCGGCACCTGCGTCCAGCTCTGCGTGGTGCGCTCGGCCATGATCTTGCCGATGGACGAGACCGCCCCCATGTCGGTGGAGGCGGCAGCCGCCGCGGCCGGTGGCGCCGTTGGCTTGGCGGCAGCCGGTGCCGGTGCCGCTGGCGCGGCGGCCGGCGCAGACGCCGCCTCGGCCGGCGCCGGCATACGTGCCGCGCTCAGGATGTCGTCGGCGAGAATCTCACCGCCAGGGCCCGATCCGCGCACCTTCGAGATGTCGACGTTGTGTTCGCGCGCGAGGCGGCGCGCCTTCGGTGAAATTTTGGCGCCGGCCACCGACGCGGGCGCGACGGGCTCCGGCGCCGGTGTAGCGGCCGCCGCGGCCGGCGTCGCATCCATCTTGCGGCCGCTCATCTGCGGCGCACCGGTGTTCGCCGGCACGGACTCGCCGGCCTTCAGCAGCCACGCGATGATCTGCCCCACGGGCACGACATCATCGACCTTGGCGGTCACGCCGGCCAGCACGCCGTCGACAGCGGCCTCGATTTCGACGACGGCCTTGTCGGTCTCGATTTCAAGCAGGATCTCGCCTTTCTTGACCTGCTCCCCTTCCTTCTTCTTCCACGAAACGAGTTTCCCGGTTTCCTGCGCCATTTCCAGCGCAGGCATCACGACACTAGTGGCCATCCCTGTTTAGGCTCCGACCTTGGCAGGCTTCGCGGCTTCCGCCTGCGCCGCGGCCACCATCCGCTTCACGTCATCGTTCGGTGGGTTTTCCGTCTCGCGCACGATCGGCAACGTGCCGTTCACCGTCACGAAGGGCGCACCGCAGACCAGCAGCTGCTCCGCCGGGAAGCGCGTGATCACCTCGTGACCGGTCTCGGTCACGACGATCTCTTCTTCGATACGCGCCGCGCTCGTGCCGTCTTTCGTCGGCCAGAATGTTTCGAGCGCGAACACCATGCCCGGCTTGATCTCGTGCGGGTGCTCTAGCGAGACGAGGCGGCTGATCATCGGCTTTTCCCAGATGGCTAGGCCGATGCCGTGCCCCATCTGCAGCGCGAAGGCCGATTCCTCATCCGGGAAGCCGAATTCGGTGGCCTTCGGCCACACCGACGCGACTTCCGCCGTGGACCGGCCTGGGCGGATCAGCTCGATCGACGCGTCGAGATAATCGCGACAGCGCTTGTAGGCATCCACCAGCTGATGCGACGCCGAGCCGATGGCGAAGCAGCGGTAATAGCAGGTGCGATACCCCATGTAGGAGTGCAGGATGTCGTAGAACACCGGGTCGCCCGGACGCATCATGCGATCCGAGAAGACGTGCGGGTGCGGGCTGGCGCGTTCCGCCGAGATGGCGTTGACGCCCTCGACGTACTCGGACCCCATCTCGTAGAGGCGCTTGGCCACCAGGGCCACGGCGTCGTTCTCCCGGAATCCCGGCCGCATGGCCTGGTAGAGATCGAAGTAGGCGGCGTCCACCATCGCGGCCGAATGCGTCAGCAGCGAGATCTCGTCCACCGTCTTGATCTCGCGGGCGTCCGACAACAACTGCTGGCCGTCGACGATGGTGAGCCCCTCTTTCTGCAGTGCGAACAGAATCGGCGGCTCCACGACGTCCACGCCGACCGGCTCCTTGTGCAGGCCGAGCGCTTCGAGCTCGCGCTTGATCTTGCGGGCCACTTCTTCCGAGCGCCCCATCTCGGGCGTCATGGCGCCCCGCATCAGCGGGATGCCGGCGCGCGAGCGCTCGCCGAGCCAGTCGCAGTTCTGCTGGTGGTGCCGCGCGGCGGAGCCGAAGTCCCAGAGGATCGGCTCGGCGTCCTGCGCCAGCAGCGTGAAGCGGCTGATCTTGTCCTGCGCCCACGTGCCGATGTGCGTGGCCGTGATGTAGCGGACGTTGTTCATGTCGAAGCAGAGCACCGAGCCCAACTCCGACTTCTTGAGCATGCCCTTGATGCGGGCAAGGCGCTCGCGGCGCAGCCGGTCGAAGTCGATCCGGCGCTCCCAGTCCACCGCCATCGTGCCGTAGGTCTTGATTGCCACAGGAACCTCCGAGGACTGCAGGGCGGTCTAAAGACCGCCCTCTACAACGCTTCTATTTGTTGCACATCTGGCGCGCCAGATCGAACACCTGGCGTTCGCTGGGAACGGTCGAGTCTTCGAGCGACGGCGAGAAGGGAATCGGCACGTGCATGGCGCCCAGGCGGCGCACCGGGCCGTCGAGGTCGAAGAACGCCTGCTCCTGGACCTGCGAGGCAATCTCGCCGGTGACGCCGTAGTGGAAATACCCCTCGTCGATGACGATGCAGCGCGAGGTCTTCTTTACCGACTCGACCAGCGTCTTGGTGTCGAGCGGCCAGGTGGTGCGCGGGTCCACCACTTCGGCACTGATGCCCACTTCCTCGAGCATCTTGGCGGCGCCGAGCGCCACCTGCACCATGCTGCTGAGCGCGATCAGCGTGATGTCGCTCCCCTGCCGCTTCACGTCGGCCACGCCCAGCGGAATGATGTAGTCCTCTTCGGGCACCGGGCCCTTGACCTTGCGGTAACTGATCTTGTGCTCGAAGATCACCACCGGGTTGTCCTCGCGAACCGCCGCCTTGAACAGCCCCTTGGCGTCGTACGGCGTGGACGGGACGACCACCTTGAGACCGGGGATGTGGCTGGGCCAGGCGTGCAGGCTCTGCGAGTGCTGCGCCGCCGAGCGGCGCGTGGCGCCCATGGTTGCCCGGATGACCATCGGCACCTTCCACTTGCCGCCGGACATGTAATGGATCTTGGCGGCCTGGTTGGCCACCTGGTCCATGATGATCATCAGGAAGTCGCCGAACATGATGTCGACGATCGGCCGCAGCCCGGCCATCGCGGCGCCCACGCCCAGGCCGGTGAAGCCGGCTTCGGAGATCGGCGTGTCGATGATGCGGTCCTTGCCGAACTCGTCCACCAGGCCGGTGAGCACCTTGAAGGTGGTGCCGGCTTCGGCCACGTCCTCACCCATCAGGATGACCTTGGAATCGCGGCGCATTTCTTCGGCAATCGCCTCCTTGATGGCGTCGCCGAAGGTCAGTTCACGAACGTCGAGGGCAGCTGCTGTAGGCATCGGCTCAGGGTCTCACGCGTAGACGTCTTCGGTAACACGGCTGGGATCGGGATACGGGGCGTTCACCGCGAAGTCCACGGCCGCGTCCATTTCCACCACGAGCTTTTCCTGAATCGCATCGAGCGCGGCACGGTCGGCCACGCCGTTCTCCATCAGCCACGTGCCGTGCAGCGTGATCGGATCGCGCTCGGTCACCCACTCCTGCTCTTCGGCCTTCGGCCGGTAGTAGGCGCGGGCGATGTCGCCCACGTGGTGGCCGTGGTAGCGGTAGGTCTTGAACTGCAGGAACGCGGGGCCGCCGCCGCTGCGGGCGCGCTCGACGTACTTCTGCGCAATCGCGTAGGTCTCGCGCACGTTCTGGCCGTCGGCGGTTTCGTTGGCCATGCCGAAGGCTTCGGCCCGCTTGGCCACGTCGCCGGCAGTCGATTCCGAGAAGTGCGTGTACTCGTTGTAGCCGTTGTTCTCGCAGACGAAGATGACCGGCAGCTGCCACAGCTGCGCGAGATTGAGCTCTTCGTAGAGCAGCCCCTGGCCGAGCGCGCCCTCGCCGAAGAAGCAGACGGCCACCTGTCCGGTCTTCAGATACTTCGACGCGAAGGCCGCACCGGTGGCAATGCCGGCGCTGCCGCCAACGATCGCGTTGGCGCCGAGGTTGCCGGTGGCCGGGTCGGCGATGTGCATCGAACCGCCCTTCCCCTTGCAGTAGCCGGCTTCCTTGCCGAGCAGCTCCGCGAACATGAGGTCTGGCGTCGCGCCCTTGGCCAGGCAGTGGCCGTGGCCGCGGTGCGTGCTGGTGATGTAGTCGTCCTTCTTCAGGGCCTCGCAGACGCCGACGGCAATCGCCTCTTCACCGATGTAGAGGTGGGCCAGGCCGGGCATGAGCGCGCGGGTGTAGAGGTCGTTGACCCGCTCCTCGAACAAGCGGATGGCGACCATCTGCTTGTACAACTGCATCAGTTGAGCCTTGCCGATGTCGAGGCCGGGGTTTTTTACCGCATTCGTGGCGCTGGGACTCATGCTTTGACTCCAGAAAGCGCGGCGAGGACGTTGAATACCGTCGCGCAGGCGCCCATCGCCCTAAGGCCGATGTACCCGAGGTTTGCCATAGGAGGAACAGCCGAAAGTATATTTCTGATCAACGCCCAACTCCCACCGACGCGTCGTGTTCAGGCGATCCCTGACATGCGAGCCAGCACTTTGAACAGGATGGCGAAATCCTGTTCCCCAAGGCCCTGCTCGCGTGCGGTCGACAAAAACTCGTTGACCACGGCCCCGGTGGGCAACGTCACCTGCACCTCGCGGGCCAGATCGAGCGCGAGCATTACATCCTTTTGCATCATGTTCGCGCTGAACATCGGTGGCTCGGGCATCTTCAGGATGCACGGTCCCTTGTATTGCACCAGCGGCGAAGCGATCGCGCTATTGGTCAGCACCTCAATCGCCGTTTCGCGGGCCACGCCGGCCTTCTCAGCCAGAACGACGCTCTCGGCCAACGCGAGCATCTGGACGGCGATACTGATGTTGGTCGCGAGCTTCATGGACAATGCGAGGCCGTTCTCGCCGATGTAAGTGACTTTCTGGCCGATGTCCTCGAGCAGCGGCTTGGCGCTGTCGAAAGTCGCGCGATGTCCGCCGACCATGATCGACAGCTTGCCTTGTTCGACCAACGAGATGCTGCCCGAGACCGGCGCGTCGAGCATGTCGGCGCCTTTTTCCCGCACCTTCGCTGCCAGCTCGCGGCTGGTCGCTGGGCCGACCGTGCTCATGTCGATGAGCAGCTTGCCGGCGCCGAGGCCGGCCAGCAGCCCATCCGGTCCCTGCGACGCGCCTTCGAGCGCTGCGGTGTTGGTCACCATGACGAACGTCGTGTCGGCGGCTTCACACACGGCGCGAGGCGAGGACGCCCACTTCCCCCCCATTGCGACAAGCTCCGGCTGCTTCGCAGGAAAGAGATCGTAGCCGGTCACCGTGTGGCCCCTGGCCAGCAATCGTTTGGTGATCCGACTGCCCATGGCCCCGAGCCCGACAAATCCAAGATTAGCCATAAGTTTGTTATTCGGCGGGCTGTTTCGCGAGGCCCGTCCTACTGGACTTTGTCCAGGCCCTCCGTCAGCTCGATGTAGGTGCCCCAGGGGTCCGTGACGAAGACGATGTCGGCCGCTTCGGCGACGCCGCGCGGCGTGTCGGCCCACTTCATCCCCTTGTCGAGGAGCCACTGTGCCTTGGACTTGGTGCGGTTGGTGCCGATGATGGAGTGACCCGTCGAGAGCAGGCGGTCGGCCATGCGGCCGCCCATCACTCCCAGGCCTACGTATCCAAGATTTGCCATATAGGGAACAGCCTTTGATTATATCCGGTATATCCGGGCCGCCCGCCCGGAGGGCGGGCCAGTAGACACTGCCCTAGCGGGGCGGAGCCTGGACCCTGATTTGAGGCGCAGCCTCGCTAGGATATATTCGCCGCCACATGGCGGAAGCCCGGAAACCCCAGGAAACCCCGCAGGAAAGCTCCTCACTCGCCTCGCTTGGTCTCGCGCTCTCCGACTGGTTCGAGCGCTGGTTCCCCGACGCCTTTGCCCTGGCGCTCGCGGCGGCCGCCATCGTCGCGGCGGCCAGCATGCTGTCGGGCAGCAGCGCGCTCGAAACTGCACAGCGCTTCGGTGCCGGCTTCTGGGACCTGGCCACCTTCACGCTGCAGATGTCGCTCATTATCGTGACCGGCTACGCGGTGGCGACCGCCCCGCCGGTCTACGCGATGATTCACCGCCTGGCCACGCTGCCGTCGTCGGGCCGCGGGGCGGTGGCGTTTGTCGCCCTGTTCTCGATGCTGGCGTCGCTCGTGTCGTGGAGCTTCAGCCTGATTTTCAGCGGTCTGCTCGCCCGCGAGGTGAGCCACCGCGTGCGGGGCGCGGATTATCGCGCGGTGGGCGCGGCCGCGTATCTGGGCGTCGGCAGTGTGTGGGCGCTGGGCCTGTCGTCGTCGGCCGCGCTCATCATGGCCTCGCCGGCCTCGCTCCCCGACCCGATCGAGAAGATCAGCGGTGTCATTCCGCTCGGCCAGACGCTCGGCTTGTGGCAAAGCGCCGTCATCGCCGCCACCCTCATCCTCGCGTCGATGGCGATCGCCTACTTCTCCGCGCCGCCCCCGTCGCAGGCCAGGAGCATGGCCGACATGGGCGTGATTTATTCCCCGGCCGTGCGCGACACGACCACCCGGCAGACGCCCGGCGAGTGGCTGGAGTACAGCCCGCTGCTCACGATTATCGTGTGCGCCCTCGGCTTCGGGTATCTGGCTCGTGAGGTCGCCACCGCCGGGCCGAGCATCGTGCTCGATCTCAACCACTACCTCTTCCTGTTCCTGATGGTGGGGCTGCTGCTGCACTGGCGGCCGCGATCGTTCGTGCTGGCGATCACGGCGTCGGTGACGCCGGTCGGCGGCGTGCTGATTCAGTACCCGATCTACGCGGGCATCGTGCGCATGATGACGGAGTCGGGTCTCGCGTCGCAGATGGCGCACTTCTTCGTCACTGTCTCCACACGCGAGACGTTCCCGGTGATGATCGGCATCTACTCGGCGTTTCTCGGCCTGTTCATTCCGTCAGCCGGTGGCAAGTGGCTGATCGAGGCGCCGTACATGCTCGACGCGGCCAAGTCGCTGCAGGTACACCTGGGCTGGGTGGTGCAGACCTACAACGCGACGGAGGCGCTCGCGAACCTGATCCACCCGTTCTGGATGCTGCCGCTGGTCGGCATCCTCGGGCTCAAGGCGCGCGACATCGTCGGCTTCTCGATGCTCCAGTTCGTGGTGCACGTGCCGCTGGTGCTGTTCCTCGTGTGGGCGCTGAACTACACGCTCACCTACGTGCCGCCGGTCTTGCCCTGATGCCGGCAGGGCGGTCTGAAGACCGCCCTCTACATTCGCCGGCGTAGAGGCGGATTTTGGTGTACGTAGAGGCGGGTCTTTAGACCCGCCTGACAAGTAGTCTCCGTCAGTAATAAACCGTCACGCGGAACGAGCCGCTGTTGTCTTCGAACGTCTCGTCGTTGACGCCAAGAAACAGCTGACCGGACCCGCGCACGCGAATCCCCTGGGTGTCGTTGCCGATGAAGAACGGCGCGTCGTCGCCGACGCGGCCGATGAGCCCCGCGGCCGGGCGCGACGGAATCGGACGCTTCGGATTGCGCGGCGAGTCGTTCTCGCCTTCGGGGCCGTCCTGACGGCTCGAGCCCCAGCGGACGCGGCCGCTCGCCTCGAAGTACACCGTCTGACCGTTGCGGATGGAGATGCCGGCGTCGGTCCAGGGCTGGCGCGCCGAGACGGTCACCTCGCGCTCGCGCAGCCCGCGCGGCCGGCCGGCCGACGTGTCGTTGGTGCCGAAGGCGCCGGGACCGTCCTCGTCGAGCTCGACGGTGCGGACGTCCACCTGCTCGACACGAATCACTCGCCGGCGGTTGCCTCGGTCTTCTTCGAACTCGAACACGCCGTCGCGCAAGCCGACGAGCCGACCGGAGATGCGGGTGCCGTTTCGCAGGATCAGGGTGTCGGCTGCCAGTGTCGCCGTCCAGAGGCCGAGCGCGCACGTGATGCCCCACGCGATCCAGAACCACCGCTTCATACTGTCCTCCGATGCGGGCTCTTACCCGCCTCACCGACGCGAAGCGTCGGCCTCACCCGCCTTACAGGATCAGTATGGACGAGCCGCAGCGGGTCGTGCCAACCACTCGGCCCAACTGAGCCGGCCTCGGTTCTCTGGCGGTGTATCGGCCGGAAGCGCATTATGCCCACCCCTGAACGCCGCCGCCGTCGCGCCAAAGCCCGGAAAAGGCAGCATGGGCTTGCGCACGCCGCGTGCGGCCTTCCACAGGCGCGCCGCTTGCCGAACCGTCATCCGCTCCGGCCCGCCGTAGTCCGGCAACAGGCCATGAGGGCCGTCATCGATCGCCCGCAGCAGCCGTGCGGCCACGTCTTCGAGGCCGACCGACTGCACGTGATAGCCGGCGGGCAGGGGCATCACGAGCGGCACCGCACTGGCGGCCCGGCGGAACAGGACGTCGACGAACGAGTGGAACTGCGTGGCGCGAAGGATCGAAAAGGGCTGTCCGCTGGCGGCAAGCGCCCGCTCGGCGGCGAGTTTGCGCAGGTAGTACGGGAACGGAATGCGGTCGATCCCGACGATCGACACGTAGACGAGATGAGCGACGCCGGCGGCGCGGGCCGCCGTCGCGAGCCGGCGCGTGCCTTCTTCGTCGGCCGCCGGGTCGCCGCGCGGGTCGCTCGCGGCGTGGATGATGACATCCACGTCGGCCACGGCCGCGGCCAGCCCCTCGCCGGTCACCAGGTGGGCCGTGGCCCAGCGCGGCGCGGCTGCCACGGTCGGCGTCGGCTGGCGGCTCATCGTGGTGACGTGATGGCCGGCGGCCGTTGCGGCGCGGACCATCTCGCGGCCGAGGGTGCCGGTTCCGCCGGTCACGAGTACGTGCACTCTCTCCTCTTTGAGGCGGGTCTAAAGACCCGCGGCCACAACGGAAGACCCGCGGCCACAACGGAAGTCGATGCAGTCGTCAAGGGCGCTCGGTGGGCGGAGCGGCGCCGACTCCGGGCAGGACATGGCCGCCGTCGCGGCCGTCGTGCGCCAGCAGGTCGTCGATCGAATCGTAGCGGTACACCACGGTGGCGCCGTCCTTGGCCAGGCCGCCCGTGTCGGCGGTCGGACCGTAGGTCGAGAACAGGGGCCGGCCCCAGAGCCGCATATAGGCGGTGAGCTGTCCACGATGGTGCGCCGAGTGCGTGAAGCGCCGCAGCAACACCCACGCGCGCGAACGCGTGGTATCGAAAAAGGTGGCGGGCTCGAGGAACCACGTATCGGTCTTCTGCCGCAGCGCGTCGAGCCGTGCCGTCGATAGCGCCGCATAGTGCTGCAGGAAGCCGGCCTTCGTTTCCGCCGCGGGCAACGCCGGCAGGCCCACGTCGATCCCCAGCATCGTCCGCATCCACGCGTCTTCGCTCAGGCACTGGTGCACCATGTGCTCGAGTGGCGACCGCGCCCGCGGCTCCGGCCGGAAGCGCATGTGTTCATCCGGAATCTGCGACCACACCGTGAGGATCTTGAGCCGCTCGGTGTCGTACGTCTCGGAGAAGAAATCGAACGTCCCCATGGGGAGAAGATAGCAGGCTCCCGGCTTCCGGCTTCCGGCTTCCGGACTTGGCAAAAGCGCTCCCAAAACAAAAGGGCCGGCGGTGTGAACCGCCGGCCCCATTAACAAGCCCGGGAGCCCGAAGCCGGGAGCCGTGAGCCCTTCCTATGCGCTCTCCGCCGCAGCGGCAGGCGTGGCGGAGGCTCCCTCTTTGACGACCTGCACCTTCAGCGGCACCGTCACGTCCCGGTGCAGCTTCAACGGCACCGAATGCGTGCCGATGGTCTTGATCGGCTCGGGGAGGATCAGCTTGCGGCGGTCGATCTCGAACCCCTTGCTCTTGAGGAACTCGGCGATGTCGGCGGAGGTGACCGAGCCGTAGAGCTGATCGGTCTCGCCCACACGCCGCGCGATCACCACCTGGATGGCCTCGAGTCGGCTGGCGACGGCTTGCGACTGCGCCTTCTCGTCCGCCTCCTTGACCTCCATGATCTTGCGCTCGCGCTCGACGTGCCGCTTGTTGCCGTCGGTGGCCGGCAGCGCCAGCTTGCGTGGCAGCAGGTAGTTGCGGGCGTAGCCCGCCGCCACCTTGACCACGTCGCCGCGCTTGCCGAGGTGTTCGACGTATTGCCTGAGAATCACTTCCATGACTGCGTCTCCGTTGCGAACCCGGCTACTCGGCCGTGTACGGGATGAGCGCCAGCTGGCGCGCCCGCATCAGCGCGACACGCAGCTTCCGCTGGTGCAGCGCGCAGGTGCCCGAGATGCGCCGCGGCAGAATCTTCGCCCGCTCGGGCACGAAGGGCAGCAGCAGCTTCGTGTCCTTGTAGTTGATGTCGTCGATCTTGTCCGAGCAGAACTTGCAGACCTTGCGCCGGCGGAACATCGGACGGCGCTGGCCGTCCTTGCCCTGCGCGCCGGCCGCGCCCGCGCGCCCGCCCTTCTTGGCGCCGAAGCTCTTTCGTCCGTTCATCGGTCCATCCCCCGCTCGTTGCCCATGTCAAAACGATCGTCGCGGTCGTCGTCGGCGTCGCCGCGCTGGCCTTCGCCGGGTTGCCGGTCGGCGGGCAGGCCGCGCGCGACACGGCGGCGCTGTGAGGTGGCGGAGCGGCGCGCCTTGGTGCGCTCGATCACGGCCTGTACTTCGTCCACGCGGACGACGAGGTGGCGGATGATCAGATCGGTCACCTTCAGGCGCCGGTCGATCTCCTTGATCAGCTCGCCCGTGCCGTGAAGGACTTCGAGCACATAGGTGCCTTCCTTGTGCCGGCCGATCTCATAGGCGAGCCTGCGGCGCCCCCAGTTCTCCGTCTTCTCGATCGAGCCCCCGATGCGCTGCACGATCGCTTCGACTTGATGGTGCAGATCGGTGACCTGATCGTCGGACGCCTCGGGCGACACGACGTACACGAGTTCGTACTTTCTAGTCATGCGTCTCCTTCTGGACGTTGACTCGATTCCGCTGCCGTACTGGGCAGGTGTCGAGGCCTGCCTTTACGAACAAGAGCCGGAATCTCACGGCCGCCCGCCACGCGGGAGGCAAGGAGTCAGTCGTTGTCCGGCGCCGTGGCGTCCGGGTTGTACGTGTTCATCACCTTGCCGATGCCGTCCACGGCGAACATCTCGGCGGCATCTGCCGCCCGGGTGATGAACGTCTCGAGATCGGCGCGTTCGCCGCTCTCGAACTTCGCGAGCACGTGGTCGGCCAGATCGCGCCGGCCGTCCCCGCGCCCTACCCCCAGCCGCAGCCGGGGAAATTCCGTCGAGCCGAGCCGTTCGATCACCGACTTCAGCCCGTTGTGCCCGCCCGCCGATCCGTGGGCCCGCGCCCGCAGCCTGGTGAACGGCAATGCGGCCTCGTCCACGACGATGAGCGCGTCCTGCGGCGCGACGTCGTAATACCGCGACAATGCCGCTACCGCGTCGCCGCTCCGGTTCATGTAGGTCAGCGGCTTGGCCAGCAGCACCGGCGTGTCGCCGAACCGCTTGGCCACGAACGTCTCCGGCACCTGCCCCGGGGCCATCGCCCATGTCAGACCGTGACGGCGGGCGATTTCGTCCACCACCATGAAGCCGACGTTGTGGCGCGTCTCCCGGTATTCCTTTCCGGGATTGCCGAGACCGACGATCAACCGCACGGCAGCTGCAGGCGCTCAGGATGGCTCGCGCCCTCCTACTTCTTGTCCTTCTTCTCGCCTTCTTCTTCCTTGTCGGTCTTGCCCTTCTTGATGACTTCGGGCTCGGACGTCGCCACGGCCGGGGTTGCCTCGGCCGCCGCAGTCGCCGCTTCCTCGGCCTTCGGCACCACGACGTGCACGAGCATGGTGTCCCCGTCCGTCACCGGCTTCCACTTGGCGCCGGCGACCACGTCGCGAAGACGAATCGACCCGTGCACGTCGAGGTCGCTGACGTCCACGTCGATGTGCTCGGGAATGTCGGCCGGAAGGCACTCCACCTCGATTTCGCGGGTGACGAAGTCGAGCAGGCCGCCGCCCACCTTCACGCCCCGGGCCTCGCCCCTGAGCGAGACCGGCACGGTCACCACGATCGCCTTGTCCATCGCGAGCTGGTAGAAGTCCGCGTGGAGGAGCGCCTGCGTGACCGGATCGCGCTGATACTCCTTCACCAGCACCTGCGTCGCGCCGCCATCGAGCTTGAGCGTGATGAGCGTGTTGACGCCGGAGTCCGAGCGAAGGATGCGCAGGAGCCCCTTCGGGTCCACGGTGACAGGGACACCGATGGGCGCCTTGCCGTCCTTGGCCGTGCCGTAGACGACGGCCGGCAACCGGCCCGCCGCGCGGTGGCGCCGTGCCTCGTTCTTGCCCTTGTCCGTCCGCTTGACCGCTTCGAGTGTCGCTTCCATCTTTCTGATCCTTTGGGCAGGTCTGAAGACCTGCCCCTACGAAAATCTATACGAACAACGACGAGACTGAGGTTTCTTCGTGGATGTTCCGGATGGCCTGGCCGAGCAGCCGCGCCACCGAGAGCACCACGATCTTCTTGCACCGCCGCCCCGCCTCGCTGAGCGGGATCGAGTTGGTCACGATCAGCTGATCGAGCGGCGACTTCTCGATGCGGTCGAGCGCCGGACCCGACAGCACCCCGTGCACCGCGCAGGCCAGCACCCGCTCGGCCCCGGCATCCTTCAGCGCCTGCGCCGCCTTCTGGATGGTACCGGCCGTGTCGATGATGTCGTCCTGGAGAATACAGGTGCGGCCCCGCACGTCGCCGATGACGTTCATCACCTCGGCCGTGCCGTCTTCGGTGCGCCGCTTGTCCACGATGGCCAGCTCGCCGCCGAGGCGCTTGGCGTAGGCACGCGCCCGTTCGGCACCGCCGGCATCGGGGGACACGATCGTGAGATTCGAATAGTTCAGCCGCGCGCAGTAGTCGATGATCACCGGTGCCGCGAAGAGGTGATCGACCGGGATGTCGAAGAAGCCCTGAATCTGCGCTTTGTGCAGGTCCATCGTGAGCACCCGGTTGGTGCCGGCCGCACTCAGCAGGTTGGCCACCAGCTTGGCCGAGATCGGCACGCGCGGCTTGTCCTTGCGGTCCTGCCGGGCATAGCCGTAGTAGGGCACGACCGCGGTGATGCGCGAAGCCGACGAGCGGCGGAAGGCGTCGATCATGACCAGCAGCTCCATGAGGTGCTGGTCGACCGGGGTGGACGTGGGCTGGACGATGAAAACGTCGGCGCCGCGGATGTTCTCGTCGATCTGGAACGACACCTCGCTGTCGGGAAAACGGCGCAGACGCGCCTGCCCGAGGGGCAGGCCGAGCATCTCCGCGATCTCCTTCGACAGCTGCGGGTGGCCGCTGCCAGAGAAAATCTTCAGCTCACCGTACCCGGTGGCCACGAGTCCTTCACCGCTGAGAGGTCGTTTCATCTACTGGTTGGGGCGGGAGGATTCGAACCTCCGAATACGGGATCCAAAGTCCCGCGCCTTACCGCTTGGCCACGCCCCAGTTCGAGTCGTCGTTCCGATGCCCGGGACACACTCCTAGGCACGGTCTGGCAAGGCCAACGCAAACTCATAGTGTAGTCGACACTTGCAGCACCGGCAAGCCAAGGCCCCTTATCCGCCCGGAGATCGGCCCGGAGCCGGACCGGATCAGGGCCTGTCAGGGGCGCCGGTCGGGGCGAATGGCGCGGGGATGCTGGCTCCGCCCGTAGGATCCGCGGTCGAGCGATTCGGTGAGCAGGACGCGCCAGCCGGCGGCGCCCGACAGCCGCGTCACCGCGGCGACGGCATCCCTCCGCCGCTGAAACAATCCGAACACCGTCGAACCGCTGCCCGACATTGCTGCGGCCAGGGCTCCGGCCCGGCGCAGCGCAATCTTCATCTGGTCGATTTCCGGATGGTGGCGAGCAATCGGCGCCTCGAGATCGTTGATCATCTGGGCGGCGCGCGACGGCCATGGGCCGGGCACGTGCTGCGGCTCACGCGCCGACGGTCCGCGCCCCAGGTCGCGCTCCTCGTCATACCACTTGTACGCGTCGGCCGACGAGACGCCGAACCCGGGAATGACCAGCACGATCCAGTGGCGCGGCAGGTCGGTCAGGGGGTACACCTCGTCGCCGCGGCCCAGGCCAAGGGCCGTCCCTCCCGACAGGAAGAAGGGCACGTCGGCGCCGAGCGTGGCCGCGATGTCGGTGAGCTGCGACGCCCGCACCGGCACGCGCCACAGCCGCACCAGCGCGAGCAGCGTCGCGGCCGCGTCGGCACTGCCACCGCCGAGTCCGGCCTGGAGTGGAATCCGCTTGTCGAGGCGGATGAGCACATCGCGCGGTGGGCCCTGGCGGCGAATCGACCGCCACAGCACATCGGCCGCCTTCCACACCAGATTGCCGCTGTCGAGCGGCACGCCCGCCGTGTCGCACTCGATGGCCAGCGGACCGTCGCGCGGCACGCACGTCACCGTGTCGTAGAGCGCGATCGCCTGGAACACCGTGCGCAGCTCGTGGAAGCCGTCGACACGCGTGCCGAGTACCCGGAGATCGAGGTTGATCTTGGCGTGAGCCCTGGCGGCAACGGCCATTCGGACAGGGTCCCTAGCGTCGGACGACGCGAATCTCGAACATGCGCGGCCACAGTTTACCTGTGACGAACAGCCGGTCGCGCACCACGTCGTAGGCAATGCCGTTCAGCACCGCGTTGCCATCGGACTGCGGGGGCATCAGCCCCTTCAAATCGATCCAGGCGGTCACCTTGCCGGTCGATGGTGCGATGACGGCAATGCGATCGGTCAGCCAGACGTTGGCGAAGATCTCGCCCTTGACCACTTCGAGCTCGTTCAGATGGTCGACCGCCGCCGGCCCGTCGAGGACGCGCACGCGGCCCACTTCGGCGAGCGTCTCGGGGTTGAGGAAGCGCAGCGTGGGCGTGCCGTCGCTCATCACCAGGCGCCTGCCGTCATCGGCCAGGCCCCAGCCTTCACCCTGGTAGGTGAACGTCCGCTGCTGCTTGAAGGTGGCACGGTCGTAGACGAAGCCGATGTTGGTGTCCCACGTGAGCTGCACGAGCTGTGTGCCCCACGCCGCCAGCCCCTCGGCAAAGTACTGACGCCCGAGCCCGAGACGCTGCACCACCGTGCCCGTCTCGATCTCGACCTTCCGCAGCGACGACTCGCCGTTGCGGCCGGTGCTCTCGTAGAGGAACCCGTCGCGGAATACCAGGCCCTGGGTGAAGGCGCGCGAATCGTGGGGAAACGAGCCCACGATCTCGTGCCGCCACACCGGCGCGGCGCCGGACGGCGCCGGCGACTGCCCCGCCGCACTCGCCAGGAGCAGCGCCACCACCATGGCAGCGGCCTTCACTGTTGGCCTCCGGCCGGAGACGCATCCCGGAGCGGTCCGGCCTCGCGGAGCTCGTCGAGCGTGAGCCGCTTCGTGGCCGCGGGCACGTCCACGGCGAACGCCGCCGCCTCGAGCGGCACGTTCGCTTCGAGCTGACTCACGGCGGCCGAGAGTTCCACGTCGAGGCCGCCGGCCATCGACCGCAGCGTCACCGTGCGGGGAAAGTCGCCTTGCCAGTTCGCGTACTGCACGTCCCAGCCCTGGCGCGTGGCGGCGCGCGGCTGCCACGTGCCGTTGACGCGCGCCAGGTAGAGCACGGCGCCGCCGTCCAGGTCGATCGAGGCCATGCCATTGGCGTGGACACGGCCGCCCCGCGGCGCCGGATCGGGCACGACGCAGCCGGTCAGGATGGCGTGCAGATCTGCGGGGGCGAGCGACACGCCGGTGAGCGCGCCGAGCACGTCCTGGGGACTGGCGCCGGCGAGTACGCGCTCATCGCGCGGCAGCAGCAGCGTGGCCTCCCCGCCCCGTGACACCAGGATGAACGCCGGCGGCCCGAACGGCGCCACACCTTCGAGGCGCATCGACGCCGGCCGCTCGAAGCCGGCCACGACGCGACCGCGCAGGCGCGTGCGCCCCGCGTGCCCGGTCAGCGCGAGCTCCGCGGTGAATGTGCGGACGCCACGACACGCCCGGCTCACCTGGGCGTGGACGTCGGCGAGATTGGTCAGGGGCGCCCCCGCGTCGGTGGGCAGCGTGAGGCGCGTCGGACCGCAGGCCGCGGCGGCGATGCCCGACGCCAGGCAGAGCGCATGCGTCAGGCGGCCGAGCGGAGCCCTAGCCACTACCGGCGCAGTTTGGTGCGCGCGTCGTCGATCTTCTTTTGAATCTCGGCACGGTCGACGTCGCTGCCGTCGCCGTCGAGCGCGCGCATCCAGGCCTCGACGGCATCGGGAAGACGACCGCGCTTGGCGAGGACGTCGCCCAGATGATCCTGCACTTCGGAATTGCGCGGCAGCCGGGTGGCCGCCTGGCCCAGGTACTTCTCGGCCTCGCCCAGATCGCCCTTGCGGTAATAGACCCAGCCCAGGCTGTCGAGGAATGCGCCGTTGTCGGGCTCGGCCACGAGCGCCTTGCGCACGAGATCGATGGCCTCATCGAGACGGTCGCCGCGGAGCGCCAGCAGATAGCCGAGGTAGTTCAAGGCGTTGGCGTTGGCCGGCTCCACCGACAGCAGCTGCCGCAACGCCTTCTCGGCATCCGGATTACGGCCCGCGTCCTTGTACATGTCGGCGAGCTGATAGAGCGTGTTCGCGTCCTTGGGGAACGTGCGCGCGGCCGCCTCGAGAATGGTCAGGCCATCGCTGCGGCTGCCGCCATCGAAGAGCGCGCGGGCACGCAGGCGCGGGAACCGCGCGTCTTCGGGATGCTGCCGCTGCGCGTCGGCGGCCGCCGAGGCCGCCCCGGCCAGGTCGCCGGCGCTGAAAAGCGCGGCGATGCGGCGCGCCTTGATCTCTCGGCTCATCGGCTGCGCTTCGAGCGCCTTCGTATAGGACGCCGCCGCCTCGCGGAACTGGCCCGCCTGTTCCTGATACTGGCCGAGCGCCGCGGCCACGCGCGGCTCGTCGTCGACGATGATCGCGAGCGTTTCGATGGCCGACTCGAGGTCGTTGCTCGTCGCGAGCGCTTGCGCCAGCGCCAGGCGCGCCTGGACCGACCCGGGATTGAGCGCCACCACGCGGTTCAGCGAATCGACGGCCTTGGCCGGCTGATCGGTGCGCAGGTAGAGACGCCCAAGGGTGAAGTGCAAGACGAGATCGCCGGAAGCCGCACCGGCCGCGGCGCGCTCGAGGTGCGTGATCGCGTCTTTCAGATAGGCGGCAACCTGCGGCGAGTTGGAGCGGGCGCCGCCGCCGTCGGCGTAGCCGGCAAACACCAGGCCGAGCGCGCGATGCGCTTCGATGTTGCCGTCGTCGATGTCGAGTGCGGCACGCGCCGCCTTCTCGGCCTCGTCGGGCTGGCTGCGGCGCAGGTGAAACGAGGCGACCTGGCCACGCAACTCCGCTGAGCGGGGCGTCGACTGGACCGCGCGTTCGAGCGCCGCCTGCGCACCGGCGAAGTCGCCGGCGCCTTCGAGACGCCGCGCCATCAGGAATTCGAAATAGGAGTCGAGTTCGCTTTGCGCGAACGTCGACTCGGCGGTCACCGCCAGCGAGCCGACGACGATGAGCGACGCGACCAGGCGGTGGAGAGCCATCGGTTCGATTTTAGCCCAGATGCTATAGTTCGGGTTGTCCCTGGAGACTGTGATGCCGATCGATCCGGAATTGCTCGAAATCCTGGCGTGTCCGAACTGCAAAACCCCGGTCAGCCCCGTGAAGAACGGCACGGCGCTCAAGTGCGGGCAGTGCCACCGCGTGTATCCGATCAAGGACGACATTCCGGTCATGCTCATCGACGAGGCCACGATCGAGCCCGAGTGAAGATCCTCCTCGTACGGCTGCGCCTCATCGGCGACGTCGTGTTCACGACCCCGGCCATTCGGGCGCTTCGCCGCCGCTACCCCCACGCCCATCTCAGCTACCTGGTCGAACCGGCCGCGGCGTCGATCGTCAACGGGAACCCCCATCTCGACGAGGTCATCGTGGCGCCGAAGCCGCGCGGGCTGGCCCGATTGGCCGCGGACGTGCGCCTGGCGCAGACACTGCGGCGCGCCCGGTTCGACATCGTGATCGACATGCACGGCGGCCCACGGAGCGGATGGCTCACCTGGGCCAGCGGTGCCGGCCGCCGCATCGGCTACGACATCAAGGGCCGCGGCTGGATGTACACCAGCCGGGTCGCGCGAGCACCGGATCTGCGCCCGCGGCATTCGGTCCGGAATCAGTGGGATCTGCTGGCGCCGCTCGGGATTGCGCCGCCCGACCCGACCTCGGATGCCGTGGAAATGGGCGACGACCCGGCCGCGGCGAGCCGCGCCGACGCCCGGTTGCGCGCCGCCGGCATCACGTCCGACACGCCCATCGTCGTCATCCACGTGAGCGCCGGCAACCCGTTCCGCCGCTGGCCGCCCGCCTCTTTCCAGGCCCTCACCGAGGCCCTCGTGCGGCGGGACCCGGCTCGTCGTATCCTCTTGACGTCCGGGCCGTCCGACGCGGCCGCCGCCAGGGAGATCGCTGACGCCGCGCGGCAGTCGCTGGGTACACTCGCCGCATCGGTGCCCGATCTGGGAGATTTCGATCTGCACGAACTGAGAGCGATCATCGCGCGGGCGGCCGCCTATGTCGGCGGCGACAGTGGCCCGCTGCACGTAGCCGCCACCACCACCGTGCCGGTCGTGGCGCTGCTCGGCCCCACGCTGCCCGAGCGCTCGAAGCCGTGGCGCGACCCGCGCTGGTTCGTCGAGATCCTCGACCACGCGCTGCCGTGCCGCCCGTGCCACCAGCGGACCTGTGAGCCCGGCGACTTCCGCTGTCTCACCTGGACGAGTGCCGAACAGGTGATTGCTGCCACCGAGCGCGCCATTGCCGCCGCCCGGGCGGCGGGAGGACGGGGATGACCTCGGCCACTGTCACCATGGCGACGCCGCACCCGACGCCGACCCTGGATCGCATCGCGACGTGGCTGCTGCTGCTCTTCGTCGCGGCGCTGCAGATGTCGATCTTCGCGGCGCAGATCCTGTTGACGCTGACGCTCGTGTGCTGGGTGGCCATGCTCATCCGCACGCGCACGCGGCCCTCGGCGCCGGCATTCCTGACGCCGCTTCTCATCTACGGCGTGCTCACGCTCATCTCGTCGGCGTTCTCGTTGCAGCCGGCGGTGAGCTTCGCCGACGACAAGCAACTGGTGCTATTCGCGGTGGTGCCGGCCGTCTACGACCTCGCCCGCGGCAAGCGCGCCTCGACCGTGATCGACGTGATCGTCACGGTCGGCGCCGCCAGCGCCGCGGTGGGCATGATCCAGTACGGCATGCTCCACTTCGACAGCCTCGGCAAACGGCCGCAGGGCATCAGCCATCACTACATGACCTACTCGGGGTTCCTGATGCTGGTCGTGTGCGCGGCGCTGTCGCGGCTGGTGTTCGGGTCGCGCGACCGCATCTGGCCGGCCCTGGTGATGCCGGCCATCGTCGTGGCACTGTTCCTGACACTGGGGCGCGGCGCCTGGGTGGGCACCTGCGTCGCGGTGGCGCTCATCCTGAGCCTCAAGGACTTCCGGCTGATCGCCTCGATTCCGATCGTGGTGGCGGTCGTCTTCGCACTGGCGCCCGAGACCGTCACACGACGCATGATGTCGGTGTTCGACCTGCAGGACCCGAGCAACCGCGACCGCGTCGCGATGCTCAACACCGGCGTGGCGATGACCCGCGCGCATCCGCTCACCGGCGTCGGGCCCAACATGGTGCCCGAGGTCTACGTGCAGTACCGCGCCCCAGGCGCGGTGGAGCCGGTCAATCCGCACTTGCACAACGTGCCGATGCAGATTGCCGCCGAGCGCGGCATTCCGGCCCTGGCCGTGTTCCTCTGGTTCGTCATCAGTCTCGGCCGCGCGCTGATGCGCATGTTCCGCAGCGGCGCGAACCGCGTGCTGTCGGCTACCGGCATCGCCTCGCTCGTCGCGATGCTCGCCGCCGGGATGTTCGAGTACAACTTCGGGGACTCGGAGTTCCTGATGCTCTTCCTGGTGCTGATTACGCTGCCGTTCGCGGCGCTGCGAGGAGAGCCGCGGGAGGCAGCGGGGGCACAGCACCACTGAGGCAGGGCGGAGTGTGGCGTCCTCGAGGAGTTTTTCCGCGGCGTCGAGCGGGTCTGAAGACCCGCGGCCACGTCTGCAGGGCGTTCAGTGGCGGAAGTGACGGCGGCCTGTGAAGACCATGGCCAGGCCGTGCTCGTCGGCCGCCGCGATCACTTCCTGATCCTTGACCGACCCGCCGGTCTGTACGATGGCCGTCGCGCCGGCAGCGGCGATAGCGTCGAGCCCATCTCGGAACGGAATGAAGGCATCGGAGGCAGCCACCGAACCGCGTAACACGTCGGGACCGTTGGCGCTCGCTTTCATGCGCGCGACGTTGACCGAGTCCACGCGGCTCATCTGCCCGGCACCAATTGCCAGCGTCCGATCGGCAGCCGTGAAGATGACCGTATTGGACTTCACGTGGGCGCAGATGCGCCACGCGAACCGCAGCGCCGTCCACTCCTCCGCCGTCGGCTGCCGCTTCGTCACCACCTGGAGCCCGTGGGCCGGCCACGGCAGCGACGCTTCGGCTACCCGGTCGCGCACCTGCACCAGCACGGCGCCGAGAATCGATCGCAGTTCACGCCCGGTGCTCTCCCGCAAGCGAGAGAAGTCGGCAGTGACGACGCGCATCTGCGCCTTCTGGGCCAGCACCGCGTGGGCCTCGTCGTCCACTGATGGCGCGATCACCGCATCGAGCTTGGTGGAGACCAGCGCCCGCGCCGTCTCGACGTCGATGGCGCGGTTCACCGCCACGATACCGCCGAACGACGAGAGCCGATCGGCCTCGCGCGCCCGCACGTAGGCGTCGGCGGCCGACGTCCCCGTGGCGGCACCGCACGGGTTCGTGTGCTTGATCACGGCGGCGGCCGGCTCCGTGAACTCGAGCACGATGCGCGCCGCGGCGTCGAGGTCGAGCAGGTTCGTGTACGACAGCTCCTTGCCCTGCAGGAAGGCCGCGGCCCCCAGCGCCGTGGGCGGCTCCTCCGCGTACCATGCCGCCGGCTGGTGCGGGTTCTCGCCGTAGCGCAGGTCGCGCACCTTCCGCAGCCCGACGGTCATCCGCGACGGCGCGCGATCGTCACCCACCGGCTGACGGGTCACGGTGCCGCCGTCGACGGCCACGTCGGCCAGCCCGGCGGCAATGGCGGTGTCGTAGGCCGCGGTGTGCGCGAAGGCTTTGCGGGCCAGGTCGAAACGGAACGCCAGGGTCGGCCCATTCGGGCGGTCGAGCTGGTCGAGCACTGCCGAATAGTCCCCGGGGGACACCACCACGAGCACGTCGGCGAAGTTCTTGGCCGCCCCGCGGACGAGGCTCGGGCCTCCGATGTCGATCTCCTCGATCAGGCCCTCGAAGGGGGTGGCCGGGTTGGCGGCCCCGGCGGCAAAGGGGTACAGGTTCACGGCGACGATGTCGATGAGGCCGATCCCGTGCTCGCGCGCGGCAGCCAGATGAGCGTCACTGGACCGGCGCGCCAGGATGCCGCCGTGAATGCGGGGGTGCAGGGTCTTGACCCGACCGTCCATCATTTCCGGGAATCCCGTCACCTCAGACACGCTGGTGACGGCTAACCCGTTCTCCTGAAGGGTCTTGGCGGTCCCTCCAGTCGATACCAGCTCGAACCCCCGGGCGGCCAGGCCCGAGGCGAACGCGACCAGGCCGGTCTTGTCGGACACACTGATGAGAGCTCGCGGCATGCGCTTGGAAAGTCAGGGAGTTAGCTTGACAGGGACCAGTCGGGTCCGTAGGATTAAGCCTACGTTACGGGGGTTTTCCTGCAACGTCGTAGCCGAGGCCGCGTCAGTACTCGCGGTCTTTTTTTGTGTCCCGAAGCCGGCGGTTTCGGAAGGCACTCGGTCCAGCGGGACGTCCGGTCGCCGGCGCCACCGCCTAGCAAGTAGGGAAGAACGATGCGTATTACAGGCAAGGTCAAGTGGTTCAACAACGCCAAGGGCTATGGTTTCATCGAGCGTGAGGGCGGAAGCGACGTGTTCGTCCACTACTCCGCGATCACCGGCAACGGCTTCCGCTCCCTCGAAGAGGGTCAGGCGGTCGAGTTCGAGATCGTCGACGGCCCGAAGGGCCCACAGGCCGGGAACGTCACCCGCGCTTAGAACCACGAACGACCTGCCCGGCGCCGTCCCCGGCGCCGGGCGCCCTGCCTGAGCTTTCCTCCCCCGGCTCACCTCTTACTCATCTGTAGCACGCAAGGCTCGCGCGGTCAGCGCGACCTTGCCGTCCTTCATCGCCACGCGAAACGCGACGTCGCTGCCGCCCTTCTCCTTGAGCGCGCGTACCTGCATCGACACGAGTTTCTCGAACTTGTCGAACGCCACCCGCTCCTGTCCAGCCTGCTGCCGCGCTTTCACGAAGCTGTCGTAGAGCGCCCGCACTTTGTCCGACTCCCGGTTCGGGTCGTGGAACGTCTCGACCTTGACGATGCGATCCTCGAGCGGATCCGGCGGCGGCGGCTCGGTCTTTCGCTGCTGCATCAACGGCCCCGGCCGGCCTTCCTCCTTCGCGCGCAGCGCACGATCCCACAGGTCGATGAAGCGGCTGAAACGCGTCTGCAGCGTGGTGAACCGGAAGCGCACGCCGTAGTTGCTGATGGGCGTGCGATCGAGGCGCTTGATTGTGCCCTCCACCCGCGCGCGCGTCTCCCATGGCGGACGCTTGAGCCGGCCGGCGAAGTACATGTTGTACTCCGCTTCGAGCCGCTTCAGGTCGGCTTCGAGCAGCGTCAGCTCCCGATTGATCTCGGCGCTTGCGTCAGACACCTGTTGAGATTGTGCCACACCGAATTCGCGCGCTGGAAGGCAGGTGAGCAGGTAAGCAGGTAACTGCACGCGAGTTCTTACCTGCCTTACCGGCCGAAGGCCGGCCCTACCCGCCTCACCCGCCCTAGAAGATGGTGGAAATCGACGCCGCGGCGACGTCCAGCACACGCGTGGGCAGGATGCCCAGATACACGATCGCGACGATCGAGAGCGCCAGCGCCGCCAGGCCCATGCCGGCAACGCGCGGCGGCGCCTCGGCGGTCCTGCGCTCGGACATGTACATCATCACGACCACGCGCAGGTAGAAGAACACCGAGATCACCGACGTCAGCACGCCGATGATGGCGAGCGGGTAGTAGCCGGCGCCCACCGCCGCCTGAAAGATGTACCACTTGCCGATGAAGCCAGCCGTCGGTGGCAGGCCACCGAGCGAGAGCAGGCACACGGTGATCAGCGCCGCCAGCGCGGGCTGGCTGTGCCAGAGCCCGGCGTAGTCGTGCAGTTCGTCGTTGCCGCGATCGCGGGTGCCGAGTAGCGCGATGGCGCCGAACGCCGCCAGGTTGGTCACCGAGTAGGCGAGCAGGTAGAAGAGGATGGCCGCCTTGCCGACGTCGTTGGCCGCCACGAGACCCACCAGCAGGTAGCCGCCGTGCGCAATGCTCGAGTAGGCAAGCATCCGCTTCAGATTGGTCTGCGCCACTCCGACGACGGTGCCGAGAATCATCGTCAGCACCGCAATCACCGCAAGCACCGGCGCCCACTCGGCCTTGAACGGCTCGAAGGCCGACAGGAATACGCGAGCGAAGGCGGCAAAGGCCGCCGCCTTGACGCCGGTGGACATGAAGCCGGTGACGACCGCCGGGGCGCCCTCGTAGGCGTCGGGCGTCCACATGTGGAACGGCACCGCCGAGATCTTGAAGGCAAACCCCACCAGCAGGAAGCCCATCGCGACCAGGATCATCGGGTTCGACGAGAGCGCCTGGGCCGAGAGATACGCGCCCACCGCGCTCAACCGGGTCGAACCGGTGACGCCGTAAGTGAAGGCGATGCCGTAGAGGAAGAACGCGCTCGAGAACGCGCCGAGCAGGAAGTACTTGAAGGCGCCTTCGGTGCCGGCGTGGTTGTTGCGGCGGATGGCGGTGAGCACGTAGACGGCCAGCGACAGGATTTCGAGGGCGACGAACACCACGAGCAGGTCGCTCGCCGTGGCCATCATCATCATGCCGACGATCGCGAACAGCACGAGCGCGTAATACTCGCCGGCCGGAATGTCGTTGCGCTCGAGGACCGGCGACGAGAACAGAATCGTCAACACGCCCACGGCCACGAGCGTGAGCGTGACGAAGAGGCCGAAGTTGTCGGCCAGAATCACGCCGAAGCCGCTGGTCGAGCGGTTCCACAGCAGCACCGACGTGACGGCGGCGCCGGCCAGGCCGACGATCCCGAGGCCGCCGATCGGCAGTCGCTCGCCCTTGGCGCGAAAGGCCTCGGCACCCATCGACGCCAGGGCGGCCAGCGTCACGCACAGCATCGGAACGATTGCGTCGAGCCCGGCTCCGAACATCGCTACTGCCCCACTCGCGGCAACGCCGCCTGCGGCCGCGTCGCCGCGTCCTGCGCCAGCACCGGCCGCACCGCCTGCACGCGCTCCACCACCTTGCGGACCGACGGCTCCATCGGCGCCAGGAAAAGCGAAGGCAGCACGCCCATCAGAATCGCCAGGGCGCAGAGCGGCGCCACGCTGGCCCACTCGCGCGGCTGCAGATCCGGCAGCGCGGCGTTCTTCGCGTTGGTCACCTCGCCGAGGTACACCTTCTGGAACATCGACAGCATGTAGACGGCGGAGAGGATGACGCCCAGGCCCGCCACGACCACGAAGCGCGGGTCCCACAGGTAGGCGCCGAGCATCGTCAGGAACTCGCCGATGAACCCGTTGAGCGCCGGCATGCCGATCGAGGCCAGCGTGATGATGAGGAACGCCGCCGTCAGCCGCGGCATCACGTTGCGCAGGCCGCCGAACTCGCTGATGAGGCGGGTGTGGCGCCGGTCCGACAGCATGCCGACGAGGAGGAAGAGCCCGCCGGTGCTGATGCCGTGCGCCAGCATCTGGTACACCGCCCCCTGCACCCCCTGGACGGTCATCGAGCAGATGCCGAGCACGACGAAACCGAGGTGGCTCACCGACGAATACGCCACCAGCTTCTTCATGTCCGGCTGCACCATCGCCACCAGCGCGCCGTAGACGATGCCGATGACGGCGAGCAGGGCGATCCACGGCGCGAACTCGTTGGCGGCAATCGGGAAGAGCGGGAACGCGAAGCGCACCAGGCCGTAGGTGCCCATCTTCAGCAGCACGCCGGCCAGGATGATCGATCCGGCGGTGGGCGCCTGCACGTGCGCGTCGGGCAGCCAGGTGTGGAACGGGAAGAGCGGCACCTTGATCGCGAAAGCGACCGCGAACGCCAGGAAGAACCAGCGCTGCGTGTCCGGCGCGATCTGCAGCGTGTAGAGGCGCAGCAGGTCGAAGCTATAGCTGCCCGTCGCTTCCTGGTGCAGGAACGCCAGCCCGAGGATGGCGATGAGCATGAGCACGCTCCCCGCCATCGTGTAGAGCATGAACTTCACCGCCGCGTAGATACGCTGGTCATAGCCCCAGATCCCGATGAGGAAGTACATCGGGATGAGCATCGCGTCCCAGAACACGTAGAACAGGAAGAGGTCGAGCGAGACGAAGACCCCGATCATCGCGGCCTCGAGCGCGAGGATGAAGATCGAGAACTCCTTGACCTTTTTGTCCACGCCCTCCCACGACGAGAGCAGCGCAATCGGCGTGAGGAATCCGGTGAGCACCACCAGCAGCAGGCTGATGCCGTCGATGCCGATGTAGTAGTCGATGCCGAAGGCAGGGATCCACGCCACCCGCTCGACGAACTGGAAATCGGCCGACGTGGCGTCGAAGCGCGCCCAGATCAGCAGGGTCACGGCAAAGGCCACGAGCGAGGCGCCGAGCGCGATCCAGCGGATCATCGCGTCGCGCCGCCCGTCGGCGTTGCCGATCAGGGCGAGGAGGATGGCGCCGGCGAGCGGCAGTGTCCAGGACAGGGTGAGGAGCACGGCCTAGTGTCCCGGCCGCGTGACTCGCGGCGTGAATTCCGGAGCGCGGCGCCCGGCTGGCAAGGCGCGAAGAGCGAGCTTATTGGACATAAGTGAGCGATGAGCAACGCAGCCAGGCGGGATGCCCCGCCCGTAAGTCATGTCGCGAGTCACGCGGCCGGGACACTCAGTTATCTCCAGAGGTAGTAGCCGAGCATCAGCACCACGCCGATGAACAGTGATCCGGCGTAGGCGCGTACCGACCCGGTTTGCAGCCGGCGGAGCACGCCGGCACTGGCGTTGACGATGGCGCCCACACCGTTGACGGCGCCGTCGATGACGCCCACGTCCACGCCGCGCCACAGGCCGTCACGCGACACCGCCTGCACCGGCTGGACGATCGTGGCCTCGTAGAGTTCGTCCACGTAGTACTTGTTGAGCAGCAGGCGGTGGAGGGGCGCGAAGCTGCGCGCCATGTTTGCGGCAATCTCGCGCCGCTGCAGCCAGACAAAAGCCGCCACGAGGATGCCGCCGATGGCAATGGCGCTCGACACGCTCATGAGCGTCCGCTCGAGCGCGATGTGTTCCTCGTCGTGCGCCTCGGCTTCCCCGCCGGCCTCAGCGGCCGCTTCGCCCGCAACCGCTCTCCCCGCTGCCACCGGCGGCGCAAACGACGGCGCCAGCCACGCGCCGAGCGCGTTGTGTCCGCCCAGGGCGGCCGGGATGCCAACATAGCCGGCGCCCACCGAGCCGATCGCCAGCACGATCAGCACCAGCGCCATGGCTGGCGGCGCGTCGTGCGGGTGCCCGCCGTGTGCACCATGGCCGTGGCCGTGGCCACCGTGCGCGTCGGCCGCCGCGGGCGCGTCGTGCCGGCGCTCGCCATGGAAGGTGAGGAACACCAGGCGGCCCATGTAAATCGCCGTGAGGAGCGAGGCCAACGCACCGACCGCCCAGAGGATCTGGTGGCCTTCGGCGAAGGTCTCGAACAGCAGTTCGTCCTTGCTGAAGAACCCGGCCAGGAACGGGAAGCCGGCCAGCGCGAGCGAGCCGATCACGAAGGTCCAGTAGGTCACGGGCAGGTACTTCTTCAGACCGCCCATGTTGCGGATGTCCTGCTCGCCGTGCAGCGCGTGGATCACGGCGCCCGAGCCGAGGAACAGGCAGGCCTTGAAGAACGCGTGGGTGTAGAGGTGGAAGATGCCGGCGCCGAAGGCCCCCACGCCCATGGCCAGGAACATCAGGCCGAGCTGAGACACCGTCGAGTACGCCAGCACGCGCTTGATGTCGTTCTGGACCAGCCCGATGGAGCCGGCCATGAGCGCGGTGGCCGCGCCGACGACGGCCACGATCTGCATCGTCTCCGGCGTGTGGCTGAAGAGCACCGCGTTGCGGCCAATCATGTAGACGCCGGCGGTCACCATCGTCGCGGCGTGGATGAGCGCCGACACCGGCGTCGGGCCCTCCATGGCGTCGGGCAGCCAGACGTAGAGCGGAATCTGCGCCGATTTACCGGTGGCACCGATGAAGAGGAGCAGCGTGGCGAGCGACAGCACGCCGAACCCCGTCTCGACAGGCCGGGCGGCGACCGCCGAGGCGATGCCGCGCATCTCGAGTGTGCCGAACATCGCGAAGAGCGCGAACATGCCCAGCAGGAACGCGTAGTCGCCGATGCGGTTGACGATGAACGCCTTCTTGCCGGCATCGGCCGCCGACTTTTTCTTGAACCAGAAGCCGATCAGCAGGTAGGAGCAGAGGCCGACGCCTTCCCAGCCGACGAACAGCACCGGCAGACTCGAGCCGAGCACCAGCACCAGCATGAAGGCGGCAAACAGGTTGAGGTAGGAGAAGTAGCGCGCGAATTCGCTGTCCACCTCGTCGTGCATGTACGCCGTCGAGTAGATGTGGATGAGCGAGCCGATGCCGGTGACGACCAGGAGCATCACCGCCGACAGCGGGTCCACGAGCAGGGTGACGTCGAGCGTGAACTCACCCGACGACATCCAGCGATAGAGCGTCTGGGTGATCAGGCGTTCGTCGGGCGCCAGGCCCGCCAGTTGCCACACGGTGAGGGCGGCAATGGCAAAGGAGGCCAGCATCACCAGCGACGCCAGTCCACCGGAGACGGACTTCGGCAGCCGCTTGCCCATCGTCGAGTTGACGACGAAGCCGGCCAACGGCAGCAGTGGAATCAGCGCGATCAGCGGCGAGGTCACGGCGTTACCACTTGAGCGATGTGAACGCGTCGGGGTTGAGCGACTCCCGGGTACGGAAGAGCGCGATGATGAGCGCGAGGCCGACGGCGGCCTCGGCCGCCGCGACGGTCATCACGAAGAAGGTGATGATCTGCCCGTCCACGGTGCCGGCGTAGCGCCCGAACGCCACGAAGCTCAGGTTGACCGCGTTCAGCATGATCTCGATCGACAGCAGAATCGTGATCACGTTCTTGCGCAGGAACACGCCGGCGGTGCCAATGGCAAAGAGCAGCGCCGACACGATCAGGTAGTGACTGAGCGGAATCACGCGTCACCTTCCCGGCGCGCCAGCACCACGGCCCCGACCATCGCCACCAGGATCAGCACCGACGTCGCTTCGAACGCGAACGAGTATTCGGAGAAGAGCACCCGCCCGAGCTCGCGGACCGAGCCCACCACCGCGCCATCGGCGCGCGCCCCGACCGGGCTGTCGAGGGCCACGACCTTGCTCAGGGCCCAGCCCAGCTCGGCGACCAGCACCACGGCGAGCAGGATGCCGATGCGCGCCACGCCCGGGCGCCGCAGCGGATGCACGCGGTCCCACCCGGCGGCGTCTTCCTGCGGCGCATTGAGCAGCATCACGACGAACAGGAAGAGCACCATGATCGCGCCGGCGTAGATGATCATCTGCGCCATCGCCACGAATGGGGCGTCGAGCACGATGTAGAGACCGGCGAGCGCCGCGAACGACACGATGAGCAGCAGCACGCTGTACATCGGGTTGCGCTGCCCGATGACGAGGCCCGACGCCGCCACCATGACCCCCGACAGGACGTAGAAGAGGACGCTCTCAGGCATTGAAATACAGCACCAGCGCCGCCGTCACGAGCAGGTTGATCACCGAGGCCGGCAGCAGGTACTTCCAGCCGAACTTCATCAGCTGGTCGTAACGGTACCGGGGCACCGTCCAGCGCATCCAGATGTAGACGAAGAGGATGAATCCCACCTTCGCCAGAAACGCCAGCCACCCGAGATACTCGGGGACGCCCGGGAAGTGCCAGCCGCCGAGATACAGGTCGGTGGCCACGGCCGACATCGTGACCATGTTGATGTATTCGGCTTGCGGGAAGAGCGCGAAGCGCACCGAGCTGTACTCGGTGTTGAAGCCCGCCACCAGCTCCTGCTCCGCTTCCGGGAAATCGAACGGCGCGCGGTTGGTCTCGGCCACGCCGGCAATCGCGTAGATGAGGAAGCCGATCGGCTGCAGGAACAGGTACCACTTCGGCACGAACCCGAACCAGTAGCCCGCCTGCGCATCGACGACCTCACGCACCGACATCGAACCGGCGAGCAGGATGACGGCGGCAATCGAGGTCGCGTACGAGAGCTCGTAGCTGATCATCTGCGCCGAGGCGCGCAGCCCGCCGAAGAGCGCGTACTTGCTGTTCGATGACCAGCCGGCGAGCACGATGCCGTAGACGCCCATCGACGTCACCGCGAACACCACCAGCACGCCGACGTTGACGTCGGCGACGCCCAGCTTGATCGGCTGGTCGAGCAGGCCGAAAAGCGTCGTCTCGGCCCCGAAGGGCACGGTGGCAAATGCGGCAAAGGCCGTCACGATCGCCAGCACCGGGGCCAACGTGAACAGCCACTTGTCCGCGCCCTTCGGCCGCAACTCTTCCTTGAAGAGCAGCTTCAGGATGTCGGCAAAGGGCTGCATCATGCCATGCGGCCCCACCAGGTAAGGGCCGTAGCGCTGCTGCATGAACCCCATCACCTTGCGCTCGGCGTAGACCAGGATCGCCGACGCGATGATGAGGGCGTTGAAGACGATGAAGATCATCAGGCCGATGACGGCCGGCCTCAGAAGCAGCTGCGAGTCCATCAGTGCGCCATCACCGGATGCTTGGCGCGCCACTCGGAGGGCAGCGTGCAGCGGCCTTCCTTGACGTGCGCCTCGAACTCGTGGCGGAACAGCTTGAGCGTGGTCAGCACCGGCGTCGCCGCGGCATCGCCGAACGCGCAGAGCGTCTTGCCCACGATGTTGTTGGCGACGCCAAAGAGCAGGTCGATGTCCTTCATCCGGCCCTCGCCGGCCTCGACCCGCTGCAGCAGCTGATACAGCCAGTTCCCGCCCTCGCGGCAGGGCGTGCACTTGCCGCACGACTCGTGGCGGTAGAAGTGCAGCAGGTTCATCGCCAGCCACACCATGCACACCGTCTCGTCGAGCACGATGAGGCCCGCTGAGCCGAGGAGCGACCCCGCCTTCTGCACGCCATCGAAGCTGGCCGCGGCGTCGAGGTGTTCGTCGAGCAGCAGCGGCACCGAGGATCCGCCGGGAATGATGGCCTTGAACTTCTTGCCGCCGGCCATGCCCTGCGCGAACGGCTCGCCGTAGATCAGTTCACGCAGCGTCGTGTGCATCGACGCCTCGTAGACGCCCGGCCGCTTCACCTGTCCGCTGATGCAATAGAGCTTGGGGCCGCCGTTCTTGTCGGGCCCCAGGCCGGCAAACCACTCCGGCCCGTTCAGCACGATCGGCGGCACGTTGCACAGCGTCTCGACGTTGTTGACCGCGGTCGGCTTCTGGTAGAGGCCGGCCACTGCGGGGAACGGCGGCTTGATGCGCGGCTGCGCGCGCTTGCCTTCGAGCGACTCGATGAGGGCGGTTTCCTCGCCCGCCTCGTAGGCGCCGGCGCCGCGGTGCATGTAGACGTCGCAGTCGAAGCCGCTGCCGAGAATGTTCTTGCCCAGGAAGCCGGCCTTGTACGCCTTCTCGATCTCGGCTTCGAGGACCTGCTGCACGTGGTAGAACTCGCCGCGGATGTAGATGTAGGCGACCTTGGCGCCGATGGCGTAGCACGAGATGGCGCAGCCCTCGATGAGGAGGTGCGGGTTGCGCTCCATCAGCACGTGGTCCTTGAACGTACCGGGCTCGCTCTCGTCGGCATTGCAGGCGATGTAGCGGGGCTCGGCCTTCTTATCGACGAACTGCCACTTCAGCCCGGTCGGGAAGCCGGCGCCGCCGCGGCCGCGCAGCCCCGACACCTTGACCATCTCGATGAGGTCATTGGGCTGCATCGTCAGCGCCTTGCGCAGCCCCTCGTAGCCGCGCGCGCGCTGGAGATAGAAATCGAGCGTGTGCGCGTTGGGCTCGCGGACGAACGATGTGAGGACAGGTTCGAAGGCCATGATGTACGTAGCCGCGGGTCTTTAGACCCGCCTCATTTCTTCTCCACCTTGAGGTGACATCCGGTGAACGCGGCCGGGCCGCGCGCCTTGAGGTCGTCGATGAACTGCGATACCTGCTCGGGCGCCAGCCGCTCATGCCAGTCGTCGTTGATCATCACGACCGGTGCGCGGTCGCAAGCGCCCAGGCACTCCACCTCGACGAGGGTGAACTCGCCGTCGGGCGTCGTCTGGCCCGGCGTGATCCCGAGCTTCTTGCTCAACTCTTCGGTGACCCGCTCGGCGCCGAGCAGCGCGCACGACAGTGTCCGGCACACGTTGAGCACGCGCTTGCCCACCGGCTTCGTGTAGAACATCGTGTAGTACGACACGACGTCCTCGACGTCGGCTGTCGAGCAGCCGATCTGCTGCGCGACAAACCGCATCGCGTTGCCCGTGAGGTAGCCGAGCTGCCCCTGCGCCAGGTACAGCGCGTAGAGAATCGCGGACTTCCGCTGCTCCGGCGGATAGTGCGTTACGTTCTCGTCGAATTTCGCCTGGTTCTCCGGCGTGAAGGCGAACGGCGGCCCCTCGTCGGCCAGCTTGCGCTCGGACCGGTGGAACCGGGCCGGCGCGTACTCCATCTGGGGATGAAAGCTCACCGGTCGCAGTCTCCCATGACGACGTCAGTCGAGCCGATGACGGCCACGACGTCCGCAATGAGGCCGCCCTGCACCACCGTCGGGAGGGCCTGGATGGCCATGAACGACGGCGCCCGCATCTTCACCCGCCACGGCCGGTTGGTGCCGTCGGAGACGATGTAGCAGCCGTGCTCGCCGCGTGGCCCCTCGACCGGCACGTAAGCGTCGCCCGGCGGCACCGTGAAGCCCTGCGAGTAGATCAGGAAGTGCTGGATGAGCGCTTCCATCTCGCTGTAGACCTTGTCCTTCGGCGGCGGCACGACCCGCGTGTCGTCGCACGCGAACACGCCGGTGGGGCTGATGCGATCGAGGGCCTGCTGCGCGATCTTGAGGCTCTCGCGCATCTCCGCCACCCGCACCCGGTAGCGCGCGTAGACGTCGCCCTCGGTGGCCGTCGGCACCTTGAACTCGTAGGTTTCGTACCCGGTGTACGGGAAGTACTTGCGGACGTCGTAGTCGGAGCCGCCAGCCCGCGCGATAGGCCCGACCAGGCCCCAGGCGTAGGCGTGTTCCTTGGTGATGTAACCCACGCCTTCGGTGCGCCGCTTGTAGATGTCGTTCTTCGTCAGCAGGCCTTCGAACTCGTCGATCTTGGTCGGGAAGCGATCGAGGAACTCCTTCACCTGCGCGTGGAAGCCGCGCGGCAGATCCTCGCGCAGGCCGCCGATGCGAATGTAGCTCGGGAAGAAGCGAAAGCCGGCGATGAGCTCGTTGATGTTGAGCAGCAGCTCGCGTTCGCGCACCGCGTAGAACAGCATCGACACCGCGCCGATTTCGAGGCCGTGCGTGCCAATCCAGATCAGGTGGCTGGCGATGCGCTGCAGCTCGGCGAGCAGGACCCGGATGTCCTTGACGCGCTGTGGCATCTCGAGGCCGAGCAGCTTCTCGACGCTCAAGGCATAGGCCAGGCTGTTCGACTGGGCGGCCAGGTAATCCATGCGCTCGACCAGCGGGATGACCTGCTGCCACTTCTTCTGCTCGGCGGTCTTCTCGATGCCGGTGTGCAGGTAGCCGATGGTCGGCATCACCGACTGGACGACCTCGCCATCGAGCTCCATCACCAGCCGCAGCACGCCGTGCGTGCTGGGGTGCTGGGGCCCCATGTTGACCGTCATCGTCTCGGTGCGAATATCTCCCATCGTCCTGGCCTCAGGTGCGATCGTCAGTGCGGGCGCTTCACGCGGTCGCGCTCGAGACTGGCGCGGAACTGCTCTTCGGTCACCTCGAGGGGCGCGTAGGTCTGCGCCACCTTCTGGATCTGCACCGGGTAGTCCTTGCGCTGCGGGTGGCCTTCCCAGTCCTCGGGCATGAGCAGCCGCCGCAAATCGGGGTGCCCGTCGAAGATGATGCCGAACATGTCCCACACTTCGCGTTCCAACCACCCCGCACCCGGGTAGACCCACTGCACGGTGGGCACGGTGCCGTCAGCGGCGACCCGCACTTTGAGACGCAGGCGGCGGCGACTGACCACCGACAACAGGTGGTACACGACCTCGTAACGGGGCGCCCGCGGCAGGTAGTCGGCCGCCGTCACCTCGACGAGCACCTCGAACGTCAGATGGTCGCGGAGCGCCGCGCACGTCGCGACGATGTGCTCGGCCGGTACGTAGACGGTGGCGAAGTCCACGCTGGCGCCGGCTTCGAACGCGGCGCCCGGGACAAGCGGGGTGAGGCTTTCAATGACTCCGTTCGCGTCCATGCGTCGGCTATATCCGGGAGCGCGCGATCTTCTGCTGCAGTTGCACGATCCCGTAGATCAGCGACTCTGGGCGCGGCGGGCATCCGGGCACGAACACGTCGACGGGGACAACCTGGTCCACACCCTGGACGATGGCGTAGTTGTCGAAGACGCCGCCGACCGACGCACACGCGCCCATCGAAATCACCCACTTCGGTTCCGGCATCTGGTCGTAGACGCGGCGCATCGCCGGCGCCATCTTCCGCGACAGACGGCCCGCGACAATCATCAGGTCGGACTGGCGCGGCGAGCCGCGGAAGACCTCGGCGCCGAAGCGCGCCACGTCGTAGCGGCTGGCCACCATGGCCATCATCTCGATGGCGCAACAGGCGAGTCCGAACTGCGCCGGCCAGATCGCCGACTGACGGGCCCAGTTGACGATCTTCTCGAACTTCGCCGTGAGGATGGGCAGCTCGTGATCGAGCCCGTGCGTGTGGTCTGCCTGTGCCATGGCCGCCTGCCGTCCGATTTCCTACGCCGCTTCCTGCCGGGCGCCCGCCGGCTGCGTGCCGGGACGCTGTCGCGCGACGGGTCCCCAGTCGAGGACCCCCTTGCGCCAGACGTAGACGAAGCCGACGAGCAGGATCAGGAAGAACGTCACGATCTGCCAGTAGCCGGCCCAGCCCAGGTCGCGCAGGGCCATCGCCCACGGATAGAGGAAGGCAATCTCGATGTCGAAGAGCAGGAAAATCATCGCCACGAGGTAGAACTTCACCGAGTGGCGTTCCCGCGCGTTGCCCACGGCGGGCATGCCGCACTCGTAGGGCGCCAGCTTCTCGGGAGTGGGATTTTTGGGGCCGAGGAGCAGTGACAACCCGATCATGGTGGCGGCAAATCCGATGCCGAGCACCGCCATGATCACGACTCCGAGCCAACCGTCCAGAACCATTATTGTGAAAACTTTCCCAAACCTGCTCATGCTATAGAACGCCACCTCAAAGGTCAATGCGGCGGCGGGTTTTATGATGGCGGGATGACGCGCACGTCGGCACCGCTCGCGCTCTTCCACCCCGCGGTCCGCGAGTGGTTTTCCAGCGTCTTCGAGGCGCCGACCCGGCCGCAACGCCTCGGCTGGCCGGCCATTGCCCGCGGTGAGTCCACGCTCATCCTGGCGCCCACCGGCAGCGGCAAGACGCTGACCGCATTTCTCTGGTGCCTCAACCGCCTGCTCTTCGAACCGGTGCCCGACGTCCGGCAGCGCTGCCGGGTACTCTACGTGTCGCCGCTCAAAGCGCTCGCCGTGGACGTCGAGCGCAACCTGAGGGCGCCGCTCGCCGGCATCTCCAATATCGCGACGGCCACTGGAACGACGTTCACGGCGCCCGGAATCGGCATCCGGACCGGCGACACGCCGGCCAACGAACGCGCGCGCTTCCTGCGGGCGCCGGCCGACATTCTGATCACGACGCCCGAGTCGCTGTTCCTGCTCCTCACCTCACGGGCGCGCGAGCGCCTGGCCGCGGTAGACACCGTGATCATCGACGAAATTCACGCGCTCGTACCCGGCAAGCGGGGCGCGCACCTGGCGCTGTCGCTCGAGCGGCTCGAGGCGCTGCGCACGGCCGGCGGCACCGACCGGCCGCCGCTACAGCGGATCGGCCTCTCGGCGACGCAGCGGCCGCTCGACGAGGTGGCGCGCTATCTCGGCGGTGCGATCGATCCCCCTCAGTCGTGGGGGCCGCCTTCAGGCGGCCCAGGAGGGCCGGCTAAAGCCGGCCCCCACATTGCGCCCGGCCCCCACGCCGAGCTGCACGACGAGTTCGGCGACGGGCAGGCGGCGCGCGAGTTTCGTCCGGTGACCATCGTGGACGCCTCGGACAAGAAGCCGCTGCAGATCCGTGTCGAGGTGCCGGTCGAGGACATGGCCAGCCTCGGGCGTCCGGTGGCGGTGCCAAGCGGCCCCGCCTCGCAACGCCCGGCGCGCGTGTCGATCTGGGCCTCGATCTACCCGCGGCTCCTCGAGCTGATTCGCTCCCACCGCTCGACGCTGCTCTTCGTCAACAGCCGGCGGCTCGCCGAGCGGCTGGCCGGCGCCCTCAACGACCTGGCCGAGGAACCGCTGGTGCGGTCGCACCACGGCTCGCTCGCCCGCGAGACGCGCAGCGAGGTCGAGGATCTGCTCAAGGCCGGACGCATCCGCGCGCTCGTCGCCACGTCGTCGCTCGAGCTCGGCATCGACATGGGCGCCATCGACCTCGTCGTGCAGATCGAGGCGCCGCCGTCGGTCGCGAGCGGCCTGCAGCGCATCGGCCGCGCCGGGCATCAGGTCGGCGCCGCCAGCGAGGGCGTGATCTTCCCCAAGTTCCGCGGCGACCTCGTCGCCTGCGCGGCCGTGGCGCGGGCGATGCACGAGGGCAAGGTCGAGTCCACGCGCTACCCGCGCAACCCGCTCGACGTGCTCGCGCAGCAGCTTGTTGCCATGGCCGGCCTTGACGCCTGGAACGTCGACGAGCTCTACCGGCTGGTGCGCCGCGCGGCGCCGTTTGCCGATCTCGGGCGCCGGATGTTCGACGGCGTGCTCGACATGCTCTCGGGCCGCTATCCCTCCGACGAGTTCGCCGAGCTGCGCCCGCGGGTCACGTGGGACCGAGTGAAGAACACGGTGACGGGCCGCGAGGGCGCGGTGCGCGTGGCCATCGCCAACGCCGGCACCATTCCCGACCGCGGGCTCTACGGGGTGTTCCTCGCCGGCGCCGAGCGGCCGACGCGCGTCGGCGAGCTCGACGAGGAGATGGTGTTCGAGACCGAGGTCGGCGACACCTTCACCCTGGGCGCCTCGACCTGGCGGGTGGAAGACATCACGCACGACCGCGTGCTCGTGTCCCCGGCGCCGGGCGAGCCCGGCAAGATGCCGTTCTGGCACGGCGACCAGGCGGGCCGTCCGGTCGAACTGGGCCTCGCGATCGGCAAACTGGTGCGCGAGCTCGGCGACACGCCCAAGCCCGCCGCCATCTCCCGGCTGACCGACCACCACGGGCTCGATCGCCTGGCGGCCGAGAACGTCCTGCAATATCTCGACGAGCAGGCCGCCGCCAGCGGCGTGCCGGACGATCGCACCGTCGTCATCGAGCGCTGCCTCGACGAGCTCGGCGACTGGCGGGTGTGCGTGCTCTCACCGCTCGGCAGCCGCATCCACGCGCCGTGGGCAATGGCCGTCACCGCGCTCGTGCGCAGCCGCACGGGTGTGGACGTGGAGGTGATGTGGGGCGACGAGGGCTTCGTCGTTCGCTTCCCCGAAACCGAGCAGCCGCCCGACCCGGAGCTGATGCTGCCAGACCCCGACGAGATCGAAGGGCTCGTGGTCCGCCAGCTCGGATCGACCTCGCTCTTCGCGGCCCGCTTCCGCGAGACCGCGGCGCGGGCCTTGCTGCTGCCGCGGCGGCGGCCCGGCCAGCGCACCCCGCTCTTCCTGCAACGCAAGCGTGCCTCGGACCTGCTGGCGGTGGCCTCGCGCTTCGGATCGTTCCCCGTCGTGCTCGAGACGTATCGCGAGGTGTTGCGCGATCACTTCGACATGCCCGGCCTCGTGGACGTGCTGCGGCAGGTGGGCACGCGCGCCCGACGCGTCACCACCTTCGACTCGAAGCAGCCGTCGCCCTTCGCCGCCTCGCTCCTCTTCAGCTACGTCGCCAATTACATCTACGACGGCGACGCGCCGCTGGCCGAGCGCCGGGCCCAGGCGCTGTCGGTGGATCAGGCGCAGCTGCGCGAGCTCCTGGGCGATGCCGAGCTCCGCGACCTGCTGGATCCGGACGCGCTCGCCGAGCTCGAGCGACGCCTCCAGCACCTGGAGGAGGGCTACCAGGCGCGCAGCGCCGACGCCATCCACGATCTCCTGATTCGGATCGGCGATCTCACCCTCGACGAGATCGCCGAGCGATCGGCGTTTGCCGGCGCCGCCGACGCGGTGGCCGAGCTCGCACGCGCACGGCGCGCGGTGCTGCTGCCGGTCGCCGGCGAGCCGCGCTATGTCGCGGTCGAGGACGTCGCGCGCTACCGCGATGCGCTCGGCGCACCCATCCCGCCAGGACTGCCCGAGGCCCTGCTCGAACCGGTCCGCGACGCAGCGGGCGACCTGGCCATGCGCTTCGCGCGCTCGCATGGCCCGTTCACGGCTACGCAGCTCGCGGCCCGCTACGGGCTGGGGGTGGCGGTGGCCGGCGCCCTGCTGCAGCGGCTCACCGAGTCCGAGCGGCTCATGGAAGGCGAGTTCCGCCCTGGTGGCACCGAGCGCGAGTGGGTGGACGCCAACGTGTTGCGGAGCCTGCGCCGGCGATCGCTGGCGAAGCTGCGGCACGAAATCGAAGCCGTGGACGCCGACGCGCTGGGCCGCTTCATGGTGGCGTGGCACGGCGTCGGTTCGAAGCGCCGCGGCCTCGAGGCGTTGCTCGACGCCATCGAGCAGTTGCAGGGGGCCGCCATGCCGGCCTCGGTCCTGGAGCGCGACATCCTCGCCGCGCGCGTCGCCGACTACTCGCCGGCGATGCTCGACACGCTGATGGCGGCGGGCGAGGTCGTGTGGGTGGGAATCGAACGCCTCGGCGAGCGCGACGGCCGCATCGCGCTCTACCTCACCGATCACCTGACGCGTCTGCGACTGCCCGTGGCCACCCCACCCGCCCTCGACGGACGGGTGGCGGCGGTGCGCGACTACCTCGCGGCACACGGGGCGTCGTTCTTTGCCGCCATCCGCGAGGGGACGGGGCACGGCTTTCCCACCGACACAGTCGAGGCGCTGTGGGAGCTGGTGTGGATGGGGCTCGTGACGAACGACACGCTGCACCCGCTGCGCAGCTACTGCGGCCTGACCGACGAGCCGCGGGCGAGGCGTGCCTCGCCCGCGCGGTTCCGGTCGCGGCGCAGCTCGCCGCGGACATCGGAAGGACGGTGGTCACTCGTCGAAGCCGCGGCCGCATCGCCCTCCGCCAACACCGAATGGGCGGCCGCCACGGCGCAGCAACTGCTCACCCGGTCTGGTCTGGTCACCCGCGAGACGGCGGGCTCGGAAGCCATTGCCGGCGGCTTCAGCACCGTGTATCAGGTATTGCGGGCAATGGAGGACGCCGGGCGCATCCGGCGCGGCTACTTCGTCGCCGGGCTCGGCGGCGCGCAGTTCGCCATGCCCGCGGCGCTCGATCTGCTGCGATCGCACCGCGAGCCACCCGACACGCCGCAGGCCGCGGTACTCGCCGCCACCGATCCGGCCAATCCGTACGGCACGCTGCTGAAGTGGCCGGATGCCGGCCCTGGCGCCGACGACGCCCGCACCGATGTCGGCCGCGGCGCCACCCGCACCGTGGGCTCACTGGTCGTGCTCGTGGACGGCCTGGCCGCCGGCTACCTGCGGCGCGGCGAACGCGACCTGCTCGTGTCGCTGCCCGACACCGAGCCGGCGCGCACCCGCATCGCCCAGGCACTGGCACGCGCGCTCATCCAGCACGTCTCGTCACGCCCCGACGGCCGGCGCGGTTTGTTCCTGGAGACCATCAACGGCAGCCGGGCCGGCCAGCACCAGGCGGCGCGGTGGTTCGTGGCCGAGGGCTTCGTCCTGGGCGCCGACGGCTTGCAGTACCGCGCGCCGCGAGCGCCGGCGATGCCGGCGGCGGATCAGGCGGCAGATCGACATGCCTGAAGGGGATACGATCCATCGTGCGGCACGAGCGCTGCACACGGCACTTGCCGGACAACGGGTCGAGCGGTTCGAATCAGTCCTGCCGCAGCTGACGCGCCTGGACGCTGATCACCCGATCGCGGGCCGCCACGTCGTGCGCGTCGAGGCGCGGGGCAAGCACCTGCTGATGTGGTTCGAGGGCGATCTCGTACTGCGGACCCACATGCGCATGCACGGCTCCTGGCATATTTACCGGCCCGGTGAACGCTGGCAGCGGCCGCGACACGAGCTGCGCATCCTGATCGCGACCCCCTCGTATGTCGCCGTGGCCTTCGTGGTCCCCGTCGCCGAGTTCGTCCCCGCGGGAAGCCTCGACCGCGAGGGACCGGTGGCCGAATTGGGGCCCGACCTGCTGTCGGACGGCTTCGACGCCGCCGACGCCTGTACCCGCCTTGCCGCACGGCCGGACATGGAGATTGCCGATGCGCTCCTCGACCAGCGTGCGCTCGCCGGCATCGGCAACGTCTTCAAGTCGGAGGTGCTGTTTGCCGCGCGTGTGAGCCCGTTCACCCCGGTGCGGGCGCTCTCGGCCGGACAGCTGCAGCGCATCGTCGCCGTGGCCACGGGTCAGATGCGGGCCAACGTCGGCGAGGCAGCGACCGCCGGCCGCCGCACCACCAATCGCCTCGACCCGTCGGCGCGGTTGTGGGTGTACGGCCGCCGCAACTTGCCCTGCCGCCGCTGCGGCGCACCCATCCGCCGGGCGAAGCAAGGCCCGGATGCCCGTTCGACCTACTGGTGCGAACGGTGTCAGTCGTAGGGGCCGGCCTCAGCCGGCCCGGCCCTGGGCCGCCTGAAGGCGGCCCCTACGTGTACGATCGCGGTCGCATGCGACTCGCGTGGTTCCGCCCCGAGCGTGGGGCGTCGGCATTCGATCATCTCGCGGCCGTCGTCGACGGGCTGCGCGAGACACACGACGTGCGCCTCGTGGATGCGCGGGCCGCACACGACTTCGTCTGGCAGGCCGCACAGGGCACGTACGACCTGTCCGTGTACGAGCTCGACGACACCGCGGCGCATCAGTACATCTGGCCCTATTTGCTGCACTACCCTGGCGTGCTCGCGCTCCGGACGTCGCGGCTGCACGACAGCCGCGCGCGGGCGCTCGCGCATCAGCGCCGGGACGCCGACCGCGAGGCGGAGATGGCCTTCGCCGACGGGGCGACGCGCCGCGAGCCGCCATGGCCGCTCGTGCGCGGCGCGTGGTCGACGTGGCGCATCCCGGTGCTGGCCTCGCGCGTGACCGCCGTCTTCGACGACGCGCTGGCGGCGGCCATTACCCAATCGTGCCCGGGCACGCGCGTGGTGGTTACTCCAGCCGGCGTACCCGACCCCGTGCCGAGTCCGGCCCAACCGCCCCGCTCCGGGCCCGGGGCGGTGCGGGTGCTCGTGGCCGACGACGCGTCCTCTCGGGCGGTCGAACGCGCCGCGGCGCGGGCGCGGGACGCCGGTGCGGCACTCGAGGTCGTGCGCGGGACGGTGGGCAGTCCGGACATGGCCGGCGACGTCGTCGTGGCCACGCGCTGGCCGACGCTTGGCCGTCCGCTCACGCCGGCGCTCTGCGGCCTGGCCGCGGGCAAGGCGGTGATCGTCGCCGAAACCGCAACAACGGCCCGGTGGCCAGCACTCGATCCGCAGACGTGGCAGTCGCGGGCGGTGGCCGCCGGACCGGGCACGGCCGACCCGCCGATCGCCGTGTCGATCGACCCGCGCGACGAAGAGCACTCGCTGATGCTCGCCTTCGTGCGGCTGGCGGGCGACGCGGCGTTGCGTGAGTCGCTCGGCCGCGCGGCACGGGCGTGGTGGGAACACCATGCCACAGTGGGACACGCGGTGGCGTCGTGGCAGGGGCTCCTCGCCGAGGCGTCGGCGCTGCAGCCCGCGCCACGCCCCGAGCAGTGGCCCATCCACCTCGATGCCACCGGCGACGCCACGGCGCGCGCGATCCTGGAGCCGTTCGGGATCGAGCTGGTGTAGAGGGCGGTCTTCAGACCGCCCTGATGCCGGTCGGTCTAAAGACCGACCGCTACGTTGGTGTCCGCTCCCAGTCGTAGCCTGGCGCAGTCTCGAGCCGCGTGTCCTCGATCGGCTCGCCAACGCAGAAGTGATAGAGGCTCTGCCATTCGTAGCCGTGCAGGCCGAGGGCCTCGTGCACGGGGTCGTCGTAGAAGCAGCCGATGCCGGTGCCGCGCACGCCAGCGGCCTCGGCCTCGAGATACAGCACCTGGCCAATCAGCCCACATTCCCAGAACAAGCGCCGGTACATCCAGTCCCCGTGTTCAGCGAGCAGCGGCTCGAAGCGGGCCAGCATGCCGAGGCTGAAGAAGCCGTCGCCGGCGATGTCCTGATCGCACGACAGCCGGTTGGCCACCCAGGTCACGTCGGTGGGCAGCAGGAGAAAGAGATCGGGCACGCCCTCCTGCACCTGCTCCCAGAGGAACTCCGACCGCATCGCGCCACGCAGATCCGCTTCGACCGCCGGGTCGCGCAGAAAGACGTAGACTCCGGGCACGAGCCCGTCGATGCGGTGCACGAACAGCACCAGGTGCACCGCCGGTGCCCAGTCGAGGGCGTCCCATGGCGGCGCCACCGGGCGCACGCGCCGCAGCATGTCGAGAAACGGGGCGAGCGGCAACGTCCCGCGCGGATCGAAGCTTACGGCGCTGCGCCGCTGCAGGATGACGTCACGCGCGAGAGGAGGAGTGGCCGTGCGATCGGCGGCCGGCGACGCGGCTACGAGCGGCGCCGCACGGCGGCCGTCGCCGCGGCCGGGATACGCCGCGGCGTGCGCCACCGCGTCGATGGCGGGCCAGTCCACGTGCCCGCTGCTCAGCACGTTGGCCTTCCCGCGCCATTCTCCCGTCAGGAGACCTGCGAGGAGCGCTGACGGCGGCTTGTCGCGCACGGCCGCCGGGTCGCCCGGCGTTACGACGGCGAGGCAGGCCGGCGCTTCGCGCTCCGCGTCTCCGGCGTCCTCGTCGCGATGGGTCCCGAGCAGTGCGGCCACGTCGGCGTCCGCCCAGCGCGGCAGCAGCGACGCACGCCAGCCAAGGAGCGCGGCCGCAAAGCGGAGGGCCCCGATGGCGTGCCCGACGTCGTGCTGGCAATAGCGATAGGCGCGCTCGCCGTACTTCCAGGCCTCGCGCCAGTGGATGGAGGTGAGCCCGACGAGCACGGCGCCCTCCGACCAGGCGTCCCAGACAGCCGGTGCCAGGGTGCCGCGCCGTTCGAGCGCATGCACGTCGGCGGCGTAGTGAAACACGCCGCCCTGCCAGGCCGCGTAGGCTTCGGTCGGATGGAGGTTGCCGCTCGAGGGGTTGATCCGCAGCGGCCAGCGCGCGCCCCGGATCGACTTCCAGGCGGAGAGCCCGAACGCGCATCGGAGCAGCTCGCCGACCGAAGCCAGCGACACGGGGGCCGGTGGGTGCCCAACTTCGTAGAGCGCCCGGTACGCCCGCGTTCCGGCCACCGCGTCGCGCGGCAGCTCCACCAGTGGAGCGCCCGCGTAGCGGCGAAACGGATTGGGTTGGGTCTTCCAGTCGAGATAACCAGCCGACCTGGCGAACCGGTCGAAGTGGTGCTTCGTGGCCTCGTGATAGTCGAGCGCGGGCGTCGGCACCAGTAGATGGTCGAGCGGAAACAGCCGCTCGCCTGCCCGTTATTTTACCGACAGGGCCTTCAGCCGCTTCTCGATCTCGCCCAGCGCCTGCGCCAGCTGCTGGCGCCGCACGTCGGACGTGGTGAGATCCAGCTGACGCTGCATCTCCGTCTTGGCCAGCCGCAATGATTCGGTTTCGCGCGCGCGCTCCGGGTCGGCGGTCACCGGCCCCATCCGGGCCTGCCGCTTTTCCTGTTCGCGCTCTTCCATCCGCTCGGCGAGTCGCGATTCCGCGTCGACGAGTCCTTCCCCAGCGTCACCCATGAGTTGAACCTTCGATCCTCATCGTTCCCCCATCATACGAGTGAACTCGCGCAATCGTTTCAGCGCGGCGCAGCAAAGTCTCTACCCTAAACAGGTTAGAACCTCCGAGGCTGCGCCTCGCCGGGTGCATTAGCCTCTCTTTATCCGGTTCCGCGCGGGACCTCGGGTGCAGTCACGATGGACCTGTGACAGCATATTGGCCGGCATGGCCACTCCGTGTTCGTTCGATATCACCTCCAACGTCGATCTCCAGGAGGTGGACAACGCGCTGAACCAGGCCCGGAAGGAAGTGGCCCAGCGCTACGACTTCAAGGGGTCGAAAGCTGCCATCGAGTTCAGCGCCGAGCAGTCCCTGTTGACGCTCGTGGCCGACGACGAGTTCAAGCTCAATGCGCTCTGGGACATCGTCCAGACCCGACTCGTGCGCCGCAACGTGCCGGTCCGCAACCTGTCGCGCGGCACCATCACACCGGCGGGCAACAGCACGGTGCGGCAGGACATCACGCTGCAGCAGGGCATCCCCTCCGACAAGGCCCGCGACATCATCAAGTTTCTCAAGGACCACAAGCTCAAGAAGATTCAGGCCAGCATCCAGAGCGACCAGCTGCGGGTCACCTCGTCTTCCCGCGACGACCTTCAGGAGGTAATGCGCCTGCTTCGGGAAGCCGATTTCGGCGTCGCCCTTCAATTCGGCAACTATCGGGGCTGATGCCCGGGCGCGGCCGATGGCGTCCTGGACCTTTGTTTCGCTGGTCGGTTTGGCCTTTCTCGTCTGGTTCGTCCTCGTCTTTCTCTTTACCCCGCGTATCGACTACCGCCTGACCGGACCGCTGGCTGACGAAGCCCAGCTGCTCAGAGTGCTCCAGGAGGAGTGCCAGGCCCGCCTGCACACCGGCAACTGTGCTGCGGTGCTGACCAACGGCACACAGTTCTATCCCGCGATGCTCGCGGCCATCCGCGAGGCGCAGCACTGCATAAACGTCGAGGCCTATATTTTTGAACCAGGAGAGATCGTCGATCAGGTCGTGGCCGCGCTGGCCGAGCGGGCCAAGGCCGGGGTCGAGATCCGGATGGTGTTGGACGCCATCGGCAGCTCCCACATGCGGCTCTCGGCCGCGGCCTCCCGGCTGACCGAGGCAGGCTGCCGGCTCCGCTACTACCAGCGGCTGACGTGGTACCGGCTGCATCGCGCCAACAACCGCACTCACCGCGAGCTGCTCATCGTGGACGGGCGCGTCGCGTTCGTCGGCGGTGCCGGTGTGGCGGATTGGTGGTACCGGGCGTCGTCACCCGAGGAACCGGCGTGGCGCGACACGATGGTCCGGCTGGAAGGACCGGTGGTGGCGTCGCTCCAGGGCGTGTTCGCCGAGAACTGGCTGGAATGCGAGGGCGAAATTCTCACCTCGCCATCGTGCTGGCCGCCGCTCGGAAGCGCCGGGCCGGTGGACGCGCTGCTCATCCGCAGCTCGCCCGCCGATCGCTCCACCGCGTCGCGCGTGGGCTTTCAGCTGCTGATGTCGTGGGCGCGTGACACCATCGACATCAGCACGCCCTATTTCCTGCCCGACTTCACGCTGCGACGGTTCCTCATGGAAACGGCGGCGCGCGGCGTGCGCATTCGCGTGATCGTACCCGGCCCGCGCACCGATCAGAACTTCGTCCGCCTGGCCAGCCGCCGGCTTTACGGGCCGCTGCTCGAGGCGGGCCTTCGCATCTACGAGTACCAACCGGGCATGACGCACGCCAAGGCGCTGATGATCGACGGACGATTGGCTGTCGTCGGCACGACCAACATCGACAACCGCTCCTTCGAACACAACGACGAGGTCAACGTGGCGTTTCGCGACCCGGAGGTGGTGACGCGGCTGACCCGTGACTTCGAAGCCGACCTGGGCCAGAGCGAGGAAGTGACGTACGAGCGCTGGCGGCACCGCCCGCTGCTCGAGAAGGCGCTGAAGCCGCTCACGTGGCTGCTCGAGCGCCAGCAGTAGGGGCCGCCTTCCCAGCAGCCTTCCAGCAGTAGGGGCCGCCTTCAGGCGGCCCAGAGCCGGCTCAAGCCGGCCCCCACATCTACGGCATGACGTCTACGGCATGACGCAGCTGAAGCTCGCGGCGTCGTCGAGGCTTCCCGACCCCGAGTAGCGCGCGTAGCGCGGATACGCGCACAGGGGCCGCGTGCGATCGACCTTGCCGTTACGTGCCCGCGATGCCGGAATCTGTTCCGGCACCTTGCCGCCCTCGACCCACGCGTCGAGCGCCTTCACCATGTCGAACGTGCTGGCGCCATCGCCACCGCCGCAGTGCCCCATGCCCGGCACCATGAACAGCCGCACGCTGGTGGCCGCGTCAAGCGTGTGAGTCTGGACCTGCGCGTAGTAGTTCACGATGTGCCGCGGCGGAATGCCCGGTTCGGCCCAGCCCTGATACATCAGCAGCTTGCCGCCGCGCCCGGTGAACGCGCTGAGACGCGGATCGTTGGCGTCGAAGATCTGGTGTGCCGCGGGATACGCCTCGGCAACGTCAGGACCGAAGTTGAGCGTGGCGGGATCCCAGGACGGGTTCTTGAACACGATGTGCTTGAAGTAGTCCACCGAGTAGCTGACCGGCACCGGCGACCATCCGAGCTCGCTGCCGCGCTCGAGCCCGGGGAAGATCTTCTCGCCCGTCGCGGCGTTCGCCGGCCCCGCGTAGACCCTGCGCACGGCGTCGACCTGCGGCGCCGTGAGGCAGCTGGTGGACGGCGCTCCGGCTGCGCAGGCGAGGACGGCGGGATCGAACGTGCACGCCAGCGGGTTTTCGAGCACGCCGTCCTTGGCGCCGTCGAGACCATCGCAGGCGTTCAACACGGCGTCGTGAACGAGCGGCAGCTTCTCCTTGGGAAGGGCGCCGTCGCCGAGGGCGATGGCCTGGTAGAACCACATCTGGCCGAACGCCTGCCTGGTGGTGAAGATCGCGGGCGCGCCGCCGACGATGCCGTTGAAGTCGTCGGGATAGCGCTGCGCGGCCGTCAGAGCCTGGCGGCCGCCGGTCGAGCAGCCGCTGAAATACGCGAGACGTGGCGGAGCGCCGTAGTACTGATCGACCGCGCGTTTCGCGGCCACCGCGGTCTCGTGGATGGCGCGATAGGCGAAGTCCAGCGTCGCGTCCTCGGTGGCGAACGTATTGGCCGCCGGTCCCGTGTGCCCGGTATCAGTACCTGCCGCCGCGTATCCGGCGGCCAGCGCCGTGGCGAGCGCGCGATAGCTGACCGTGCCCGCGAAAGCGCCGTTGCCGACGACCTGCAGTTTCCCGTTCCACGCCGCCACCGGCATCCACACCTCGGCCCTGATGTCGGACTTGGGTCCGGGCCTGAGCGTCATGGCCACGCGGCAGAACGCCGGCAGCGCGGCGTACGGACTGGCGGCGCCGGGCGGCCCATCGACGGTGCCCGACGGCACCGCAAACGCGCCAGCCGCGACCTGGCCCGCGTGCGTGACCTGCAGCGGCGCGCCGCCGGGTGACGCGGCAAGGGACGCCACCGCTTCACACGACTGCGCCGCCGCCACGGGGCGCGCGGCGGCCACGAGCGCGATCAGCGCCACCATCACGAAAAGCAGGCGTGTAATCGGTGTCGGCATGGGGCAAATTCTATCGCCCTGCGGTCCGCGTGGTACCCTCGGGAGATGGTCCACGATCGCACCGCTCCCATTCTTGGCAAGCGCCGGCAGGCCATCACGGCCGGGCTGCTGCTCGGGATGAGCCTCGGCGCGCTCGAGGCCACTGTGGTGGGCACGGCCATGCCGACCATCGTCTCCACGCTGGGTGGTCTGGCCCACTACAGCTGGGTGTTCTCGGCGTACCTGCTCACGTCCACGGCGTCGGTGCCGATCTGGGGACGGCTGTCCGACCTCTACGGCCGCCGCCGGATGTATCTGATGTCGGTGGCCGTCTTCCTCGTCGGCTCTGTCGCGTGTGGCGCCGCCACCACCATGCTGCAGCTCATTGCCGCACGGGCGATACAGGGGCTGGGCGCCGGCGGCATCATCCCGCTGACGATGACGATCATCGGCGAGCTCTACTCGCTTTCGGAGCGGCCGCGCACGCAGGCCCTGTTCAGCGGCGTCTGGGGCACGGCCTCGGTGCTCGGGCCGCTCGTCGGCGGCTACATCACCGACGCGCTCTCATGGCGTTGGGTCTTCTACATCAACATCCCGTTCGGCCTGCTCTGCGTGGCCGTCATTGCGTCCGCGTACCCCGCGTCGCGCGGCACCTCTCCAGTGAAGGTGGACTGGCTCGGAGCCACACTGCTTTTTTCGTGTGTGAGCGCCCTTCTCATTGCGCTCGGCGCCGACCGCGGCGCCGTGCCGTGGGCCGCGACCGCGCTGGCGCTCTTCGTAGCGCTCGTGATCGTCGAACGGCGCCAGGCCGAGCCGATTCTGCCGGTGGACCTGCTGTCGCATCCCGTCATTTCGCGCACCCTGGGCGTGGTGTTCCTGGTCGGTGTGGCGCTCTTCGGCGCCATCGCGTTCGTGCCGCTCTACGTGCAGGGCGTGTTGGGCGGGTCGGCCACCGAGGCCGGTCAGGTGCTGACGCCACTCTTTCTCGGCTGGGTGACGATGTCGGTCGTGGGCGCCAAGCTCACCGTCCTCACCGGCTACCGGACGGTGGCCATTGCCGGCAGCGTGCTCATGACCACGGGGTTCGTGGGCTTGACATGGCTCGACGGGCACTCGGGCAAGGCGCTCCTCTACGGATCGTGTCTGGTCCTCGGCGCGGGTATGGGCTGCCAGATGCTGTCGCTCCTGCTCGCGGTGCAGCACGGGGTCGAGCGCTCGCGGCTCGGCATCGCCACCTCGCTCAACCAGTTCGCGCGCAGCATCGGCGCCGCGATCGGCGTCGCCGCCATGGGCGCAATCATGTCGCGCAGCATTGCCACCGCGACCCTGCCGGGCGGCGAGGCCAGCCTGTCGCAGGCCACGAGCATGGCGCTGTCGCCCATACTGCAGGCCCAGATCGCGCTGGGGCTGCACCGCGTGTTCGTGGCCGGCGCGATCGTCTCGGCGGCCGCGCTCGCGGCCACGTTCTTCCTGCCGCGGGTCGACTTCAGACCAGTCCCGGCCATGACCGGCGAGCGGATGATCGAGGCCGAGATGGCCAACCTCGACGCCAAGAGCGAGCCCGTCATCGTCGAGTAGCGCTCACCACACACGCGGTCGCGTTGTAACAACGTACGCTCCCCACGCACCGCCGCACGGACGAGGCTCCAAGCTCGTCGTCAACGCACGCACGCCGTCGCACCCAAATTCGTGCCGCGGTCTTGCCGCATGTCCTCCTCACACTTGGTACGACCTTCGCAACTTCGCCTCACGGCTCCCTACAGACGAGGTCACCATGAACATGCGCATTTCCACCGGAACACTCGTCGCGCTCGCCTGCAGCGCAGCGCTTGGCTACGCGGCCCAGCAGCCGCGGGCGGGCGCCGGTGCTGCGCCGGTGCCGCGACCGAGTGTCGTTGGTGCCAACACCGATTCGAAGGAAACCACAACGGCGACGGTTACCGGCTGCGTGCAGCCGGGCGCCGGACCCAAGACGTTCGTCCTCGTCGAATCGCCAAGCGCGCTGGCCCCGGCTGGCGCGACCACCGCCACCACGCGCGATCGCGGCACTCGCTACGAGTTGCTCTCGGACGGGACGCTCGACCTGGCCAACCTCGTCGGACGTCAGGTGGAAGCCAGCGGCACGGTGTCGAAGCCGGCGGTGTCGTCGGACCCGCACAAGGGCACGACGCGGAGCGACGTGCTGCCGAAGTTCAGCGCGAAGTCGCTGCGCGAGACCGGCGCGTCCTGCTGACGGGCGCGCCGGCGCGTCAGGCGTGTGCCGCCGCCACGGGCGCCGGAGATCGCGAACCGGCGTTAAGCCGGTTTGCCAGATACTGTCGCGCGGCCCGCGTTGTTTGCGGGATGCGCCCGAACCGGTGTTAAGCCGGTTTGCCAGATACTGCCGCGCGGCCCGCGGTTTCCGCGGGTCGCGCCGTGGCACGAGCCGGCACGTACACCTGCCCGGTGAACAGCAGCCGCGCCGTGCTGATGATGGCGCCCTCGGTCACCTCGCCAACCGCGCTGACCACCAGCGACACGGGGCTGGCGCCTGTCGGGTGCTCGACCAGCATCCGCTTCGGTGATCCGTCCGGAACGACCGCCACCTCCGAGGCCGGTCCATCCGGCAGCAGGCACGCGGTGGCCACGCTGAGCGCGGCAAACACGCCAATCGTCGCGTGGGCGCGGTGCGGGATGAACGACCGGGTGCAAATGACGCCGCCGGCCCGCGGCGGCGCCACGAGAAACATCTTCGGCACGGTCTTCTCGGTGACGTCGCCGAGGTTCATCCTGGGCCCGATCTCGAGCCGGATCGCCTCGACGCGTGCCTTGAGCTCGGCATCCTCGTCGAGTGCCTCGCGTGTCTCGTAGCCGGTGCGACCCATGTGATCGGCGCGCATGACGACGATGGGCATGCCGTTGTCGATGCAAGTGACGCGCACCCCGTTCACGACGTCCACCGCGCGGCCAGTCGGCAGCAACGCGCCGCACGTGGAGCCGGCGGTGTCGGCGAAGCTGAGCGGAATCGGGGCCGCCGTGCCCGGTACGCCGTCGATCGCCGCGTCGCCCTCGTACTCGGGACGCCCGCCCGGGGTCCGGATTGTCGCGGTCACGGTCTGGCTGGTGTTGACCATGAAGATGCGGACGCGCGTCTCGCCGTCGCGGGCGGGCACCAGCCCCCGCTCGATCGCGAAGGGCGCGACCGCCGCAAGGATGTTGCCGCAGTTCTGCTGCGTCGAGACCTCGGCCTTGTCGACCCATACTTGGCAGAACAGGTAATCCACGTCGATGCCTGGACGCGTGGAGCGCGACACGATCGCCACTTTGCTCGTGAGCGGATCGGCGCCGCCCATGCCGTCGATCTGGCGCTTGTCGGGCGAGCCCATCACCGCCAGCAGGATCCGGTCGCGCGCGGCGGCGTCGTCTGGCAGGTCGCTGGCGAGGAAGTAGGCGCCCTTCGACGTCCCGCCCCGCATCATGTAGCAGGGAATCGCAGTCTGCATCGCCCTATTTTACGTAGAGGCGGCCTTCCAGATAGAGCGTGGCTGCGGGTCTTCAGACCCGCCTCACCAGCAACGACTCGGGCCACGGCGTGAATGGAAAGGCGTGGGCTTACGAGCCGGGTCTGAAGACCCGCAGCCACGTCAGGCAGGGCGGTCTGAAGACCACCCTCTACGTTCGACCCATGGAGCGGCGGGACACACTCGTGTCCCGCCGCGACGTTGCATCCCTGAGGCGGGTCTGAAGACCCGCGGCCACGTTATTGAAGCGCCGGTCTGAAGACCCGCGGCCACGTCAGGGCGGGTCGCAAGACCCGCGGCCACGTTAGGCGGCGCGGGCTGCAAACCGCGCTCTGCTCCCCCACCCGCCCTACCCGCCCCACCAGTCTTACCGCCGAAGCGCGGCCCTACTTCTTGTGCACCGGGCCCGTGTAGTCGTCCATCGTCGGCGTGCCGTGGGTGTGGAACGTCTCGATCGTCTTCAGCCCCCACGCCTGGCCCTTCTTGCGCTCGGCTTCGGTCCAGACGACGGGCTGCCAATCGGGCGCGAGCATGAGGCGTGCGCCGGCGTTGGCCACCTCGACGCGGTTGCCGCCGGGCTCGTAGACGTAGAGGAAGAACGTCTGCTGCACCGCGTGCTTGTGCGGACCGGTTTCGATGTGCACGCCGTTCTCGAGGAAGATGTCGGCGGCGCGCAGGATCTCCTCGCGCGAGTCGAGCGCGAAGGTCGCATGGTGGAAACGACCGACGGCCCCGTAGTGGTCGTGCGTGAAGGCGACGTCGTAGGTCTTGTTGGTCGCCGTCACCCACACGCCGGCGAGCTCGCCGCTGTCGAGCACGATCATCTCGGTGGTGCGCATCCCGAGGCCGTCCTCGAAGAACACCTTCAGCGCCGGCACGTCGTCGGCCAGCAGGTTGAGATGATCGAGGCGGCGCGCATTGACGCCGCGCGCCGGGAAGCGCATCGCCTGGTTCTTGAGCGACGGCTTCAGGTGTGCCGGCGCCTGGTACCACTCGGTCTCGTAGTAGATCTCCATCGCGTGACCGTCGCTGGTCTTGAACGCGTAGGTCTTGCCGTGCCCCAGGTCGCCGTCCGTCCAGCCCACGCCGAAGCCGGCCTTCTCGAGAATGGCCGCACGGCGCTCGAGCGCCTCGGGGCTCGTCGTGCGGAAGGCGAAGTGCCCCATGCCCGCGGCTTTGGCCGCGGTGAGCTTCAGCGTGTGATGCTCGTAGTCATCCCAGCCGCGGAGATAGACGGAGTCGCCGCGGCGGCCGCTCTCGGTGAGGCCGAGGACGTTGACGAAGAAGTCGAGGCTCTGTTCCGGCTTGGGAGTGAGCAGCTCGACGTGCGCCAGGTGCGCCAGGTCGAACGAACGAAGTGTCGGTTGCACGGCTGTCCCTTCTCGTGAGTGCGAAGGGATGAATGGTATCAAGGAGGGCCGCCTAAAGGCGGCCCCCACGAGGTGGCCCCTACTTCCCAGCGGCCCGGTCGGCGGCGCGCTGGGCGCTGAGAATGTTGCGCATCGCGTTGTTCCCCTCGTGGCAGGCGTACTCGTAGACCTCCTTCGACTCCTCGACCTTGGCCAGCGGCATCATGTAGGTCCAGGGCCGCGTCCAGGTCGTGGGGTCGTTGAACGTCACGCGCCACTCCACGACGTCGGGCGACACGGCGGTGAAGCGCTCGGTCATCACGACCTGGTCGCTGCCCCGCTGCGGCGCGGTCTCCGCCGGAAAATTTCGCGTCTCCACGACCAGCGTCTCACCCTCCCACCAGGCGCGCGCATCGCCGAGATACTGCTTGATGGCGGGCGACACGTTGGGCCGCCGATCGAACGGCACCACGCGCGTCTCGTGGATCATCTCGTAGCGGATCGCGACGCTGTCGGGCGACTGCACGATGGCGTAGTAGCTGCCGTAGCCGGCCGGCATCATCGAGGCGGGAATGCCGCGGGTGATGCAGCGATCGTACAAGCCCATGTCGAGCCAGCTGTTGAAGGGGCCCACCGGGTTGAAGTTGGTGCTGACGCCACCCGGCACCCGCGGCCGGCGCTTGGCTTCTTCGGTCATCGGCGGAATCCGGCCGTCGGGCGGATCGACCACGAGCCAGGCGCGCCGGTTCTTGCGCTCGAAGCTGTCGAAGATGAGATGTGTCGGCGGTCGTAGCCCGCCCGCGAACTCGGTGCCCTCGACGCCCTTGTTGAACGCGTCGTTGCGATCCTTGACCAGCTTCTCGAACTCGGCGGGCGTCAGGTCCTCCTGGCGCTTGCCCTCGAACTGCGCCGGCCGTTCCATCGGCGTGCCGGTCTCGTCGTCGTTCGAGTAGGTGCCTTGAAGATCGGGATGGCCCCACGGCGTGCGCGGCGCGGTGTATGCCTTGGACGGCGCCTGGGCTGAGAGGGAGATGGCGGTGGAAAGAGCGGCGGCCGCGGCAACCGCGAGCACGACGATCCGGAAGCGCAGGGACATGTCCCTATCTTAGGGCTCGGACGAGCCCTTATTAGGAGGCGCGGCGGCCCGGCTCGGCACGCGGCACCAGCACCGGGCGGCCCGGTTGGTACAGCTGCTGGGCGCAGGCGATGAAGTCGGCGGCCACGGCGGAGGCGTCGTTGCGCCGCGACACGATGCTGACCTCGATGGTGGCGTCGTCGTCGCTCAGCGGGACGACCGCGACGCCGCTCGCGGGCGTCGGCCCGGTCTGCGGCACCCCGTACCCCATATAGAGGCCCTTGCCCGAGGCCACGAGCATCATGCCGGTGTGATTGAACGGCCCGGCGTTGGGCGTGGGCATCGTCTTTGGCGTGATTCCGTTCCTGGCGTAGAGCTCGAGGATGCGGTCGTAGAGCACCGGTGCGGCGTGGCGCTCCCAGAGCAGCAGCGTTTCGTCGGCCAGGTCGCGCAGGCTCACCGAGGGGCGACTCGCGAGCGGACTGTCGGCGCACATGATCGCCTGGATGCGCTCGTGGAACAGCGGCTCCGACACGTTGAACGACGGGTCATACGGTGGCCGCGCGAAGGCCAGGTCGAGGACGTGTGTCCGGAGCTGCTCGTCGGAGTCGAACCAGCAGTAGGCGTCGGTCGCCTCTACCGTTACGTCAGGATGCTCTTTGGCAAACTCGATACGGACATGGTTGACCACGTCCCAGAGTCCCCAGGCGATCCCGACACGCACGCGCGCGCCTTCGGTGGATCGCGCCTGCTTGGCGGCGTCTTGAAAGTTCTGTGCGGCCACTTCCCAGGCTCGCGCCTTCTCGAGCAGCTGCCGTCCGGGCTCGGTGAGCGTGACGCCCTGACGGTGCCGTACGAACAACGTCAGCCCGAGCTCGTTCTCGAGCTGCTGGATGTGCCGGCTGAGTGGGGGCTGGGAGATGTGGAGACGCTCGGCTGCCTTGGTTACACTCAGGGCGTCGGCGACCGCGATGAACGCGCGAATGTGCCTGAAGTCCATGAGGGGCGCGATTCTATACCAGATTGGCATGGCGACACTTCAAAGATGTATTGGACAGATTTCATTCACCGGAGCAACGTTACGCCCGTCAGAGCACGGGTCGGCGGCCCAAGGAGGTTGTACATGCGAGTGAAGTCGTGTCTCTTGGCCATTGGGTTCCTCATAGCCCTGCCGTTGGGGGCATACGCGCAGGCTGGCCTGTCTGGCCTCGTGCGCGACGCGTCAGGAGCCGTGCTGCCGGGAGTGACGGTTGAAGCTGCAAGTCCTGTCCTGATCGAAAAAGCGCGCTCGGCTGTGTCGGATGCCGCCGGCCGCTACACCATCTCTGACCTGAGACCCGGCAGCTACAGGGTGACCTTCACCCTGCAAGGGTTCAAGACTGTCGTGCGCGAGGGCGTCGAGCTCGCGGGCTCGCAGGTGGTCAGCATCAACGCCGACCTCGCCGTCGGCGGCGTCCAAGAGACGATTACCGTCTCCGGCCAGACGCCGGCGGTCGATTTACAGACGACGACGCGCCAGGCGGTCATGGATCAGGAGATCGTCAGCGCCATCCCGAGCTCCCGCACGCCGTTCACCGTCGGCGTGCTCATCCCGGGCGTCAAGAAGGGGGCCTTCACGGGCCAGGACGTCGGCGGCTCCGTCGTGCAGGAAGTGGCGTCGCTCGAGGCCAACGGCGGCCGCACCTCCGACCAGCGCATGATGGTCAACGGCGTCGCGCTGAGCTCGATGATCGCCGGCGGGTGGGGCGGCGGCGCCGTGCCGAACGCGACCGGTACCGCGGAGTTCGCCATCGACGTGTCGGGCGTGGACGCTCAGGCGGCCACCGGCGGCGTGCGCATCAACTTCATTCCACGCGACGGCGGCAACCGCTTCAGCGGCACCATCCCCTTCAGCTACGCCAACCACGACATGACGAGCGACAACTACACCGGCACCGACGTGCAGGCGCGCGGTCTCTCGGTCCCGGGCAACATCAAGGAGAACGGCGACTTCAACCCCGGGTTCGGAGGGCCGATCGCCAGGGACAAGCTGTGGTTCTTCCTGTCCGGCCGCAAGCTCTTTGCCGACAACTACGTGGCGAGCACGTTCTTCAACCAGAACGCGAACGACATCAACCGCTACGACTACGTGCCGTCGCCCAACCAGGCGATCCTTCACCAGGAGCAGACGATCTATCAGGCGCGGATCACCTGGCAGGCCTCGCCAAAAAACAAGATTGGCAGCACCTACGACCAGGAGAACTTCTGCGCCTGTTCGACGGGGATCGGGCCCGGGCCCGGAGGCGCCGTGACCACGCCGGAAGCGGGGGTCGATCGCCGCTTTCCGCTGCAGCGCTTCGTCACCCTCGACTGGAGTTCGCCGGTGAGCAACAAGCTGCTGCTCGAAGCCAGCGGTATTCACCGAGTGGAGCGCTGGGGAGGCATGGAGCCGCAGGAGGGGAAGCTCGGCAACATCGATCACCTGACACCAGGCATGATCGGCATCAGCGACACGAACAACCCGGTGACGCACGGGGCGCTCTCGTATCGCGCGGCCACGGGCGTGAACCCCTACAACAACTCCTGGAACTGGAACCTCCACTACCGCTTCGCGGCGTCGTACATCACCGGGTCGCACTCCTTCAAGGTGGGCTTCAACAACGCGTACGGACACCACGAGAACACGACCTACAGCTCGCCGGCGGCACCGATCGTCTACAACTTCACCGCCATGTCTCCTACCGGGATTACCTACCGTCTCACGCCGCGCACGGTGAAGGTGAACGTCGACCACGACCTCGGCCTGTTCGCGCAGGACAAGTGGACGTTCTCCCGATGGACGCTGGCGGGTGCGGTCCGCTGGGATTCGTACGCCAACAGCTTCCCGGAGCAGGCGCTCGTCGGCACCTACTTCGGGCGGACTTACAACACCACGTTCCCGGAACAGGACAACCTGAGCTGGAACGACATCACACCGCGGCTGTCGGCGACCTACGACGTGTTCGGGAACGGCAAGACCGCGTGGAAGATCTCGCTCAACAAGTACCTCGAAGGCCTGGGCACGACCGGATTCGGGCCGGCACAGGTCACCGACGCGCCGAACCCGATCCTTCGGCTGCAGACCGACTCGTCGCGCCCATGGGGCGACACCGATCTGGACTTCAACCCCGACTGCGATCTGAACAACTTCAACGCCAACGGCGAGTGCGGTGCGCTCATCGCGGCGGGGACCTTCGGCACCCTCATCCCCGGTCGAAATTACGATCCCGACCTCATGACCGGCTGGGGCAAGCGCTCCTTCAACTGGGAGTTCACGACCAGCGTCCAGCAGGAACTGGCGCCGCGCCTGTCGCTGGACGTTCAGTATGCGCGCCGGTGGTACGGCAACATCCGCGTGATGGACGACAAGGCCGTCACGCCTGCCGACTACAGCGCCTTCAGCATCCCCGTCCCGTCAGACCTCGGCGGCGGCACGTTGACGGGCATCACCGTACGGCCCGACGCGCCGGCGCCGAGCTACTTCATCACGCTGTCGGACAACTACGGCACGATGACCGAGCACTTCGACGGCGTGAACATCACGGTGAACGCCCGGATGATGAACGGCCTGCTGCTGCAGGGTGGCACGGGCAGCGGGCGGCAGAAGCTGAACGACTGCGAGATCGTCGACGACCTGCCGGAGATGGGGCACACCTTCTTCGGGGACCCGACGCGCGCCTTCTTCTTCGCGGCGCGGCCGAAGGAGTTCTGTGATACCAACAACGGGTGGCGGACCTCGCTCCAGGGGCTCGCGGCCTACACCATCCCGAAGATCGACGTGCAGATCAGCGGGACGTGGCAGAACCTGCCGGGCGCGGTGGTGCAGGCCAACGCCAACTACGGTGTCATTCCCGGTATCGCGGGGCCTGGACCGTTCGTCCCGTTCCAGGCGTTCCAGATCGAGAAGCCTGGTGAGCAGTTCATCGAGCGGCTGAACCAGATCGATCTGCGCTTCGCGAAGCTGTTCCGCTACGGCAGCACGAAGACGGCGCTCAACTTCGACTTCTACAACGTCACGAACTCCAACTCCGTGCTCGGCGAGAACTTCGCCTACGGCGCGGGCGGCGCGGGATGGCGGACCCCGACGTCGATCCTGTTGCCGCGCATGTTCAAGATCGGCGCGCAGTTCGATTTCTGAGGCCGCTCGCTTCGCTCGCGGTAAGGCGGGTAGGGCGGGTAAGGCGGGTAGGTCTGAAGGGCCGGCGGTTCTCACCGCCGGCCTTTTCATGTACGTGGCCGCGGGTCTTTAGACCCGCCTCAGCGAAGGCACTTACCAGTGGCCGCGGGTCTTTAGACCCGCCTCAGCGAAGGCACTTACCAGTGGCCGCGGGTCTTTAGACCCGCCCCAGCGAAGGCTCTTACCAGTGGCCGCGGGTCTTCAGACCCGCCTCGGCTCAACGTCCGGGTGCCCGGCACGGCGGCGCCTCGAACCGCGGCAGTTCGGCGCGGAGGCGGCTGACTTCCGCGGCGTCGCCCGTGGCCTCCGCCGTGGCGGCGGCGCGCCGCATCCACTCGGCGGCCTCGCTGCACCTTCCGAGCTCCGCTAACGCCAGCGCGACGGTCTCCGCGTGAGCGGGGCGCGGTTCGTTGCCCTCAACCGCCATCGCAAGTTCGAGCGCCCGCGCGCCGTTCCGTCGCGCGAGCTCCGGTGACGATGCCAGCAGACGGGCCAGCATCGTCGCGGTGGCGGCGCGGCCAGGGACACGCCGTTCGGCGCCGCTCAGCAACGCGATCGCGTCCCCGTATCGTTCGTGTTCGGACAGCTGGAGCGCCAGTGCCACGACCTGCTCCTCCACCTCGTCAGGAGACCGCGCGTACGCGCTCTGCATCTGATCGATAGCGCGCGGCATGTCCCCAAGCTGCACTAGAGCCGATGCGAGGTTGACGTGTGCCGGCACGCTGGAAGGCGCGACGGCCAGCGCGCGCTCGAACGCGTCGGCCGCCTCCTGGTAGCGCCCCGCCGCGTAGAACCGGTTGCCCCGGATGACGAGCAGCCGTTCGCCTCGTACGAGGGACGGGAGCGAGTCCACGACGGGGTCTGCGGCCACGATGCCGCCCGTGCCGCGCTGCGCCAGGTGCGCGCGCGCGTCGTCGAGGCGGCCGAGGCCGCGGTACGCCATCGCGATCGAATAGTGCAGCGCCGTCGCCTGCGGAACGCGGTCGAGCGCGGCGCGGAAATGCTCGAGGGCCTCGCGGTAGCGGCGCTCGCGCAGGGCCACTTCGCCGAGGCCCTGGTGGGCCGCCGCCGGGAGCGTCGTCAGCACCGACTCGTACTGCTCGCGCGCGTCGCGAAGCCGATCCAGCGCGACGTAGACGTCGCCCAGCCGCACGGCCAGGGCGCCGGCGCCCGACCGCGCGCGGCGCGCCGCGCCAAGCGACACCGCGGCCTCTTCCAGGCGTCCTGTCTGCTGGTAGAGAAAGCCGAGCAGGTGCGGCCAGTCGCTCTCGCCGGGCGACAGGCGCGCGGCGTTCAGGTAGGCGGCTTCGGCGGCGGCAAAGAACTCGTAGGCGTGCACGATGCGCCCGAACGCGCCGTACGCGCGCGCCAGATCGCCGCGCTGCGCGGTCGCGGCCGCGCGCTCGAGCTCGCTGCGCGCCTCCCGCAGGTGAGAGGCGACCGCCGGCTCGAGACCGTCGAGCGGCGGAAACGTGATCGGCTCGAGCCCGGCCCGCGGCGGCGCCATGACGTCCGCCCGCGCGGCGGCTTGCCGTGCGAGCACGCGCGGATGCAGCGTGGTCGCCGTCAGCGCCACGGCGCATCCAGCGGCGCACAGGAGCCTGAACGAGATCGTCCTCACACGGCCGGCCCAGTCTACATGGGGCGCGGCGGCCGGCCGGCCTCGAGGACCCAGTACCGATCGACGCTCAGCCCCTGAAAATCCTCGATCCGTCCGCCGGGCCACCGTACCCTCACGGACTGCGGCGTCGTCTCGGTGCCCAGTCCAAATATCACCCGCGGATCGCCGGCCGCGCAGTAGCTGCCGTCCACATGGGTGCGCCGGACGAGCGTGCCCGTCGGCCGCCGCAGCACCACCTGCGTGTCGAGGACGTCGCGGGCCGCCCCGTCCACGACGCGAACGCCAAGCCAATGGCGGCCGCTGGTGGTGTTCAGGAGGATGCGACCCGGGCCGTTGTTGTTGAACACGACCAGGTCCACGTCGCCGTCGTTGTCGAGATCTCCCGCCGCCAGCCCCCGCGACACCAGCAGCGGCGCAAAGGCCGGCCCGGCCTGATCCGTCACGTTGTCGAACCGGCGGCCGCGCTCGTTGTGAAACAGTTGGCTGCGCTGCTTGAGTGGGTACGGGTCGCCGCCCTGCACCTGGCTGGCGACATGCCGCACCGCACCGTTCACCACGACGAGATCGAGCCAGCCGTCGTTGTCGTAGTCGACGAATCGCGTCCCGAATCCGGTCAGGCCCAGCGCGAACAGCCCGGCCTCGATGGTGCGCTCCTCGTAGAGTCCCTTCCCCAGATTGCGATAGAGCGCGTTCCCTTCGTTGTCGAGATTGGTCACGAAGAGGTCTTCGTCGCCGTCACCATCCACGTCGCCGAGATCGACGCCCATGCTGCCCTGAGGCCGGCCGTCGCGGCTCACCGCGACGCCGGTCAGCAGCGCGTCTTCCTTGAACGCCCCCGTGCCGCGTTCGTTCAGCCACAACTGGTTGGGATCACCGTCGTTGGCCACGTACAGATCGGGCCAGCCGTCGCCGTTGAAATCGGCCGCGATCACGCCGAGCCCACGTGCCGGCGCGCGGGACAGACCGGCCCGCGCCGACACATTGGCAAACGTGCCGTCACGATTGTTGTGAAAGAGGGTGCCGGTTGCAGGTTGGTAGACGGCGGGATTGCAATAGTCGCGCGCCGAACCGGCGGAGAAACACGCGCGCGTTGTCTCCACGCTGAAGGTGACGTAGTTGGCCACGTAGAGATCGAGCCACCCGTCGCGATCGTAGTCGAGGAACGCGGCGCTCGTGCTCCACCGGACGTCGTCGGTTCCGCTCCGCGTGGTGACGTCGCTGAACGTGCCGTCGCGGTTGTTGCGAAACAGATGATTCGATCCCAGGAAGGTCACATACAGGTCGATCCAGCCATCCTTGTCGTAGTCGCCCGTCGTGGCACCCATGCCGTACCCGGCGGCGACGATGCCGCTGCGCGCCGTGACGTCGGCAAAGCGCGCGCGGCCGTCAGAGAGATCGTTGCGATACAGGCGGCTCCGAGCCGCTGGGCCCGGCGCCCCGCTCGCACGCAGCGGACCTCCCTGCACGACGAACAGATCAAGGTCGCCGTCGTTGTCGTAATCGAACAGCGCCCCGCCGGCGCCGATCACCTCGGGCAGCAGCAGTTCGCCCGTGGCCCCGTTGAGGTGAATGAAATCGAGCCCCGACTCCGCCGTCGCGTCCACGAATAGACCAGGTCTTTGCTGTGCCGACCCGCCAGCCGCCCACGGCAGCAGCCAGAGCATCACCGCCAGCACCAGCCCGCTGCGAATCCACCGGAGACGGAGGCACATCACGCGTGACTCGTCGCGCGAGGCATTACTGGCTCGGTCGCGGGTGGTGCACCGGATCATCGCTCGTCCATGGCATGCGGCAAGGCCGTCGTCCCTGGTAGAGGCGAAGATTGGCGGCGAGCGGCGCGGCCATGTCGGTTCGGCCCGCGACGCGCGCCGCATCCAGCGCCTCGGATTGCCATTGCGCAGCCTCCTCGAAGCGGCCCACCTCGGCAAGCGCCATCGCCATCGTCTCCGTGAGCACGGGCGTCCGCGGCTGCGTCTTCGTCAGTTCTCCGACCAGTCGCAACGCCCGCCCGCCGTCGCGGACCTCGTCGTCGGGCGCCGCCGCCAGCAGTCGCGCCAGTGCGTGGGCAATGCCCGGCTGGTCCGGAAACGACCGGGCATCCCGTTCGAGCCGATCGCGTGCCTCGCGGTATCGACCCAGACGGACCAGACCCATGGCGTACCCGAAACCTGCCTGAGAGACCGCGGGGGCAAGTCGAAGTACCTCCAGGTAGTGCGGGAGCGACTCCTCCACGCGCCCGCTCCGCCGCAATGCGTTGGCGAGACTGAACCGCGCCTCCACGTAATTCGGGTCATGTTGGACGGCTGCCGCGAACGCCGCGATCGCCTCGGGATCCCGGCGACGGGTTTCCAGGACCACGCCGATCCCGAAATGCGCGCGCGCCAGTCCGGGCGAAAGCCGAACCGCGACGCGATACTGCTCGAGCGCGCCTTCGGCGTCGCCCGACATGTACAGGGCTGTGCCCAGATTCAAGCGCGTCCCGGCCGCCTCTGGGGTCAAGGCCACGGCCTTCCTGAGGTCGGCCACGGCGTCGGGCCACCGCCGCGCATCCATGGCCTGCACGCCTCGCGTTTCGAACGCGGCAGCGTTCTGCAACAGGCCGCGGACGGCGTCCATCAGGTCGTCCGCGGGCGGCAGGTCCACCTCGCCTCGCAGCCGCAGATGCGCCTCGGCCGCCTGCGCGTTGCCGAGGCCGCGATAGGCCATCGCGAGCGGGTACTGCACGCGTGTCGCCGACGGCACGATCGCGAGCGCCGACTCGAGTTCCTTCACCGCCCCCGCGTAGTCGCGCTCCTCGAGCGCCACCCGGCCCAGGCCGTACATCACGGCGGCCTCGCGCGGGGCCTGCGTCTGCGCCTTCAGCAGGAGCGGCTTCGCGCGGCCCGGCTGGCTCTGCGCCAGGTGCATGTCGGCGAGCCAGACGAGCGACGGCACGTGGTCCGGCTGCGCGGCCAGGGTCTGCTCGAACAGCCCTGTGGCCTTCGCCAGGTCGTTGGTCAGGCGCGCCACGTGGGCGAGGTAGTAGCTCCAACGCATGTCACCCGGCGCCAGCGCGCGGGCATTCAGAAAGCAGCGCTCGGCCGCGGCGTAGAACTCCGTAGCAATGAACAGCCTGCCCATGTCGCCGTAGGCGGCGGCGCGATCCGCGGCGGGCGCGCCAGGCTTGGCCACGTCGCTGGTCATCTTCGCGTGCTGCTCGCGCAGCTGCCCCTGGACGCTGATGGCGACGCCCGAGATATCCGGCAACGTCACCGGCTCAACGACCGGCGTGGCCGCTGCCGGCGACGCCGCCGGCGAGTGGTGCTCGGCCGCCCGGCAGCCGACGGCGAGCACCGCGGCGGCGGCGGCGAACACGACGGCCCGCATGCGACGAGAGATCACCGGCCGGTCCCCTGGACAAGGGTGGTGTAGCGATCGACGGCCACCGCCGCAAACGTCTCGGTGCGGCCATCGGGCCACCGCACCACCACGTCGGGGGGCGCCGCCGACTCGCCGAGGCCGACGTGCACGCGCGGGTCGTTGGCGGACGCGTAGCTGCCGTCGGATCGCGCCCGCCGGTGCTTCACCCCCGAGGCGGTCTTCACGTCGACGCGGGCCCCGAGCGCGTCGCGCTTGCCTGCGCCGCTCACGAGGCGCAGGCCGAGCCAGTGCCGGCCGGCCGCGGCCTGATTGATCAGCAGCCGCACGGGGCCGTTGTTGTTGCCCACGAGCACGTCGATGTCGCCGTCGTTGTCCACGTCGCCGAACGCGGCGCCACGACCGACCTCCGACAGCGCGAAGGCGGCGCCGGCGCGGGCGCTCACCTCGTCGAAGCGGCCGCCGCCGGTGTTGTGAAAGAGCGTCTTGCGCTGGTGCACGGGAAACGGGTCGCCCGCCTGGCGCAGCGCCTCGATGATCTGCACGGCGCCGTTGACCGCCATCAGATCGAGCCGGCCGTCGTTGTCGTAGTCGAACCAGGCCGCGCCGAAGCCGGTGAAGCGGGCGCTGGCGGGCCCGACGCCGGCCCTCGTGCTCTGATCCTCGAAGGTGCCCGAGCCGTCGTTCACGAACAGGTTGCTGCCCTCCCCGGTGAGCTCGGTCATCACCAGATCCTCGTCGCCATCGTCGTCCACGTCGCCCGCATCCACGCCCATGCTGGCTTCGGCTTTGCCGGTGAGCGGCAGCGCCACACCCGCCAGCAGCGCGGTGTTCTCGAATGTACCGTCGTGCCGGTTCGTCCAGAGCTGGTTTTCCTTCCCGTCGTTGGCGACGTAGACGTCCATCCAGCCGTCGTTGTTGAAATCGGCGGTCGAGACGCCGAGCGCCGGACCGAAGGCGCGCGCAATCTGCGACGAGGCGCTGATGTCAGTAAAGGTACCGTTGCGCTGATTGCGATACAGCCGGTCCGGCAGCGGCTGGTAGCTGTCGGGCGTGCAATAGTCGGGCGCACCCGACGGGCTCATGCACGGCGTATGACTCTCGAGCGTGTAGCGCAGATAGTGGCCGACGAAGAGATCGAGCCAGCCGTCGCGATCGACGTCCACGAAGGACGCCGACACGCTCCAGGCCGCGCTGTCGGTGCGGCTCGCCTGCGAGATGTCGGTGAAGGTGCCGTCGCCGTTGTTGCGGAACAGCTGATTGGGCGCGTCGAACTTCGTCAGGTACAGATCCGGGCGGCCGTCGTTGTCGACGTCACCCACGGCCACGCCCATGCCGTAGCCGCGCGGCGCGATGCCACTGCTCGCGGTGACGTCGGTGAAGTGCAGCTGCCGCGATCCGTCGGCGTTCACCCGCAGGTCGTTCCGGTACAGCCGGTCGGTGAGCGGCGTCCCGGCCCGCGTCGCCGGTGCCCCAGGGCCCAGCGGCTGCCCCTGGACCAGATACACGTCGAGGTCGCCGTCCGAGTCGTAGTCGACGAGCGCGACGCCCGGAGCCAGCACCTCGGGCATGTAGAAGCGTCCCGACATCCCGTTGACGTGAACGAAGTCGAGCCCGGACTCGTGGGCGCGATCCACGAACCAGTCCGCCTCGGGTGCAGGAGTGACAGTTGCGGCGGCCGGGCGATCCGCGGCCGGGCCCGAAGAGCACGCCGTCAACATCGGCAGGGCGACCAGAGCCAGCCTCGAGACCATCAATCGCACCTGCCGGCCGGCCGCCGTCACCGGCGGACGCTACTTCGCGGCCGCGCCAGCGACCTTCTCGGCGGCGCGGGCGCCGCTGAGGATATTGCGCATCGCGTTGTTGCCCTCATGGCAGGCGTACTCGTAGAACCCGTAGCCGTCGTCGCGCCGCAGGGGAAACGACACCGTCCAGGGGCCGGTCCAGGTCTTCGGATCGTTCACCGTGGCCTGGTAGTAGATCGTCTCGGCGCTCGTGCGGGTGAAGCGCTCGACCATCCGGAGCGCATCGCTCGCCGGACGCAGCCGGCCGTTGCCGGTGACGCCGATCGTGCCGTTGAAGTTGGCGGTCTCGACCACGAGCGTGTCGCCCTCCCAGTGCCCGCGCGCCTCGCCCATATAGTGCCGGATCGACGGCGAGAGCGGCGCGCGCCCATCGAGCGGGATGATGCGCGCCTCGTGAATCATCTCGTAGCGGATGACCACGTAGCCCGGAGCCTGCACGATCTCGGTGCCGTTGTTGTAGACGACCGGCAACATCGAGCCGAGTACGCCGCGGGAGACGCAGCGATCGTAGTAGTCGAGGTCCGCCGGCGAGTTGAACGGCCCATCGCCCGTGCTGCTCTGGCGGGCGCGCATCGCCATCCGCTCGGCGCCAGAGGGCGTCATCTTCGGCATCCGGCCGTCGGCCGGATCGACGATGAGCGAGTTCTGCCGCTGCGCCGCTCCGCGCTCGCCCCAGTGTGAGGGCGGGCCGGTGCCGTCGCCGCCGCCGCCCGCGCGCGGGGTGACCACCTCCTCGTCGTCCGCATCGGCCTGCCGGGCCGCCTGCTGCTGGCGCTGGGCGAACTCCGTGTCGGAGAGCGTGGCCCGGGTACCGAACTCGACCGGTCGTTCGAGCGGCACGCCCACCATGTCAGTGCTCGGCCAGATCCCCTGGAGGTCGGGATCGCCCCACGGAGTACGCGGCGCCTTGTAGGCGCCCGGCGCCTGCCCCATCAACGCCGCCGACGACAGCAGCAGCGCGGCGAGTACCAGCAGCACGCAACCGAAACGAATGGTTCGGGTCATGGGCACCCTCCTGGCGATCACGCCGTCATGATCGCCGTGGCCGTCGTGCGGTAGACGACCTCTTCGTAGGCCTCGCGCATGCGCTCGATCGGCACCACCATCGTCGCCAGCGCCTTGGCGTTGTACTGACCGCCGTCGAGCATGGCAACGAACCGCGGGATGTCGCGCATGGGGCTGCAGCCTCCCGCCTGACCGGCGTGATGCGTGCGGCCGCCGATCGTGAACATCACCGCCGGCAGCGTGAGGTTGCCGCGCGGCAGGCTGGTGGTGACGATGTCGCCGCCCGCCGCGCACATCTCGTACGCCTGGCGGAGCGGCAGGATGCCGGTGGGATCCGGCCCGCGCTCGGCCCGCGGCGGCGCCGAATCCGCGCCCACGGCCTCGATCACGAAGTCGGCACCGGCGCCTCCGAGCAGCCCCCCGGAATCGCGACCGCCGGCCCACAGCCGATCGTTCGGCCCTTTGGTGAGGTCGCGCACCCTGGCCACCAGGCCGTCGCCCTCGATGTTGGGATCCAGCGCGTGCGTCGCTCCCACCTTCAACGCCAGCTCACGCCGCGCCCGAATCGGATCGATCGCGATGATGCTGGTGGCGCCCGCGATGCGCGCGCCTTGCACGGCGCTCAGCCCGAGCGGACCGCAGCCGACGACGGCCACCGTCGAGCCCGGCCGCAGGATACCGGTGCCCTGCGACGTCGTCGCGCCGAGTCCGGCCACCGCGACGCAGCTGCACACCATGCCGAGATCGCCGGCCGGCGCCGTGGTGAAG